>Ga0307517_10002907_pt1 | contig 27123 bp, 18 predicted proteins | sample 23_EM_MG_FD_194515 | JGI IMG/M metagenome (GOLD analysis project Ga0307517, IMG submission 194515) | Populus trichocarpa ectomycorrhiza microbial communities from riparian zone in the Pacific Northwest, United States - 23_EM | ecosystem: Host-associated > Plants > Roots > Unclassified | place... | reverse complement strand
CTATGGCTTAAAAAAGTATCATGTGCTAAGTATTATCGGACAAGATATAAAAGATGAAATGCATTGAAGCGAGAGTCCAAAAGTTTTAAATTATTTCTAACTAGAATTCTGCATGATATATTTGCACGATAGTAAATTATTACTGAAAATACAATTTGAAGCCCAAAGTCCAGTCAAGAATGTGTATTTCCTAGAAGGTTATCACTATATGAGCCCCATAGTAAGGCTGACTAGTGTTCATTACGGGGCAGGGCGGGTTTTCACTCACCAGACCCCGCCCTTACACGGGGCCCACCCGCACTCATTCCCTGGACGGCCCTGTTTGTTACCACCTATTTTTAACGGAGACCCGTCTGGGGTATGGGTAGGGCGGGCCGGAGCGGGGACAGGGGCAGGGAATGCCGAAAAAGACACTTCACCCCAGGCCGTTGAGTGGGGCGGGTGGGGAAAAGGGCCGGGCCGCGTTTTTCGGGGCCCGTCTGCCTCGTAACGAACTCTAAGGCTGACAAGAGGGAAAGAAAGCTTATGCATGGTTTCCGCTTGATGTTATTGATATGATAATAAGTAAAACATAAAATAACTAATGAGGGAAACAAGTAAAAAATAGAAAAACTGGCGATGGAAAGGGGTAAAGAATAGAAAGACAGGTGACGGAACTAAGTAAATCATAGGAAGAGTAATAAAAGAAATGCAGATAAAAAAGCAGAAAAACAGAAAAACAGAAAAACAAAATTGCGACAATAATTTGTGAAAGGGAACCTCAAACCAGAATATGTTTGAAATAAGAAATTGCTTATAGAAGGGCACTTGATGCCGTGTACAAACAAGAAGTCCAAAAAAAACAAGCACAAAGTATGTCAACTAGTTAAGAAACTGAAAACCAAGTTCAAAATCATTTTCTGTTCCTTCGCTAGTGACAGGGGTCTCATTGGGCTGGGTGGCATGATCAAGGAGACCCGAGGCGCTTCGAGTTTTCTTTAACTCTCGTGTTGATCTTGTAGATATTTGCTGTGGCGAAAGAATAGTAAGACTCCGTTTATGACCCAGGGTACGGTAGGCAGGTGTGGATGGTCGCACCGCAGGTCCATGAGTAATAGGAGGACTGGAAAGAATTGGAGGTCGGTTTTTTGCCTTCTTAGTCTTGGCTAATGCGATACTCTCATCTTGAGACGAAAGTTCACTGGCAGAGGGTAAAGGACTGTCATCATCACTGGTTGACTGCTCTTCAGAGTAGTGGACCTTTTGTTGACGGCGATTGCTTTGGCGCAGGACAGGTGGAATATCTTTTTTATCGCTAAGCTCGATTGGTGGCGAAGATGGAATGTGTTCATTATGATCTTCATCAGAGTCGTCTCCAATTATCCGAATATGAACTGTATATCCAATTCTTATCGACTCGCTAGACTTTCGACCTTTATTAACACCGTGTTGTGGCAAACTAATTGTAGATTTTGGATTGTCAACAAGTTTTAACAGGTCACTAATACTTCCGCCACCAATCAGTTCATTAGCATTTGGAAGGGTACTTCCACCTTCCCAATATCCAACACAAATAGGTTTATTTGGATCAATTTCTTGAGTCCGGACATTGGGAAATGACTTCCAAGCTGGATGATCCTGAACTTGGATGCCGAGATATTCTTGCCAATCATCTACCCGATCCAATTTTTGCAATTGGATAATCATTGGTGACCCATGAAGTGTAGCTCTACTACTCCCCTTTCAGAAGAAAAAAAGGGATAAAGATTTATTGAGAGGCTTTGGTGTCGAAGAGGACAGTAGAGAAAGGGTATTATAGCGAGATTGACTGCTTGATTCAGGTTGGTCTTTGGATTGGTCTGCCCGCTGGCGTTGACGCCTAACCTCTTCACTTGTGCCAGATTGAAGGGCTGTTGAGGTGCTGGGTTTTCGAGTAGCTATTTGATTTAACAGGATTAGCTTAAGTCGAATGAGATATATCAGCTGAGATCTTACAAAAGTGAAGGATAGATTGTTCTTTGGGGTTACTAAGATGAACGGCAATTGGATGCTTACATCCAATACAGGTTTCGGGATTACCACGCATTGGTAGAATTGCATTGCAAGGACAAGCATCAACCTGACATAAAGGCATAATAGTGTAATGGAAGTACGCAGAATAACTCAGACTACTAGTGAAAAAAGAAGGTTGTATAAAAGGAAAAGTAACAGAGGTTAAGATAAATAGAAAATTGGTAAAAGTAGTATAAAAATAGTAAGTGTATGGACGGTATTTTGGAAAGTGGAGAATTGAGTGAATTTATAGAAAGAAATTATGCAATTTATAGATCAAGGAAATAACCATCATTAGTTTCATCGCCATATTCCTCGTTCTCACTACTATCCCATATTGTATTAATTTCATCATCAATACTTGACTCACCTGAATTTCCACTATTTTTGTCCGCTTGTATCCTCTCTGACTTTATCTGCGTACTTTCTACTACCTCATATCCATCATCATCTGTCTCATCAATAACCATGGAATAATCGAACGCTCGGTGATGCTCAATCTCTGCGGTATTGTGTGCTCGAATCCATTCTTCCGCACCTGTTGGAGAGTTGAATAAATTTATTTCTCCGCCATCCAAAATGTATGCAGCAGCCCTCTCGCGTAGAAAAACATATGCGCTCCTGTGTCGGGTATCACTATAAACATATTCTGCCGGATATCCTCCGGCTGAAAGCAACTCTGCATAGAGTTTTAAAGTTTCAGTTGGAAGATATTGATCAAAATCAAAATCTTTTACTTCAGCCTCCAGTTCAGCTAATCTATCAGCATTCACGGGAGTTTTATAATCCCTCACACTATCGGGATAATAGTATAATAAGTAAGGTTGACCAGTAGGAAGATAATGTGAGCGTAACCGTTGTCGGCGGATACTATGAGAGTTGTGTATTGCAACAAACTGATGAATATGAGAACGGATAATATCCATATAAATATATTGGAGACATGATTTATCAATGTCTCCACCATCAAATAGTCCTTGTTCCTCGAGTTCTGCAAAAAATACTTTCCATTCCTGTGTTTGACCCTCAGTTAAAAGGTTCCACCATGCTTCGATCCGTTGATTTTTTGTTGATTTTCAATATGAGTAGGCTTTATGAAATAGAAGAACAGGTGTATTTTCTCTTCGGAGGAGGACATGTGATCGTGCAAGCAATACAGTTTCAGTTCCTTTCTTAATTAGCAAATTAATGTAATATAGTGGTAAATTAAGGCTAAAGAGATATAGTATATATTATAGTTACCTTTATCGGAACGGATAAGCTTTGGCATATGCAGTGTACTACGGAGTAACCTGAGATATTGCTTATTTACTGACACGGCGGTTCGATTGGAAATTCCAACATAACACCAAACAATATAACGAGAGTATGCATCAATCGCTCCATAGATTTCAAATCCGAATCTTGAGAGCTTATCGTGGCCATCGATTGACAAAACTCGATTTGGTCCTTTAACAAAATATTCTTTCCGACGACGAGATGTTGCAAATGCCTTTCCTCTCGCAGCTACACCTTCGGGATCAATATTTTGCAATGCATCTCGAACTTGCCTTCTATTTTATTTGAAAAGATTAGTATACTCTCTATTGATTATGATAACATTGAACATACTGTGAGATAAATACTCCACTTAGTCGAATATTACTCAAGGTATATTCTCTACCATATCTTATTGATTGGCCAGAAATCAGTTGTTCTCTAACAAGATGCTCTGCACGGATATTTGCCTCAAACTTTGCATCTTCACCATTGGCGGTTCCCATTAGCAGACGGAGAGAAGAATGCAAGCAGAGATTTCTGAGCTGAGTAGACGATAAATCCCAGCCATGAAGTGATAAACATCGAAGCATATTTGATGAATTCATATTATGAGTCCAAAGCTCTCGGACCTTTAAAACAAGATTGCTATCCGTATGTAGTGATGCCTGCCGCTTCGTGAATTCCCATTGTGAGAATCTGTCTCTATAGGCTCGCATACTATCTTTTCTTAGTACCATTAAAAAAGTATTAGGGTCTCACTCTTAGACTTCATACCTTGGTGTAAATTGATGTCTTATTTTCATAATATCCATGACATCTTTAAGTGGCAGTCCATCTGTAAGATAGAGTTCAGCTAAAGTTTCCTTTACCGATTCCCAATCATAGAATTGTGGCATATTGGTCACAGGTTGACTCTAATCTTATGAAGTAACAATATGGCCAATCGTAGACCTGTGGGTAACACGTCTAAGAAATGCTTCAGGTTGCATTCAAATAAAGAAATCAAAGTTAAAAGACAAAGCAACGCGGAGCTAAAGAGGTCACACTCAACCAGGTTGTTAGAGTAATATGCTTCGTATATGTATCCCTTGAAGTTTAATATTTTCCGCCAGCTCTGAGATGAGTTTAAATACACATTTAAGACTTATAGCTAAGTATATTGCTAGACTGCCTTGTATTACATGACTATTCTATCACTATATTCTAAATATAAACATCATGCAAAACAATCTAAAAATAACTTAACTAAATATAATATCACTAAAAATAATATTGTATAGCCTATCTGACTCAGAAGCGTGGCAGGCTGAAATATACTAATAAAGCAAATATGAATCATAGCTAAACTTAGAAACTTAGGTATGGGTGGTTTTTGTCTTGCTTCTATTTTCTCAGATTCTGAGCAAAATACTACCCACCCTGAGTTAATTCTCTCTTATTCAAGAGAATTCCTATTTAAGAAAACGATACTCGCCTCGCTATTTAGGAACTTACACTAGCACTTGAGTACTACTATCGGGTACTTCTAATAATTTGTTACTATTGATCTCTTCAGTTCATCCCTTACCTCGTCCACTTCTACTTCTAATTTCTGTAAGTTCTGCATAAGGACCTTGAGACCAAACACTCGCAGCAGGAGGTGAATCCACTTTGAGATCTATAAGGTCTCCCACCAACTCTTGCATGATATTTTCTTGAATACCCTTCATCAAATTTCCTACTATATACTCAGATAATATGTACCCTGTAGGCATATTTGCAGTACGAATACTGATACTTACTCTCAGCTCAATAGTAACATCTCTGGTACATGATGAAATAATTCCAGTGGTCAAATACTCTTTCGGAGCAGAGATAGTGAGGACACAAAACATTTATATGTATAGCCGATGGGCATATGCTTGTCGTAGAGGTGTTATGTATCAGCTGAGCGTTTACTACTTAACATGCATGAAGCTACTAGTAACAATCTTTATAGAGAATAAACACGTGACCTCTTAGTCAATAACACATATACGCACATGATTTGTGGCAAATCTTCATTACTAGTAAGCTAAAGCTAGAAGTTCTCCTTATCGTAATAGGCATACTATATTCGAACTGGTTATTGTATTCTATACCTTGACCCAAGCCGGAACTTATTAATAAAGTGATAGACATTGAACTTCCAAAGAGTAGAGACGATGATAACTTGTTATATGTCTACGATTAGAAAGCCAACGTCCAGCACTACTAGAGTTCATTAGGGCCACAACTCAACAGCCTAGAGCTGGGCATACTTTTGGAAATTCTCTGCGCTCTGTTCCCACGCAGGCCCCAACCAGGACTTTTAAGATAAGTTAAAGCAGAGGCTTGCAGGAATACAGTGGGTTAGTATGAGATTCCATTGTATAAGTTGGTTCAGAGTTGATGGTGGTACTACGCCTAGAATAAGTTCACATACTTAAACGGCGGTTGGGTAATAGTTTTGTTGAATGTCCAAACAGGCACAGTTGAGCACTTTAGTATGTAGATATTTTACAATATTATAAAGGCTAACAGAATTATTGGCTTCATTCTTCTTTATAGCTACAGTCTACCTCTTCTCTATTAAATACATTTTCCCTCTTAGCTTACATTTCAAGTTTTGACTTCTTTCTCACTACAGACCGCCCCACCTTTCCTGTTCTAATTGGCAACCTCTTACAGAACTTACTAACTTCTGCTTCCCTATCCTTTCCCTCCTTTACTGTATCATTAAAACTTACAGGACCTATATCAGCTCTTTCCTTATCAGGATCCAAAAACTTGTGTTTGCTCCCTCCGGCTGTCTGAAAATAATAGTATATGCATACCTTCTCCTACTTTTCTTTCCCCCTCTTTTTCTTTTCTGTCCACTCCCAATCCCACTTCCATCTTCTGACTCTGTAACCATAAAGTCATCTGCTTCCTCCAACTCTTCCTGTACTGCCATATGTCTAGAAACCTGTCATCCAGTTCTAAACTCCAAAATATATACTGGAACTCTCCTTTTTTTCTCTCTGCCAGTTTCAGTCATCAAGTCTTCCTTCCATCCTGCAGGCAAAGAGGTGCATATGTCCCGATCCAATAGCCCAGCCTCCCATAGTTCATCATATTGAACATATGAAATCATAGTTTCCTTTTTCCTATAGACTTTGGTGATCTGACTATGATAGTAGCGGGTAGTTGATTTGGCAAACTCAAAGGCTCTGGTTGGAGTTTTGTTGCCGGGAATCCTTTGTTGATAGTCCAAAGAGTGTGCCTTTAATAATATTAGTATAGAAATAAAAGTAATCTGAATAGAACTAATACCTGGGTGAAGAAGTCTTCTATAGCTTTCATCAATCTCAACCTAAGTGGCCGGGATCTGAAAATCTTATTTGTTTTCTCCTCAGGATGGATACAAGCTAGGTGCAATATCTCAACTGCATGAGAAGTACCAATTCCATTCCAAAGATTGTTGTTCTTTGACTCCGCAATCTCAAAGTAGATAGAATTTGATTTTCTTGGATGTCTGAGGGCTTCTTGATGCTGAGAAAGGGTAAGGTTTTTCTGAAATGCTGAAAAGTCCATGATTGGGCATGGAGCTAAAGTTGTATCATACCAAAGTTTGGGTGGGGCGGAGGAGACTGTAGGGTAGGTAGGAATAGAGGTGATTTGAATCAACTTGTTTTTGTCTACCAGAACAATGCACATCATTGGACCAACAATGGCAAGCTGAATTGTGACATAGTGACCAGAGGTTGACCATAACTCCTTGTTGTTCTCATACTCCTTCCTAGACATAGCCACTGTATGTCCATGTAGGGCAAATTGGCAGCGCAACCAGAAACCTGTAAATGAATAATTTAGTCTGATATTCAAAGATTTTTCCTAAATATATGAATTCTACTTACCTCCATGAATAGAAATTCCTAAAGCCTTTCCCCAAGTTTGTATCATATCTGGCTTAAGATAAAACTCAAAGGAATCTTTTAGGTACGGCTCCAACATCTCTCTTCCAATAAGCTTTCCCTTGCCTAGAAACTGTGAGTTCAATTCCAGCTTATAAAAGCCTTTTGGAATCTGAGCTCTAAGCATTCTAGCCATATCCCAATAAGTGAGTCCTTCAGGCATGGTGTTTGGAGTTGTGAGAGAAGAATGTGAGAGGAAGTAGTAGGATGTCCGGGTGGGTTGATGTTGATGAAAAGGAGATGAGAGGAGGCCGGGGCGGTACATAAGTCTTCCATTAGTCACTCAATTTATCTGACAACTACTGGCAATTCAATTATTACAACACACAAAGAATTTCGCTTTCTCAGTCACTTAGTTAGATATACTCTCTGAAATTCAAGCTATCTAGATATATTTTTATTATTTTCATATCACCTTTTCTGCCTTCATAAATCCTGATCGTTTGCCTCTATTAATCTTGAGTTCTAAGATAAAATTTAGGTTAGTTTTCCCGGTGGCAACCACCAATTAAGCTCTGACACTTTTTGAAGATTTTCGCTTTCCTAGCTAGTTCGATAGCCTTATTGTTTAAGATTCTGGCTATCTAGTCATCTATTTATTTTTCTCAGATCACCTTTTCTTACTTCACTATTGCTCATCGTTTGAGAGCACTCTACTCGAGTACATGCTCGCGTATCACATTCACTTGCTTCGGTGGGGCATGGCCATTCTGGTTTTTCACAGCAACAGTTACCCGGCCATTGCACGCTTGCCTGAGAGTCTTCGTTGCACCATAATTCTTATTTGCACCTTGTGTATGTTTGACCCGCCGTAGGGGGGGGCTGTTTATTTGTTGGTAAGGCCCTCCAGATGTCGTGGTAATGAGGTCCTTTATTATGGGGGAGCCGGGAGATAGAGGTGGATGTAGTTTACAGTAGGTTCCTGAGGTTCAAAGTTTTGTGAGCTAGGTTGCAACTGTTCCCGATTCATTTTACTGGCCAGAAGGCCTGAGAATGGGCAATACCGATAGGAAACGACAGAGAAAATCGGCGTCTTGAGTTAGTCGGTAGGTAAATTCGGATGACAAAAACTCGGGCCGTTGGCCATATTATTACACCAAAAACAGCCATTTTTAGAAACTTACAGCCCGACACTACCTACTGTAAGTAAAAAATTTCAAGAGGTTGCAAGAACAATGAGAACAACTATTTCTTTCTATCGTAGAGGTATCAAGCCTGTAAATTAATAACTCATTGATTTTTTGTGCAATGGTGTGGAGAGATCAGAAATTTTTGTTTTTTTGTTAAGTCCGCGGTTATATTTAGTAGCTACCTACAGGGGATACCATGGCATTTAACCTAAGTTATGGCCTAAAAACCCTAAATAACAAAAGAAAATCCTCCACTTCTCCACATCATAAAACAATAAAAATTTATAGACACAAGGCCTATGTGAATCCATAACCTCCAGAGTTACAAACTTCAAGTATCCAGCATCTCCTCCTCATCATCCTTTTCAGAGCTATCAGGCACCTTCGCGGGGCGGGAGGGGCATGTCAATGCGTGGGATTCGTGTGGGCCGCCACAATTTATACACTTAAGGTGGAGAGATCAGAAAGTGACTTAAGAGTTTGTATGGGGGTGCCATATAAGAGATACATGACAACCACCTTTCTTATAGGTTATCTCTGGTTTCTCAATTCCATAAACTTTCTATGATACCTAATTTTTCTTCTTGAAAACTAACCCACTCTCTACTTGCGCATTGCAAAAGTTTCCGGAAGTGTGGACCTAATAAAATTTGCCAAGCCATGTCTCCACATTTCCGGAAACTTTTGCAATGCGCAAGTACCTGTTCCCCAGTTTGGTTTGGTCTAAAGTGGAACTCCCAGATTCATTGGGGTGGTTAAATGGCTGGTAAAGGGTGCTTGGTTTTGGTGTAGGGTGGCCGTCGGCTCGGGTTCCTTGTCATCTAACTCTACTCGTATATTGTGATTTCTTGTGAAGCAAGGATCATGACGAATACAAGTCCCCGTAGTCTTGGCTGACGCAGCATGACGAACATCCGAACCAAGCCCTCAAAACCCTTTCCCTGTCCGCTGCCTATCAACCTCCTATCCTCTACTCAAGTATCGAGACTTTAGAATCAAGGCTTTAACTTATAAACTCTTGAGGAAGGAGAGAAAGCTGAAGGAAAAAAAGGAAGAAAAAAATCTGTTCTTTCTGTCTTGGGCCCATCTTAGGCCATTATGATGGCATCATATACTCGAGTACTCGAATAGAGTAGCCAGTGATCGCTGGAATTATTCTTGGTTTTCAGCCTTAGGGGCAAAGCTTTCCCTCAAATACCGGTAGTAGTAGATATTTTTCCTTTTCGCCAATTCCGTAAATGAGGGCACTTATCTGAGACATAAGGGCAAAACAAATCACCACCTCCCTTTTCCTAAACTTGCAATTACTTAGCATGAAAAATCTTGAATTCCTCTATGACGGGCCGAGTACCCATCATATCCTATCACACGTACCGGTGGTGTACCGTAAGTCTTGGCTTTCGTAGATGAGGATGTGTCTTAATATAAATAGACTTTTATGTATTTTTGTGTGGAAGGGAGGTTGTTAGCCATCTGGTAGGCCACCACTCTCTACCTTAGCTATCGAATTAAAAGCTGCGATGTCTGGCTTCCTGAGTCGTCTCCGGCGTGGTTCTTCTCCCGCTGCTGAGAAGCGTGTGCATCCAGCTACCCCCCGGGCAAGCACTACAAATCCTAATAGCCTAGAACGGACTCACACCGGGACGACCGCCGCGGCGAGAGATGTAGAAACTGGGGAGGAGTACGAAGGCTGGGCTGATCCATATGGAGGCCCACCTACAGTTAAGCAGTGGCTCAAGTGGTATTGGCATGATGTTTTTGCGTGAGCACCTATCATTTGAGACCCAGCCCTGATGAACGCGGAACTAATAGCGGTATAGATTCATCTTTTTGGGCGCGATTTCGTTATGGCTTCTCATGTGGAGTCCAATTCCCTATCGGAAGCTATTTGCTGTGACAGTAAATCCAGGGGATACAGTAGATGGGTGGGTACTCTCTCTGTATCTAACCTTCAATCAAATATAACTCTAACTAACCAAATCAGTTCCTCCGAGATCATAAACCCCTCTTTCGCCTACCCGAAGCGCAAGCAAATCATCCCCATAATAGCCGACGCCATGATAGCGGTATTCGTCCCCATAACCTCTATAATTCTGGTTAATATCGTCGGGATCGCAACCCACGGCCCACATGGCAAGCGTCTGTGCATGACCGGAAAGCGTGGCGGCATCCTGCTAGGTCGCGGGTCTTTCTGGAACGTCAACAACGGCTGCATGGGCGTAATCTACTCCGTCATGACCGGGGCTACCCTACAAATTATCATAAAGCTAGTGATAGGAGGGCTCAGGCCACACTTCCTCACAGTATGTGATCCTCAGATCGACGGTGTTCAGGGAATGGGATACGGCGGGTTGTATTTCGACACAAGTGTCTGCAGAGACCATACAGACCCCAAGAGACGAGACGAGATTGCCAACGCGATGCAGAGCTTCCCATCCGGCCACTCCATCGCCGCCTGGGCTGGTCTCCTCTATCTAAGTCTCTACTTCAACGCACACCTAAAGATATTCTCAAACTACCATCCCTCGTACTGGAAACTCCTCCTTTTCGTCACTCCCATGCTAGCCGCCACGCTAATAGTCGGCTCACTATTGCTGGACATGAGCCACAACTGGTATGACATCGTCCTGGGCTCAGTATTAGGCGCTGTTATGGCTATTCTTTCATACAGAATGTGCTTTGCCGCAGTTTGGGACTTCCGGTTCAATCATATCCCGCTCGCTCGGGATCCGCGGATCCCCGGGCTCAATTACAGCATCGAGGAGTTGGAGGATTGGAGCGGGGGGTGCGCTACCAGAAGGGGAGGCTGGGGCGTTGCGAGACGGTACTCGACGTTTAATCGTGGGTGGGGTGCCCCGGGGGATTGCGCACTCCAGAGCGCCGGGGTGAGTGCTGGGTTGGCGGGTGTTGATTCCCTGGGAGGGTGGAGGTGCCATCACCGTGACCATGAATGCCGGAGTAGAATGTACAACGAAGAGAGTACGGCGAGGGAGCCGGCGGTGCCAGCCGGAGCGAGGGGCCCTGCTGCTTAACCCGGAACCAAAAACTTAATGTATATTTCCTTGAATGTCACTTTTGTCTCCCCCTTCTAACTTCATTCCACCATTTCACAAGGCCACAAACAATACCATTCATTCGTCGCCTTCTAATATTTCCTTCCCATATATCCCCTACACCCTCTATATATCCACCCACCAATCCTGTACCTTAATACCAAATGAAATGTCGCGCACCAACGGCCATTGCGCTTACAATTACCTAATATACTCTCATCCCCCCCTTGACAGACATTTGGGCCCTACAGCGCAAACGCTCTCCTGAACATAGCCGAAGGTAGCGAGAAAAATAAAACTCCCACCCACCATACTAGACACTCGCTCGGACGCCCGGCGAAAGCCCGGCCCAGAAAAACAAAATTCCACCATCCACCACGTAGATCCTACGGGATCAGGATGCTTGGCGGTGTGCTTCATGCATTGTCACTCGGGATTTGGAATAGGGCGAGGGGGAGTGAAGACCGCAAGAGGAGCAGGTAAGCACCGATAAAGGTAGGTATGCATTGCTGTTTTGTTTGTTGATTAGTTTGCGCCTGGTGTCGTTTGCGGTGAGAGGTGGATTGGTGGATCGGCGGATCAGCGGTGACTAGAAATATAGGGCCAGTTTTCTCTGCGATGGAGGGATGGATGCTTGAAGCTCTAGGTGTCGGTAGGAGATGCATAGTTTAGAGGGGTATGAGCGCCGAAGGGGTATGTTGAAGCCACTTTTTCGGAAGGGCTCCGAGGATCCGTGTCTGTCTGTCATTTTCCAGAGGGGAGGGATTATCCTCAATTCTCTTGACAGCTTCGAATGTTACAATAAACTTCTGAAGGTGCTCTTCTTATTTCTTGCATTTTTCTATGCTATGCGCTGGAGTACCCTCTTGTTCCCAGAAGTTCCCGGGTGCTGCGTATGCATTCCCGGTGTTTGCTTGCTTTCTTTGGTTTCTTCTCCCTCTTTTTCTCTCTCTTAATAGAACAACGCTAATTCCGAAACAAATCGCAACAGCGAATATCTGCCGCTAATGGATCACTCGTGATGTGCCGCTCCCATAGCGCTAACCCATGATTCAACCACAATGCCGCCTCATCAAAATTTCATCTGCTAGTAAAATAGGACCCTTAGATCCGACATTGCCTTAATTAAACGACAATTCAGCGGTTCCGATAGCGACAGCGCCAAGTAGCTAGGCGAGGGTGAAGAACACACTGGAACAAAAAAAAAGGCTCAGAGAGAAAAAGATCCGACAACGACAGGATTTGAACCTGTGCTCGCGAACGAAACAGATAACTGGAATTTTTAGATATTCGAGTCTGTCGCCTTAACCACTCGGCCACGTTGTCTTGATGCCTTTGTCCAACTTCATATATATATATAGTAAAACCTTCATTCTATACACACATTGCCCACCTTGGGCTCTATATCATAAAAACCCTACCTGTGAATTCACGCTCTTACCTTCAATAGTAGTTCTAAATTCAAATCCTTTCCAAACTTCGCTCATCCTTAGTGCTACTGTGTCACCTCGCGCTTTAGGTTTGTTTCATTCGAGAGGGTTACCCTACCATCCCTGACGTCGGCTACTACTGTAAGTTACTAGTAGACTCCGTTTCAACAACCTTTCCCCCAAATCTAACAGTCATGGGATCGAAAGCTTCAAGACTACTAGGCGCCTCAAGCACTCGAAAATACCCCATCCGAGCACCGCAAGTCACAGAATCACCTTCCTACCAAGTGCAGGATCCGGCGCAGGCTAGCTACAATAAAACTCAGGGTATGCATAGCACAGTACCAACCCAAAGACGGCGTCCGATAATTTCTCGGAGCTGTTACCCTTCCGAATTGTGCCTAAAAAGACGAAAGAAGAAAACACAGCTAATCAGTGAGCTGTAGACATTCTGCGCGATGCTCAAGATCCAGATTACCAGAACATGCTGAAAAGGGTGGGGGTCGCCGAGATATTGGACCCTGCGAGAAACGTAACTGTGAACGAGAAGGTGAGCGAGCGTGCTGGGTTGGATGAGTTGCAAGGATGGGGGTGCTTTTTTTCTTTTTTTTTCTGTCATGATTGAATTGTTGGTGGGAAATTCGAGTAATGCTCTGTTGTTGAATTGCTAGATTGAATAACTGACAGGGTGATGGATGGACGAGGAGAGTTGCAGAGCTCGAACTCTCTTCATACAATCTCCCGTCGTCAGGTGCTCCACGACCAGCAGCAGGTAGAATCTTCGAGTAAGCAGGGCCGAGACAGACGTACGTGGGTCGACACATCGACGATATTTGAGATCCTGAAGCTTAGGTATGGGAAGAAGTGGGAGGCCGAGCGCATCGAGAAGGAATTGGGGTTAGCGCCTGGTCTTGTGGATAGGTTGGGAGATAGGGTTGGGAAACCATGAATATGGATGGGAAGCAGAGTAGCGCGAAAAAGTCAGAGCTCGCAAGAAAAAAGAAAAAAGCTTTGCATGACATTATGCGACCTATCAACCTCCTCGCAATTGAGCGACGTTTGCCAACACGACTGCTACTGGTACTGCACACCGCAAAAATTCGACCTCCTTGCTTAGATCTTAGTGCATGCAATAGCGGTCGTATCCGTAAACGTCGTTCAGTTGCAAATATGTTGGTCCAGCCGATGCTCTTGGTGTGTAGCACAATTTTACACTCTTTTAATTGCCGCTCAGAAGAAAACTCATCATGTACCTTTGTTGATTCGGGGACCAGATCCTTCTTTTCTATAACCCCGAAAGCAGGAAGTGTCCAGTGGGAGCACGTTCCGCGTGTGTACATTTCGATAGGACCAGGGGGGAAAAAAGAAAAAGAGGATGTGATATTATATTTTGGGGCATCGGTGCGGGTACAGCGCAAATACAAGTCAGCCGTGGGTGGAGAGAAAACGTGGGGTGTTTTCCTCTACCGGTATGTCTTTCGAGTGGCCTCCTCTAGTGAGGACAGGTGTTTTTTTTGTTTTTATATCTTTCAAAAGGGCTGAACAGCACACCTTTTGCTATGTTTTTCGCCCTTTTTCCAGAAAAGGGGTTTTTGACTATGTACCTAGCACACAGTCCAATTATTTGAGGTTCTACGGTACAAGTACCAGGGGAGATGTTTTCGTACTCTACAAGACAAAGGTAGTTGATCATCAGAATGATCCCTGTCTTTTACGAAGACATATCCCTTGGTATGATACCGTTTGTAACCCGACAAGAAACTCGAACATTTTCTTAGGGTTCGGTTGGATAAGTTAAAACGTTCGCAGCACCCATACAAGGTCACGGTAGTTTCAAGCCTAAGCGCACAGGCTGCTGAATATATGCAGGTAAAGGTGGCTGAATCAGGATAAATTGTACTGCGTGTCGCTATACCAATCCAGGCTCTCACAGTTAAACACTACCGGTACCACGGCCATGAAGTCGCCTCGCAATCCCAACAAAGATAATTAGTAGCGGTGTTTCAACTCGAGCTCATATTCGGGAGCTTAAGTTAACCTCACGATGAGAAAGAACAAGATGAGTTCTCATTTGGCTCCCACATGCAGTTGGTGGTACCCGACACCCGTTGTATTGGTTCGGCCCTTTCCACTTCCCCCTGCAGTGTGGGAGTTCCATCTGAGGGGGACATGGGTCAACCTTAGACATTGACTCAAGTGACATTCCGAGTTTTAAGGCTTGGACCATCGGAGGCCGAGGCACTGACTGGGCTTTCGCTATCCCCGACGACCCCCCCTTTAGTGTTTATTTTGTACGAGTACAGTACTCTTTATATGAGCCAGCATGTACGCACTTCTCCATTGGCAAGAAAGGATCGGCAATTCGAGCCCCCTCAATTCAAAGCAGCTGAGGAGATTAGGGCACTTAGTGATTGAAGCTAAGGTTCCTACACTTATGCACAGACGTGGATAATCCCACAACTGGGGGTTCTGGGGGCCTAATTGCTACGAGTAGTACTGATAGGAGAGTCGAAGGAGGAATCTGGTCTAGGTATGGAAATCGCTCAAGCAGACAAGAGGCTCCAAAGCCTCTTAATACCGGTACCCGAGTGCTCACACTCTAGCACGTCCCTCACTTCCTTACTGATACAATGCTACGCCTTCAACGGTAAGTTAGGATATAGTAATTTGTTGTCAACACTTGATAAAGGACAACTGGAGAGGGAAAGAAAAGGAAAAACCCCTTCGCCCTATTTCGTACCCTTCAATTGCCGATCAACGGGTGAACTTTAGTAAATCTTTATTTTGACACATTTTCAACGACTGTGGAGGAGTCTGGAACTGGGGGCCACATGGAGGTAGCCTTCGCTGCCATGGATTTAGCCGATAACCAAATACGGCGCGCTTCGGACGTCCCAAGATTTCCGGAAGGGTAACTTAAGCTCGCTACTAACAGGACTCTCTTCTGGGAAGAGATGGATGTGGATGATGCCGTGGTGGGCACAGAATATCAAATGCACATTATGACTTATGCAGGGTTATTGGCATGATGTGAGGTATCCCTCTAGATGCTACTAGAAAGGTGCTCATGCCACGATTACCTTTGTACGATATTTTAATCACCCTAAGAATGCTACCTCCCTGCCCTTCTTTTCAAGAACAACCAACACACTGCTATTCGCCAATCAAGGGGGCCAGAGGGAGAAGAGGAGGGGTATGGAGCGGCAGGGGGGGTAGAAGGAAAAGCAAGAATGCATTAGCACGGCTTATTACGGTACGGCGCTCTTTGGGCAAGTCGGCTCCGACATGCAGGCTCGCCGAGATCTTGTCTCTACAACGGTAGAAGCCATTAGAAGGTGTAGTTAGGGATGTATTTGGCTGGTTGGCCTCAAATAGCTATTTCTCAACCAGAACCGGGTTATGCTGGTCCGTCCACTGGTGGCTATCAGACACCGCAATTGGCGAACACTTTCTTGAAAGATCGTTACATTAGGATAGGAAATGGGTTATCAGCGCTGGGTTGGGGGGGGGGGGGGTAATATGATAGCAGGAATACCATAAGTGGGGACCACTTTATTACGCCTTCTAGTCATTTACAATGAAGGCTAAATTATTGGTTGAATGGGCATAATAAATGAGGGAAGAGAAGAGCTATCCTACTAGATAGATTAACTAGGGGGTAAAATACAGTCCCTTGATAAAAGGGATTGGTGGTAACTACTTTTACTCAAGAAGGGATGTTTTTTTCCAGAGTGTTAAAACTTATTTAACTGCTCTGTAAACAAATTAAATATTGGTAAAGTAGTAGTTGTTGCAAGTATCCTAATTGCGACATTTCAATATTAAAGCATAAACTGTAGTAATTTGAAATTGGCAATTTTCAAACTATGATACCATATGTATTAACTTATTCTTCTATAGGTTACCATATAGATTCATGGTGCTTGACTCATGTTTTAGAATGGACTATGCTAGCTGATGGGTGCCGCTCACAGAATGAAGGAATTTTTTATTGCAATGTGGGTTTCAGATTTACTAAATCTTTAGTTATCTATTGATAGAGCTTCTATTTTAACCAATTAAGTAGGGTGCAAATCGGGTATTCAGTAGCCCTAAATTCTGGTTCTCTTACTTTATTTTCGACGATACCAGGGCCTACCGAAAATGCCGGTTGTCTAGAGGCAATATAAGGAACTCTTACATCCTTACCGTTAGCTCAAGAAAGATGCGGTTACCCATGCTTTTCATTATTACCCTGGATTAAAGATAGTTTAGAGAAAGGTTGATAAGAGCGTATGTGGTATCGGTTCAAGGTGGAAATCTTCAAACGCGCGAGAAGGGGAAGCAGTTTGAAGTATATTCTTATCGGTTTTGTTTCTGCTGATATCTTGAATTTCCCCACTAAGGGGATCTCCTAGAGTATCGTGGTTGCTTCCCTGGGGATTGGAAGGTTGTATGGGATTTGGTTCTGTGTTGGGGCACTGGTCGTTGCTATCCCAATGCTTCCATAAGTTCCTATCACACATCGTGCAAGCGCCCATCTCAATCCTCCCAGTACCTACTACTTCACCCCAGTACTATAAAAACTCTTGCTATTCATCTCTCCTGTCGGTCTCTGGTCTTAGGATTTAGAAATAAAAAGATTCTGGGAACGATTAGTGCATTCCTGACATAATAGTCCGAGCCCTTCGGATGCGTTGGATCTTAATTTTCACAACTCTGCCAATCTGCCGAACTAAGCCTATCGTTGCTGGTGTGGATGCTTCCGCTGACACAGTAAGCTGATAGCGATTTCCCAGTGTTCTTGCGGTACCGAAAAAAGTTCAGGTCCAAGGGGAAAGAAAAAAGAAGCAAAGATCTTGCCAAGCAAAATCTCCACCTGATGTCACTTCCGCACGCAGATTGGGCTGCTGGCTCCTTGGTGTTTGGGATGGACAATGGCTGGCATCGCACCGTAGCATATCCCAAACTTAGCCTGTCGTTGGAGGGGTAGATCAAAATAATACGGCAATAACTATTATTCTGGTAATACTGGTAAAAGCGTGTTTTGTCGGGGTGCGTGAGCTATGATAGCTTAGTGGCCCCGCAGCTGATACAATGTACTGACTTCAAGTACCGTATTCTGATTCTGGAGCCCAACCTAGGATGTCCACCTCTAAAGACCCCACTCGGACTACAAATCGGGGTGATTTTTCTTTTTCTCCTTTTCCCACTCACCTTTCTTTCCTTCCCTCGGGCCGGTTACGCGCACCGGTATCAAGAATCACGCCACCGCTCCCCCCCTCCTCCTCTGCGGTGCGGCGGAAGTATTTTATGATACGATACCGTGCTGCCGGAAGCAAGTGAAATTCCTTGGGTACGGCAAAGAAGGGCGGGGGTGGAGTGTGAAAGAGGGGGAAGGATATGATGCCGTATTACCATATGGGAGCTCGGAGCGAGCACACTTTCGCCCTAGACGGAATGTTAGTCCACCTATGGTGCGTAGGATGCAGTACCGCGGCTCTTTGATGGGAAGACAGAGTTCCAATGGGTAGAGTAACAAGAATTCTAATTAGGGCTACGTTGGGACCATCCACTCATACCTAATGTACGATAGGCGCACGGAACAATCACCAATCCCGGCTAATCTTCACTTACAGAATGAAAAAGAAATAGCAGTACTAGAGCAGGTGCAGTGTAGGGACGCATGGTCACAGGCGATGGCTAGTAGTAATCAACATGACCTCCTTGATCAGTTTCGCTCTCTCTTCTTCTGATGTGTCCTCACCATCAGGCTTCAGTCCAATAGGGGGTATGGGACGCTGCCACAACACTTTGCACTTTAGTGCCCAGGATGTTAAACTACAGGATGCTTGCAAAGACCTAAGGGAAAGAAAGGAATGACTGAAATGAACCTTAGCAACGAAAGTATTATGCACTAAATTAGCAGCTGGATTCAATTGGGAAGGGTGAGAGAAAAAGGCCTTATACATGGTATGATAGTAACAAAACTTTATGAGGGAGTGTTATGGCACAATGCAGCAACAAGTCTATGCAAAGGTCAGGCCAGGTACTATGGTATCTAGAAAAACATACAATGGTTGGACGAGGGGGTTACTAGATGGTTAGTTGATGCACTGAGGGTGCTCTTAAGGGGAGATGGATCTGCAGATTGCCGCTATACTAAAAGATTTAAATATAGATTGACAATAGGCAAAGTAGGAGAATATAATTGGAAAGTTTAATATTTTTCAGCTTGCAGCTTTACACAATAAGTTCTTGAGTGGATAGTTGATTATCAGTGGGCTCTCTTTGCGGCGGAACACCAGTACTGTATTTGTGCGTCAAATTTGGCCAACCACTTGGCCCTTTGTGGTCCTCGCCGTAGATTCTCCTGTATTTTACGAATAAATCCCTGGGTTTAGCACAAAAAAGCAGGGGAACTTCGACGAGGGGTGCATTAAAACACACATCATGGTTCACTCACTGCGGTGCTCGTAGCACAGCCAGATATATATAAAAAAGTAATTAATGTGGGCTCTCCCTCCCTTCCGCCACCCAGCCAGTTCAGATATGATACGATACCGCATGTGTAAGTTACAGGTGACAGCGAAATTGATTTCTTTGCGGCAAGAGCGTTGAACAAAATGGAAATTCTGCGGAAATGAGAAGGGAGGGAGGGAGGGAGGGAGGGAGGGAGGGAGGGAGGGAGCAAGCGAAGGGATAGGAGGGGAGTGAGGGGAGAAGGAGGGAGAGTTAGCTATCTGTGCTGGGGTTCACTCTCAACCACACAGCATAGCTCAATTGACTTTGCAGTGTTGCACTGTGCCGTACGATACCGGGAATTCTTTTCTCTCTTTTTTTTTCTTTTTTTCTTTCTATCTTCTGCTCTTCTCTTCTGATGGATGCATGCATGCACCCATCAATCTGAGAGTTATCTACCCTAGGGTCAGGTACCCGATGCGATACACCCTTGAGAGACGCCGGTTAGTTGATTTTATTATAATATTGACGTTCCTGATACACCCTACGAGTTTTGTCAGGAGAATGGGAAAAACTAGTGCAAGTAGGGCAACTCATGGTACTGCCGGTGTCTGTACTGCTCGCCTCATTTTTAATGGCTAATATATTATAGCGCATCACACGACAAGGGAAGGGGAGGAGGTGCTATGCAATGGGGGTCCAGATCCCGCTAGCAGATGCCCATTCTCTTCCATACCTACATGCCTGCATCCCCACATTCCTCATCATACTGGAATTGGTGGTAAATTACCGGTAGAGGGTTCGTTCAGCTTGGCCTAGCTAGGAGTTATCAGTGTCGTCGCTGGGGGTTGTCGCTCGCATCATAAGATTCATAAAACCTCTTACAGATAACCTTCTTGAACTGGGTCCCTTCGAAAGGACATGTAGTGGCCAATTCTTATGTATTTTGAAGCCGCTTTCGTTAAAATTATACCTATCGGATCTCCACAAAGCCATACTCTCAGCAAGGCATAAATGTGTGGTTGAAGTTGGCCTGTAGGACCTTCAATTCCAGATCCAATTTCCTACTCTTTACAGTACACCTCAACAAGGGGGGTCAAGGACTGGGTCACCAATTCATATCATTGACTCGTGTTGGTGTCGCCTGGGCCTCTCTGCACAAATCCTCATTCAAGGGAATTGTGCTTACACCGTATGCATAGCTCCAGTTACTTGGCGGAGATGATACCGGGAGCATGCTCTAGCGGCCTAGGCTCCTCCATGTTGAGGGTTCCATTCAATTCGTTCAAGGGGAAAAAGACTTGCTTGGATCGCTGTGATGTGGTGCAAGATAAATGAGACAAATTAAAGACGTACTCGAGTATAGTTAGGGATGTTGTCTTGTGGTGCTTCTTGCGACTGTGTTGAGGTGAATAGGACAAGCCAGTGAAACCACACTTCTCGGTGACCGAGCTACTGGTATCCACACCACCTATCGCACCCCAGCCGCGGGGCAACAAATCACAATACGGCAAACTACAGTAACGCAGGGCACCCTTGCATTGGCTGGCCGCCCCCGCGCTGAACTAACTTAGCCGATGGGAAAACTTCCCCGGCTTGGGTGCTCTTGCAGGGATCCAGTTCCTTGCTTCCGAACCACTTTTCCCCAAGAAAACGCTATCACTTTATCGATACCCCCCGCCACCCCCCCCCACCTCTAGGGGGGTCTTATGATGATCGTGATTCACAGATAATAATTCAAATACTGAAAAACGTAAAACTAATCATCCGGGCACCACCACCGTCATAACATCACCATCATTATTGATGCCGTCCAATACATGAGCTACTAAAAGCCAACAGGTATACCAGAACTTGAGCCCTCCTGAAATGAATAACTCGCTGATAAAGGAGATACCAAACACCAGGAAGAATTCCCTAAGCCCACGTAACTCGTGAAGGGGAAAACGGAAAGAAAGAGAATAAAATTATCGGCCGCCTTATGTCACATCAGAACTACCATGAATGGTGGCCCCCATCCATGATCAGATCCGCGCCTGTCATGAATGAGCTAGCATCGCTGAGAAGGAATACCGCAGCACCACTGTTATTTTTGCGTTTGGTTAGTTAACTGGCATTTAAAATCAATATTTGGGGGGAAGAGGATATACCGGTATTCCTGTGGCTTGCTCAACCTTCCAAGCATATTTTGTTTGGGCCAGTCTTCCCTCCTCTCAGGGAACTTTGTGAATAGCTCTTCAACCATCGCTGTAACAATGTAGCCCGGAGAGATGGTATTAACTCTGATACCGTAAGGACCCCATTCGGCGGCGAGATTGCGACCCAATTGCAGAACTGCCGACTTGGATGCGTTATATGCAGGGCAAATCAGTCCCTAATTCTTCCGCATTAGTGAATGCATCTGGTCAGACTGGTTAATTAGAGATGTATTTTTATTAAACTCACCCGGTTTGCAATTGTCCCAGACATTGATGCAATCATAACAATACTACCACCTTTACCCAATTTCACCATTTGCCTTGCTGCGGCTTGCGCGGTCAGGAAGGCGCCCGTGACGTTGATCTCCATCATTTTGTTGAAATCTGCCGCTGTGTATTCCAGAGCTGTGTGCTCTTCATTGATGCCTGCTGCTGCTATCAGGCCATCTAGTCGGCCATTCTCGTCGGCGATGGTCTGGACAGCTGCATGGAGTTTTGCTTCATCCCGTACATCTATTTGTCTGTAATGCAGAGAGGTCCCGAGATTATTAGTAGCTCTGGCTTGAGCTTCGTAGAACCCCGGTGATGGTTTCTCAAGGCGGTCGAGAGCGTATACTATAACACTAGTGAGATGGGGGGGTATACCACGTAGTGACAATAGGGAAAAGAGGTACAAACCCTTAGCGCCGGCTTCAAGCAGAGCTTCAGCTTGTGTTAGTCCAAGGCCTCGCGCTCCACCTGAAATTAGCACTACTCTATCTACTAGATTGAACTCCGGAAGACGCTTATCGGATCCCAGCAAGCCCCTTTCACTGCCTTCAGATGTTTTCCCAGCAGCCTTAGGGGTCGGCACTGGTGTTCCTTTCGTGTTCGAAGAAGATGATATCTGTCTAGTGACAAGTGAAGCCCCCAATAGGGGTAGCCTTCGCGGGGTCAATGCTCCACATTGTTGGCGTAGGCTGCGAGCCAAATTTGAAGTGATACGAAAGCTAGAATTCATGGTAATCGTTCTTTTGGAAGGAGGCGGTAGGAGTTGCTGGTGGAAAAGAGCAGGTGTTTGGGCATGCCTATTTATGCCTGGAGGGGGCAGGAGAGAGCACTATTACTAGAGGCGGGGTAGTCGATTACTATACCCTCCGGGGGGTAGTAGCAGTTCGCATTCAAGCTAAGCAGAAATAGCTAATGAGGTGGGGTGCATTCCGCTCGAGTGCAGTGCTTGTGTGACAAGAATTTCAATTAAAGTAATGAGCGAGATACAGTACTTTTTGCTTATCACTCACCCACAGGTTCAGAACATACCCTTGATATCTCCGTGGTCGCTACAGGTGGAAACGAATAGCACTTACCCCTCCCACCTCCTTGAGCCCAACTAGGCCCATTCCTCTCCGGTTACCGTAGCTAGGCATAGTATAGTATCCAAGGCCTTTCCATCTCTGTCCTCTTAATACGATCCACCTTTTCGGGGGAGCACAAGAAGGGGCTCAGACCGCAATAACTACTCCTCTGGTGTTTCCCAGTCCCAGAAATAAGACGTGGGAGTTCGCCAATTGCAACATTGAGCGTCCATGCATGTTGTACGCATCAATTCACCCACGTTTCTAACCTAACTCAAGAAAATACCCCCCTGCTGTTTTAACAGCCAAGTGGGAGCTTAGTAGCAAAAGAAATGTACCGACATGTTTTCTATAGAAAATTCTAATTTCCAATTGGTTACCGGAAACAGCCTCCACAAATCCCATCCTCCGAACTCTGATAGTATGAGACGCAGCTATAGGGGCTTTGGCATTGTGAAGTTTTCAATTTCTATTCACTGCCCTAAATGCGGGTACAAAGGCCTGAAGCTAGTCTACCTCATTTCTATGCAGAACCCTATACGGTACAAATTCGCTATCTCAGCTTGGATTCTCACTTCATACTCCGGAACTCAGACTTTCAGATTTTGTGGAGCAATTCCTATAGCCCGAAGTTTAACTACGTGAATCTTTGGGTTAAACTTTGTCAAGGGGAATTATTGGAGAAATTTTCCCATTCTTTGTCGCTAGATAGGTGCGAATTGAAATTAATGCTCAAATGGAAAACTAGAGGTACATTTCTTTTGTTACCACGATTCTACAAGTACTGCACAGTACTGGTACTATAACCAACCAGATCGATCCACAGGGGCTTGGCCTTCCATCGACTTTTATGATAGTAGTAACTTCCTATTAGTAATCTCTCGAACCCCCATCGAAAACCCTCCACCGGCGATCGAGAAAGGATATAGTAGACAATCAATTATTGGTTCGTTGAACCATCTCTTGCTATTCCCGGATGTTCGAATTGAGGTGTCCCGGGAGCGGGAGAAGAACTAGGGCGCTGGTCTGTCTGAAGCGAGCCCACTCGGCTAAGTATTTTCCTGCACGTCACATGAGCGTGCCCATTACACTGCATGAGAAATGCGCCATCTGAATTCGAGCATTTCAAGCCTCAACGCTTATCTACCGAAAACCAACGTCCCACCAAACCATTCCGGCATTTCCGTTTCAAGAATTCCGGTCAAGTGCTCGAGTACCGTAGTACAGTAGGAGTGCAGATTGACTCCGCCGGTGCGTTCGTGGGGTTTCATTAGTGTCACGAACACCTTCTGCTATGCTTTTCCTAGCCACTTCACGGTTCGCCGCAGCAGCTTTAAAACCTGCTCGGGCCGCCCATTTCTGTCCCCGATACTTACTGTTTACCGCACTCGACCGGAATCCCAGTACGGGGAAGGCGTATCTCACAGGAATACGGGGCCCTGGCAGCGAGTGAGCTATCCCGCGGCAAAACATCTGATTACTCCGTAGTTATCTTATGGAGGCGTCCAGACTAGGGGTTGAAAAGCGTTTATGCAGGTTTTTCGGGTTGAAGGACTTTGGCTACTAGTTTGGCATATCCGCTCGAGACTTGGCACCCGAAAAACACTCTTCGGTCTCAGGCCTAAATGCCTCTATTGTCTCAACTAAAAAAAGCTCAACTCCCCTAGCTATCCGAGGTAGGATTTATAATGTCTAAATGTCATATTATGCCTCGACTGCTCTAGTAAGTATTGATACTCAATATGTACAATGTTCAAAGCAGCCTCTTCCCACCCAGTTGTAGGCTTTTCTTTGCTCTAACTGCAGTTATCAATGCTACAATCTTCAATGCAGTTATTTACACTATTAGCCCTATGTTGGAATATTGTTGGAACCAGCCTTGGGGATCTGAGGGAAGTAGGTCAATCCCAAAAAACAACACGCGCTAAAAAGCTAGCACATTCTCTATTGGGGGATGGCCTCTTTTGAGGAAGACCTCTTGTTTAGGGTTGTTGATGCCGAGATAGGCGCTAGGAGACGCTGTTGCCGCCGATCCATAGAAAGGCCGCTGATGATAATCTGCCTAACCCACCGACCGAATTCCTTATTGAGGCACGAGATCCAGGCCAGGGTGGCACAGTTCTACTGTATACAGGAGAAAGCTCCTCGTGGCACCAATAAGAGAACAGACTTTGATGTCAGAGTATTAATTTTTCGAGCCATCGGTATCAAAGCGTCCTGGGGTGCGACACAAAAAGACCCGGAATGAGTGAACCTCGCGCCAAGGGGTCCATAATTCCCCCTTTGGATCGAGGGGGGGGGGATCACGCGAAAAAGCTGACCCTCAGCGGCTCGCTGGGACAGATGAAAATAAAAATAAAGTAGACCTTACTAGGAGAGGTACCCCACGCTCTAATGTTAGGTTCAAGCACCCTAGTTCTTACTGTATTATGCACGCTAGTAGGGAAATGCACACGACACAATACCCCCATAGCTTTCATATTGGATGCTGACTGGATTTTCCAAAGTCCTATTCGTAAGGGGAGGGTAGCCTTCACAGTGAAACTGTACTTGAAACTGCACCTGCCCATCTTGGACGATTGCGTGCACTCCAGTACTGAGGGACAAGATATACCTGAAGAATTGGGGAAAGTGGAATTTTTTTGCCCCAATCACTAAATATAAAAAAAGCAGTCGCTGACTGAATTGATGAAAAGGATATACTAGCTTTCAAAAACTAACTGCAGTTCTAGTGAACATAACCCCATCAAAGTGGCCGGAGAAACGTCTATGACACGAATGTTGTTTTTTTCACCATTTCCCTCGTTCTTCAAGAACTTTCGGGGTCAAAGTAGCTTTCGGGATTCCATCACCCCCCCCAGGGCGCTCCGGCACAAAGACGATCGCAAAACCACATCCGCAAGCTAGTAACTGAGAGGGAGCCAACTTGCCAACATATTTTACATGTTACCCAAAAACAAAATTCCCCTCCAGGGAAAGTTCCGAGCCCGCCTCAGACGGCTGTGACCTGTCCACTTCGCTGGAAAGAATAGTATTAGCCATCCGCAGATGGTCATAAGGCGCATTTTGAAAGCGCTAGAGACTTGCCCATCCTTGATTGTAAGTAACGAAATGCGCCTTCCATGATAGGCGCCTAAGAGAAGGGTGGGTCCCCTTAGTTTTACCCAAAGCCCCCCCTTCTATATTGTATCGCGAATATTGGCGTGACCCGCAATTCTGGTTTAGGAGACGGGCGAGCATTGATGAGGAGAGAGTTCCAACAAACTTTTCCACAAAAAGTTCTTGGATGGTCGCTGAGACATCGGCAGTTTTGTCGAGTGATCTTCCATGATCGGATCAAGCAATGGCTGTAAAGTACTGCGGCGCCCAGCGATGAGGAGTGCCTAGGCGCTGATTTCCTTCCCCTAGTCCCATGACCCAATTGAAAAGCCTCGGTTATGTGGAAATAGTAAACCAAATGAACAGGCTTCAGCTACAATAAAACCACTAGAATTTCATGAGGTTCCTGTACAACCCCCCGAGAAGCATGTTGAAAGGCTGGCAAAGCCCTCTTTTTTCTAAGGGTGTCTGTGTCAATATTCCCCATAATACACTCAAAAGGGCTAAAGCTACTATTACTCAAACGCGCGTAGATGAAAGGCAAACAAAGCAAACAAGTTGGGGGTCGAGCGCGTTCCGTGAGGGCAATTAACCATTCTGCATTACGGGCCGATCTGAATTTCTCCCCCAAGATCACTTCCCTAAATTCTCGCTCTCTGTGCATAGTGCTATAGGAGCTATCGTAGTCAGTCAGGCGGACCGGGATGCTGGGGATGTCTCCACGCGATGAGGTGGAAGCTACCCATCTTATTTATCTATCAACTCAGCGCACAGCGTTCAGCTCATCCAAGAAAACCGCGATTGTTGGATGGGTGGACGTGGTGGATGTGAGAGAACTTGTTCTATTCTCAGATGCGCGCCGCTGCTAACTAAATAGGACTAACAAACATGTGTGCGCAACTAGTGGTTTACCCTCAACGCCGTCCTATCTTCTCCACAACACTACTAGGGTGGTTGCCCGTACCCTACTACACTCAACACTCCCCCTACGGGTGCCACCCGTATACATGCCCATATAATACTCCCCCATACTCCACCGTTGGGTATCACCCTCATATGAGCTTATTAAAAAAAATTCAAAGTAAAAGTAGAAAGCTATCAAGACAATCCACACATCCGCACAAACAGAATATGCTTGCTAAGTACAAGGGGTTTGGTCAACCCATCTGCAACCATATCGTTTGTCCTGCAATA
>Ga0307517_10002906_pt1 | contig 27126 bp, 32 predicted proteins | sample 23_EM_MG_FD_194515 | JGI IMG/M metagenome (GOLD analysis project Ga0307517, IMG submission 194515) | Populus trichocarpa ectomycorrhiza microbial communities from riparian zone in the Pacific Northwest, United States - 23_EM | ecosystem: Host-associated > Plants > Roots > Unclassified | place... | reverse complement strand
CAAGAGATAGGATCTTCACGCAACCATCTAAGTACTTTTCTATACTTAAGATATTGCAATACGATCACGCTTTACTCTCTTTACATACACTCCTCCTCTACGAGAGCCTACGCTCTAAGAACCTGGAGACTATTGTGATAGTCTCGACAGGACGCCCAAACATAGGACTATTGTGATAGTTCTATCAAGCACGACCATCCACCCATCTTACTATTCGAAGAAATAGTGCCTCTCGCGGAATAACCCAGACAAGCAAGCCAGTTCTGTACTATCTGAAGAGATAGTACATTCCTACGCCTTGGTGCAGAAAAGCCAGACTCGCTTACGCAAGAAACGACGGTCGTTGCCTGTTGCATACGTGCTCAACAATAGGATTGTTACAGATAGCCATTTTACATGAAAAGTAGCTGATTTCCCCACCCTCCCTCAGGCCACAATTTTTATGAAAACCCACAAAAATTTGGCTGTGTATTGGAAAATCTGTAGGTAATATAATGAAGGTTAAAAAACTCTTAAATATCACAAGGAGATGGAGAAAGGGTTGTTTAAGTACAAAGGAATTGGTTGTCATGTACCTTTTTCTATGGAGCCCAATACAAAAATCTAGGTCACTTTCACACAGACTGATGCAATCATAAACAATGGAAGCAGCTTTGATTCCTTCTAGAAGTTTGAATATGTTGTGATTTTCTAGCTGGAGGAAAGATTTGAAGTGTTTCTATGCACCACAGTGTTGGGAATTGTCGGTTTAAAAATGTCAAATTTGGCCCTAAAACCAGTATTGGACGGGTCTTTTTGTGCCCGTACTTTACCGTACTAACGTACCGTAAAAATTGGGAAAACACAGAATACGCTAGCAAGGGTAAGAAATCGCCGCCGGAAGAGAACCGGCTTCAAGTGGTAATAATACTTTTCATGATCCCCACCCAAGCCCCAGAATTTCGTCTAGAGTTTGTTACAGGGCGGACGGGGCTCCGAAAAATGCAGGCCCCCGGCCATTTTCCCCGTCCCGCCCCACTCAACGGCCTGGGACGGAGTGTCTTTTTCGGGATTCCCTCCCCCTGTCCCGGGTCAAGCCCCCGCCCCACCCATCGCTCAGACGGGTCCCGGCTAAAAATAAGTGGTAACAAACGGGGCCCCGTCCAGGGATTGAGTGCGGGTGGGCCCCGGATGGGGGCAGGGCGGTGATTACCCGAAAAATACCCTGTTCGGCCCCATGTAAGGGCGGGGTCTGGCAAGTGAAAAACCGCCCCGCCCCGCCCTGTAACGAACATTAATTTTGTCTCTTTTGGCTTTTTTAATTTCCTCTAAAAGATACAAGTTACAGGGGATATGTTTTCGCACATCCTCGATTGCTGCTACAACCTACTCCTAACCTCTTGTGACGTGTCATATTTGGCGGGTGGGCCTATCAGGATCCATGGTGGTTGTCTCGCGATAGCTTCATGTCTTTACCGGAGCGGTGTTACAGCAGTTGGCTGGCTACGTGTTGATGGTTTGGGCACATCATGTTAACCTTTTGCTTGAGGCTTCCTCTCTAGATATTTTTGCTGATAGCGCTTCGGTCAGGTTGGATAGAAGTCGCGTTGGTGATGGCGGAAGGAGTTTGCTGATGGATTAGGTGCCAGGACGATGTTCACAGCATCTGTCAATGGATTATCTCAGGATAGTCTTTGAGGTTTGTATTAATGAGGCTGGAGTGGTCAGGTTGGATAGCTCGCCTTGTTTTTACATCCCTTGCCCATTGGTTTTGAAGTCCGGCGTGATGGATTTGCTGACGAGACCTTAGCAGGTGGGCTAAACGATGGGGAAGAGGCTCTGTGGCGAGGCCGGCTTTTCTCGTGTGACGGAAGGAAGAGGGGTGGCGGATGGGGTGGCGTTGTTCGAAGGCGCCTGACTGAGTGTGGCTTGGCGAGCCCAGACTGGGTGAGCCCTCATTGGTTTGAGTTGGATGGCCGAGTGATTAAGATGAAGTTTTTTATTTTTTTTATTTCTTTTGTTTTGTTTTGGGTATAGGCAAGTAAAGGGTACAGGTCCACCTCAGCATGTTAAGCGCTCTTTTCACCACCCGCCTTTTTGGTTGCTGTCGCAGAGCTTAGCTTGCACATGTGGCTAGGGTAGTTGATCAGGAGTTTGATCGCGGCGAAAGATGGGTTAGGGTCGACGGCCTGGTATGTGGGTTAGTGCATGCTTCCTGCCATTGTACCACTTGGGAGGAGGGAAAGGGGGTAGTTTGAGAAAATTGAAGAGTTGGATGTTGGGATTGAGGATTAATGCTGGTATGAGGCAAGGAGGGGGTGGGGAAGAGTCGCGGAGCCTAGCGGGATGGGCTGAGAACGCTGTCGCTAAAGGCAGTGAGCGAAGTGGCGGGCCTGATCACCTTGAATTTCAGCATGTTGGGGGCTTATATGGGATCCTTAAGTTGCATTAGTGTGGCTAGAAAACTGTAGAGCAGATGGGTAAACGAGCCCGATGAGGCCACATAAAACCCGCAGAGAATATATGTTTATAAAAATAAAATAAAAAATGTTTTTGCACACACCAAAGTGGCTGACCAGCAAAAAACACTAGAAAATTGGTGGGTCACAAAGTGGTGTGTGCGAAAACATTTTTTATTTTATTTTTATAAGCATATATTCTCTTCGGGTTTTATGTGGCCTCATCGGGCTCGTTTACCCATCTGCTCTACAGTTTTCTAGCCACACTAATGCAACTTAACAATCCCGCATAAGCCCCCAACATGCTGAAATACAAGGTGATCAGGCCCGCCACTTCGCTTACTGCCTTTAGCGACAGCGTTCTCAGCCCACCCTCTAAGCTCTGCCACTCTTGCCCACCCCCTCCTTGCCTCATACCAGCATTAATCCCTAATCTCAACATCCAACCCTCCAATTTCCTCAAACTACCCCCTTTCCCTCCTCCCAAGTGGTACAATGGCACGAAGCATACACTAACCCGCATACCAGGCCGTCCACCCTAACCCATCTTTCACCGCGATCAAACTCCTGATCAACTACCCTAGCCACATGTGCAAGCTAAGCTCTGCGACAGCAACCAAAAAGGCGAGTGGTGAAAAGAGCGCTTAACTTGCTGAGGTGGACCTGTACCCTTTACTTGCCCATACCCAAAACAAAACCAAAGAAATAAAAAAAAACGTCTTCTCAATCACTCGGCCATCCAACTCAAACCAATGAGGGCTCACCAAGTCTGGGCTCGACAAGCCACACTCAGTCAGGCGCCTTCGAACAACGCCACCTCTTCAGCCACACCTCTTCCTTCCGTTACACTAGAAAAGCCGGCCTCGCCACAGAGCCTCTTCCCCATCGTTTAGCCCACCTCCTAAGGCCTCGTCAGCATATCCATCACGCCGGACTTCAAAACCAATGGGCAAGGGATGTAAAAACAAGGCGAGCTATCCAACCTGACCACCCCAGCCTCATTAATACAAACCTCAAAGACTATCCTGAGATAATCCATTGACAGATGCTGTGAACATCGTCCTGGCACCTAATCCATCAGCAAACTCCTTCCGCCATCACCAACGCGACTTCTATCCAACCTGACCGAAGCGCTATCAGCAAAAATATCTAGAGAGGAAGCCTCAAGCAAAAGGTTAACATGATGTGCCCAAACCATCAACACGTAGCCAGCCAACTGCTGTAACACCGCTCCGGTAAAGACATGAACCTATCGCGAGACAACCACCATGGATCCTGATAGGCCCACCCGCCAAATATGACACGTCACAAGAGGTTAGGAGTAGGTTGTAGGAGCAATCGAGAATGTGCGAAAACATACCCCCTGTGCCTTGTACCGTAGAAACTGGAATAATTGTACCTCGCGCTAAGAGGTCAAATTAAGGTGGGGCGTATGGAAAGTAATCACCTTGTGTGAATCACCACTTGAGACAGAAGCTTAAACTGATGACTCCCAATCTCGACTCATCGTTCCAGAAGAAAAAAACAAACAAACAAAAAACATTTAATGTAAAAAAATATAAAATATGTACATTTAACTATAAACAATTAAAAAATATACTTCTATTATACACAAGATTTTATAAACAAAGCCTACCCAAAAAGATATCGTACAGCAATGCCTCCAAAACCTGCCGGAAGAACCAAAGTCCAGCCAGTGCTTGAACCCCTTTCAACAGATCGATTCTATGCCGGTGTACGACGAAAGCCAGGCCCAAAGAGAAAACCACTGGCAGAGGGGCTAAGAAGTCCACCAAAGCGCGTTGAAAATCCCTATCGGACATATACTGTCAGCTATAAACTCCGAGTATTATCGTACTGGAATACGCTCTCAATTCGAAGTAGCCCAACCAAACTACCGAAGCCAGCACGTGCCGAGGTAGTGGAGCGCTTCAAAGTTGCCGGAAGCAACTTGTCACGCTGGAGGAAAGATGAGGCGGCAGGAAAGTTCAAGGAACTGGCAAAGGGTCAGTGTCGGGGGAGTGGGGGAGGAAGAAAGAGGAAATGGGAGGTACTAGAGCGGGAGTTATACAATCAGTTTCGTATGCGTAGAGCAAGTGGTAGGATTGTGCGAAGAGGGTGGTTTCGAAGAATCAGTAATGAGATCTTCAAAAAGGTATACCCAACGGAGCAGCTTACCAGCTTTCCATTCTCTAATGGGTGGTTTCGCAGCTTTCTCAGCTGGCACCACATCTCCCTTCGGTTCATCACTAATAAGGCAAGTCAGCTTCCAGCTGACTTTGCAGATGCTATACGGAACTGGGTTCGATTTAATCGGCGAAACTCTCAGCTCCGACCAGAGGAGGAGCCGGAATCCGAGGACCAACCTGCACTTATTGGTCGCTATCGATTGTCCAATATTAGCAATATGGACCAAACGCCTCTTCCCTTTGAATACCTAGAAGGACAAACTTACAACAAGATTGGTGAGAAAACAATCTGGGCACAAAGTAGTCAGTCGGGGTGGGATAAGAGACAGGGGACGATTCAACTTACCGTGTTCGCTGATGGTATTCCCCGAGTAAAGCCGTTGATCTTTTTCCGGGGCCAAGGGATTGGGCCTACAGTCGTAAAGGAAAAGGAGGAATACGATCCCCGAGTAGTCGTTAGGTTTAATGCAAAGGCTTACGCCAATGCAGAAAACTTCCTTGAGTATCTCGAGGATCAGTTTATACCTATACTCGATGGTCAGCCATCTCTTCTTGTTCTTGATCTCTTTGCCGCTCATAAAACACAAGAAGTACTTGATACTTTCCTTGCCAACGATATTACCGTTAGCCTAATACCCGGCGGCTGCACTTCATTAGTGCAGCCCTTTGATGTTAGCATAAATCGCCCTTTCAAAGATATTTTAAAGGTAATACTCACATGCCTTATCCTTCGCTTCTCTCTCACATGTCCTGTGGTACGCACAAATTCATTTTCTTCTCAAATGCGGTTTCTGGGCCACGCAGGGCAGATATCAACCTGCCTGACGCAGAAACCAAATTGGAGAAGAAAATGAATATGTGGGTTCCCCAATACTAAGTGGTTAGCTTAAACAAAAAAAAAACAAAAAAAGAGGGAGAGGTAAAACTGACTGTGAACCTGAATTGATAGGAAATTCTAGCTCAAAAGTTGGATGAGTTAGAATCGGAAGAGGAGGCGATTGTTTCCGGGGGAAGTAGGCTTGTTGGAAGCATGGTTGGGAGGAGAAGAATACTCACAACGTGGGCGGTCGGAGAAGCATGGGAGATTTTCTCCCAGGAGCGAGCCGAGGTCGTGAGGAGATCTTTCCGGATTCTAGGATTAGCTTTGCCTATTGATGGTAGCTGTGATGGAGAAATTTCTATCAAGGGAATTGAGAATGGTTACCTTCAGGAGGGGCTGAAAGACTGGTCGGTAGGGGGGGTTGAGGACTTTGATTCTGAGGAGGATGAGGAGTCTGCAGGGGCGGTGGGAGAGGAGGCAGCCGAGGAGGCGGAGGCCGTAGTGGAGGAGGAAGGTATATTCTATGAAGATAGTTTGTAAATTCTGAAACTGATATTACGCAATTTACTCTGTATGACCTTGGCATGACTCACCTTATTTTGACCTCTTAGCGCGAGGTCCAATTATTCCAGTTTCTACGGTATCACGATTTGCCACACCTTGTTTTCCCCTGCTAGCATACCGTATCTTCTCGTATGAGTCGGAATAGCGCTAGTGAGGATTTTCTTGAACCTGCCCAATCGTCACTCTCTATATGTTTAAACTGTGGCGACTTGGCGTTCTTCGTGCCTTCCTATTGGCTCGGTTGCCCTAGCTTCACCTTAGTTCACTTTAGCGCCATTCCGACTTATACGAGAAGTTACGGTATTCTGGGGCTTCCCAATTTTTACGGTACTGAAACCAAAAATAATCACTGGGCCTCCAACTTTGAGCCTCATCCCCTGTTCGGCACAAACCATCACGGCCCTCAACCGCAACCGCCGGCCCCTCGCTGCTAGGCAGCGCCAAAACCATAGGTAATGATATATCTTATCATACAATGAAAAAGAGAAGGGATATAAAAAGAGCCCTACTCTCCTACACTAACCCGCACACACTTCATCGTCTAATCCTCCTTCCTCCCGCGTGCGCCTAGAAGAATGAACTACACGTGCACCGACCAGCTACTAGGTCGGATTTCTCGACGGTGGGATTATTCCTTACAGAGTGGCCCCATGGAGCGGGGAAGGGGGAGGTGGTGTAAGGTTTATGTTGATCTCGCGGATACGATGGATACGGTGCCGTGCAGGGTGGTGCGGGTATAGGTATGATAGCTTATGGCACGAAGGAGTGAGGGAGTGAGGGAGAGAGGGAGAGAGGGAGAGAGGGAGAGAGGGAGAGAGGGAGAGAGGGAGAGAGGGAGAGAGGGAGAGAGGGAGAGAGGGAGAAACAAAGGCGATCGCTGGGATTGACTTTGTGTGTACTACTGTGAAAGTGGTATACTGTAATATGGTAGGTATGATATCTGCGATATCTACAAGTAATAAAAACAAAAACTAACTCTCATGGTGTGCTAACCTAACCCAGCCCTGCTTGGCCTGGTTGGTGGTAGCTCTTGCATCAATCGATTCTTGATAGTACGCGCAGTGTCGTATTGCCGCTGAGGAGCGCCGCAGTAACAATGGAGCCAAAAGGAAAGGGAAAATGTAAAAAACGAGCCCAAGCAAAAGACTAGTTCCACCCTGAACAGAAAGTGATGCAGTAGAAGGGGAAAGGGGAAAAAAGTGAAAAAAGACCACCGTCTACGCCGTCCGTCTAATTGCCAAAACACCAAAGTCATGAAGGCCGCCAACTCTGTCGTGGTTAATGATGAAACATGAATGCTTTGGGGAGAAAAGAAATAAATGGAGAACCCGGTAAGAAAAAAGAGCAGATGAATAAAAGACTTCGTGAAAGCCATCCCATACTCCGAACCGCTATGCCCCCATCCCCTAATATACATGGGTGTATATGCATCGATTTTTGAAATGTGAAATGCAGAGAAAAGGAAGAAAAGGGTTGAACAAGACCCGTGACTCAGAACGAAGAGAAACCCTCATCGTAAGCAATATAGTTTAAGGAGTAATGATAATATTTAGAGCAAACAGCACTCTCTAGGTATCGACTGGAGGCGGCCGAGTATGGGCGGAGCCATGGAAAGGGGAAATGGCTATGATTTGGGGGGAGACCTAGGTTCTTTAGTCGGGTTTGGGGGTGGATCGGTGGGGCCGGGATGAGATTGAGTGAGGGCTTTAGTGCGGGATTCATTGGTAGGCTCGGTTCGTGACTCATCATCAGTGATAGCGCTGGGCGACATTTCATTGTCCCGGCGTTTATAGAAGAGAAGGTATGCCTTAGATTTTGCAACGGTCTCCGGAGGAACTTTGGTGATCCGATCATCGTCAAGTAGCCACCATTCTTCTTGGTGCTTCGTATAAGCGACATAATGTCCGAAGTTGGCACTATACCATATCAGCGAACGAAGAAAGAAAGGTGCTATATTTGATCATACCCTGCCCCTTGATGAACAACTACAGCGTAAAGATCATATAAGATCGGGCTATCGAAATCCTGCTCGCACCAGGTTTTCATGTCTAGGCCTTCTAGAGGGAATCTAACATGTGTGTCTACTTTCTGCTTGCCCCCACGTGCTCTGTGGCTTCTCCAGCGGAATCGTTTTAAGTGGATACAGAGAACATGAGGTAATACTCCAAAAGCGATTGCCTTCGAGAAGGCTGCCTCGGACCCACAGGACAAGCAGGAGCGGGTGGTGCCGTTTGTCGACGCAGTAACTGAGGCTGGCGGGGACGGAGAACCCTCAAGCTCTTCAGTGGTGGCAAAGAGATTCAGGCATTCCTCAAGGGTACTTGAGCGCATATCACCCTTAGTGGCTGGTGGCGGTTGTTCGGGGATAACTAAACTGAGGTCGAGAAAGGGATCAGGCTTGATCGTATATTCGGAGCAAGAGTGGCATATTATCTGATAAATCCTTGGATTAGTAAAGGAGCAGACAACACAAAACAGAGAGGTTGGCACTTTGTTCCACAATACACCTCCAAAAACAGTCTGCACAATTGTATCCTCCTCCTCAACCTGCTCAGACGCAAGTTCATCCTGCATGCGTTCCAGGGAGCACTGAGCAATAGTTAGTGGGGGTTGCTTCAGACACGTTGAAGTACGCTTACCCGAAGAAATTCTTGGGCATCCTGCTGTTCGTGGCGCTCATGGAAGGAGGGCAATACTATAGCCACAGCACTAGCGAACTTGTGGGGTGAAATAACTGGGGAGAGGGGGAGAGTGGAACGGCGTGCACGGGGTCCTGTGCGAACTTCAGCCGGGACGTGATTAACCCACATCATCTTCAACAATCGGGAAAACTCGTCACAAAGATTGCTATATCCGAGTAAGCTACTATTGATTCTAAATTATTCCTCCAAAGATAGAAAGGGTTTGTACATATTGGTAGGAACTGGAACTTGTTCCTCCAGTCTCGCAGCCCTACGAGTTCTCGGTCTCGTCATATGCAAGCTTAGGGTAGCAGCGGAACCGCTGCTACTCATGCTGGAATCCGATTCCTCAGTAATCGGTGGCTCGCGTTGGAGGAAATATTCCCGGAGGGCACAAGTATGGCTCAACGCTTGGATCACAGCATTGTTGTAGCAAGTGTTTCCGAGATTCTTCAAACCAACCACCTTTACACGTTTTCTTGACGACGATGTATCATTTCCATAATCAAGAATTTCCGCCTCTTCTGCGGGACGTTTATTTCCTTTTGGATTAACCTTTCTCGAGTATGTTATCTTGGGTAGGCTGTGCATTCCTTTTGGTAGACGTTTGTCAGGCATGACGGGTGTGCTGCCAGGACTGCTCTCCCGCAAACTAGCCAAAAATGAATCCCCAGTTGTAGAACCGTCTCTGTCCTCTAAAGTAGCAAGTGACTCCGGCGGAGACAAGGTAAACGACGGCCCCGAGGGATTGCCAAGGGCAGGGGCAGACAGGTCGTCCATATTTCCAACTGAAGAAGCAGAAGATTTGAAGGCTATTGATGGTGATGGTGATGGGAGCGAGTGTACTGCCTCAGGAAAGACAGATGTTGGAGACATGGTAAACGGCCCATTTCCTCTCATAGACTTTAAATCGATTTGGTCAGCAATTGTTTCATGTTTCCCAATATAAGAGAAATATTTCCCACACCTTGTGGAAGTAGTAGAATTTGGCAAATGTGAGAGGGGATGGAAAGGATAGGAGTGTCAAACATTGAAATCCATGGGGATCTGTGACTGGTCCTGATCGTCCTCAGGGTCTCCGAGGTTGATTCCAGAGGGGGCCTTTACGCAAATAGAATAGTATGTGTACGGTGAAGTTCCGTGGGAATTTCTCTCTTTTTTCTTTCTTTTCCCTTTTTTTTTTAGATTTCCTGATCGCTTCCTTCTTCCGTTGTTTCGAGAGCTGACAGAAGCTACTTAGATAATCGTTGTGAACGACGAACCGGAATGTCTTGTGGGAGGAAATGTAATGGCACGATAGGCAGAGCTGCGAAGATTTATTTAAGGTCCAGATAAATCGGGACGAAATTATTAAATTGAAAACAAATGAGTGGATATAGGCACCGTTGGCGAAAGCGGTCCAGGCAGAAAGAGGCGACAGGAGAGCGATTCAAGGTTGTATCGTATCGTATCTGAATAGGGAAAAAAAAAAGTTGGAGGGGTGTGTGTGTGCGGGCTGCGGAAGGTACCCGGAGCGTTCTAAAGCCAGACCAGGCTGGGAGAAAAGAGGCTTTTTGCCCCTGGGTTTGTTGCTGGCGGCTGGTGCTGTCGTTGCTTCTTGCTTCTTGCTTCTTGCTTGTTGCTTGTTGCTTCCGGTTCCTTGGCTCGATGGCTCGCTCTCCCAGCACAAGTGGGATGGGGATTTTTGAAGATGGCAAGGGAGTATTTAAACAGCTAGAGGTGCGAGTTGATGAATCAAGGGGAGTAGAGGGTTGAAGTGAATTAGAGAAAATGGTTAAGGGTATAAAACGTGAGTTGCTTGGACAGGGACGAAGGAAGTACGGAGACGAATACCGATACTGGGCGACTGGATGGCTAGATAGCCAGGAAGGGAGTGATAGCCTATGGAGTCGGCACAGAGAAAGGCTGGTTCTAGTAGAAGGAGAGAACTAGGGCTTTGAACAACTCGCAAGATCCTCAACCTCTACAAGAAATTCATGGAAATCAGATAAAAGTAATGTTCGGTGCGTAGGGGAGTGAATTATCCATAGGACAAGAACTGGCTGTTTGTCTGGGGGGCAATGACATGCCCGAGCATGGTGTATATAAAGTTGGAGCGCGGCTCTGCAACATTTTCTTCTTTTCTTTTCCCAAGAAATCTAGGGTATTATAAGAGGTCTCACGGCGTTTTATTATTATAATATTATTTGGGTTTTTCTCTTGTTACGGTATTCAACGATTCAAGGTGGTACTGTTTATTGAATTAAATAAGGGTAGGAGTAGGTGGCATCCAGGGCTGCGGGTTTCACGTTCAGGATAGGCGACCCTATGCCAGGGGCGGCTCAATCAGAGATCTGTGGTAAATATCATCTCGTAGAGTTTATTGCGCGTTTTAAGGAAGTAGCAGTAGAGCAATACTGGTTTTGTTAAATCCTTGAAAGTAGAGCAATACTGGTGCGGTGCTGGTATTATACTCGAGTACCATAACGTGGGGGTAGTGATAGAGCAATGTAGTGGTCAACGCACGGAGCTTTTCTCTGGATCGATTCGTCTCTGGGTACTGTGCTGTGTCCTCTAACTTGGAAACTGATGATGGGTCTAAGATGGCTTATTTTACTCTTACTCGTGGTTATTTGCCCTATGAATTTGAAAAGTTGAGCTTGGCGGTGGAGGAGGTGTGTCGCCGCTTCGAGGGAACTGTGCTTTGCAGTACCGTACTGTGCACCATGCACTAATGTCGCCGGGTTGAAGTTGCGTCTTTTTTCGGCGGGTCACCACCAAAATGGGGTAGCTTCGGTCCGATGGCATGAGTGGATATCATTGTTCCGAGGAGGGCGCATGTAAAAGTAGTGCAGTCCACGAGCGCGGCACTCGGGGTCGTGGTAAAGTACTTGGTAGGGGCCGGTTACAACAGCAGAGCGGTGCGGTGATAGGATGTCCATCGGATGCCCGCAACTGTGGTCGAAAGCCAGTATTTATTAGCGGCACCAAGGAGGAGGGCGGGCACAGTGCCGGCAGTGTGCGGGATGCAGCCCTATCCCGCAGTGGTCCTGCCCAAAGAAACCACAGCACCAGCATCCGGCAAACCAGCAGGTTACCGTGGGTAGGGGCAATGTGGCCTTTTGGGTTCACATCTCCTTGGCAGCGGCTCTACTATACTTATAGAGTGCTATACCAGCACCAGGACAGTACAGTAACTAAATCACTGAGACAAATATGGTACAAGTACGCGGTTGCTAGTCAAACCCGACCACACCTGCGTTCCCCACCCAACCCTCGACCACTAGTACTGTATCATACCAGATCAATACGAGAAGAGTTCACAAAGTTACCACGAACCAGAAAGACAAATCCGATCAAACCAAGATTCAGCGATCAATCAATCATGCGTGTCACCTCAGCTCTTGGTTTCGTGCTCTTCGCCTTCGCCGCCACTACTTTTGCCCAGGAAAACATTGAGATTGTTAAGGAGAGAGACGTGGAGTGCGAGAGAAAAACTGCGGTTTGGAGGCCTCTAGTTCTTTTACCTTGTTCCTAATGGCGAGACTGATGAATATTTGGATTGGGTGGAATACAGAAAGGTGATACCATCAACGTTCACTATCGAGGTACCCTCAAGGAGACTGGGGCTCAATTTGATGCTTCCTACGATCGTGGCCAGCCATTCACTTTCACTCTAGGCGAAAACAGAGTTATCCAGGGATGGGAGAGGGGCTTGTTGGATATGTGTATTGGAGAGAAGCGGAAGTTGATTATTCCATATTCGCTTGCATACGGTGCTGGTGGGATGCCACCTGTTATTCCGGCAAAGTCGGATCTGGGTACGTGCTCTCTATTCCTCTATATTTGAAGGTGTTCTAACAGAGTGACGCCATAGTTTTCGAAACTGAGCTCTTGGGAATCAGAGGCTTTAACCCTGAGAAACAGGAATTGTAGATATCGCTCATGTTGTGCTCGGTGTCTTATTTATGTCTATCGCTCTTCGAACTGTGGGTGAATACAATACCTACAGTGAATAAAATTTGAGTCATGTCTCACTAGCATCCATTATGGTTATTGGTATATACGGTATCCCAGATTTGTAAGCCATAACAGGAGAAGCTGGGTCGATTATTCTTTGGCGATGGAGGGTAAAATGTGTATCTTTTTTACCCGTCGACCACGCAGAGTATTTGCGAATTAATGTACCGGTGTGTTCCCACTGGGCACATTCCCAGGAACCAGTGATCCATTTCTATTGCCCCGCGACCTTGTTTAAAGTATGTGATCGGATGGCCCTTGCGATCGCCTCTATTGCCCCAGGAGTTGGAACATTACTGGAGCTCCCCGCCTCATGTACATAAAAGTAGTGGGGTTTGTTCGTGGAAGGATCCTTCCATTCCCAATTGACGCCGCCCATCCTCTTCCGAGTAGCATACAGCTCCTCGACCCTCAGTAGTAATATTGGGACGGCCAAGTGATCGTATAGTTGTGAGGTCAAGTCGCGCATCCGCTGGCAGCTTTTTGACACATTGGCGGACCATGTCTGTGGAATGATGGGCCCGGGTGGGAGATAGAGATAGAGATGAGTAGTATAGGGTGGACTGCTCACGCGACCATTACCACCGTGGGAATACGAGTAGAACTGCGCCAGGAAGCTGGGCACAAACCTGATGCACTGTATGAAGGCCATAGGAATAATGCCCGCGAGTGCAATTACTCCCCGTCAGCAAAAAACTCGCATGCACCAATGAGGGGGATCCCCGCGCACCTCCGGTGAACCCAAAGGCGCCCGACGATGTTTGAAACCCCACGGCCGGGGCCGCAACAACTACACAGAAGCAGGAGAGGAATAAGGTCGACAAGTGCAACGCTGCGAGCAAGAGGGCTCGCTTCCCAGTATAGTAAATAAGTACTTTCTCAGCGTGGGCTATGCTCACCCATCTGCCGGTGCTGCCCAGAGGCGGCGATGGGCTATAGCGGCCACACAACAGGGGCAACTTGGAAACTCGAATTGGGCCGTCGAGCGAGGTTGCTGCGCCGTGATGTCGGGGAAGGGGCATGATACCTAGGTGAGGTTCTGGTGCTCGCGAGAGTGCAGAGGTGCCATATGAGAATTGCCCGGATAAACTTTGGTGGGTGGGGGGATGGGTTGGGTGGCAGGAGGAGGGATAAGATTCTGAGGTGAATAACTCAATTGGTTCGGGCGACTTCTGCGTATAGTACAGTTAGGAGGAAAGATGGATGGATGGGTGAGAGGAAGAGGGAGGAAGTGGTGGAGAGGAATTGTGTACTCGAGTACTCGGGTACAAGGATACAAGCAGCCCTCTCCGCGTCACCTTGAGGAGTTGTATCATGTCTAATAGGATTTGAAGTAACAGCATCTTTTTTCTCATTCAAGTACTCGAGTATGGTGCAATGTATCTAGAGAGGTGGAGAAGAAGCATTGCCTCCGGTAATGCTGGGTGAGAGGGTTACCGGTATCCCATGGCTCGTATGATTCAAGCCAGGGCAACGACACCCAACCACATATAAAATCAACCAGCAACCACGAATCAATTTCTAGAAAGAAACAATAAGTATGTAGAATATCTAAAGGGACTGGTGATCAATGAAAAAACAATTTCTAGAAGAATTTAAGCAAAGAAAAATATTACAGGAGGCACACTTCCAACATGACTTTGGGATCAGTCAGCTCTGGCTGCACGGTACTCCCCTTTCTCTTGCAGTCATTGAATCAAGCCTACACTGAGAACAAATGTGCCACTCCTCCTTAGAAACGGATACTGGAAGATACGGAATTTGGTGAGGAGTAGTGGAAGGGTGGTTGGGGGTGGCAGAGGAGGTGTGGTGATAGCTCTTTTGGCACTTTCCTTGCATTATCACCCACGCAACGTGCATCCTGAAATCTTTGTGTGAGATTTCCGAACAGCCTGGAATATCAGAGTAGATAATAAATGAGTTGATGAGAGCTGTTTCTAGTACTCAGAAAAAAATAGGATACAAATTGCGCTGTGTAATCAATTGAACTGAATAGTAGGAGCGATACTGATCTGCCACATCAACCCAAACCTTATTGTGATTATAGTCATCAACACAGGCTGGGATATCAAGCAGAGGCTCTGAAGCACTCTTAAAGATCTGGAAGAAAGCAGAAGGATTGGATCTGGCAGGTCTTTTTTGTATTTTGGTAACTTGACTGCTTCACCCTCTGAGTTTGTGAATTGTAGTAATAAGGCTCCCAGAAGCATTATAAAACTACAAGAAAACTGCCACTCGACCAGAAATCACACCAGTTGAATAGTGATATTCAACCTTTTCCTGAACCATTTCGGGAACATTTAAGCTATCTGAATACCCAGCACCTGTCTTTCTTGTCGTTCCAATTTCTCTTGGGTGTTGAAGGAGGGCAACTGTGGTGTAATAATTAGCGGTAAAAGTGTTGAAAGAGGTGGAGGTGTAGGGAGGTTGCTTGGCAAGATGTAAAACAATCGCACCAGCGGGTGTGAGTGCTCCTGAAGAAGGTTTTACTGCCGTAGATAGAAGAGGGTGGTACCCATTTTTGGGACTAGAATGTGGCCAAAAGTCCCACACATATCCTTTATCCGCAACGCAGTGAAATTTGTATCCTATCTCAAAAGGTCTTCCAGCCATTTTACAAATATCTACTAAGTGGCCAAGAAACCTCATCATTGCCTCATCTACTATGACATTAGAGTGAGGAATGCGATACTGCTGGCTTGAGGTGCACAAAATATCCAAGAGAGCGCCAACCTTACCATGTCATAGCCAATCATCCTCTACTGATATCTTTGAAGCATCAGGAGCTGAGATATGGAAATAACACTTTATTTCCGCGAAGTGAGTCTAAGCCATGTATTGATAAAAGTCATGAAGAGGCTATATGATGTCAGGCTCTGCACTTCAAAAATTCGAACCCGCTGGCAACCAAAGGCGTCCTCTGTACACTAAAATTCCCAGCCAACACTTTAATTCACATCTTGAAATTGGTGTCCAGGAATGCGGTATGCCAGCCGAGGGCTTGCAGGTAGTCTCAGGAATATTTCACCGCTTGGTAGAGGTATAGGGGTTGGGATCATCAGCAAAAAAAGCGTTTGCTCCGGACGAAGAGGCATTGTGTCCGGACGCAGGAAATCCGTCTGGAGCATCCTGTCCTCCCAGCCGGCCCTCAGATAGCCCCAGCACAATGGTTGCATCCTAGTCCGTTGGGTGCAATACAACCCGCATCCTGTCCGCCTAGTGCACCTGGATGGTCCATTTCACACCCTAATCTCCAGAAGAACACCATGGTAAGTGACCCATAGGGGTCAGCATTGGGGAACTCTTCCGGCCCCTGATGGCCTCTACTTACAACGGACTACTTTATCATCAGGTAAAGGTTGTTCAGACGAAAAAGGATCCAAACCTAGGATGACTAACCAGCGATTGTCCCGGTAACAACACAAAACATACCCCTTATTTGATCACTGCTAACAAAACTCGCAAAAGGTTTCTAAGTTCTTGCACACCTCGTATCAGGCTTCATGATTGAATCAGTGGAAGTAGGGAATATTATCAACCTTCGGAGAGGGGCAGGCTCTTCCATCCAGGTTGACACTGTTCATTACCCCTAAGCGAGAGAATTCCAATGAGGCTCTGCCTGACTCTAGCAGACATCGGCCAGTGCCCGGTAAGGTATCTGCCTTTTGCTTCCTGCTGACCTCTATAGCCATGTGGACGCTTCGAGACCTATGCCAGTCGATTCCCCTCAGCGAGCGGATTCCAATCAGGCCCTTCCTAACTCTAGTGGATTCCAATGAGGCCCTGCCTGACTCTAGCAGACATCGGCCAGTGCCCAGTGAGGTATCTGCTTTTTTCTTCCTGCTGACCTCTATAGCCATGCGGACACTTCGAGACCTATACCATTCGATTCCCCTCTCCGAGCGGACTCCAATGAGACCCTTCCCGACTCTTGAGGGCATCTGCACCCTGAGATATCTGCCTTTTTCATCCTGCTGACCTCTATAGCCATGTGGACACTTCGAAACCTATACCATTCGATTCCCCTCGACCGCCGGATTCCAACGCACCCTGTCCCGATGTTGTCCGACCACTGGCTGAATGGCTATGTATACTTTTGTACTTTAGTTCTCGGGGTAAGTACCTTCAAATTGTTGGCTACTGAGTGCTACAGGCATGCGGACACTTCGAGACCTATCCCATTCGATTGCCCTCGCCAAGTCGATTCCAATGAGACCCTTCCTGACTCTGGCAGACATCTTTCTGCTAAGGTAGCTGCCTTTTTCTCCCTCCTGACCTGTATAGCCATGCAGAGACTTCGAAACCAATACCATTCAAATCCCCTACCCGAGCGGAATCCAATGCACTCTGTCCTGACGCTGTCCGACCGATGGTTGAAGGGTTATCCATACTTTTGAACTTGAGTTCCACGGGCAACTACTTTCAAATTGTTGGCTACTGGGTGCTACAGGCATGCGGACGCTTCGAGGCCTATACCATTTGATTCCCGTGGGCGAGCGGACTCCAATGAGACCCTTCCCGACTCTGGCGGACATCTGCCCCTTGAGATATCTGCCTTTTTTATCCTGCTGACCTCTATAGCCATGCAGACGCTTCGAGACCTATACCATTGGATTCCCCTCGCCGAGCGGACTCCAATGAGACCCTTCAGGACTCTGGCGGACATCTGCCGCCTGAGCTATCTGCCTTTTGCATCCTGCTGACCACTATAGCCATGCGGACGCTTCGAAACCTAAACCATTCGATTCCCCTCGACCGACAGAATTCAACGCACCCTGTCCTGATGCTGTCCGACTACTGGCTGAATGGCTATGCATACTTTGGTACTTTAGTTCTCTGGGTAAATACCTTCAAATTGTTGACTACTGAGTGCTACAGGCATGCGGACACTTCGAGACCTATACCATTCGATTCCCCTCAGCGAGCGGACTTCAATGAGACCCTTCCTGACTCTGGCGGACATCTGCCCGCTGTGGTATCTGCCTTTTCCCATTCTGCTGACCTCTATAGCCATGTGGACGCTTCGAAACCTATACCATTCGATTCCCCTTAACCGGCGGATTCCAACGGACCCTGTCCTGATGCTGTCCGACGGCTGGTTGAATGGCTATGCATACTTTTGTACTTGAGTTCCATGGACAAGTACTTTCAAATTGTTGGCTAGTGGGTGCTACAGGCATGTGGACGCTTCGAGGCCTATACCATTCGATTCCCCTGGGCGAGCGGACTCCAATGAGGCCCTTCCTGACTCTGGCGGACATCTTCCCACTGAGGTATGTGCCTTTTTCATCCTGCTGACCTCTCTTGCTAGGCGGACGCTTCCAGACCTATACCATACGATTCCCCTCGCCGAGCGGAATTCAACTCACTCTGTCTGGACGCTCTCCGACCACTGGTTGAAGGGTTATCCATTCTTTTGGACTTTAGTTCCCCTGCCAAGTACTTTCAAATTGTTGGCTACTGGGCGCTAAAGGCATGCCGATGCTTCGAGGCCTATACTATTCTATTCCCCTGGGCGAGCGGACTCCAATGAGACCCTTCCAGACTCTGGCAGACATCTGCCCGCTGAGGTATCTGCCTTTTTCACCCTGCTGACCTCTATAGCTATGTGGACGCTTCAAGAGCTATACTATTCAATTCCCCTCGCCGAGGGGAATCCAACGCCCTATGTCCGGACACTCTCTGACCGCTGGTTTAAGGGTTATCCATACCTTTGTACTTTAGTTCTCCGGGCATGTACTTTCAAATTGTTAGCTACCGCGTGCTACTGTTTTCTAGATTAGCATTAATAAATATATACCTATTTTAGTATCAAAATGACTCAAATAAGTAAACATGAGTGATACTGGATAGATCTTTCCAGACAATTTGGATATTCTCCACAGTTTTCACTAACTCATTCAAAGTCCTCGAAGGTAGAGTTGTTGACTTAGGAGGTATCCGATGATAGCCAGTTACACCTGAGCACTTCCCCTATTCTACTATCCTATTGTGTTGCGTCTGGAGAACCCTTCTGCGTCCGGTAGCTTCTGAGTCGTTTGTTGCGTCTGGTCCTTCTGGGCGGCATGGACCCCTGTCCACAAGCACCCCTCAAAAGACCGCACAACCAGGACTTGAGTTTACGTTCTATGGGCCTGGACCGCCGGACGCACAGGGAGCACAGGGTGTATCCGGGTGCACCCTTTTTTTTTTGCTAATGATAGGAGACTATAAGGTTTAGGATTGGCTCGGTGATGAAAAGATGAAAGTTTTGGTCTGCTTTCATGATGTCGGCATGTATCACGTATGATGGCAACCTATTATGTCTACTATGAAGTGTGTGTCGATGACAGAGTGGGCTAAAGTAAGGTGTATTGGGAAGGGAGAACTGAATATTGGCTGAGGAGGTTTGCCTTTTAGGGGGGTAAACGGTATGTCGAGTGAGTCTTGGTAATTTTAGATTTGCGGAGCGGTGGTAGCTGTATCGTTTGCAAATAAGAACTGGTAACTTGATCACGTGGCGGAATGTAATGGTTTAAATTATCTGAGTGGGGCTGGTGTACTCGAGAAGCCATCATTGAGGAATAATTCTGAGAAAGATAATATATGTGTGTTTTGGTGTAAAAATCATCATTTTGCAAGTCCTGATTTACATCCTTAATACTGATAGAACAAGCAAATCTGAACTGGTAGCATGTGGGTACTAAATTAGCATACTTCATCATATGTTTCAATTATGGTATCACCAATTAGTTGGCAAACTGTTCTTGATCAAAGTTTGTTGTAGTTCCTGAGTACCACAAAAATCTCGTTGCTACAAGCTATGAAATATATAAACAAAGATGGTTTTGAAAGCTGAGTGTAGGCAATATTGGTTTTATTATTTGGTTATGTAAATTTGTATTTAATACCAAAAAAAGGTCTTAGAAGTGAAGATTAGACATTAGAGGAGTCAGGTACAATGAAGATGAATAGTAAGGAGAACAATATCTTGGATAAACTAACAGTTAATATTTTGGAGTACCAGTAGCTTAGACTACATAAGCGGGATTGTGGTGATAATGCTTGCAGACCTGGTGGCAGATTTCTGCGGGCTGGTTAGAAGGGCCAGGCAGGGAACGGGGCAGCGGGCCGACATTTTTTGGGGGCTGGAGGCCTTGTAACAAATACTATGGATGATACTCTGACTCCTTTAACCATATTGCTAGCCTCTGTATGAATCTGTTTCTTATCAAGAACCCCTACAATGGTTAGGTGGTAGCTGCGGCTTAAGGTATTCTGACAGCTAGGACCTGGATCATCTTGTAGCGGGGAACTCATTAAGAAGAAACAAGTAATGTAGGCCTGATACAATGGAGGAACTTTGGTATAGATCGTGAAAGTATTGGTAGCGATCAAGTAGAAAAAACATATTATATTGATAAGATCTCTTCTCCTTGCTTGTTGTGTCTAATAGCAGTGAAGATGCTTCGATATTTATATTCCGCGTCTGAGCAATCGCGGTATACATGCTATCTCTATACTAACTAAGTATCTTGCTAATAATTGTGCGACCACTTTCTGAGTGCGAACATGTGTAGACTCTAAAAACTCTCTACCACACCTTCTTGCTCCCATGGTCAACTTATCGGTGAGCGCTCTGGTTATTCCTGATGGTGTGGAGACCACGTCAGGTGTCAGCTCATCCGTTTATCCTTTAACAGCCATGATTATGAATTATCTTGCCCCGGTGCTTCACAGAGGTAGTCTAACTTGCTAGACAGAAGATGGCCATTCTTCTTTGATTGGTTCCGCAGAGAATTTGGTATACGACTGCAGGTTGTATTCCTGTCTTCCGGTATTACCAGACTTGGCCTCGAGATCGTGGGTCTTCTTCCCTAGAACTCTATCTACCAACATGTCCTTTTTGGATGCACCTGATCCACTTACATGGGCATAGTGACCTCCTGCTTACCCTACATGTCTTTGTAGGTAAGAGGGGCCTAACATGTAAGCAAAACATCCCACTAACTGCGACCAACCCTTCCGACTGTCTGTCTTCGAGTGGCTGTAACATTATGCGCCGTCGTCTGATTCACCTGCTTCCACTTGCACATGGTGCCCAGAGGTCTCCCCTCATATATTCTGCGAACAGGATCTGGTCGGACGGATGGTTGCGACATATACGCTATTATAAGATCTCTTGCAATGAGAGTGTTCATTAGTGTTAGGACGAAACTACTCAGGCGGCCAGTGATGATGAGCCGTTCCAACGCTACAGGTGGAGGGGGGTGTTATCTTTATTCTTCAAAGTTCGTGCGTGTCAAGGTAGGGTAACTATGCTCCTAGAATCCTTACGGGGAGTGAGTGCGCCTAACACAAGCTCCCCTCTTCGAAGTGGTCGTCCCGAATACTCTATGTCTACTATAGGATCTAACTTCCTTCTCAAGCTCCACATAGTAGGTGTAAAAATCACGGGTGTTGGCTTGTCCATCTATGGAAAACCTTTCTATGTTACACAACCTCGCCCAGGCCCGGCATCTCCGGGTATTTTTTATGAAACCTTTCCACCCCTTCCCGCCTGTTCTTCATACCTTCGTGTGGTTCCCAAGGATTGTCATCCTTCGCGCAGCCCCCTCGACTTTACAAAGTACCGAAGCTTGTGCATCGGTTTATTCCTTCCTCGAACCTTTCATATATAAGAAATGATCTCACCTTTGACCATCCTTTCTACCTCCCACTCTGAGTGGCTTGCGATAACGTCAGGGTCTGGTGGTGGTTGTTCGCGATTGGGTCGGTTCGAGGATTGATAGGGTTCCAACAAGGAAACATGAAATACACGATAGATTTTCCACTGTGGCGATATTTTGAACTTGTAGGCCCAGCTTGGTTTCTTTTCTAAGACTTTGAAAGGGGCATACGGTTTCGGACACAACTGCTTCGATGGTCCTTTGGTGCATATGTTTTTTGCATTCAACATTACCAGGTTGCTGACAACGATGGTGGGTGGTTCCATTCCCTTACGGTCGTAATCTTTGTTTATCGATACTCATGTATTTTCTAGGGTTTGTTTCGTTTGTTGATGTATGTCCTGCATCCAGTGAACATGCATTGTTGCCCCAGGGTTATGAGCTTCTCTCTCTTTCATCCATTCTGTCTGTGGGTGAAAGAAGTAGTTGGTGAAGAATGGGGTCATCGTGTGTGCGTTGGTTGGCAAGTTATTGTAAGCATGTTCAGCCTACGGCAATAGTTGCTACCAGTCATTCTGATAGTAGTTAACCATTGTCCGTAAGTAACCTTCCCGCACTTGGTTGTTGCTTTCAGTTTTTCCGTCAGTTCGAGGGTGGTATGCTGTTGACATGCGTCGTTTGACTCCTAGCATCTTGCACAATGATTCCCACAATTCACGAGAAAACGTCATGTCCATGTTCGATATGATTTCAGTCAACAATCCGTGTGGGTTCCAAACTTCCCAAAGGAAGATGTGCGCAACACCTTTTGGTCGCATTCTCCTGGAGGCAGATAATGTGGGCCATGGTTATGAACTGGTCTACCACTACGACTATCTGGCTCTTACCCTGAGACTCCGGTAGTTGGATGATAAAGTCTGTTGTAATGGAGCTCCAGGCGGCATAAGGTAATTCTAAAGGTTGAAGTAGACCATATTTTGCATGCGGTAGGGATTTACAGTGTTGACATTCGTTGCAGGATCATACATAGTCTCTGATCCACTCTGCGAGTCCTTTCCAGTTAAAATCTCTTGTTGCTAGCGCGATTGTTTTTTCTTGTCTGAAGTGTCCTGCTACCAAGCAGTCGTGACAGCCTTGGGCTATCTCTGTCTGGAGAGATTCGTTTTCGGGGATGTACAATTGCTTTTTGTAATATAGTAGTCCATCTTTTTCGTTCCATTCGTTCAGCATTTTCTTTGAGCTTTCTCTCATCCTGACCAGTTCACGGCCTTGTTTCTGCCACTTTCCATTCTCCTTCCCAACAACTCTAATCTTGTCCAGAATTGAATTGTTCATTGTTCGTGTCAGGGCTGGGTTGACATGAGCACTTGATAAAATTTCGCTTTCTTTCATTAACCGAGAGTGATAGCCGATATCGGTGCCACTAAAGAATTCTTGTGGTCTTTTTCTGCGTGCAGTAAAAATATCTTTATTCTTTCTTCTTTAGCCATGATGGCTTGCTTCGGGTTCAGATTGCCAGACCCAAAACCCTTTTTCCCTCTGTCGATTGTCCCAAGGTCATCTACTTCCATGGCATCGGCATCGGCAATTGTTTCTGCTATCACGTGAGCTATCTGATCACCTGCTTTAAACGTGCAGTTCGCCTGGCCATGATTTCAAAGTCAGACTTTGACTCCTCCGGAGTAATCTGCATCTATTACACTACCGGCCACAGCTATTCCCATTTTGCTAGCCATACCACTTCTTGCCGCTAGCCCTCCATAGGTCCATTGCGGCAATCCTATCGCAATACCCGTTTCCACCAGTGCTTGTCCTTTTGCTGGTACCAGCCTGTCCATCAGGGATAAACATGATGTCGGGCCGCGAATGGTGATCCATTTGTCCGCATTAGTGCCTTGCCCAAGAGTTTCATTATCCTCAGGCTTGTGGATTTGGGTTTTTGCGGGGAGAGGGCTTTCAGAGTGTTTCGTTTTTGCTAAATTACTGAAATTTGGAAATGTTCATTTTTCAAAATTGACTGGGCACTGTGACGAGCTCGCAGCTCAGGACAGTACTCGGGCCGTCTACTCAGTGCATCAGGCCTTCCGCCTCTGGTTCCTGGTCGGTAGACGATTGTGAAGTTGTAGTTGGTCAATGCTTGCGGACATCAAATTTGACTTTGGTTCCAGATCTTTTGGGTCAAAAAGGACTGTAAGTTTTGGTAGTCGGTGTGTACTGTCATCGCTTCTTCTTCACCTGGGAGGTATCGCCTCCATTGCCTGAACGCTTCCATTATTGCGAGTAACTCCGTATCGTGTATCACATAATTTCTTTCAGGGCGGTTTAATTTCCGAGAATGGAATGCCAACGGTTGAAGCTGGCTTCCTTTGTATTAAGACAATACATATCTGCGGGCGAAATCGCTGGCGTCAGTCTCTACTGCCATCTTCCTTCTCTGGTAAAAATGCAATAATATTGGTGCCATTGTAAACGTTCTCTGCAACTCCTCAAACGCCTTCTCCTACTCTCTTCCCTAGTGAAACTTCTTTGGGTTCCGTTCAATGTCTCGGTAATTGACTTGCAAACCTTCAAGAAGACTTTGATCAATCGTCGATAAATGTTTGCGAATCAAATGAAGATCTGAACTTCTTTAACCAATCTGTGGTGGGCCCAATTCTGAACACTTTTCAATTTCAGATCACTCATGGGAACCCCGCTGGTCTTGACAATGTATGTCAGGAATTCAACGTCTTCGTAGTGGAACACTGACTTTTTCAACAAGACTGCTAAGTCATGTTGTCCAAGCCGGTCAAGGCCTGGTTGAACCAATGTGATATGGTTTTCCATATTTTTGGAGTATATCAGGGTATCATCTAGGTAGACAACTACTCCATAGTCCAAGAATTCTGTTAGCATTTGATTCATAATTGTCTGAAAGGTTCCAGGAGTGTTTATGAGCCCGAAAGGTATGACCTTATATGTGTACTGTCCGTTTCTTGTACCAAAGGCTGTCTTAGGTTCGTCGCCTTGCCTCATTCGAATAAGATGATTGTTAGGTGGTAGCTTGGCGTGAGGAATTCCAACAGCTAGGACCTGAATCGTTTTATATTGGAGAACTCATTAAGAAGACAACAGGAATGTAGGTTAGATATAATAGTATACTGCGATATAGATAGTCGAAGTATTGGAAACAATAAAATGTAGAAACTTATTATATTGATAAGATCTCTTCTCTGTGGTACTTCTTTCTAATAGCAGCGAAAATGCTTCGATATTTATATTCCGTGTCTGAGCAAATACGGTCTACATGCTAACTCTATACTACCCAAGTACCTTGTCCACCATTCTGCCAACTTCATCTGAGTGCGAACAGTAGTAGACTCTGAAAACTCTCTACCACACCTTCTTGCTCCCATGGCCAAAATATCGGTCTGCGCTTCTGTTATTCCTGAGGGTGTGGAGACTCCGTCAGGTGTAACTCCATCCGTTTATTGGTGGACAGCACTGGTTACGAATTATCTTGCCCCCGTGGTCAGCGGTGGGAGTCTAACTCACTACACAGAAGATGGCCCTTCTTCTTTGGTTGCTTCCATTGAGAATTTAGCATCCGACTGCATGTTATATTCTGGTCTTCTGGCATTACACGACTTGTCCTCGGGATCGCACCGAAGGCTTTTTTTCCCTCGGGCTTCATCTTTCCCCAACCTGGCTTTTGTGCATGCACCCGATCCACTTAAGGGGCATAGTCACCTCCTTCATACTCTACACGTCGCTGTAGGTACGAGGGGCCTAACTTTTGTGAAAAACATCCCGTTACTTTCGACCTGCTGTTCTGATGATGTGTCTTCGAATGTTTGTAACCTTCTGCGCCGTTGCCCGATCTACCTGCTTCCATTTGCATATAGTGCCCGGAGGTCTCCCCTCATAGAGCCCGCAAACAGGATCCTGTTGGAGGTATGGCCGCCACCTATACGGTGTTATAAGATGTGTTCCAATGATAGTGGTCATTGGTGTGGGGATGCAACTTCCGAGGTGGCCAGTGATGACGCGCCTTCCTAATGTCATGGATGGAGGGGGGCTGTTATGGTTATTCTTCGAAGTTCGTTGCGTGTCTGGGTAGGGTAATTCTGCCCTGGAAATCCGTACGGGTACTCCATGCACCTAACACAAGCTCACCTCTTCGAAGTGTTCCTCTCGAATTCTCTATATCTATTTGTACAATCTAATTTCCGGCTCAAGTTCCACTCTGTAGGGGTAAAAACCACTGGCGGTTGCTGGTCCACTGAGGCAAAACCTTTCCGGATTACTCTACCTCTCCTGGGCCCAGCATCCCTGGGTTTTCTCTATCAAATGTTTCAACCGCTTCCTGCGCGTTCTTCATACCTTCGGGTCGTTCCCAAGTATTCTCGTCCTCCGGGCAGCCTTTCCATTTCACAAAATTCCGAAGCTCTTTCATCGGTTTATTTCTACCTTGAACCTTTCGCTCATGAGAAATGATCTCACTTTTGACGATCCTTTCTACTTCCCACTCCAAATCTCTCTTAATGTCTTCGGGATCTTGTGGTGGTTGTTTGTGATTTGGTAGGTTTGAGGCTTGGTATGGTTCTACCAGCGAAATGTGAAACACAGGATGAATTTTCCATGGAGGCGCTATTTCAATCTGGTATGCCCTGCTTTCTTTTCTTTCGAGAACCTTGAAAGGGCCATACAGTTTGGAACTCAGCTTCTTTGACGGTCGCTTGGTACGTATATTCTTCGCATTCAACATTACTATGTCACCGACCTCGAAACTGGGTTGTTCCGTCGCTCTGCAGTTATAATATATTTTCATCGATTCTCATGGGTTTTCGAAGGGTTGTTCCACCTGTCGATGTAAGTCCTGTATCCAGTGAGCGTACATTGTCGGTCCCAGGTTATGAGCTTCTCTCTCTTTCATCCATTCTATTTGTTGGTGAAAGCCGCAGTTGCCGAAGAATGCGGTCATCTTGTGTGCATTAGTTGCCGAGTTATTGCACACATGTTCGGATAACGGTAACAGTTGATAGCAATCCTGCTGGTCATAGAGGACAAATGTTTGTAAGTAACCTTCCAGCACTTCGTTGGTTCTTTCCGTTTGTCCATCAGTTTGAGGGTGGTACGCGGTTGACATGCGTCGTTTGACATGTAGCATCTTGCACAATCATTCTCAGAACTCGCCGGAATACTTCACGTCCATATCCGATATGATTTCGGTTGGTAAGTCGTCAAGTTTCCAATGTTCCGGAAGGAAGGTGTCCACAACATCTTGTGCGGATGCATTTTCGTGAAGGCCGATGAAATGGGCCATTTTGGTGAACCGATCTACGATTACTATTACCTGGGTCTTTCCCTGAGATTCTGGTGCTTGCGTAATAAAGGCTGTCGAAATGGAGCTCTAGGCGGTATATTGTACTTCCAAACGTTGAAGCAGACCATATTTTGCATGCTGGGGGGATTTACTGTGTTGACACTCATGGCAAGATCGTACGTAATCTCTGATCCACTTTGTGAGTTCCTTCCGGTAAAAATCCCTTGTTACTAGCTTGAGTGTCTTTTCTGTCCGAAGCGTCCTGCTACAAAGGAGTCGTGACAGCCTTATCAGCAAAAAGGTGGCCTTCGTCAGATACAGTAGTGTTGCGTCCTGACTCTCCCAGCCTGGACCCTGCGTCCTGTGCGTCCTGTGCGTCCTGTGCGTCCTGTGCGTCCTGTGCGTCCTGTGCGTCCTGTGCGTCCTGTGCGTCCTGTGCGTCCTGTGCGTCCTGTGCGTCCTGTGCGTCCTGTGCGTCCTGT
>Ga0307517_10002905_pt1 | contig 27132 bp, 19 predicted proteins | sample 23_EM_MG_FD_194515 | JGI IMG/M metagenome (GOLD analysis project Ga0307517, IMG submission 194515) | Populus trichocarpa ectomycorrhiza microbial communities from riparian zone in the Pacific Northwest, United States - 23_EM | ecosystem: Host-associated > Plants > Roots > Unclassified | place... | reverse complement strand
TCTTATCATTTTTTTATTGAAATTTTTTATCTATCAAATTTGGTCCTTATTTTTTTTATTGTTACTTATTTTATTTGAAATAATTTATGAAATGTTAATTATTATTATTTTAATTTATTCACCTTTTATTTTTTTTAATTTTTTAGATTTGATCTCTATTATTTTGATTATTATTTATTTTATTTGAGATAATTTATGAAATTATATTTTTTTTCAATTTCATTCTCATTCAACCTTTTAATTTGTAAGATTTGTTCTTCATTATTTTAATAAACTTGAGAAAAATAAAACATTAATAAGTTATTTTCCAACTCATTTTCCATGACATAACCAAACACTGGAAAATGTTTTTCAACTTATTTTCCATTACACTGCCAAACATCAGAAAATAATTCACTTTCCCAGAATTCATTTTCCCATAATTCACTTTTTAAAAGGAAACTATTTTCCAGCAAACAAACGGGGCTTAAAGCTTTATGGCAGGAAAGTGTTTTTCTTTTCTTATCTTAAGGGAAACACTTTCCTTTGCTTAAACAAAATAAATCGTGAGTTGTCTCCTTGTGACAAGCAAAAAACGTGTGTTGTCTCCTTCACTTTCATTTTCCTTGTTTTTTCATTTTTTTTTATTTCCTAGTGCTTTGTTATTTCCTAGTGCTTTGGTAATAACAAATAGAATAGTGAAAATTTTATTCACATAGAGGATAAATGAATATGAGGGAGACGAGAATATAAAATATAAAATGAAAATAAGATTTTTTTAAAAAATAATATATAGTTATATTTTATAAAATAAACTATATATGAATATAGGATATAATAAAAAAATTTATCATTATACTTTTTAGATTTTATTCTTTTATTGTAAGTGATTAAATATTTATATTTAATATTTTCATATACTAGATAAATTTGAAAAAAAAAATTAATTCATTAATAAATTATTTTCCAGTTCATTTTTCATAACATAACCAAACACCGGAAAGTGTTTTCTAGTTTATTTTCCATAACATTACCAAACATCGGATAATAATTCACTTTTCAGGAATTCACTTTCTAAGAAAACAACTTTCCAAAAGAAAACTACTTTCCAGCAAACAAATGACAACAAATCTACTAGGTATTAACCCAAGCTTAAATGAATCAAATTGTTTAAAACTACTTGTTTTTATTATTATTATTCTCGCTTTACATTCAATATAAAATACCATCCCTAGTTTTCATTAAAATTCATTTTATATATGAACACGTCAAAATAATAAAAAACACATATAAAAAATTAATTTTTTAAAAAAAGTTATTTTAAAAAAACAGTTGAGCTAAAAAACAAACGATCTCGAAGTCAATTAACACGAAAAAAAGCTTTAAGGATGTGTCTGAGAATGCGGTTGAATCGTGCTTCTGAAAAAAATGATTTTTTTTAAAATCATTTTGATTGCTGTGATATCAAAATTAAATTTAAAAAAATATATTTTTTAATAAATTTCTAAATAAAAAACAATATTTACCATATTTTCAAACATGCTCTAATAAACATTGCTTGGGCTTGTGTTTTAACTTTAGTTTATGACAACAAATCTACTAGGTATCAACACAAGCTTAAATGAATTAAATTGTTTAAAACTACTTGTTATTATTATTATTATTCTCACTTTACATTCAATATAAAATACCATCCCTAGTTTTCAATAAAATTATGAAGTATCTGTTTTGCACTGAATTTTTTTTTTAAAACATTAAAATTCAAAGAAAAATAAGTATATAGATATTGTAAAATTTTAATTTCCCTATTAGTTTTTTTAAAGATAAATATTTTATTAATGAATAATACCTAAAACTAATAACATTACTTTAACAATTATCATCATCTATGAAAAATATAACTAGGGATATTTTAGTCTATCTAAGTAAATAAAATAAATTATGGAGTGGAAATGATAAACCATGGAGTGACAATAACACTACATTTTTTTTTAACTTTGAGATTGGATGAACTTTCTAATATCATGATTTATTAGACTGGCTAAGAAACCAATAAAAATATAAATATGATGACTGATATAACACCAAATTTTTAAAATTAAGAGGGAGCAAACATGGTAATTATAAATAAAATAAATAAAAATAAAATTATTTCAATACCACATTCGAAATTTATACACTTCAATTTGTATCTATAATTCTTTTAGATTTTAGAATCTGACGAGTACAACACTACTCTAGGATCCATTTAGTGCGATCAATGTAGCTATACGTTTATTTTAAAAAAATTGTTGGATAAATTTAATTTACCACATTATTTATAAACTAGATAAATAAATACTGAAAAAATTTATTTCTCTATACTTGTGGTATATCCAACGTGGTAAAAGTCCACTGGCTTTTTTAACTTTCCACGTCACTAACTCAACTTGGCCTGATTTTTTTTTTTTAAAGTATTTTTTTTAAAATAATTTATTTTTAAATTAATAGTTTTTAGTGATTTTGGATAATATATTGATATTAAAAATAATTTTTTAAAAATAAAAAAATAATTATTTTAATATATTTTTAAATAAAAAATATTTAAAAAATAACTATAACAAAACTCCAAAAAGTAAATATCTAGGTTTCAACTGTGCACGTATAAGGAACCAATAACCCCACCTCAGTTTTGGACTCCCAACCTCAGGCTTATCCCTCCAAACCTGAGCTCCGGATCCAGCTCAAACTCCTCTCTCGGGTCGACTCTCCCCACTTTCACTCCGTTAAAACCTCCTTCTGGCGTCTTAAAATCACAAACCCCCAAGACCTGTTCTCTCTTTCATTAATCGCATAAATTATAGAATTCGAGGTAATAAAAAAATTAATTATTTTAATTTCATATTTTTGTTATTTATTTATTTATTTTTTGTCTCATAATTCAATTCAGTGACAATGCTTGATCAATGGAGATCGTTATCACACAGAGTCCGTGATTAGTCGTGCATACTTTTTTGATCCGTCTAATTCTTCAAATTAAGGTCTGTTTTTTTTTTTTTAATTTATTTATTTAGTTTTAACTTCCTTCGAGTCACTGATTTTATCTAAACTTCGAAATTCAGTGAACTGTGATTTGAATTTGATCGGTCAATTTTATTGATTGAGAATTTATTTATTTTAATTTAGGTTATTAGCAGTTTTATTTGGTGATTTTTGAGCTGAAATCATGGCACAGAGTAATTGGGAAGCAGATAAAATGTACGTGATCTTGTATTTCTATTTCTTTGATTTTTGTTTTGTTAATATTTTTTTTTCAATTAAGTTAATGATTAGGTTTTTGATCATGTTTTGGATTTTTCTCTTAACTGGCTATGTTTGGTAGGCTTGATGTGTACATATATGATTATTTGGTGAAGAAGAAATTGCATGCCACCGCAAAATCATTCATGACAGAAGGGAAAGTTGCCCCCGATCCAGTAGGTAATGTGCGAAATCCTACTTTTAGTTTGCTTTTTGAGGAGCATATTTTGACGGGGAAAGTAGTTTGTTACATTGGATATAATTATGCGGGTGTTTTTGAAGTCAATGGAAGTGAAAGTAGTCTACTTCTTATGGATTGGCTCTGAACTAGCTGCTTAAACACGGTGTAAAAGAAATTGAAATGTTTAAGATGTAATTATAATTTCTAGTTTGAATGTGCGTGCAGCAATTGATGCTCCTGGGGGGTTTCTTTTTGAGTGGTGGTCTGTCTTCTGGGATATTTTTATAGCAAGGACTAACGAGAAACATTCTGAGACTGCCGCAGCATATCTAGAGGTGAGTTTTTAGATTTTAATGAGTGTTGTAAACCTCCCTGTTGAATATGGATCTTGTTTTGATATTCTTTAGCTGGACTTGTGGTATTGATATATAGGCACAGCAAAGCAAAACAAAGGAACAGCAACAGCTGCAAATGCAGCACTTCCAACTAATGCATCACGCTCAGTTGCAACGAGGGGGTAATAACAACCCAACCATGGGTGGTCCGGTAAATGCTGTTGGTTCTGAAGGAATGCTCAGGCAATCAAATGCGAGTGTGTTGGCTGCAAAAATGTATGAGGAACGACTGAAGCATTCCAACCAAATGGAATCTGAAACATCCCAACCGCATCTTGATGCTAGGATGGCCCTTCTCAAATCAACTACAAACCATTCAGGGTAAGTTTCGTTGTAGATGTTAGTAGACAGTGTTTTTACCACTTATTTGAGTGCTGATTCTTTTGTGCTAACACAGCCAGTTGGTCCAAGGAAATCATGGGAATGTTACTGCTGCACTGCAACAAATCCAGGCACAAACTCAACAGACCGCTGTAACTACTTAAACAGCAATAACCATATTCTCTGGGACTATGCGTTCTGTTTATTTGCCTTTTCATTTTCATCGAGTTCTTGATTCAATTTCAATTTGCAGGATGTCAAACAAGAAGTGAACCTGGGTGCTGCCCAGAGATCTTTGCCTATGGACCCTTCAACCATTTATGGGCAGGGAATCATGCAGTCAAAACCTGGAATTGGAAATTCAGGTAAATGCACGGGATCTTGTATTGCAGAACTGGAACTCAATACAAGGGCATATAATTTTCACTGTATCCCAGAAATGGAACTCAATACAAGGGCATATAAACATGTGAATCTACAAATTGAAATTCACTGTATCCCAGAAATGGAACTCAATATGAGGGCATATAAACATGTGCATCTACAAATTGATTTTTACTGTATCCTGTTTGGGAAAATTAAGCACCTTACTTTTAAGAATAAAGTCTTGAGCTAATCTTGACTTACCTAAATCTTAACTAAAAGAAGAAACTAGAACTTCCACTGCCCTTAAATTACTTTCCTTATTGTTTCCTATGAGATCTCTTGGCCTTTTGACAAAATCTCTATGCAGTTTACAGTTAGTTACTTCAAAAGTTTTGGTAAGAAATAAAAAGAAATATAAGCATGCAAGTACCACGTGCTTCTACTCTAGATGTGGTGATCCAACTATAGCATATAGTATGTCAAAATGGGAAAGGTAAAACTGCAAAGTCCTGCAGAGTGCTTGCACTTTTCTCAGTTTATTCGTGCTGCATAACTTGCTTCACTTGATTTTTAACTATTAATTGAGATATTAATGTACTAGCTAGATCCAAAAGATTCTTTTTCCACCAGTTTCCAACCCCAAGAACGGTGTTATAAAGGTTTAGAAGGCTGAGTGTCTCCTGTCTATGTTCATAGTGCTGTATCAACTATTCATTTTCTTATTTAAGTGAATCCATTAAGGATTCCTCTGTTAGCTAGGTACCTGGCTACTTGCACATCTGGATTATTATTTTGAATAAAGGTCTGCACATATGCCCCTTTATCTTGCATGGTCTAATACGCAGGACTGTTTTTCTATGTACTTATTTCCTACAGTATGGGAAATACTTTGGCCCATCATCATTGTGCAGAGTGAAGCCTTTTTTGAAATCCAGATCTTGCATATTAACAGTAATCAACTGTTTCTTGCATATCCAATTGACAATCTTCCGTCATGTCCAAACATATACAATTGACCATCTTCTGTTATGTCCAAAAAATTAATCCTGTCAATTCAAAATGTATAAATTGTAAACTGACTTGTTTATGATGCCATGTATATCAAAATAGATGTGTCTCATGGTTGATTTAGATTTTAGATAACTAACAAAATGTATGCAGTGCATAGAGGAATGGGGTATGTGGAATCAAGAAAAAAGATAAATGTCTATTCACCATGAGTCTTTCCTTCAACTTATTCTTCAAAATTCCAGAAGAATTCTACTGTACTAATCCTCTTAAAGTTTTATGTTTATAATATTTTTTTTTAATTATTTCTAATTTATGTATCCAGGATTGAATCCTGGAGTCAATGGTCTTCCATTGAAGGGATGGCCCTTAACTGTAAGTTCTATATTGGAGTTCATTTTTATGGGGGTATAATTAAATATATAGCTTGCTATTCACAACCTAGGCCATTATAGAATATACAGGGAATTGAACAAACTCGGCAGAGTTTAGGTGCACAAGTTCAAAGGCCTCTTTTACATGCTGCAAGTCAGTTTCAGCTTTTGCCACAGCAACAACAGCAGCAGCTCTTGGCACATGTCCAGGCACAAGGGAACCTTTCTGCTTCGCCAATGTATGGAGATATTGATCCACGGAAGTTTAGGGGGTTGCCTAGAGGTCCTTTGAATAGCAAAGATGGCCAACCTAATGTAAAGGATGGATCTATTGGTTCTCCAATGCAATCAACTTCATCTAAGGTAGGATTTTCTTCCTTGTAATAATTCAAAATTTGATGTTCTGAACTGGTCTAATTGGGTCATGAGTTCTTAATGCTCATTGTGGTGGGTTTGTCTTAAACAGATGAATTTGCCACAGATGCAACAATCATCCTCTCAACAACAAGATCCTTTGCAACCACAGCAAGGACAGCAGGTTGTGTTTCCTTAAATACACATTATGATATACACCTGGTTTAACCTGGAACAAATTGTGAAGTTACTTGAAACCACATGCTTAAGTATCCACTCTCCTGCACTTACCCATGAGTTTTTTATTAACTAGTGCCATGATGAATTCCTTTTCTAAATATGCAATGCATAATAATATTGGTAAATCACTGACCAATGCTTGTTTATGGTGTAATAGAATAACCGAAAGAGGAAAGGCCCTTCATCTTCTGGACCTGCTAATAGTACTGGTACAGGAAATACAGTAGGCCCTTCTAATTCTCAGCCATCTACCCCATCAACTCATACTCCTGGTGATGGAATTGCCACAGCAGGCAATTTGCAGCATGTCAATAGCATGTCAAAAGGCTTGATGTATGGTGGTGATACAACTGGAGCTCTTGCATCATCCACAAACCCACTGGTATGTGCTCTTAACAAACTCACTTGCTTTGACATGAATAACCTAGAGATGCGAATGGAACATCGCGAATCTGCTGTTTGGAACCCACAACTACCCCATACTGGTTTATGGAATTCAACTAAAGTTTTAGGACAGAATAACATCAATTATTAACATGTCTTGCCCTTGCTTGGTATTCATAAACATAAGGTAGTTGATGGATTTATTATCTGGAATATATGGTCACTAGATAATATTCCGTGAAGGAAATTCTTCAAATTTCATCTTCATGGTGATTCAATTGTGATGTCTTTTGATGATTCTGTTTGTTGGTGGGGGAGGGGGTTGTTGTCCATGTTGTTCTTGGTCCTGCTAGTGGAAAAAATGTCAAGTCCAGGGTTCAGTTTTTTGTATTGTTACAAAATGCAATTATTTTATATTTTTGCCCAATGAAATTGCTTGTCCAAGTATATAAATCCTTTATTGAGTTCTGAGCTTGTGCTGGTATGTTAATGTATTCCTCACGGTAGTGCCCGAAGTTGGTCCTACCCATTGCCTGTCTTTGATTTTACATCTCTCTGCAGGAAGACATTGAACATTTTGCAGATGTTGGCTCCTTAGATGATAACGTGGAATCTTTTTTATCACCTGATGATGGAGACGGAAGAGATTTGTTTGGTACCTTAAAAAGGAATTCTTCTGAACATGCTGCTGAAGCTTCAAAAGGTAAGCAATGTTTTCAATTTCTTCCGCTATTATTTTGTTCGAATTGACCACAGCAATGCTTGTTCCTTAACATCTCAGGTTTCAACTTCAGTGAAGTTAGTTCGATACGCAAAAGTAATGGGAAAGTTGTTTGCTGTCACTTCTCCACAGATGGGAAATTGTTGGCCAGTGCTGGGCATGACAAGAAGGTATAATCCATTGTTTTGTAGCGAGCAAGAATTAATTTCATTTCTGATTTACATGTTTGGGGAAATTTTGATTATTGAACCTTTTACTTCTGTTTTGCTTGCGTTGTTTTGAACTGAATTGCTGTTTAGTTAATGCATACCTCCACCAACGTGGAGAAATGTAAAGAGCTTATAATACCCATTTTAAATCCTGTTTTTGATTGCCACCCTATTATTTGCCTTCACCATGTTAAATAGATGATTCAAGTTGGTTTAGAAACCATTGCTTTCATTCCAAGGTTCAATTAAACAGAGCATGAAATTGATGTGGCATGCTTTGGGAAACTATTCACTAAATCACTGTTATGCGAGGGTATACATAAAAAATGCAGTAATTTAGACAGCATCTTTGTACTTAAGTGATCATTTTTATTTATTTTTTTATGTATATGGCATCATCTTGTTTGCCCTATGTGCTTCAGCTTTCTATTCAGCAATTAATTGATGGATAATGGACCAAGATAGATTAGCACTGTTACAGTTATGTAGTACTTGGGCTTATCCATTGGGTTGATACTTAGCACGAACCTGCCGTTGTTGTATTTCATTGCTTGCTGCTGCATATGCTAGGCTAGTTTGTTATTCTTCTAATCTTTTTGTCGTCGTGGTTGTTTCCTGCTATGCTATATCTGTATGGTTCTGTTGGACCTGCAGATGAAGAGTGTGCCATTCCTAAACCTGAAGAGCAAAGGCCTATATAGACCTGATAGGCTCATACAAGGAAGCGACCATGATTAATGTAGCTTATCTCAAGTTAACTAAGACCTTGTTCCTTGTTGAATAGGAAGTCAACACAACTAACCTTCTCAAGTTTAACTATTGACGCCAACCACTTTAGGTAGTTTAATTGTGTCAATTTACTATTAAATGTTTCAACACGTCAACTTGGTATGTTCAGAGATGAGCAACTTCACCAGTAGAATCGCAATCTCAGCCAAAGCTTCATTCATTACAAACCATGGTTTATATAGTTCATGTTTGTTGGAGAAAGTTGAAGCATCATGAGAATACAGTGAAGAAGGCAGATGATTGTAGAAGGGACATGATCTCTGAAAAATGAAGACCAGAGCTCCCTCGGTTTTCTCAATTCATTTAAGATGATTGCTATACTTCAAAAGTAATTGTACAGTTGCATACTGTGGAAAGAAGTGTTTACAGTTTAGCTGAAATATTCTCAGATAAAAATGTGATAATGGAAATGTCTCAAATAACTAACTGAATGCGCAAACTTGGTAACCAAAATGTGGATGCCACGTCAGGACACTCATGTGTTTTGCTTTTACTCTATCCTGTTACTGCAACTTAATGAAACATCAAATTATAGCTCCCATAACTTCCAAAACTACCCTTTTTTGTTTTTAAATATTCCCATTAAGAGAAATAGTAAAGTTTCATGTATACTATGCTTTAAAAATTGAAGCAGGTAAACATTTTGGACACCTTGAATGGAAAGGTGGACACATTAATGTAGGACTAAGCCAGAATAAAACCATTCCATTAGATATCTGTTACAAGTTTGGGTTTTTTTTATCAGCAAAAGCAACTATGAACCGTGAAAGTTGATATCTTGTTGATAAGAATTGATGTGGATTTATATGTTTTCACGTCAGTAGGTTGTTCTTTGGAACATGGAAACTCTGCAAACAGAGTGCAATCCAGAGGAGCATACCCACATTATCACTGATGTTCGTTTCAGGCCAAATTCAACTCAGCTGGCAACATCTTCATTTGATTCAAGTGTACGTCTCTGGGATGCTGCAGGAGTGAGTTTTCTACCTCCAATGCTTCTCATATTAATCATTCATTCTTTTGGATCAACTACTTGTCTTGGATCAACTACTTGTCAGTTCCATAAGTTAATTGCTTCCTTTTCCTTTCAAAAACTTTTGGCCATGGGATAACCACGTTTCTATGCTTGCATTTGTTTATTTAATTTCTTGCTTTTGGGTTGCTAGTTTTTTAATGTAGGTAAATCGTCACTCTTTTTATTTGAGATGCATGTCTTTATTAATGTCATTTCAATGATCTTTACAACAACATGAATCTCACCTTTTCATATATTCATTCTATTGAAAGCAATTTTCAATTTAGATAGCAATCTTTTGAAGTGCTATTTATTCCCTCGATTCATCTTATGTTACATTGAGGTTCTGGTTAGGATGTTCTTTGAAATGTTTTGCTTCTACTCAGCCTATACACTGCAGCTTCTCTTGTATTATAGTTTGCCAAATACAGTTGGTAAAACATGGCTGTTGTCCCTTTGATCTTGCTGATGTAAGTTTAGATCCTACATGTGATTTTTTGAGAAAGTTTGATATTCTGGCATCCCTTCTCTTTTAAGTTATAGCCTTTTTATGCCCCATTTTATTCTGAACTTATGGAAATAGAATCAGATCCTTTGTGTATTTGAAAGACACAAAAGGAATTGGCATCAGTTACTTTATCATGGAATACTAGGATTATAATGTGGTTTATCCTCGCAGCCAAGATATGCCTTGCAAACATATACGGGGCATACCTCACATGTGGTGTCCCTTGACTTTCACCCGAAGAAGAATGATGTTTTCTGCTCCTGTGATGATAACAATGAGATTCGCTTCTGGAACATCAATCAGTATTCTTGCACCCGGATATCCAAGGTTAGCCATGAAGCTCCTTTACACACACACACACACACACACACACACACTGTGCTTTTGTTCTTGAATTTCTGATGGATTTTAGTTCTTGTCTATTCTAAATCTTGGTCATTTGTTGGAGCAGGGAGGGACCACACAAGTTAGATTTCAGCCAAGAATCGGACAACTGCTGGCTGCAGCTGCAGAGAATGTTGTGTCCATCTTTGATGTTGAGGCTGACAGACAGACACACTCATTACGGGTATTGGTCTTAAACTTGGAAGTTGAGAAAACCAATGAAACTCTGCTCTTTCATGTTTGTTATTTGATCGCCATTAAAATAAATAATTTTTTTGTTTTGCTCTAGGGGCACTCCACAGCGGTACACTCTGTTTGCTGGGATGTGAACGGAGATTACTTGGCATCTGTCAGTCAAGAATCTGTTAGAGTGTGGTCATTGGCCACAGGAGAGTGCATTCATGAACTTAGTTCAAGTGGGAACAAGTTCCATTCTTGTGTTTTCCATCCGAGCTATTCCACTCTCTTGGTTATTGGAGGCTACCAGGTACATTTGCTTGTCTTATTTAGTGTTTAAGTTCTGACTGTTTTTATTTGCCATGGAAATGAGCTGTTTCCTGTAATTGAACCTGCTTTGGAGATGAGTACTTCGAGTTCCATTTTATTTAAAACAGATCAACCTTGTTATATTTATAGGAAACGTTCCAAGGATAAAAGGATTTTTGTTTCAGTTCTAACCCGCCTTATGTTTGTTCATAGGAAACTCTTGTGCTTGTATTTTGGGAAACGAAGTGTCTTATCTTTTTAACTTCATGGGGTCATAATATCCATTTAAGGAGAACTCTTGCACTTACAATTCTTGATATTTTTTACTCATGTTGGTTTCTATTCTCTCTTCCCTGGTTGTAATCATTGTTCTAATTCAGTCATTGGAGCTTTGGAACATGGCTGAGAACAAGTGCATGACGGTTGCGGCTCATGAGTGTGTGATATCAGCTTTGGCTCAATCACAAGCTACAGGGATGGTTGCTTCTGCAAGTCATGACAAATGTGTGAAGATATGGAAGTAAGTGTCGGCCATTTGGTGCTTCAAATCCCCCATCATCAAGCCTAATGGTCCTTCCATTCTCTGACATGGTCTTCCAGGGGAAAACAAAATACAGGGATGCATTAACTTGATCTATTTTCTTCTATCAATTTAATATTATTTATATGTAATAAGGGGATTCGAGGTTTCCAGGTTTCGACTTGCTGTTTGAATGTTGCCTTTGTTATGATCTGAACCCAAATTACCCAGAATGAGTAGGTGGAAGTATACTTGCTTTGCTTTGAGAGGTCTCGGCATGCTGATGAGTGCTATAAACGGCATCTGAGTTTAAAGCTTTGTGATGGAACATTTCCCATATGCTTCTATTCCGTATTGAAGATTATACCGTCATTGCTAGGATTGATGATTGAATGTGAAGTTGTTTCGCCATATCCTGCTCCTCAGGTGACATGCTGCATTTCGATGTGAGTTGGATATATTTTTTTCTACAATAATAATAATAATAATAATTATATATGTAGATTTAAACCTCAAATCCAAAGTTTATGTATACATTTAAGAAAAAAATCATTAAATGAAAATAGAAAAATCAAGTGATAAATATAAGTTCTATGTTTAAAGATTTTTTTTTATCAAAGTTGAGATACATGATGAAAAAAAATGAAGTTTATTTACATAAAACATAGAAAAAATTTAGATAAACTAGAATAATCATTTTAAAAATTAATTTCATACAAAATAACTATAATTTAAAAGATGTGAAGTAAACAAAATAAAAAAAAGAATGGATATTAATTTAAATATAAATTAAAAAAGACATCAATTAAAAAAATAAATTTAGGAAAGAAAAACCAAAATTCAAGCATGTTAGCCAGCGTGCCAAACCTACCCAGGTAATCATTTGACAATACAAGAAAAAAACAAAACTAAAAATAAATATGATAAAAAATATTTTTTGAATAACAATATTAATGGCCATCACTTTGATGCTTCCTCTCATACACGCCCACTTGCTCGCTAGCCTACTATATATATATATATATATATATATATATATATATATATATATATATATTATCTAATTCTTCATTAAAATATTGTACAAGAATTCTAAAAAAAAATTCTCTCATACTATTGAAATTGTAGCTTGAGTACAGGAAAATTATGACATCAATCATAACATGATTATTTGCACATATAAAAGTTGTTATTTGATATTTTGTTTGCAACATCAAAGAAAGAAAGAGATATAATAGCTGTGAGGGATTAGAATGGTGAAGGTTTTGATAAAAATAAAATAAAATAGAAGGAAAGGATTTAAATTAATTCAAGCTTGATTTTCATTTAACTATAATAACCAACTTAAATTACTTTTTATTCAGAAACAAATAACTAATAATCTAAATAACAAGATCTCAAGTCATGAATTTATTTTGAGTTGCATGCGCCCAAAAAATTTAAAATATTTTAAGTGAATTTAAGGGGAAAATTGTAAAATTTTCTTATTATAAAAATACACAATTTTTTTTAAAAATAAATTATTTAGATATATTTTTTAAATAAAAAATACTTTTAAAAAACATTGTGTATCCAAATCTTTAATTAGTTATTAAAAGTTGTGAGTTATACCAATACAATTAATTAATGATTTGTATGTGCAAATTATCCCAATCTAAAAAATTTAGAGCAAGATATTTGTATCAATAATTTAAGTTTAGCCAGTGGATTCCCATTAATTAATGATTTAAGATATTTGCATCAATAATTTAAGTTTAGCCAGTTGATTCAAGATTTAAGATAAAAGTAAATCTGTTAATCCAGGTTAATTAATTGTTTTTAAAAAGCATTAAAACCAAGTTGTTTTTTAGAAAAATCTAGATTTTTCTATGAACCTGACTCGGAATAAACCTTGAATTTACGAGTCCAAGATCGGCCCACCAGCAGTCACGTTTGAGAGCTATGCTCGCAACTGAAGTCGCAGCCGCTGTTCAAATTGGTGTCCCATTACCGACCGACATGGGTTGAGTTTTCCTTTTCCTTTCCTTTGCTTTTTATCTTTTATTTTTATAAGAAAAGAAAAAAAGCCAACCAAAATGCGCATTACGCAAACCGAATAACTAGCTTGATAAAGAAAGACACCGCCTCGTACTCGTGTCTTCTTTTGCTTCCTGTATCCCTCTCTCTCTGTCTGCCTCTCTGTCTCTTCAAATTGAGAAAAATGGAAAACAAAGATAACAACAAAATCCCATCAACAGAAGAATCGAAAATGCAATGCCAATGCGACAATAACAAGAAAACCCCATCACCGAAACATCTTCAGCAAATTGAAGAAGATAATGTCCGAGAAGAAGAGGATTTCCTTGACGAGTTCCAGTGCTCTGTTTGCCTGTAAGTATTTGATTGCCACCATCTTTTTGGTGTAAATCTCTCTCTCTCTATATATATATGTTTTAAAGTTGATTGAGCAGTGATTTTCCATGTTGAAAGTTACTATTACTATTCTGTAATGCTTAAAGGCTCCTTCTATTGCTGTTTGATTAGTTTGGGAAAGTTGTTATGTTTATATCAAAGGATAAGATAGGGCTCTTGATGTTGGGTGGTAATGAACAAAAGCTATAATTTACTGTTTTGTGCTAAAAAGAAACCAATTTTCCAGAGTTTAGCTGAAGAATAGCTTGATTTGGTAGACGAGAAAAAAAAGAGGTCACATTGCAAGATTTTATATTTTTGTTTCGATTTTGTGCTTCACCTTTGTGCCTCGATTGTTTATTAACTGTGTTGGGCTGCTAATTCATGCTTAAAAGATTTACAGTTAAGATTTTGTGAAGCTTTTTCAATTAAATTTATGATAAGGGTCCAAGTAAGATGAAGTTCCTTTGTTTTTAATTTGGATTTACCTTTTTTAATTTCTGCAGTATCAAGTTGGTTGTTTGGTATCACTGTAGTCATTTAAAGAAACTAGGTTGTCAAGATCATTTTTTGAAAATTTAATCAACTGTGTGTGTGTTACATTGTGTACTGATGATGCTGTGTATTGAAAATATGTACTCTAGTATTTCAATTTGGACCATGATTCAAATATTAAATTTTGAGGAATTTAGATTGAAATGGAGAAATTTCAGGAAGCTTCCAGCTTCCTCCAATGGTAACAGTGATCATTTGTAGAAACTTCTTGTATAGAAAAATTAGAAAGCTTACTTGAGGATGTGAAATATTCATTTCCAACTGTTTTGATATTCTTGCAGACAATTTTAAGATGATTAACCCTTATTTGCAGAAAAAAATGTAGAATTCTAACAGCTTCATGCTCATTTTTTATATTAATGAATGCTTCTTTATGATGTTGATAGAATTTCAGCATCTGTGGTTGAAGAAGCAAATGAATAACTAATCTAAAGTTCTAGAGGCACACAGACTATCCATCCTTAGATCTTTTGGTTACCATGTTTGTTTCCTATGTTTGCATGCAAAAATTTGAGGATCATGTTAATGACCAAAATTGCATCTTTGCAGACTTGAGGACCCCATAGTTATTATTCCAATCTATTTTTCTCTAGTGCATGACATGTTTAAAGGGAGTTTTCTTTGTGTTACAGGGACCTACTTTACAAGCCAGTTGTATTAGGTAAGGAGGCAAAACATTGAAGTTTATACTCAGTGTGTGATCTTATTTTTATAAATCCCTTTTTTTTTTGTAGGATGTGGCCACCTTTCATGCTTCTGGTGTGTCTTTTATAGCATGAATGGGCTGCGTGAGTCACACTGTCCAATTTGTCGGCACCAGTTTAATCATTTCCCAAGTGTGTGTCAATTGCTGCATTTCCTGCTTATGAAGATGTACCCTATAGCCTATAAGAGACGGGAAAGAGAAGTGGGAGGTAAATATCTTTCATATCCTTTTCTTTTTCTTTCTTCTTACCGCTTGAATTTCTAATTTTGATTTATTAGTTTCACTGTTTTTTGGTCTTGGGCCATTTACAACTAGCCAGTCAAGAATGTTAGAACATCCTAGTGCTAGCAAGTGTATACAAAATGCAGTCGTTGGTTTCCAGAGGAGAACCACTCTTACAGCATACACTCTTTTGCTATGATACTAATTCCTGTACTTGCTTTGCAATTCTGGCCCAAATTTGGCTGAGAAAGAGTTACAAAGAGTGAAACCAAATTGTTTGTTTTGGCTGGACATGTGGACTGATTCTGCTTATGTTATTGAAGGGAAAGAAAAATAGCTGCTGATTAATTTTAAGAACAGTAGATAAAACTGTTTTCCTTACTTGAAAAAACTCTTAAAATGGTCTTGTAATTGTTGAAAAGCTTTTTGGTAAATTTTATATTTGAATTACCTGTTCCACCTCCCCAAACTGTCTGCTCTCTCTCTCTCTCTTTGACGTACTGTAAATCTGCCATTTGCCTTTTCTTTGTACAATATTAAGGCATCTCTTCATTTTGCTAAAGAAAGAGAAAACAGAATGAAAACTTCTTTTGCTGTGTCATTTCTTTGTTTTAGTGCTCAAATGGCCAGTGAATTTAGTTATAATCATCCTATATCTGCAAAGTGGTGTTGCTAATGAACAGTTGCACATGTTCTTGCTTCTTTGTGGTTGAAAGGAATAGAAGCAGAGCCTTTGGGATGTCAGTAACACATGTGGAACAAAAGCTTCTAGATCTGTGAAGGCAATTCACATGACTATTTATATTTTTACGGGAACAGATTTTGGAGGGTTGAATCTTCTTGCCCCTTTGCAATTGCTCTTTGTACATTCCTTTCATTTTATTAGGTGCCTTGGACCTTCCATTGATCCTAATAATAACACCACCACTGTGCTGAACCTCTTTAGTGGTTTTACTTATTAACATTCTGACTGATAATGTCATTTGAAACAGACTGATGCTATATTTTCTTATTCGGTTGTGCAGAAGAAGAAAAGAAAGGTGGCCGCTTTTCACCTCAGTTTGTTCATCATCCATTTGGATCACATTCTGGTGAAGAGCTGGATTTCCCAAGCTATTCTCAGCATTTCCCTATTCATCCTCAAAATAAGTTGTGTTATTTTCCAAAAGCAATTGCTCATAGAGAGGAAAATATGAAAATTGTGCCATCAACACTATCAAGTAGATCTGACGGAACTACAAATGCAGCCATTGAAAATTGCAACTTGATTGGGACAGAGTTTGGACATGGAATTAAGACTCAGGCCTCTGTTGCTGACTTGCTGTGTGCTGAATGCAAGAAATTGCTGTTTCAACCAGTGGTTCTTAATTGTGGCCATGGTAATCTCTATTAAGCTGCATTTACTCATTGAAAACAAAAGAAATAAATTATTACTATTAATTACTCAATCTAATTTCTTCTTTGTGCAGTGTATTGTGAATCTTGTATCGCCAGTCCCATGCAAGGGATTCCTAGGTGTCAAATTTGTCAAAGTTTGCATCCAAATGGGATCCCGAGTGTTTGTTTAGTCCTAGAGCATTTTTTGGAGGAGCAGTTTTCTGAAATATATGCAGAGAGACGAGAAGCTTTTGCCAAACAAACTGATTGTCAGTATGCAAAACCTTTAACTTATAGCCTATCATTTCCTCTTGTTAGTGTTTGGACTTCGTTTCCAAATCTGAAAATGGGTTATTAAAGTAACTTTCTTGAAATATAAATTTTCTATTAAGTTACACCATTCTTTTTTGGGGTAAAACTTAAGCAAATTAACCTGTTGATAGACCAAAGAAGGAAAAATTTCTGGGTCAAATAAGGGAAAAACCTTAGATGTCTTTTTAACAAAATTGTAGTGGTGATAGTTTCTCTAGGCTAAAATGATAAATAAAGGAAAGAATTTTAAAAGAAATGCATCTAAGGATATTAAATTGAGGTTCACAAAATCATTCTAAGAATGCCCAAAGATAACCTAAATCTCCTCAAAATTTTCACTTGTGAACACAAAACAAGCAATGAAGTTTTGTAGAGTGTATTATTTTACTGGTCAACTTCACTAAACGAATTATTTTGCAGATAACACATTATCCATCAAAATTTATTTCTAGAATGCAAAAAAAGAAAAAAAATGCTTGTGTTTTGCTTAGAATTTTTTGAATGATGTTGATTGGTTGGTATGATCAATTTGTTTTTTTTATCTTTGAAATGGGACCGGATGATGAACTATATAACGTAAGTAAAACCAATCATTCTCTATCTATCAGATTGTCAGTTTTGTTGCTTATTTTTTGCTTTGTAATTCTTAAAGCAAAGACAACCTTCTTGCAGAAAAATAAACTGATCTGTGATTGAGCTTCTCATTAAATGCATGTCTATACTTATATCTAAGGACCATAAGCAAGGTGATGGTCATTGAAAGAATAGGTAGTTGGCTTTTGAACCAACATTGGCATGTAATGTGATAAAATTGTACGTTCGAACTGTCTCAACCTTTTTTTCCATTTGCTTTTCTCCCAAATGGTTTTGTGTAGATATTCTGACAAATAACTCCATTCCGTTCTTTTACATGTCACTCGTATTTTTCTCTCAATATCCACATGTTGTACTTGGGCGTTGTGTGCGTGGGTGCATGTGTGTGCCTGCACATCATGTTTGCGTGTGGCTTTCTTGCTTGCTCTAGCATGGAAAGCTAAGAGCATGAATGTTTTGTAATTGAAAATGGATGAAAATACTCCAATAGCCAACTTGCACACATTTAAACATGATGTGAATGTGTTCACAGTAGCACAGCAATCTAAAAGAAAAATAGTATATGACACCTAAAAGGGTTGCACGATTACCCTTTCTAAACTTGAAGGATCCTTCTTCACAAGTCAGTCAATCAGGAAAGGAAAGGAGTAATTGAAGCCAAGCCATGTAAGATTGACTTTACGACAAATCTGACCCTACCATCTTCACATTTTCCTAGAATGCCAATGGGATTCTAACCTATCCCTTTAGATCTCAAACAGTTTATGCAAACACATGCAAATTTTGATTTGGGCCCTTGCGCATTGAGGGCCTGACAACTTGTTTGCATCAGCATCTGTTGGTTGGTGATCCTCCTTGAATTTGTTCACATTTTAAAGTATTCTTATATTGCAATTTTTATTCTGTGTGCCTTTTGCATTGAATGTACCTTGACTTCAGGTTCAAGTTCAGCACAAACTCAACAATTAGCTACGCAGTCATCATCAGTACCTGCTAAGGTCTATTCATCATGGATATTTGGCAATGGACCCAAGGTTCACATTAGAGTTGGTTGTGATTCTTGTGGGGTAATGTTGTTCATCTTCAGTTCCCTTTGTCTATCTTGTTTGATAATTGCAAAAGTAGCTCATAATTTATTCATGAACAAATTTCAATCTCAGATGCATAATTTCCTTTAGAAGGCTTGGCACTTCTATTGAATGCATGCTCAGAATTAGGATGACATTTTCTTACTTGTTACTGTATCTATCCTCAGAAAATCTCTTACTTGCCCTCATTGTGTCTATTTTTGTGCTTATTCTCATCGATTGCTCAACAGAAATGAACTCCCTTCTCCAAAATCTCTTCTTAGAAATGCCATTCTTATTAGAGGAACATACAATTTTTATTTAGCCAGCAATGTAAATGCTACTGTCATCCTAAATTGGGTTTTTGTTGCTTTATGCAACGAAAGATGGTAAATGTTCATAGTAAGTACATCAAGTACTGATAGACAGTTCAGTTTCTTTTTACAGTATATGTAGTATTGACACAATGCCAGTGCGAACTGGTCTAGCATGTCATTTTCATTATGGAAGTACTCTATTAGTGAATTAAAAGCTTTGAACTTTCATAACAGATGATACCAATAATTGGGGAGAGGTACAAATGCAAAGACTGTTCAGAGGAAATAGGTTTTGACATGTGTGAATCATGCTACAACAATCCCTCTGAAGTGTCAGGCCGATTTAATCAGCAGCATAAACCAGAGCACAATTTTGAGATTGTGCCGCCACGGGGCATTGGTGAATTTATATACATGCTGAATCTTGATCAGTCTGATGACACAGATGACTCAGATGATGATGGACATGATTTTCTTGCTCAAGTCTTGTCAGATGATGCTCTACAGGATGTAGAGGATGGTTCTAATGATTTGTTAGAAGTTTCTGCTTTGGTTTTGTCAGTCGATGTTGCACCAGATCAAGAAGATGATCCTAATGTCTCCTAGATCATCAGCTTTGACTAGAGAAAATTGACAAGGTACCACCAGCAACACATTTCTGTAACCCTTTCAAATTTCCTAATGGCTGTGTTGTATGCAGATCTGCTTTTGAAAATTTGAGAAATCTAACTGTTCCCACACCTGTCATTGAATGCAGATGCCTAAACAATCATATCAATACAAAAGGGTTCGGGTTTTGGACTTTCTTGAAGATGGAACTCACAAATTCCGCATCCCCACACGTCGCATGCATAATAAGCTTTGAATTCGAAGATAACACATTCAAAATGTATCATTTTCCAGCTCTACTTTGTTTGAAGCTAGAAAGCAATGTGGTCTACCGAGAAGTTTCTTTGGCAGCATAAATGGCCTCTTCATTATCACATCTCACATCTTCCATATGAAATGGCCACTTGAATCTATTACACCAACAAAAAACCACAATATATTAACATTACACCAACAACAGAACCACAAGATATTAACTTCAACGGCACTGCATATACTTGTATTACTATCATAAATTTCAGTTGTAAAACATATATTGCGATGCTATTTAAATATTGGGGCCTGTTTTTCAGTAGTTGGCACTTTGTAACTGTTTTGATGCAGATAATTGCTTCCCTTCTGGGCATGTTGGGCTGGTTACACCTGCTGTCATCGGAGGGATATCATTCTTAAATAATCTGTTGAATAGAACGTCGTTGGTATTGTCGCCGGGTGATATGTTGTTTCAGGTACAGCTCGAACTTTAAGTTGAGACGAAGACATTTCTAAAGCTGTTTTGTATCCCATGCCATTTTCTTTTTTCCAGCCAAGGTGGAGTGAGCTGGATGACTTCCCTACTCTGTTCTGATAGCTATTAGACAGTCATCTTGCATGAAATTCCTCGCCCCTAAGAATCCTCATGTTTTTAAAGTTGCCCCGATTACTCTACTGTACATTGAATTGTGCATTGGTTTTTTTAATTGTTATTTAAAAAGAATTCATGTCTCTAAACTGTGAGAGAAATTCTTAATTTTTTTTTAAATAATAGTGACAAAAAAATATCCTAACTAACATTGTTAAATACTTTTTTTTTTTAAATAGCATATTTTAAAGAGCTTTACGGGTCTACCTGTGCTTCTACTAGTAGCATGACATGAGTTTTCTTTGATATTCTTAGCCTAATAATATTTATTGCATTATTTTATTAATTTTTAAGATTTTTAGGTACTGAGAAGTTAAAGAAAAGTCCAAGACACAATTGATATTTTTTTCCTACTTACTTTAGAATTTTTAATTAATATTTTAATTTTTTAAGAATCCTAATACTAGAAGATTCTATTAGTTATTTAAGCTTTAATAAGAAATTTTTTCTATAAGGATTTTAATTATAGAACTAGTATAAATAAAGACTTCTAGTTTATTTTTGGAAGAACATTCGGATTTTATAAAATACTAGTGTTTTTTTTTATAAATTTATCTACAACTTAGGCATGTAGCTTTAGGGTTTGAAAACCTTAATTTTATCGACGCTATAAGTTGCATCAATTGGTATAAAGTAAGTTGGTCTTTTTTATGGATGAAAACGATAATAACCTATTTTCACAATACAAGAGGGTAGGCACTCCAGGGTGTTGTGCAGGCTCAAGAGTATAAACTAGATCATTTTGCGTTAGCTCGAGAACAAAGAATGGGTAAGCTATGACATATCTAACTTGGCTAATGAGTAATACAAGTACATTTTTTTTTTTTGCCTTAAAGGGTAGGCTCGTCTTCATATTGTGCTCTAAACAAGGAAAAGACCAAGTTGACCCTGACATCTCTTTTAAATTTTTAGCCTCCAAGAATATATAAGTCATTTCACTATACATTTTAAAGATTTAAAGATCAAATCACTCTTGATCAACTCTTCATTTTTGTTTGCTTTTAAGGGTTTAGAAGTCATTTTACTATGTATTTTAAAGTTATAAAGATAAATTTATCCCCAATTAATAACACAATGATAAATTGATCAAATAAAAAAACAAAAATAACCTAAAAGAGACGAGAGGGAAAAAATAACAAAATTATTTTATTAAAAAGGTGAAAAAATAACTACATTATTCTATAAATAATACAATGTGTCTAGTGATACATGAATTTTACAATGCTATTTTTTTTTTCCAATAGTAATCATATAAAGTGATAGAAATGAGGTATTAAGTTCAAATTTCATCTTACAATCCATTATTAATATTCTTTAAGAAAAAAACATTGGAGTCCTACAATTGTTTCAAGGCTAGATTAGCATCCTATCACATGCATACATTAACAAGTGAATCTGATAACAAACAAATCCTTAATGCTCCATCCTCAAACCCGGTCCAACTCCCATTAAACCCGGTCTAAGCCATCAAAGCACAAATCCCTCAATAAACCCTATTCACTTTTCTCCTCCGCTTCTTCACTCTCAGAAAACCCTCGTCATCTTAAAACACCCTCACCTTCCTTGTCCACTTGTAATGGCTCTCTCTCTTTCAAGACCCAGACACAGATCCCTCTCTAACCCTTATCTAATCCACCTCTTCTCTTCCTCTTCCACAACCCCATCAGATGACCCCTCTGTTTCCGAACCCCAGCAACAGCAACAGCAACAGCAACAGCAACAGCAACAGCAACAGCAAAAGTCCTCTCTCTCTAGCTATTTCAATGATGTCAAAGCCAGTCTTAAGCAACAAAACCCTGAAAACAGGCCAAATTCTCCACCTTTAAGTAAACCCAGTTACTCAACAAACCAATCATTCTCAAAACCCACAAGCAATATTGCTTCTTTTGATGAAATCAGAAAGAATCTCTCTGAATTCAGGCTTCGATCCTCTGATCCACCACCTAGAGAACCTAACTCTGCTCCCTCACAGGAGCCATCTTCTAAGCAACAGATCTCATTTCAAGAACTTTATAAAAGAAATGTCCTTGCAAGATCGACGGGTGGTAGTGGAACCACTCAATCAGGTGGTATCAATGCTAACCAACCCATTTCAGGGAGGCTAACATTTGACGCAATTAGAGAGAGTTTGAGGCAGATGAAGGGTGGTGGTGATAATAACAATACCGCGGCCGGGAGAGGCCGTGTTGGGGAATTGTCATTTTCGAGTTTTAAGCTAAAGCCAGGAAACGAAAATGAACCAATGAATAAGTCGACTATAATTGGTGGGACTGAGGGGTTGCCGAGTGCGGTATTTGGGAGGGAAATGGAGGGGGAAGGGGGTGCAAAAGGTGAAATGAGTACGGAGTTTGTGAAAATGTATAGTCATGGAGAGTTGGGAGATAAGTTGAGGATTTTGCGGCCAAAGGTGAAAAGGGGTGAAAAGGGGTGGTTTACGTTGAAGGAATTGAACGAGAGGTTGAGGAAGTTGAGGGAAATGGAGGAAAAGGAGACAGAGTCGAGGATTAGTGGGGTTTCCTTTAGGGATTTGAGGGAGAGTTTAGTGAAGTTGAAAGCGTCCAGTGATGAGAAGGCTATAAAGAATTCGGGTGAGTATTTTTTGTGTTGATTCTTGAGATTTTTTAAAGTTTGTTTGTTGAAGTTTTGGTGATAGCTACTTATATTGTTTTTCAGTGGATCTTAGTTAGATAAATATTTTTGTTTAGCTTGATCAGGAGAAGTGATATTTCACTTTGTGCATAAGTATCTGTCGCTTAAGTTTTAGCAGGTGTTTATATACTCCTTTTTTGGGGCTTGGCTCTGTAAACAAGATGAAGAATGCATTGAATTTGTGATAATTTAGGACTGTAACACAGTTTGCTCTGTTTAACCTTTAGATTTATCCCCTGAGAGAAAATAAATGCAAAATTGCTTCTTTTTTTCTTTCTTTTTCTAAATGTTTCTGCAAATGTTGTCATTGTCATGTTCTTATCCTGCATGAAATGATACTTCATGCAAACCTCCTATCTATTGTTTTTATGCATTGAGAGATGATATTTTATCTTACTATTTACTGGTCAAATTTATCGTTTCAGTTCAGAGACTGAATCTCATGGGCCAGTTACGAGCTTCAAATGTAACGCTGCAGCCTCCAAAGAAGCACTTAGTTGAGAAGGCAAGTATAGTTTTCTTTTGATATTAATTTTGCTTTTTGTTTGGAAGTGTGAACCTTCACAAGATTCCTTATTTCTGCAACATTGAGATGACTTCACAATTTGTGTTGCCCAACTTTAATCATGATGTCCACTGCCTTAAAGTTTTAGTGGACATTAACAATGATGCAAACAAGGATATGATATTTCTGCATTATAAAGTGCTTACCCGTCTAGTTTTAATTCATACTTGCACAAAAGAATACATCTTTTAAGAGTCATGGACACTTGGTCTGGGTCTTTATATAGGATCATATTTTGCATCGCATTCCAGAGTGTCTTTGTTTAGTGACAAAATTTGTCTGCATCCTTTTGAAAGGATGTATTTTCTGATGAAAACAATTGAAGGAGTTTAGTGATATGTGTTAATTGTTTATTCTCCATGAAGTAGTTGTCTTCTTGATCACTATTACCAGCATTCAGTGTCTTACTGCTCTGATGGCTTCATATATGGTTTGTGCAGTATTTCCATCCAGATAACATGTCTTCTTCTGAGAAAATGAAAATTGAGCTTGCAAGAGTTAGAGATGAATTTAAAATGTCAGAGTCAGACTGTGGATCTGCACGTGTTCAAGGTAAAGGCCTTTCCATTTTGGTTTTATTGTGATCAATATAAAACTGAAGCAAATATTGCTGTATACTTTGACATCTGTATACTTTGCTAATTTCTCAAGCATGTTATTGGGGATGTGTTCTGGTTGTGCAATACTTAAGCTGCCTGAAGCAAATTGCTGTGAAAAAGGAAATTTTTTTTGCAATTGTGTCCAACTTCTGGGACTATTATTCGTCTTCTTTTGAATTCCATTTTTAGTGGTCTGATTTTTGGCATCTGTATACTTTGCTAATTTCGCAAAAGTGTCATTGAAGATGTGTTCTGGTTGTGCAATACTTATGCTAACTGAAGCAAATTGCTGTGAAAAAGGAAAAAAATGTATTAATTGTGTCCTTCTGGGACTATTATTCGTCTTTTCTTCTTGTGAATGCCATTTTTAGTGTTTTGACTCAGAAGTTAACCTTGTACTGCACCTTGAACATGGCTGGAAAAATGTTATGATCTTGGCATGGCCTTAAATTTTTGAAAATGAAAAAAAAAAAAATGCACCCAAGCAACTTCAAGTCTCTCTTCTGGCTTGGGGTGCTGCTTGTGATGGAATTTCTCAACCAATGACTTCAAACAAGCTACAATCTTGGTTATCAGTGTTATCTATAGAAGCATTCAAGCCTGTTATTCACCCTTTATGGGCTTGATGCTTTCTTGGAGTTACTGTATGGACTATTAGATTCTCATGGGTCATGGTAATTTTGGATGGTTTGTTGTGATGAAATTGGATGCTCGAATAGGACATGGTCTTTGTATAACATGAGAAGAAATGTGAGTGCATATCTTGCTGCTCTTTTTTTTTGCCTTTTGCTTTTTTGGAATGATTGCAATACATGGCAGTCTTTTGTTAATAAGGAGGTCGTCTTAGAGTTTGTTTGTTATGATTTAGCAGCCAGATGTGTCAGATACTTCAAGGATTGGCCATTTGGGCTTCAAAATGGATTATAAGGCAGATTTATTTAGGGTTCGTAAATTATTATTTAGCAGTCACATGTATCAGATACTTTAAAGGATTCACTGGTTGGACTGGAAATAGATTATCAAGCAGATTTATTGAACTGACAAAGGATAAGAGACATGGAGTTGCTGTTATCTAGAACAATCAGGGGACACGTGAATGAACATGTATTTCCATTTTCTAGCATTGACTAGGTATCATTCTCTTAACAGAACCAATGTGGAAAAGTTCGCATGGCAGTGTGAGTTGCATCAATTATACGAAAATCGAGTTATTTATTTGCTGTTTCCAGTTCCATAGTGGGCTGGTCTTGAAGCTTGATTCCTGATCTCGCTCTCTTCACCCCTCTTATTTCGGTCACTTTCTTTAATACATACCAAGTTTGCATGCACATTGTTTTCTTCGTTATGTTATATCTTTTTTCTGATTGTTTTGCAGTGGCACTACTGACAACTAAGATCAAGCATCTCTCTTCGGTTCTGAACAAGAAGGTGAAACTGGAGCTGAAACAATCCTCTATTTCTTACATTTTATTATCTTGGAGTGTTGATGCTTCCTGCTCCTTGAATTCACATTTACATTCCATTTTACTAGGGTTAAGGGATAAATGTTTGTTGTGACTGTGGTTATCCTAATTACGACAAAGAGAAAGTTGACAGAAACTGCTATATCAACATCTGTAGAAACATATTTACTTCTTCGTTCAAGTACACAGTCTGAGATGCATAAACATAGGGCCCATTATCATTTTTTGCCTTTGATCTATATTTTGCGAAGTGGAAAGTTATCAGTGCTTTTGCTTCTGCTTTTAGGTGCTTTTCAAAAGTGTTTTTGGCTTGAAAAAAATCAAATTGATGCTTTTTTTAGTGCTTTCTGATGGTTTTGAAGTGTTGATGTCAAAAATAAAAAATAAATATGAAAAAAATTTATTTTGATGCATTTTTAATCGAAAAGTTATTTTGAAAAACATCCTACACCACAATCCCGAACACACATAGTTTTACTGGATTCTGTGGGGTCGTTGCGCACGGAACCTCATGTTGCCTTGCCTACTATCCAATTTCCATCTCTCTTGATGTGCAACTGGATGGTTGTTTGCTGAATGACCTTCGCTAAATGATGCAATGTTACTAACTGCAACTTTGAGACCATTCTACATGGTGATTTTTATGTTAGAAGAATTGTTTTATCCCATTCAAGTGTTTAGGGGATAACCTTCTGTGCTGCTATTCTTATATTCTTTCGCACAACTTTGTAGGATAAGCATTCTCGGAAGGGTCTTATAGGGATGGTTCAAAAGAGGAAGAAGTTGTTGAAGTATCTCCGGAGGACTGACTGGGATTCTTACTGCCTTGTTCTTTCAAAACTTGGTCTCCGAGACAATCCAGATCACAAGACCCTGACTAGACAATAATGACGAGAACTAGACTAGGGCAACCTGTAAGTTGATTTTACCAAAATTTTGTATGAACTTTGTAGAAGAAATTGTTCTGTTCCTTCATAATTTTTTGTTCTGAAACAAGCAATGCTTATACAGGCTGCATGGAAGTTATGGTTATTGAAATATTCAAGTCCAATGGCAGTGAAAGTAGAAATTGCTTGGACACTGCATTTACGGAATTAGTGGGACTTAAAGAAGGGAATGATGCAAGTCTCTTTAGAGGGCATGATTTGCTGATAACACTAGTTTGTTTTAAAATAGAATGTTGGGTGGCTGACCGGCTGTTAGCTCGATCAGATTGTAGTACTGTCAAAAGTGTTAAGTAATGTTGAAGGTTAAGAATTAAGCCTTTGGGAGGGGGGGGGGGGGGGGGGGAA
>Ga0307517_10002904_pt1 | contig 27138 bp, 23 predicted proteins | sample 23_EM_MG_FD_194515 | JGI IMG/M metagenome (GOLD analysis project Ga0307517, IMG submission 194515) | Populus trichocarpa ectomycorrhiza microbial communities from riparian zone in the Pacific Northwest, United States - 23_EM | ecosystem: Host-associated > Plants > Roots > Unclassified | place... | reverse complement strand
GGGGGCCGGAGGCGGCGCCGACGGCGGCGGCGACCTCGGTGCCGCCCTCGGAGGCGGCGGCCGCGGCGGCCTGGGCGACGGGGAGGACGCCTTCGCCGCGGCGGGCGTCGGGGCGGTCCTCGGGCCACAGGCCGAGGCCGGCGCAGAGGGAGGGGAGCATGGCCATGGCGGCCGTCGCGTACCCCTCAGCCGAGGGGTGGTAGTTGTCTGGGCCGAACATCTCGCGGGGCCGGGACTCGAATTCCGGCCCCAGGAGCGCGCCCAGCGACACCGTACGGCCGCCGAGCCCGACCACGGCGATGGTCTGGGCGGCGGCCAGCTGGCGGCTCAGCCGCCGGGCCACCCAGCGCAGCGGCTGCTGCACCGGCTCGACGCTGCCCAGGTCGGGGCAGGTGCCGACGACGACCTCGCTGCCCGCCTCGCGCAGGCGGCGTACGGCGTCGGAGAGAAACCGTACGGATTTGGCCAAAGGCATCCTGCGCGTGACGTCATTCGCGCCGATCATGATCACGCAGGCGTCCGGCACGACGCCCTCGCCGTCCAGCAGCTGCGTCACCTGGCGGGCCAGGTCGTCGGACTGCGCCCCCGGATTCGCGACGTTCACCAGCCGCACCGGCCGCTCCGCGACCGCCGCCAGCCCCGAGGCCAGCAGTGCGCCGGGGGTCTCGCGGGCGCGGTGGACGCCCTGGCCTGCGGCGGTGGAGTCGCCGAGGAAGCCGAGGATCAGCGGCGGCTCGGCATGCACGAACAACGAACCGTAGCGGCCGTCGGCGCGCGGCGCGACGGCGTCGGAGCCACCGACGATGCGTCTGGCGAGCGCGACCTCGGTCAGCAGAAGGCCGACCGCGGCGCCGCCCAGCAGGCTGATTCCACCGCCGCCGTACGCGGCGGCCTGCGCGATACGCCGCGCGACCCGTGCCCTCGACATGCTGCCCTGCCACCTCCCGTTGCGGGGGTGCGAGCCGAAGCGGCCCGCACCCTCTCAACACCTAATTGCCCCGCCGTGTGCCCGGAGCAACGTCACGCGAGGCGTTGTTGAGCCACGTACCAGGCGAGCTGCGTGCGATTGGCGGTACCGGTGGACTCCATGAGGGACCGGATGCGCCGCTGCAGCGTACGCAGCGAGATGCCGAGCTGTGTGGCCACCGCCTTGTCCGGCAGGCCGGACATCAGCAGTGACAGCAGCTGCGCGTCGAGCGTGGGCGAGGCCGGGACCTCCGGGTCCTCCGGGTTCTGCGTGAAGCGCAGCGGAGTCGCCCGCAGCCAGCGGTCCTCGAACAGCTCCAGCAGCGCGTCGACCAGCAGCGACGGATGCAGCAGCAGCAGTCCGCGGGAGGCGAGGTCGCCGCGCTCGCCCTCGCCGTGCAGCGGCAGCAGCGCGCGCTCGCCGTCGACGATCATCAGCTTCATGGGCACCCGCGGCGTGGCCCGGGCCTGCTCACCCGGTGGGATGAAACCGGGCAGATCGGCCGAGCCGGGGTAGGCCAGCGCGCTCGCCTCGTACAGCGACCGGTACACCACCCCCGCGGCCTGCCGCTCGGCCTGCACCGGGTTCTCCTGGTCCACGTACGGCGGCCGGACGAAGCCCAGCACCTCCTTGCGGGCCTCGCGCTGCAGTAACTGCACCTGGCGCCGCTGCTCGGCCTCGCCGTAGATCACCTCGCCGACACCGCCGGGCAGGGCGGCGGCGGGGCCGTCCGGCGCGGAAGCCCCCTGAACGGACGGCGCCTGCGCGAGGGCCTCCAGCCGGTCGCGTACGGAAGCGAGCTCGGCGGCGAGGCCGGTCAGTGTCGTGGCGAAAGGCTCACCGGGCATGTGCCACCCCCCAGTGACGTAAGTGCGACGTGTCGTGAACGCGCCACTGCGCGACTCTACCGCCGCATGATGCACGCGGTACGTAACAGCAGCGTGAAGCGTTCGCCCGCACACCCTGCCCGACCGCTTACGCTGGCCTGACAATCTCGGAGAACCCGGAGACAATGGTGCAGTTCCACGACTCGATGATCAGCCTCGTCGGCAATACCCCGCTGGTACGGCTCAACAACGTGACCGCAGGGCTACAGGCGACCGTCCTGGCCAAGGTCGAGTACTTCAACCCCGGCGGCTCGGTCAAGGACCGCATCGCGCTGCGCATGATCGAGGCGGCGGAGAAGAGCGGTGAGCTCAAGCCCGGCGGGACGATCGTCGAGCCGACCTCCGGCAACACCGGCGTCGGGCTGGCCATCGTGGCCCAGCAGCGCGGCTACAAGTGCATCTTCGTCTGCCCGGACAAGGTGTCCATGGACAAGATCAACGTGCTGCGCGCATACGGCGCCGAGGTCGTGGTCTGCCCGACCGCCGTGGATCCCTCGCACCCGGACTCGTACTACAACGTCTCCGACCGCCTCGTCCGCGAGACCCCCAACGCCTGGAAGCCGGACCAGTACAGCAACCCCAACAACCCGGCCTCCCACTACGCCTCCACCGGCCCGGAGCTGTGGGACCAGACCGAGGGGAAGATCACCCACTTCGTCGCGGGCGTCGGCACCGGCGGCACCATCTCCGGCACCGGGCGGTACCTGAAGGATGTGTCGGAGGGCCGGGTCAAGGTCGTCGGCGCCGACCCCGAGGGGTCCGTCTACAGCGGCGGCTCCGGGCGTCCGTACCTGGTCGAGGGGGTCGGCGAGGACTTCTGGCCGACCGCCTACGACCGCACGGTCGCCGACGACATCATCGAGGTCTCCGACAAGGACTCCTTCCAGATGACCCGCCGCCTGGCGCGGGAGGAAGGCCTGCTGGTCGGCGGCTCCTGCGGGATGGCCGTCGTCGCCGCCCTGCGCATCGCCGAGGGCCTCGGCCCGGACGACGTGGTGGTCGTGCTGCTGCCGGACTCCGGCCGCGGCTACCTCGGCAAGATCTTCAGCGACGAGTGGATGGCCTCCCACGGCTTCCTCGACGAGAGCGACGGCCAGGCCCGCATCGGCGACGTCCTGCGGCGCAAGGACGGCGGCATCCCGCACCTCGTCCACATGCACCCCGAGGAGACCGTCGGCCAGGCCATCGAGGTCCTGCGCGAGTACGGCGTCTCCCAGATGCCGATCGTCAAGCCCGGCGCCGGCCACCCCGACGTCATGGCCGCCGAGGTCGTCGGCTCCGTCGTGGAGCGCGAGCTGCTCGACGCCCTGTTCACCAAGCGCGCGACCCTCGACGACCCCCTTGAGCGGCACATGAGCGCCCCGCTGCCCCAGGTCGGCTCCGGCGAGCCCGTCGCCGACCTGATGACGGTGCTGGGGACGGCGGACGCGGCGATCGTGCTGGTCGAGGGCAAACCGACGGGTGTGGTGAGCCGTCAGGACCTGCTGGCGTTCCTCGCGGAGGAAGCGAAGTAGTCGTTCCGCGAAGTGGTACAGGGGCGTCACGTCCGCGCAGCACGCGCTTAACACTGGTCCGGCACATTGGTGGATGTCAGCAGGACGCAAGTTCAACTGACACCCACGAATGTGGCGCCAAGGACCTCCGGAGCGGCTCCCGGACCTCCATGGTGACCCTAGGACGTGAAGCCCGGCCCTGACCCGGCTCACGTCCCTCGCGGGGACCGCCGTCGTCCCGCCCCCTCGGGCAACCGAGGGGTGCGGCGGTCCCCGCGCTAATCTTTTTTGGAGGCGATTTCGCCTCCGCTGCGCTCAGCCACTGTCGACGGTCGACGTGCTCGGTCGCTCGTTCCTCGCTCCCTGCGCGCGTCTCCCTTTCGACAGCGGCCGCTCCGCTTCGGCTCAATCGCCTACGTCGGCCGCAGATGCCGGGTGGGCGTCGGCCGCGTACCCGGGGGGTGTCCTTCCCGGAACGTCTGGTTCCATGGCCCGCATGCACCACATGCACGAAGATGTCGAGGCCCTGATACGTGGCGTGGTCGCCGAAGAGGCGACCTCCCGCTTCGGGAAGCTCTCCGAAGGGGACGTCAGCGAGAAGAAGGGGCCCCTGGACCTGGTCACCGTTGCCGACCGGCGGGTCGAAGCGCGGCTGACGGAGGCGCTGACCGCCCTGCTGCCGGGCTCGGCGGTGATCGGCGAGGAGGCCGTGCACGCCGATCCGACGCTGAAGGACGCGCTGCTCGGCGATGACCCGGTGTGGATCATCGACCCGATAGACGGCACGTCGAATTTCGTACGGGGAGACCCGTCGTTCGTGACCCTCGTCGCCCTCGCGCGCGGCGGCGAGCTGCTCGCGTCGTGGATCCACCACCCCGTGTCGGGGCGGATGGCGGTCGCCCGGCGCGGCGAGGGCGCGCTGCTGGACGGCGAGCCGCTGCGGATCGAGGCGGGGGAACAGGAGGGGCCGGTGCTGATGGCCTCGGCCAGGCCCGAGCACCTCACGGGTGAGCAGTACGAGCGCTTCTACGGACTGGGGCCGGCGCACGGCGTCAAGGCGTGCGCCAGCGGCTCGGCCGGGTGTGACTACCTGGATGTATCCAGGGGGCAGCTGGACGCGGTGACGTACGTGTACGACAACCCGTGGGATCACTCGGCCGGCATCCTGCTGGTGGCCGAGGCGGGTGGCGCGGTGCTGGGCCCGGCCGGACGGCCCTGGCGGATGGCCGACGTGGACCGGCCGTTCACGGCGGCGCGGGACGCGGCGACGGCCCGGCGGGTGGCGGGGCTGCTGCGGGCCTAGTCTTCCCAGGCGTCGTCCGGCTTGGCGCGGCGGCGGCGGTCCAGGCTCCGCTCGCCGGCGAACACGCCGATGGACTGTGCGGCGTTGACGCCGACGATGCCGATCCAGGTGACCAGCAGCCCGGGGAGCCCGGAGTTCGAGGCGATCGCGGACAGCGGGATCGCGAGGATCAGGGAGAAGCCGGCCAGTCCGTAGCGGCCGAAGCGGTTGCCGCCCGGGTGGGGCGGGCCGGGGCGGGTGACGGGGCGGCCGGCGCGGGCGAACGAGGTCTGGTGCTCGGCCAGTTCGCGGCGTACGCGGCGCTCGATCTGGGCGTCGAGGCGCTTGTCGATCTTCTCCATGAAGGAGTCGACCAGCGCGGACTCGTATTCCTCACCGAGATCCTTGCGCGCCTGGATGGTGGCGGCGAGTTCCTTCTGCAGCTCTTGGTCGCGGGCGTCCATGTGTCAACCGTAGGGAGCCGGGCGGCGGTTGACACTGGGGTAAACCCCCTAAGCCTGTCGGGGGAGGTCCCCTCCCCGGGGAGGATGCGCAGCGTGTGGCGGGTGGCGGATGCGTACAGTCGGAGGCATGCATCTGCTGCCCGCCCTGACGGCTCCCGCCTCGGCCGATTCCGGCGACGCCGTCACCGTCGCCGGCCGTTCCTGCTCCCGTGAGGAGCTGCTCGGGGCGGCCGCCGCAGTGGCCGCCCGGATCGGTGGCGCCCCGGCCGTCGCGGTGAACGCGGCGCCGGCCCTGGAGACGGTGGTGGCCGTCGTGGGCGGGCTGCTGGCCGGGGTGCCGGTGGTGCCGGTGCCGCCGGACGCCGGGCCGGCCGAGCGCGACCACATCCTGGGCGACTCGGGCGCCCGGGTGCTGCCCCCGGTCGATCTGGCGGAGCGTGCGGACTGGCGAGGGGCGGAGCCGGCGGCGGACGCCACGGCGCTCGTCCTCTATACGTCGGGTACCACCGGGCCGCCCAAGGGCGTACTGGTCGCGCGGCGGGCCGTCGCGGCCGACCTGGACGCGCTCGCCGCCGCGTGGGACTGGACGGCCGAGGACACGCTGGTCCACGGGCTGCCGCTGTTCCATGTCCACGGCCTCGTGCTGGGCGTGCTGGGGGCGCTGCGGGTCGGCAGCCGGCTGGTCCACACGGGCAGGCCGACCCCGGATGCGTACGCGGCGGCCGGCGGCTCGCTGTACTTCGGTGTGCCGACGGTGTGGGGGCGGGTGGCCCAGGACGCCGCCGCCGCGCGGGCGTTGGGCGGGGCGCGGCTGCTGGTCTCCGGGAGCGCACCGCTGCCCGCACCGGTGTTCCGCCGGCTGGAGGAGCTGACCGGGCAGCGGCCCGTAGAGCGCTACGGCATGACGGAGACCCTGATCACACTGAGCACCCGGGCCTCCGGCGAGCGCCGGCCCGGGTCTGTCGGCCTGCCGCTGGACGGGGTCGTGACGCGGCTCGTCGGCGAGGACGGGGAGCCGGTGCCGTACGACGGGGCGACGATCGGCGAGCTCCAGGTGAAGGCCGCGACCCTGTTCGACGGCTACCTCGGGCGGCCGGAGGCCACTGCGGCCTCGTACGCGGCCGACGGCTGGTTCCGGACCGGGGACATGGCCGTCATCGAGCCGGACGGCATGCACCGGATCGTGGGGCGGGCCTCCACCGATCTCATCAAGTCCGGCGGTTACCGGATCGGCGCGGGCGAGGTCGAGAACGCGCTCCTGGACCACCCGGGGGTGCGGGAGGCGGCGGTCGTCGGGGCGCCGCACGAGGACCTGGGGCAGGAGATCGTGGCGTATGTCGTCGCCGACATCGACGCGGTCGGTGAGAGAGCGCTCATCGACTTCGTCGCGGGGCATCTGTCCGTCCACAAGCGGCCGCGCAGGGTGATCTTCCTGGACGCTCTGCCGCGCAATGCGATGGGCAAGCCGCAGAAGGGGCTGCTGCCGCCCCCGTGAGCGCGTATACGCTCATACAGCACGCTGCCGAGTGAATATCGGATACCGGCAGGTGTGAGGGAGCGGGAGGACGGCTTGCGTATGGACACGGCGGAGCGGGCGGCGGCGGACAGCCCGGCGGAGGACGGTGCCGCGCGGCTGATGAAGCTCTTCGAGGCCCACCGCCTCACGCCCACCCAGCGGCGCATCGCCCACTGTCTCGTCCGGCGGGCCGCCGACGCGCCCTTCCTGTCCAGCGTCGAGGTCGCCGAGCTGGCCGGGGTCAGCCAGCCCTCGGTGACCCGCTTCGCCGTGGCCCTCGGTTACGACGGCTACCCCGCGCTGCGCAAGCACCTGCGCGAGGTCGTCCCGCCCGGCACTGCGCAGGGGGCGCCCGCGGACTCGTACAACGAGTACCAGGAGGCCGTCCACGCCGAGATCGAGAACCTCCGCCACCTCGCCGCGCTGCTCGCCGACCCCGGGCCCGTGGCCCGCGCCGGCACCCTGCTCGCGGCCTCCCGGCCGCTCCTCGTACTCGGCCTGCGCGCGGCGAGCGCCCAGGCGGGCGGCTTCGCCTACTTCGCCGCCAAGGTCCACCCCGACGTCCGGCTGATCGACGAGGGCGGCACGATGCTCGCCGACCGCGTCGACGCGGCCGTACGCGCCGGGGCCACCGCCCTGCTGTGCTTCGCCCTGCCGCGCCACCCGCGCGAGGTCGTGGACGCCCTCGCCTATGCCAAGGCCGCCGGCCTGACCGTCATCACCGTCGCCGACAGCACCTTCGCGCCCGTCGCCGCCCACTCCGACCTGCTGCTCCCGGCAGCCGTCGGCACCGGCCTCGCCTTCGACACCGCGTGCTCCCCGATGCTGCTGGGGCGGGTGCTGCTGGAAGCCATGTGCGACGGACTGCCGGATGCGCAGGCACGGCTTGAGGAGTTCGACGCACGGGCGGCGGCCCGGAGCCTCTTCGTGGAGTGAGGGTGAGGCCCCGGGCCGCCGCGTGCTTGCGCGCTCCTGACTGTGCTTACGCGCGCCTGCGCCGCAGCCGTACGGAGCCGAAGAGCACCGCGCCGACGACGAGCGCGAGCGCGCCCCCGGCGGCGATCCAGGGCGTGGCACTGCTGCCGCCGGTCTCGGCCAGCTCCGACCCGGTGCCCGCCTGGGTGTCGGGCTGGTTGCCGCCGGTGGAGGACGACACCGTGACCGTGATCGCAGCGGTGTCGTTCGCCTTGTTGTCGTCGAAGGTCAGCTCGTTGTCGAATGCCGTGGTGGCGCGGACCTCACCGATGGTGGTGTCCGTGGTGTCCGCCTTGATCTTCAGGCCGAAGGTGAACTTCCGGGCCTCTCCGACCGCGTACTCGGACGGGGAGGACTGGCAGACGTACTTCGGCTTGCCGGGCGTCTGTTCCCCGGTCGCGGACTTGGCGTCCTCCGACCAGACGCTGCAGTGCTCGGGTATCTCCACCGCCGTGGTGCCGGTGGGGATGGTCACCAGCAGCGCGGGCTGGTCGTCGTTCGCGTTGATACCGACCCAGCCGGGGCCGTCGTTGCGCAGGGCCACGGTCACCTTCACCACGTCACCGGGGTTGCCGTCGGCGGTGTCGCCGACCCCGACCATGTCGGCGGTGTTGTCGGCGTCGATGGTCTGGTGGTTGGCGGGTATGCCACCGGTGTCGGCGGTTCCGGCGGGGACGAGGGACAGCGTGGGGCCGTCGGCCTTCGAGGTGGTCGCGTCGGTGACCGGGAAGGCCTGGTCGCCGAAGAGTTCGAACAGCGCCTGCTTGGTCACGTCCAGGCCGACCGGCTCACTGAGCTTGTAGGCCTTGCCGGGCTCGATGACCGTGTCGAAGGTGCACAGCGCCTGGTTCGTCATGTTGTAGTTGTTCTCGGACACCGTCCCGTACACGCAGTTGGAGTACCGCTCGGCGTAGGCGAGGCCGACGGTGGTGCGCAGCCGCAGCTGCACGCCGTTCGCGGGCAGGGTACCGGTGTTGCTGATCGTGACCGGCTCGTCGATGGTGCTGCCGGGCTTGTCGCCGGTGCGCTTGGAAAGCTTGTTGACCACCAGGTCGGTGGTGCCGACGGTGAGCCGCACCTTGATGTCACCGGCGAACGTGCCGTTGGACGACGTACCGCTCAGGGTCACGATGCCGGTGGTGCCGAGCGGGGTGCCGGCCTTGGCGTTCACGTCGAGGAGTCCGCCGGTGCCCTGGGCCGTGGTGACGTCGCCGCGGTCCCACGTGTAGATGTGGTCCGCCGGGACGGTGACGTCCGTGGTGACCCAGTCGATGACATCGCTCAGGTCGAGGCTGATCTTCACGTCATTCGCGGTGCCCGGACCGTCGTTGGTCACGCCCCAGCTGACCTGGGTGTCGCCGGGCGTCGTCGGGATGGGCAGGCCGACGTTCTCGCTGGCGACGTTGAGTCTCAGGGCCGGCCCGTCGGCGGCGTGGGCGGGTGTGGTGAGCGCGGCGAGTCCGCCGATCGCCAGCACGAGCGCGGCCGCCGGTGCGGCCACTGTCGCCGCCGCACGGCGCAGGAATGGGATTCTCATGGTGTGTGTGACCCATGAGCGACCCCAAAGGTTGGGCTGGATTTCACCCCGTCCTTATTAACGCGATTTTGAGATTGTCTGAGTACCCTCCCCAGCACCAACATGTTGTGCGAAGCAGTGCGAACGGGAGCAGGAGGACAGCGGTGGTGCGCGCAGGAGCGTATGTGCTGGCACGGGTCGCGGTGACGGTCCGGGCGGCGGCACGGTGGCTGTGGTGGCTCGGAATCGTCTCGGCCGGGGCCGGTGTCTTCGTCCCCAGCCTGCTCGGGCGCCGCATCGGCGTCCTCGCGGGCGCCGTGCTCTTCATCCTGGCCTCGGTCCTCGCCTTCGCCGTGCACCGCAAGCGCTACGCGAAGCTTGCCGACGACGCCACCCGCGCCCCCAAGTCCGTCTTCCTCCAGGACCGCCGCGTCACCGCCCGCACCTGGGCGCGCTCCCGGCGCTGGTGGCTCCTCGCCGCGTTCGTCGTCGCCATCGCCTCGTCCGCCGCCGCCCCCGCCACCCTCGGCCTCCTCCTCGCCGGCCTCGGCTTCGGTCTCTGGGCCAAGGCGCTCTGGCTCGGCCGCGTCGAGCGCTCCCTCGACCAGCTGCTGTGGGTACGGCCGGGCCACGATCCCGCCGCCTACGAGACCACCGGCCCCGTCGCGGGCGACGCCGGCCCCGGCGGCTCCCGCCGTCGCGCGGCGGCTGCCGCGCGCTGAGTTCAGCCTCCGCTCTCCGCCACCAGCTCGGCCAGCGTCTGCGGCCGCCGGACGACCGTGAAGCGGACCGCACCGCTCCCGTCGACCTGGAAGCCGTAAATCCCGGGCCGCGGCAGCGAGTTGTACCCGTAGTGCGTGGAGAAGGCGTACGCGCCCGTGTCGAGGAGGGCGACCCAGTCGCCCTCCTCCAGCAGCGGCAGCTCGCGCCCCCGCGCGACGAGGTCCCCGGCGAAGCAGCAGGGCCCGGCGACGTCCTGGACGACGGGCGGGCCGTCCTTGGGGCGGCCCTTGGGGTCGAGCGCGAGCACGCGCAGGGGCCAGACGTCCGGGACGAGGACCGTGCGCGTGGCGACCTGGACTCCGGCGTGGGTCACGGCGATGGCCCGGCCGCCGGCGGACTTGGCGTACTCGACGCGGGCGAGGATGACGCCGGACTTGGCCAGGAGCGAGCGCCCGAACTCGGTGACGAGCCCGTAGCGGCCGCTGAAGAGCCCGGGGACGGCGGCGCGCAGCACGTCCGCGTAGTCGCGGTAGGCGGGCCGGAAGTCGTCCGAGTCGTAGTTGACGGGCAGGCCGCCGCCGATGTCGATGGTGGTGACCTGCTGCCGCCCGGCGGCGTCGTTGATCCGCTCGGCCAGCTCGTACGCGGCCCGTACGCCGGTCGCCATCAGCTCCAGCGGCACGCCCTGCGAGCCGGTGTGGGTGTGCAGCCGGGTGAGCCAGGGGCGGTCGAGGTAGGCCTGGACGACCCAGTCCTCGGCGCCCTCGTCCCGTAGGGCGAAGCCGAATTTGGAGGTGGCCGTCGCCGTGCTGGTGGCGCCGATCGAGCCGCCGCCGACCTGGGGGTTGACCCGCAGCCCGAGCGGGGACGCGGGCGGGGAGCCCGGGCGGACCAGCTTGTCCAGGCGGGCCAGCTCCTGCGGATTGTCGGCGTTGAGGGCGATGCCGAGGGCGAGCGCCTCCTGGAGCTCGCCGTGCGTCTTGGCGGGGGAGTCGAGCACGATGCGGGCGGCCGGGACGCCGGCCGCGCGGGCGATGGCCAGTTCGCCGGGGCTCGCGACCTCGGCCCCGATCCCCTCCTCGCCCAGCACGCGCAGCACCGGCACCAGGGCGGCGGCCTTGACCGCGAAGGTGTGCTGCACCTCGACGCCCGCCGTGGCGAAAGCGGCGTGCAGCTCCCGCGCCGTCTCCCGGATGCCGTCCAGGTCGAGCAGCCCCGCGACGGGCTGCTCCGCGCCGGTCAGCCCCTGCTCGACCGCCGCGAGCATCGCCTGTCCGCGCCGTTCCACGAGATCACTCATGTGCATCAGCCAACCATTCCCGGATCGACCGTGCCAGACCGCCTAGGGCCTGCCCGGCGGATCCTGGCCGGGTCCGCGACGCCCGGCACGGCACCTCGCGGCGTTGCCGGAATGCCCGCAGGAAACCACCCTGCGGGCACTCCGGCGCCTTGCGATGCACCGCACCAGACGCCGCGGCCTGTCCGACCAGGATCCGCCGGGCAGGCCCTGTCACTGTTGACTAGAGGTATTCAGCTTGCAATGATCTGAATTAATCAATCCAGTCGGTAGTCACCACCCGCACCCAGTCACGAGGAGGCCCCGCCCATGACCGGCATCGGCACCAGTTCCGGACCGCGGCCCGTACGCGCCCCGCGCGGGACCAAGCTCAGCGCCTTGGGCTGGCAGCAGGAAGCCGCGCTGCGCATGCTGCAGAACAACCTCGACCCCGAGGTCGCCGAGCACCCGGACAAGCTGGTGGTCTACGGCGGCACGGGCAAGGCCGCCCGTGACTGGCGCTCCTTCGACGCCATGGTGCGCACCCTCCGGACGCTCAAGCAGGACGAGACGATGCTGGTGCAGTCCGGCCGCCCCGTCGGTGTGATGCAGACGCACGAGTGGGCGCCGCGCGTGCTGATCGCCAACTCCAACCTGGTCGGCGACTGGGCGAACTGGGAGGAGTTCCGCCGTCTGGAGGCCCTCGGGCTGACCATGTACGGGCAGATGACCGCCGGGTCGTGGATCTACATCGGCACCCAGGGCATCCTGCAGGGCACGTACGAGACCTTCGCCGCCGTCGCCGAGAAGAAGTTCGGCGGCACGCTGGCCGGGACCATCACCCTCACCGCCGGGCTCGGCGGCATGGGCGGCGCGCAGCCGCTCGCCGTGACGATGAACGACGGCGTCGCGATCTGCATCGACTGCGACCCGCGCGCCATCGAGCGCCGCATCGAGCACCGCTACCTCGACGTCAAGGCCGACAGCCTCGCGCACGCGCTCCAGCTCGCCACCGAAGCCCGCGACGCGCGCAGGCCGCTCAGCATCGGCCTGCTCGGCAACGCCGCCGAACTGCTGCCGCGCATGCTCGCCGAGGGCGCGCCCATCGACATCGTCACCGACCAGACCTCCGCCCACGACCCGCTGGCCTATCTGCCGATCGGCGTCGACTTCGCCGACATGGCCTCGTACGCCGCCGAGAAGCCCGCCGACTTCACGCAGCGCGCGCGAGAGGCGATGGCCAAGCACGTCGAGGCCATGGTCGGCTTCCAGGACGCCGGAGCCGAGGTCTTCGACTACGGCAACTCCATCCGGGGAGAGGCCCAGCTCGCCGGCTACGAGCGCGCCTTCGCCTTCCCCGGCTTCGTGCCCGCGTACATCCGGCCGCTGTTCTGCGAGGGCAAGGGCCCGTTCCGCTGGGCCGCCCTGTCCGGTGAGGCGTCGGACATCGCGAAGACGGACAAGGCGATCCTGGAGCTCTTCCCGGAGAACGAGTCCCTCGCCCGCTGGATGAAGATGGCGGGGGAGCGGGTCCACTTCCAGGGCCTGCCCGCCCGTATCTGCTGGCTCGGCTACGGCGAGCGCGACAAGGCCGGCGAGCGCTTCAACGAGATGGTCGCCGACGGCACCCTGGCCGCCCCCCTGGTCATCGGCCGCGACCACCTGGACGCCGGCTCCGTCGCCTCCCCCTACCGCGAGACCGAGGCCATGCTCGACGGCTCCGACGCGATCGCCGACTGGCCGTTGCTCAACGCCATGGTCAACGTCGCCTCCGGCGCCTCCTGGGTCTCCATCCACCACGGTGGCGGGGTCGGCATGGGCCGCTCCATCCACGCCGGCCAGGTCACGGTCGCCGACGGCACCAAGCTCGCCGGCGAGAAGATCCGCCGGGTGCTGACCAACGACCCGGGCATGGGCGTCATCCGCCACGTGGACGCCGGCTACGACCGCGCGGACGAGGTCGCGGACGAACGCGGCGTGCGCGTGCCGATGCGCGAGGGCGGGGACGAGGGCGGGGTCGCGTGACGTCCTCGTTCCACGAGATGTGGGCGGACCTGCTGCCCGTCGGACGCGACTCCGGGAGCGGGGGCTACCGCCGCTACGCCTGGACCGGCGCCGACACCGACTGCCGCGCCTGGTTCCGGGCCCAGGCGGCAGACCGGGGCCTGGCCTACGAGGTCGACCGCAACGGCAACCAGTGGGCCTGGCTCGGCGACCCCGCCGCCGGGGACGCGGTCGTCACCGGCTCGCACCTGGACTCCGTCCCGGACGGCGGGGCCTTCGACGGCCCGCTGGGCGTCGTGTCGTCCTTCGCCGCACTCGACGAGCTGCGCAAGCGGGAAAGCGGGCGGGAAACCGTCCTGCGCAGGCCGCTCGCCATCGTCAACTTCGGAGACGAGGAGGGCGCCCGCTTCGGCCTGGCCTGCGTCGGCTCCCGCCTGGCCTCCGGACAGCTCACGCCTGCGCATGCCGCGAAACTGCGCGACGCGGACGGCGTGAGCCTTCCGCAGGCCATGGAGGCGGCCGGATACGACCCCGAGGCCATCGGCCCGGACCCGGAGCGCCTCGCGCGCATCGGCGCCTTCGTGGAGCTGCACGTCGAGCAGGGCCGGGCGCTGGCCGACACCCCGCACGCCGTGGGCGTCGCCTCCGCCATCTGGCCGCACGGCCGCTGGCGGTTCGACTTCCACGGCGAGGCCAACCACGCGGGCACCACCCGCCTGGAGGACCGCCGCGACCCCATGCTGACGTACGCCAACACCGTCCTCGCCGCGCGCAAGAAGGCCCGCCTCGCCGGGGCCCTGGCCACCTTCGGCAAGGTCTCCGTCGAGCCGAACGGGGTCAACGCCATCGCCTCCCTCGTCCGGGGCTGGCTGGACTCCCGAGCCGCCGACGAGGCGACGCTGGCCCAGGTCGTCGCCGAGATCGAGCGCGCGGCGGTCGAGCGCGGCGCCCGCGACGGCGTCGAGGTGCGGGTGACCCGGGAGTCCTTCACTCCGGTGGTCGAATTCGCCCACGGCCTGCGCGACGAGCTGTCCAAGCTGCTCGGCGGCGTCCCCGTCCTCCCCACCGGCGCCGGACACGACGCGGGAATCCTGTCCGCTTCCGTCCCGACGGCCATGCTGTTCGTACGGAACCCCACCGGGATCTCGCACTCGCCGGCCGAGTACGCCGCCGAGGACGACTGCCTCGCCGGGGTCACCGCACTCGCCGACGTACTGGAGGGGCTCGCGTGTCGCTGACGCCGCAGACCTACTGGGCGGAACACGCCTGGCTGAACGACACCGTCGAGCCCGGCGTGGTCATCGAGACCGCCTCCGACGGCCGCATCGCCGCCGTCCGCCCCGGCGCCGGGGCCCCGCCCGTCGGGGCGGTCACCCTGCGCGGCTTCACGATCCCGGGGCTCGCGAATGCGCACAGCCACGCCTTCCACCGCGCCCTGCGCGGCACGGTCCAGGTGGGCTCCGGCACCTTCTGGACCTGGCGCGAGGTGATGTACTCGGTCGCCGCCCGGCTCACCCCGGAGACCTATTTCGAGCTTGCGCGTGCCGTGTACGCCGAGATGGCCCTGGCCGGCATCACCTGCGTGGGCGAATTCCACTACCTCCACCACCAGCCCGACGGCACCCCCTACGACAACCCCAACGCCATGGGCGAGGCGCTCATGGCCGCCGCCGCCGAGGCCGGCATCCGCATCACCCTCCTCGACACCGCCTACCTCTCCTCCGGCTTCGGCGCCGCCCCCGACCCCCACCAGCGGCGCTTCAGCGACGGCGACGCCCACGCGTGGGCAGTACGGGCCTCGGAGCTCAAGGCCGGCCCCCACGCCCGGATCGGCGCCGCGATCCACTCCGTACGGGCCGTACCGGCCGATCAGCTCGGGCAGGTGGCGGCCTGGGCGGCGGAGCGGGAGGCGCCGCTGCACGTCCACCTCTCCGAGCAGACCGCCGAGAACGACGCCTGCCTCACCGCGTACGGGCTCACGCCGGCCGCCCTGCTCGCCGAGCACGGCGTGCTCGGCCCGCGCACCACCGCCGTCCACGCCACCCACCTCGCGCCTGAGGACATCGCCCTCCTCGGCACCTCCGGCACCGCCGTCTGCATGTGCCCGACGACGGAACGCGACCTCGCCGACGGCATCGGCCCGGCGAAGTCCCTGGAGCTGGCCGGGTCCCCGCTCACCCTCGGCAGCGACAGCCACGCCGTCATCGACCTCCTTGAGGAAGCCCGGGCCCTGGAGCTCGACGAACGCCTCCACACGCGCACGCGTGGCCACTGGACGGCCGCCCGGCTCCTGCGCGCCGCCACCTCCGACGGCCACGCCTCCCTCGGCTGGCCCGACGCCGGCCGCCTCGAACCCGGCGCCCTCGCCGACTTCGCCACCATCGCCCTCGACTCCGTCCGCACGGCCGGCCCACCGCCCCGCCTCGCGGCCGAGGCCGCGGTTTTCGCGGCGACAGCTTCCGACGTCCGCCACACGGTGGTCGCCGGACGTCACGTCGTCCGTGACGGCCACCACCAGCTCGTCCCCCACGCGGCGAGCGAGCTCGCGTCGGCCGTCGCCAGCGCGCTGGGCGGATAGCCCCCACCCCGCCCAAATCAGCCCCTCCGGCGTTTGAGGAGCGGGGTCCGGGGCGGAGCCCCGGTTTCGGGAAGGGGCGGGGTGGGGGAGTCCCCCTCGCCGCAACCACCCACCCACCAGAAAGCAGAGACCAGCCCATGCCCACGACCGTCGTCACCAACATAGGCAGCCTGGTCACGAACGACCCCGCCCTCGGCGACGGCCCCCTCGGCCTGATTCAGGACGCCGCCGTCGTGCTGGACGGCGAGACCGTGGCGTGGGTCGGCCCCGCCGCGCAGGCACCCGCCGCGGACACCGCCCACGACGCCGAGGGCCGCGCCGCGATCCCCGGGTTCGTGGATTCGCACTCGCACCTGCTGTTCGCGGGCGACCGCACCCAGGAGTTCAACGCCCGCATGTCGGGCGTGCCGTACACCGCAGGAGGCATCCGGACGACGGTGGCAGCCACCCGCGCGGCCTCCGACGACGCACTCGACGCCAATATCCGACGGTATGTCACCGAGGCCCTCCGACAGGGCACGACCACCATCGAGACGAAGTCCGGCTACGGCCTGACCCCGCACGACGAGGCCCGCGCCCTGCGCATCGCGGCGGCGCACACCACGGAGACGACGTACCTGGGCGCGCACATCGTGGCGCCGGAGTACGCGGACGATCCGGCGGGGTACGTGGCGCTGGTCACGGGCGAGATGCTGGAGGCGTGTGCGCCGTACGCCCGGTGGGTGGACGTGTTCTGCGAGCGGGGGGCGTTCGACGGGGAGCAGGCCAGGGCGATTCTGACGGCGGGCCAGAAGCGCGGGCTGGTCCCCCGCGTGCACGCGAACCAGCTGGGCCATGGGCCGGGTGTGCAGTTGGCGGTGGAGCTGGGCGCGGCCTCGGCCGACCACTGCACGCATCTGACGGACGAGGATGTGGACGCGCTGGCGGCGGGGGCGCGGCAGACCGTGGCGACGCTGCTTCCGGGCGCGGAGTTCTCGACGCGGGCCGAATACCCGGACGCGCGTCGGCTCCTGGACGCGGGGGCGACGGTGGCGCTGTCGACGGACTGCAATCCGGGGTCGTCGTTCACCACGTCCATGCCGTTCTGTATCGCGGTGGCCGTACGGGACATGGGGATGACGCCCGACGAGGCGATCGGGGCGGCGACCCTGGGCGGGGCGAAGGCGCTGCGCCGCGCCGACATCGGGCGGATCACGCCGGGTGCGCGCGCGGACCTGGCCCTGCTTGACGCACCGTCACACGTACATCTGGCGTATCGCCCGGGGGTGCCGCTGGTGTCATCCGTATGGCGGGGCGGGGTGCGCGAATTGGTGTAGACCTTCATATTTATGGGCACGAACGCCCGCATATGGTGGTAGTCGTTCACGTATGAGACGACGAAGTGTGGTGCCCGCGCTCCTGCTGTCCCTCGGCGTCGCCGCGGTACCGGCGGCCCCGCAAGCCGCCGCAGTCGGAGCCGCAGCCGCCGCCCCGCTGCCGCTTACGCAGGTCGTCCCGGTGCCGGCGTCCGTGCGGGCGGGCGGCGGGGCGTTCACGCTGGCGGAGGACGCGGCCATCCACGTTCCGGCGGGGTCGCCGGGGGCAGCAGCGGTCGGCCGGTATCTGGCGGGCATCCTGCGGCCGTCGACGGGGTACGGGCTGCCGCTGACGACGAACGCGCGGCGCGAGGGCATCGTGCTGGCGCTCACCGAACCGGGCGCGGGGAACACCGGAGCCGAGGGCTACCGGCTCCAGTCCACCCCCCGGGCGGTGGTGATCAGCGCGGCGACGACCGCCGGGCTCTTCCACGGCGTACAGACCCTTCGGCAGCTGCTCCCGGCCTCCGTGGAGCGGGAGTTCTACGGCCTCGGCCCCTGGACCGTGGCCGGCGGCACGATCGCCGACCGCCCGCGCTACGCCTACCGGGGCGCGATGCTGGATGTGGCGCGGCACTTCCACACCGTCCAGCAGGTGGAGCGGTACATCGACCAGCTCGCGCTCTACAAGATCAACCGCCTGCACCTCCACCTCACCGACGACCAGGGCTGGCGGATCGCGATCGCCTCCCGCCCCCGCCTGACCGCGTACGGCGGCAGCACGCAGGTCGGCGGCGGGACCGGCGGCTACTACACCAAGGCCGAGTACCAGCAGATCGTCCGTTACGCGGCGAGCCGCTACATGACCGTCGTCCCGGAGATCGACATGCCGGGTCACACCAACGCCGCGCTGGCCTCGTACGGGGAGCTGAACTGCAACGGCGTCCCGCGCGCCCTCTACACCGGCACCGCCGTCGGCTTCAGCTCGCTGTGCGTGCCGAAGCCGGCGACCACGCAGTTCGTGGACGACGTCATCCGTGAGGTCGCGGCGATGACCCCGGGCCCGTATCTGCACATCGGCGGCGACGAGGCGCGGGTGACCGGCCGCGCCGACTACGTGGCCTTCATGGACCGCGTCCAGCAGATCGTGCGGCGGTACGGCAAGACCGTCATCGGCTGGCACCAGATCACCGGGGCGGACCCGGCCCCCGGGGCGATCGCCCAGTACTGGGGCACCAAGGGCGACGAGGAGCCGGTCGCGGCCGCCGCGCAGGCGGGCACTCGGCTGATCATGTCCCCGGCGAATCACGCCTACCTGGACATGAAGTACGACGAGGAGACGCCCATCGGCCAGAAGTGGGCGGGCTACACCGAGGTCCAGAAGGCCTACGACTGGAATCCCGCGACCGTCGTGCGCGGCGCGCCCGCTTCCGCCGTGCTCGGCGTGGAGGCCCCGCTGTGGTCGGAGACGGTGACCGACAGCTCCGAGATCGAGTATCTGGCCTTCCCCCGGCTCCCGGCGATCGCCGAGGTCGGCTGGTCACCGGCGGCCACCCACAGCTGGGCCTCCTTCCGGCAGCGCCTCGCCGCCCAGGCCCCGCGCTGGACGGCGCTCGGCATCAACTACTACCGGTCGCCGCAAGTACCGTGGACGACCGGGACGGGCTGACGCGCCGGCGTTCTACTCCTCGACCAGCAGCCCCCGCCGCAGCCGCCGCAGCGTCCGCGTCAGCAGGCGGGAGACATGCATCTGGGAGATGCCCAGCTCCTCGCCGATCTCCGACTGCGTCATGTTGGCCACGAAGCGCAACGACAGGATCTGCCGGTCGCGCGGTGTGAGGTCGGCGATCAGCGGCTTGAGGGACTCGACGTTCTCGATGCCCTCCAGGCCGTGGTCCTCGTAGCCGATCCGGTCGGCGAGCGCGCCCTCGGCGTCGTCCTCGTCGGGCTGGGCGTCCAGGGAGCTGGCGGTGTACGCGTTGCTCGCGCCCATGCCCTCGACCACCTCCGACTCGCTGATCCGCAGCTTCGCGGCGAGCTCGGAGGCGGTGGGGGCGCGGTCCAGCTGCTGCGCCAGCTCGTCGCCGGCCTTGGCCAGGTCCAGCCGCAGCTCCTGGAGTCTGCGCGGGACGCGTACGGACCAGGACGTGTCGCGGAAGAAGCGCTTGATCTCGCCGATGATGGTCGGCATCGCGAAGGTGGGGAACTCGACCCCGCGGCTCAGCTCGAAGCGGTCGATCGCCTTGATCAGGCCGATGGTGCCGACCTGGATGATGTCCTCCATCGGCTCGCTGCGGGAGCGGAAGCGGGAGGCGGCGTACTTCACCAGGGCGAGATTGAGCTCGACCAGGGTGTTGCGGACATACGAGTACTCGGGGGTGCCTTCTTCCAGCGTCTCCAGGCGCTTGAAGAGAGTCTTGGACAGGGCCCGTGCGTCAACCGGACTGACCTCGTCGTAGGGGGGAATCTCCAGGTCCTCGACGGCCTCGGGTGTCGCCGACGTGTCATGCACGTCGAGCCGGGGTGCCATGTCTTCCTCCCTCAGTGGCGGACATCTCCACTACCACGCCTACCCCGTTTCGGCGTGACATTGCAAGCCCGGACGGTCCGGCTACCGGCGGATTCCGGAACCGCGTAGGGTTTCCGGGGAGCACAGGAGACCCGCAGCAGACGCAGAAGGGGCGCGACATGGACCGCGGAGTGGTCGGTACGGCCGGCCGTGATCGGCTTGAGGTCGCGGTACGCCGCTACGCGATGAGCGCGGTGGTCACGCCCGCCGGCGAGCTCGACCACCACACCGCCGACCTGCTGCGGGAGCCCCTCGACAAGCTCGCCGAGGACGCCATCCCCAAGGTGGTGGTGGACTGCTCGCACCTTGATTTCTGCGACTCCACCGGCCTCAACGTGCTGCTCGGCGCCCGGCTGAAGGCCGAGGCCGCCGGGGGCGGGGTACATCTGGCGGGGATGCGGCCGGCCGTGTCCCGGGTTTTCGAGATCACCGGCGCCGACGCGGTCTTCACGGTCCACGCGACCCTGGACGACGCGTTGAAGGAATGAACCGGTGCGAGTGTTTCGTGCGGCTCCGGAGGTGTCTCCCGGAGACCTACGGGCAGGAGATGGTCGGGTAAGGAGACCCTCGGAAAACCACGGGCACCCTCGGACACGTCTTGTCGGATTGCCGGACATCGGTGAGGTGAAGCGCTGATGAGCACCACGCGGCCCCCTGCGGCCGATGACCGCAGCCCGGACCCGGGTGACGCGGGCGTGCCCTCAGGGCAGGGCCAGGTGCGCGTCCTCTCCCTCTCCGGCGCCGCCGGCGTCGTCCCGCTGGCCCGTGACTTCACCCGCCAGGCCCTCTACGAGTGGGGCTGGCTGCCGGCTGCCACGGCGGACCGCCGGGCCGCCGCCGAGGACGTGCTCCTGGTCGTCTCCGAGCTGGTCACCAACGCCTGCCTGCACGCCGGCGGCCCGCAGGAGCTGCGCGTCCACCGCACCCCGAAGTCGCTGCGCCTCGAAGTGACCGACAGCGGCCCCGGCACCCCGGCGCCGCGCACCCCGCACCGCGCGGGGCGGCCCGGCGGGCACGGGATGTTCATCGTGCAGCGGCTGTGCCTGGACTGGGGCGTCGTACGCCACCCGGACGGGCACGCGGGCAAGATGGTCTGGGCCGAACTGGCCGCGCCGGCGCCCGCGGGCTGAGCTTTCCGGCCGTCCTCGCGGGCGTTTCTCTTCCTCTCTCTCCCTCACAGGCGTACTGTCGGGCGCCAAATCTGACATGCCGTCAGTAACTCCTGGGGGAAGGGAGACTCCCGTGCGGCATTTTGTTGTCACGGCCGCCGCCGTGGCCGCCGTCGCTCTCGCGGCCGTCGCGGCCGGCGCCCCTGCCGCGTACGCGACCACGGTCGACGTCCCGTACAAGTGCAAGACCCCGATCGGCGACAAGAGCGCCGTCGACCCGATCGACATCAAGGCCGTGAAGTCGGGCTCCGGCTACAAGCTCACCATGAGCTTCAAGAAGGGTGTCTCGTCCAGCCCGGTCGAGCTGGGCAAGGGTGCGATGAAGCCCAGCGCGCTGATCATGCTGGGCGGTGCCGAGTCGGGATCGGTCAAGGTCACGGGCCCGGCCAACGGCGCGGCGCTGCCCGCCAACACGCCTATCAAGATCAATGACCTCACGGGCACGTACACCCCGTCGAAGTCCGGGAAGGTCACCTTCGCGGCGGGCGTCCTGACCATCAGCGCGCTCGGTACGACCACCACCTGTACGCCGACCAAGACCCCGGCGCCCTCGCTGACGCTCACGGTGACGGCGTCCGGCTCGTCGTCGTCGTCGTCATCGTCGTCGTCGGGCGGCAATGACTCCCTGCCGCAGACCGGCCCGGCCGACAGCGCCCTGGCGCTGGGCACTTTCGGCGGCACGGTGCTGCTGCTCGGGGCGGGCGGCGTGCTGTGGCTGACCCGGCGGTCGGCCGCCGCGCGCGAGTAGGGACACGCGAACAGGAAGCTGACACTCCATCACATAAATCTGACGATCCGTCAAATTCGGTCTCCCGTACGCATTGACTTCTTTTGATCGCCGGACCATCAATGACCCTCGCAGGTACAGGAATGGGACTCTGTGCCCAGAGCGTGATCAAGGGGTAAGAGATGATCGCAATCGCACGAAGATCAATCAGGGGGGGACGGAGGGTGGCCGCCGTACTCGGCGCCGCCGTACTCGCTCTCGGTGCCGGGGCTGTCCTGGCGTCACCGGCGGCCGCGGCCGACTCCACCTTCTCGGTTCACTGCGTACCGCCGGCCATCTCGGGGATTCCGGCCTTCGACGGTACGACCGTGGCGACCATCACCACGGACAAGACCAGCTACCAGGTCGGCGACACCGTCACCGTGACCTATGTCCTGAACTCGCCGCTGGTCAACTCCAGCCAATACCACCTGGCCATCCCCGCGGACCAGATCACCCCGACGGTGACGGTCCAGCTCGGCGGCGCGATGACCGACCTGAAGACCTTCGTCGGCGCCAAGTCCAACCCGGCCATCCCGGATCTCGCCGACTTCCCGGACTTCACCATCACCGGCACCTTCACCGCGACGGCCGCCGGCAGCATCACGCTGACGCCGTCCGACTACAACGTCCACTCCGACTACGGCGTCGCCACCGACAGCCCGTGCACCGTCAACAGCCCGCCCGCCCCGGTGGCCGCCACCATTACGGCCACCGCGGCCAACGCCCGTACCGCCACCCTCAGTTCCGCCTCGGGTGTGATCGGTGCGACCGTCACCGTCACCGGCGCCGGATTCACCGCGAACACCGCCGTCACCGTGGCGGGCGTCCAGGGGGCCGACGGGACGGGGGAGTACACGAACGCGCTCACCGACTCCGCGGGTGCCTTCTCGGCGTCTCTGGCGGTCAGTGACCTCGACACCACCGGCATCATCGTGTTCGAGGGCACGGCCTACGACCCCGCCACCGCGGTCGGTCCGATCGCCTACAGCGTCATCGACAACACTCCGCCACCGCCCGGCAGCCAGAAGGCCACGGTCACCGTGCTGCCCGGCACCCTGTCCATGACCCAGGCCGCCGACACGGTCACCATGTCGTCGGTCACGCTCAGCGGGTCCGTCGAGCACTCCACGGGCAACCTCAACACCGTCACCGTCGCGGACTACCGGGGCGGCGCCACCGGCTGGTCGCTCGTCGGCAAGGCGACCGACTTCGACGGCCCGGGTACGGCCACGATCAGCGCCGACAACCTCACCTGGACGCCGGCCTGCACCGCGAAGACCGGCAGCCCGAGCGCCTGCGTTCCCGGGTCTCCCGGGGTCGTCGGCTCCGAGGGCGCGACGCTGGCCTCGGCCGCCGACGCCACCCTCACCGGCGGCGAGTTCACCGTGGGCGCCGGCCTGGACCTCGGGGTCCCGGCGTTCTCCGCCGCGGGAACCTACTCCTCGGTCTTGACCCTGACCCTTAGCTGACGCACAGTCAGATAGCTCGGGTGGGCCGGTCGCTGCGGACCGGCCCACCCGACCGGATCCAAGACCACGACGAGGCCGACGAGCACGACGAGGGAGCGCGGTATGTCAGCGTCAGCCAGAGCGAGGACCTACGCCGCACTGCTCACGGCAGTCGCCCTGCTGGGCCTCGGCATCGCCCCCGCCGCCTCCTACGCGGCCCCGCAGATCGCTCCCCGGGCCGACAACGGCCGCTGGTCCGTCTTCCCCGCCCCCGCCGCAGGGGCGAAGGACAAGAGCCCCACCGCCCAGGACCGCCCCTTCTTCACCCTGGAGGGCGACCCCGGCACCACGCTCAAGGACAAGGTCTCCGTCTCCAACCTCTCCTCCGCGCCGATGACCTTCGCCCTCTACGCCGCCGACGCCTACAACACCCCCCGCGACGGCGGCTTCGCCGTACGCGGCATCGACGAGAAGAGCACCGGCACAGGCTCCTGGGTCACCCTGGCGAAGTCCAGCATCACCATCCCGGCCCGCACCCGCGCCGACATCCCCTTCACCGTCACCGTCCCCGAGGGCGCCTCCCCCGGCGACCACCCCGGCGCGATCGTCGCCCTGGACACCCACACCGACCCCTCGGCCGGCAACGTCGCCATCGGCGTACGCAGGGCGGTCGCCGCCCGCATCTACCTCAAGGTCAGCGGCCCGACCCTGGCGGCCCTCTCCGTCGAGCACGTCACCGTCAGCCACGGCCAGCCCCTGATCCCCGGCACCGACGACTCGACCGCCACCATCCGCTACACCCTCGTCAACCGCGGCAACGTCTCCCTCACCCCGCGCGTCGGCTTCACCGCCAAAGGCCTGTTCGGCCGCACGCTGCTGGACCGCAAGGCCCGTACGCTGCCGCTGGAACTGCTCCCCGGCCAGAGCGTCCAGCTCACCGAGAAATGGGCCTCCGCCCCCCAGTTCGACCGCGTCAGCGTCCGCCTGACGGTCACCAGCTCCCGCGGCGACCTCAGCGAGACCGCCTCCGCCACCTTCCTGGCCGTGCCCTGGCTCGTCGTGGGCGTGGTCCTGGCGCTGCTGGGCGGCCTGCTGGCCTGGCTGCTCCTCGTACGCCGCCTCAGGCGCCGCCGCCCGCGGCCCGAGCGGCAGGAGGAGCAGCCGGCCGCCGAGCCCGTGGGGAGCGGCGCGGCGTGAAGTACGTACGACTCCTGCTCGCGGCCGCCCTCCTCGCCCTGGCCGTCCCCCTCGGGGCGCCAGCCGGACCCGCCGCGGCCGACGCCACGGATCCCACAGTCACCGTCTCCCCGAAGAAGGCCGGCGCGGGCGATGACATCACCGTCACCGGCAAGGGCTGGAAGCCCGGCACCCTGCTCACCCTCCTCATCTGCGGCCAGAACGCCATCGGCGGCACCAACTCCTGCGCCAACGCCGCCGGGCGTGCCGCGACGACCGACGCGAACGGCGCCTTCAGCCGCCAGATGCCCGTCACCGCGCCGCCCAAGCCCTGCCCCTGCGTCGTGCACGTGGCCACGGTCATGGGCGACCCGGCCGTCGTCAACGCCCCCTTCGTCGTGGCCGGACACCCCGTCGCCCCGCTGCCCACCCAGACCACCGGCGGCCGCCTCGCCGTCCTGGCCGCCCGCCTCGAAGGCTCCAGCGGCCTGCTCACCTGGTTCGGGGCCCCGCCGCAGCGCACGCTGGTCATCACCGTCGGCAACCTCGGCTCCGACCCGGCGAAGGACCCGGTCTTCCAGGTCGGCGCCTCCCACGGGGTCTTCGCCCCGCTGTGGGAGGACCAGCCCTGGCACGGCACGGTACAGCCCGGCAAGAAGCAGCAGATCAAGCTCCCGGTGGAGCTGGCGTCGGGCGCGCACGGCGACTACACCGTGTCGCTGCGGTACGGCGGCAAGGTTTTGGCCGCCAACCCCTGGTCCGTGGGCCGCCCCTGGGGCGTGACGCTGTTCTGGCTGCTGCTCTGCGTCGTGGTCCCCTCCGCGCTGTTCCGCATCGGCATGGCGGTGGTCAACCGGCTGCGCCCGCGGACGGCCGCCGTACCGGCCGACACCTCCACCTCCACTGCCACCCTTCCCTGGTTCGCGCCAGGTGCCTCACCACCCGCACACCGAAAGGAACCCAGCTCGTGACGAATCCCCGAACGCGAGCGGCCAGGGCCAGAGCCATCGGCGCGATCCTCATGCTCGGCGGCGCCGCCCTGCTGGCCACCGCCGCCCCGGCCGCAGCCGCCGAAGTCTCCTACGCGACCCACTGCGTGCCGCCCAGCGGAGTCGGCGTCGACCCCGTGGACGGCACCACCAAGGCCGACGTCACCGCTCCCGCCACCGCGAAGGTCGGCGACGAGATCACCGTCACCTGGAAGTTCACCCAGCTCGCCTCCGCCACCAACCCCGGCCCCATCGCCATCGGCGAGGACCAGCTCAAGCCGACCGGCAAGGTCACCCTCGGCGGCGCCCAGACCGCCACCATCGACGTCGCGGGCCCCCAGGAGAACCCCGAGATCCCGATCGGCGGGGCCATGGTCCTGTCCGACATGACGGGCACCGTCAAGCTCACGGCGGCGGGCGAGGTCACCATCGCCCCGGGCGCGTACACGATCAACGCCTACGGCACCAAGACCGAGTGCACCCCGACGGCGGACGTCCCCGTCGCGGCCACGATCACGGTGACGGCGGGCGCCGGGTCGACCTCGTCCGCCTCGGCGTCGTCGTCCGCGTCGGCCAGCGCCAGCGCCAGCGCGAGCGCCAGTACGAGTACGAGCGCCACCCCGTCCAGCACCATCACCGGCGGCGACCCCGTGGGCACCAAGTACCCCGGCAAGCAGGTCTCGGTCCCGTACAAGTGCGTGACCCTGATCGGCGATCAGTCCGCGACCGCCAAGCTCACCATCAGCGCCGTCAAGAGCAGCAGCGGCTATGACCTGACCGTCCACTACGGGGCCGGGATCATGGAGAGCCCCAGCGAGATCACCAAGGGCATGATCACGCCCAGCATGGCCATCGCCCTGGGCGGCGCCCAGACCGGCACCACCCCGGTCACCGGCCCGCCCAACACCAAGGCCTTCGCGAAGGGCGATCTGATCACCCTCGACGACCTCACCGGCACATATGTCCCCGCCAAAACCGGCAAAGTCACCCTCGCCCCCGGCGTCCTGACCATCAAGCTCACCTCCGGCGGCACCGTGGTATCCACGTGCACCCCCACCACCAGCACTGTCTCCCTCACCCTCGACGTCACCGACGAAGGCGGCTCCACCGCGTCCGCCTCCTCGACCTCGTCGACCGGCACCTCCGGCTCCCTCGCCGAAACCGGCTCCTCCGCGGCTCCCTCCCTCCACGCCCTGGCCCTCGTCGCCGGCACCGTCCTCCTCCTCGGCGGCGCCGTCTTCACCTTCACCCCCTGGAGCCGCCTGCGCCGCTGAGCGACACGTGACGTCCGAAATCCGCCAGCGCGACCGGGGCGCCAGGACGACGCTGGCGGTATGACCTTCCAGATCCACGCCCTCCCGGCCGAAGCACTGGACCGCGCCCGGCGCACCGTCGACCCCACGCGCATCGTCGCCGGGGGCGGCGAGCCGGTCAGGTGCTGCCTGCGGGACGCCGAGCCCGGCGACGAGCTGCTGCTCTTCAACTACGAGCCGCCGATCCCGGGGACCGGCAGCCCCTACCGCGAGACCGGAGCCGTCTACGCGCACGCCGAGCCCTGCGCGGGCCCGCCGGACCCTGGGGCCTACCCGCCGGACTGGCGGGGCCGTCCGCAGGTGCTGCGGGCCTACGACGAGCGGGGATGGATCCACGAGGCGACGCGGGTGCACGACGGGCAGGACCCGGAGGGGGCGATCGCGGCGGTGCTGGCCGAGAAAGGCGTCGTGGAGGTCCACAGCCGCAACGTCGCCTACGGCTGCTTCATGTTCGCGGCGACGCCCGCCGACGGCCGTCCGGACAGCCCCTGAAAGCCCAGGGGCCCCGGAGCAGCGTGCTCCGGGGCCCTCAGGCGCGTACAGACGCGACCGTCAGTGGACGTCAGTGGACGTCGCCCATCAGCTTGATCACGTTCCGGCGGTACATCACGAAGGCCACGCCCGCGAGGAGGGCCACCGCGCCCTGGATCGCGAAGGCGGTCTCGGACAGGAACGCGTCACCGACGACGAGCTGGATGATGGCGGCGATGCAGTCGCCCGCGGTGACGG
>Ga0307517_10002903_pt1 | contig 27140 bp, 35 predicted proteins | sample 23_EM_MG_FD_194515 | JGI IMG/M metagenome (GOLD analysis project Ga0307517, IMG submission 194515) | Populus trichocarpa ectomycorrhiza microbial communities from riparian zone in the Pacific Northwest, United States - 23_EM | ecosystem: Host-associated > Plants > Roots > Unclassified | place... | reverse complement strand
ATGACCAGCATTGGCAGGTCCTTCTGGACAGGGACGGTATTATCGGGCCCGACGGCAATACGATCAACGTCACCTCGATCGTGGATGGGGGGAAACGCTTAAACGTGGTTTTGGATACTGGTTTCAGTTTAACCCAGGTTCCCAGACAAATCGCCGACGCCATCTATGGAAGGATACCCGGTGCGACGTTTGGTTCGGTTGGGCGCGGGGTTGGCGAAACTTGGAGGTTCCCTTGCGACGCCGAGGTCAACCTTACATTTTCGATCGGCGGTGTTAAATACCCGATTCATCCTTTGGATACCTCTCTGGATTGGAACGAGAACGGGACCGACTTTTGCATCGGTTCGGTCAGTATTCTTCTTCGTTCTCGCGCGCGCGCCATCTGACCGCCATCTCTGCAGTTCCAACCCAGGGTCCTTCAGAATGACAACTATGACATGATTTTGGGAATGTCCTTCCGTTAGTCGACACCCCATCTGCCTACCGCCCAATCAACTGAATTACGTTTCTTCCAGTCCGAAACGCCTATATGCTCGTAAACTTTGGTGACTTCATCGATGGCAAACAAGACAAAGTCGCCGACCCATACATCCAACTCCTCTCAACCACAGAGATCGCTGAGGCCCACAGCGACTTTGTTGAAGTCCGACTAAAGGGTATCGACTCAACTAAGGATCAAATGTTCTTGGACACCTTCACCCCCTCCGGTCCACCAGACGTCGGGAAGCCCAACGCGGATAACGCTTTCTCCAGTTGGCTCGATAGGCACAAGATAATCCTCATTGCCGTCGGGACATCCGTCGGCGGAGTCCTCTTGATATTGTTCGCCTTGTGCTTCTGCATCTGCCGGAGGAGGAAGGCTAATGTTAGGGAGAAGGATGGAAAGAAGCTGTGGTTCAGGCAGGGCGTGCCAATCGGTGGCGAATCTGGTTACAAACCAGTACACGAGCCCGTCCCTTCGGCGGAAAGTTACCTGCCCCACTCCGGTGGGAAGGTGTAAGAGGTTTCCATAGAGTCACGTTCCGGTTTGGACATTTATACGCATGGGGGGAGGGTGGTTTAAGGACATGCTTTCATTGAATCTACTTACACATGTATCGCGCGACTGCTTTTATCATCGTACACTTGTCTCTAGCTTTACCTTAATCGTCACTTCCAACCCGCTACATGCCTGGGTAACGGGACAGCGAGAATTCCCTGTATCGCCTGTTCATCCTTCGGCATACCCATCGTCGCCCAACAAGGGTGGCACAACGGGCACGGGCTCTCGCCTAACCGCAGATCACCAATGATAGACCAAACCGCGGGGACACGAGAACAGCCCCGACAGAGGTCAAGTTGAGGGGGGGTGATTTGGAGTGTCAGCGGGTAACCTGCCTTGGGATCGGTTGGGTGGAGCATCCTGGACTAGGGTCAGCAATCGATTACGAAAGTACAAATGACGCATCCCCCACCTGATCTGATCAAAGACGAGGAAGTGTTCGCAATTTCCTTGGTGGAGGAACCAATACGGTTTGTTGAATTTTAGTGAGAGGGAGGAGAGTGGTGTGGAGTTGAGAGAATTTGGAGATTTGACCAACGGATCGAGTTGGTCGAGAGATAGCTCTTCAAGCTGCTTTAGTAACTTGCTACACCAAGCGGAAGATGAGTCCGAGTTGGAAGAAGGTTTGTGAAACCGGCACGCCTTGCATAATCCTGTTCGCTCTGGTCATCGCCGTAAAGCACACCTTCGATGAGTACGACAGCACCGGGGTTCTTGTGGACGACGTTCGGGTCATACCCAACCAACTCGTCATCTTCATAAACCTCCTCTGGCATCTCATTTGATATACACGGTATGCAATTCACCAGATCACCAAGACTTTGAGAGGACAATGCAGCATGCTGCGAGCTCCGGGCCACAGCGGTCAACCGATACGGCAACCGATGGTACACCGTCGTTGTCAACACGGCCTCGCTGTTTGAGGACACGGTGGCTGCGTTCGAGGATGATGATCGTTTCTGGTGAGCACAAAGTCTCAGCTGAGAAAGAAAAATCGGGTCGCGGTGGAGGTGTGTTTGTTTACATACAGGTTCTGTGAACGGATTGAGGTCGGTGAATCTCGGTCCACGCAGAAACGCGGCGGAGTCGAGAAGGTACGGCCAAGATTTGAGCTTCACCGCGTCGAGTTTCCGTTGTAGAGCGGTAACCTCCGGATGCTCCAAGGCGGGTTCTGGCAGATTCATTCGCCTGCGCTTTCGCTTTCCGGACGTATCTGCAGACTCGTGGATCGCGTTCACGGTTAGCTCGTGGTTCTTGAGAACATGCGCCGCAAGGCGAGGGTTATTCAAGACATCCTCCAGAGAAGATTTCAGATCATCCACGCTGTACTAGTCCTTGTGAACTTCTGTTTGAGACAGGAGGGCAAGAGAAAGATAACGCACCTACACTCCTGTACGACGTCGTGATCTATCTCACCGGCTTGGAACGGTGTCTGATCGCTTGCGGACCGCACGAAAGCGCCGATGTCTATGAGATTGGACTGAGGCCCGAACTTGGACTCGAAAGCGAGGATGCTGTTTGGGTTAGCCATCGGTCGATGGACATAAGCCGGACATTAGCGGAAAGTCGAGCCCCGCTCCCGATCGTTAAAGACGGGGAGTGAAATAGCCGACCCAAAACTCTCTTTGTGTTCCCCTCTCTCCTGGTCGGACAGCATGCTCTCTCGAGTTCGCCTCAACCACGTCGCCGCTCGTGCTCAGTCTTTACGACCCTCGGGCTCCAGCGGAATTTCGACAAGAGCGTTCGTGACCACCAACGCACTCAGGCTCTCTCGCTCGGCACTCAGTCGGCCGACATCCTCTTCACTCTCCGCCCTCCACTTGCCCGCATACACAAGGAACATGTCCGCTCACGCCGAATCTGCCGTTCGTCCGGCCCCAGATCAGGTCATCCAGGACATCGCCGACTACGTCCTCAACTACAAAATCACCTCGGAGCTCGCATACGAGACTGCTAGGCTCTGTCTTATCGACACTATTGGATGTGGTCTCGAGGGTCTGAGATTCCCCGAGTGCTCAAAACTTCTCGGACCAGTCGTTGAGGGAACCACCGTGCCAAACGGTATGTCTTTTCGCTGTTCCTTATGGTCCGATGACGCTGATGCGGTCCTTTTACCTCCAATCAAGGTACTCGAGTTCCCGGAACCAACTATGAGCTCGACCCCATCAGGGGCGCGTTCAACATTGGAACGATGATCCGATGGCTCGACTTCAATGACTGTTTCCTCGCCGCGGAATGGGGTCACCCATCTGACAACTTGGGTGCCATCCTCGCCGTCGCCGATCATCTCGCCCGCCAGGGTCAAAAGCTCACCGTTCATGACATCCTTACGAGCATGATTCAAGCTCACGAGATCCAAGGATGTCTTGCCCTTCTCAACTCCTTCAACCGTGTCGGTCTCGACCATGTCGTCCTCGTCAAGGTCGCCAGTACCGCCGTTGTCTCCAAGCTCCTGGGCCTCAACCGTGACCAAACTATCGATGCTATCTCCCAAGCATGGGCTGACGGCCAATCGTTGCGTACTTACCGTCATGCCCCCAACACTATGTCCAGGAAGTCTTGGGCTGCAGGTGATGCCTGCTCCCGTGCCGTGAACATCGCCCTCCTCGTCAAGAAGGGCGAGACCGGTATGCCTTCGGTCCTGACTGCCAAGACTTGGGGCTTCTACGACGTTCTCTTCAAGGGCAAGCCATTCGAGTTCCAACGCTCATACGGATCTTACATCATGGAGAACGTTCTCTTCAAGATCTCTTTCCCCGCAGAGTTCCACGCCCAGACTGCCGTAGAAATTGCCCACACCTTCCACGACAAGCTCAAGGCTCTCGGAAAGACCTCCGACGACATTAAGAGCGTACATATCAGGACACAGGAGGCCGCTATGAGGATCATCAACAAGAAGGGCCCGCTTGCCAACTTTGCTGACCGGGAGTATGTGTTTCCCGGATGAAATTTGTGGGCTATCATTAACAAAATTTGCGCATATAGCCATGATATCAATTACATGGTTGCCTATCCTCTCATTTTCGGAGAGTTGACCTCTCAATCCTAGTGCGTACAGCTTTCACCCCCCTTCCGTACATATCATTAACCCCTGTGTAGCACTGACGCCGCTGCCGCTGATCCCCGAATCGACGCTCTCCGTGCCAAGATCACCTGTGTTCAGGATGATGCCTTCTCCACTGAATACCACAACCCCGAGAAGAGGTCCATCGGAAACGCCATTACCATCGAGTTGAACGACGGTACCGTCCTCGACGAGATCTCCGTTGAGTACCCTGTTGGACACAGGAGGAGGAGGGCTGAGGGCACCCCTCTCTTAATGGCCAAGTTCAAGAAGTAAGATTTACTCTCGCCTGTCATACTGGACCATTGATTCTCACACGTTTGTGGATAGCCACATCTATCCCCACTTCGACGAGGCTACTCAGAAGAAGATCCTCGACATTGTCGAGAACCCTGCTGAGCTTTACAAACTCCCTGTCGATAAGTTCACCGACTTGTTTACCAAAGCTTGAGGTGGGATGACGAGGCTGCCCGGGTTTCGTCCGTATTTAAAACCGGTAATTCAATCACATTACAATATAAATACAATTTCATCGTGGTCAGCCGTATCCGAACCGAAGGTGTTTGGTAAACAAGGATGCTAGAAAGAGTTACTAGGAAACCAGTCATCGAACCATACCGCAGACTCAATGTAGCCGCCGTACCGCAGGAAAAACAAATTCACCTTTATGCCGCGATGACCACCATACCGTTGGCGATGTTCTTCTTGGAGCGGTTCTTCCTCCCCGGAGCCTGGCCTTGGGGTTGGTTTTTTGGCGCTGGGCCCCTAGCTTTTCCAGGAGGAATCGTCTTGCTGGTTTTGCGACCTCGTTGAGCCGGCTGGGAGTCAACTTTCACAGTCTGATGGCGTCCATTCACGAACGGTCCATTTGGTTGAGCCCGAGACTGAATCCATCCAGGAGTGAACGGTTCCACGGTCAACTTTGCAAAGTCTTCGGAAAGAAGGGTAGCATTAGCTTTAGACACGCCCTCGAGTTGATAGTAATAGTTCTGCCGGCCCTTCCCAAGTCCCGAGTGACTGGATAGGTGAGCTGTTCCATCAGGGATAAGAGGCCGGGAGAGGTGGAGGTTCTGTTGGAATGGCGGCGGAGACAACGGTCGAACACCAATACCAACGTTCTGATCTTCAGATGCCTCGAGCACAGCAGAGAGACGGCGCTGAGGAAGTCGAGTCAGAGGTGCTACTTTGGAGCGCTGCAAGGATCGGATAGCAGCGGACGGGGAATCTGGGGACGCAGGGAGGTGATTTGCCTGAAGAGGTATATTTGCCATACGAGATTTTGCCAGCGCAGTCATGGGAGTGTTCGGCGGGGGCCGAGGGTAAGAACCTAGACCAGAACCTGGGGAATCCAAAGCCCTTTGAGCACGAGACAAGCCAGCAGGATGATGAAAGTCATAGGAAGAGATCGCCTGTGCCTGTGAATCGATCGCGGCGGGAGCAGCCAGATAGACATCGTTCGCGGAGTGATTATATACCCAGGTTTGGTTTGGTAGAGACGGTTCAGAGACCTCGGCGGACATATTGGGAAGGTGTATCGCTTGCAGTACCGGGGAGCCCGAGGAATTCAAAGACCACTTAGATTGAGCCGCCGGCTGGAAGAGGTTCTGATTTTTACGGTATTGTTGAGCAATTTCCATAGCAGATTGACGGCGTTTTGTGGGAATGGAAATCGACTGGGGTTGAGACTCAAGGACGATGATCGGAAGGGAGGAGCCTGCGACGGTTTGAGTTGAAACAAGGGGCTTACTGTTCTTGAAGTTTTCGTGTCTGCGAGGTAACGGTTTGAGGGAAACTCCTAATTCCTGCCTCCTGTCGGAATATCGTTCGTGATTGGCCCTTTGCTGAAACGGAATGTCAGTGACCCCAGTGGAAGCCGCACCCACGGCGTCGACCGGAGGTGGTTGGTACGCGTTTCCCTTGATGTGAGGAGCCAACATAGGTCCCAAGTCAATCGGTTCAATGAAGCTGGGGTGATGGGTTTTCTGCTCCGCCGTAGCCATAGTATTTTCTGGTTCGGTGGTCGCGGGTGGGTTCTCTGGTGCAACGGCGCTGGGAACGTTCCTGGTAGATCCAGAAGCCGGAGTAGCTTCGGAAGTGCGATGAGAGGACTCGGACGGCATAACCTCGGGTTTGGCGGTGCCTTGATCCAGTCCCCAAATCATCCTTGGCAGGTTGTCTTGTTCTTCGATGATTGTACCCTCCGCGCCTCTGGAGACCATACGTCAGGAATTGAATCATCATCGATAAACTCCACTAACGATGGACAACGGGCATAAGGGAGGGAAGAAGGTCCATGGAGTGCAGGAATTGGACGTGGCGGAGAACTCGCCCAGGTCATCCAACCTGCGAGACGGGGAGGTCAGTGGTATTCGCACCAGGTCGTTTTAGCCATACCATCGTCAGCGTTCGCTTTCGCTCGAACGCCGGCTTGACGTAAAAATGCCTGAGAAATGTGGTGCTTATTTTGAATGATCACCACCGAGTCCGGGGACGAAGGGGACGAGCTTGAGTGGGAAATATCTGTCCCAGTTGCATCGGCGCGAGCAAAAGAATTGTTTCCATCGCTTATTGAGAACGAATTCGAGGTGTCAAGGGGTGAATCTTCATATTCAGGGGGATAGAGGACGAATTCCTTTTCCAATCTCTGGGACCGGATATCCTCCGGCATTGTCACAACACGCTGTTGAGATAAGATCTGGGAGTTGACTGAGAACAACGGGGCTGTTTCCGGTAAAGAGGCGATTCGTTGGCTGATGGTGTGGGTTGCGCGGGAGGGGAAGTTTGGTGGCAATCTGGTTTTGAAGACCCGGCGACCGGTGGATATGGAATGGTCCGGGGTGGATAGATAGGACACGAGAGAGCCATCAGAATTTTGAGAGGGATTATCTAATGTCTCAAGAGAAGACTCGGCGGTAGATGTTGATATTTCGAACTTGGGGCCGCCATCTAGTGGTGAGTGCTGAGGAGAAACGGCAGAACAAGGAGAACAAGGCGGAGAGAACGTTGTTTGGACAGCGCGAGACTCGTAAGCCGTTGATGAAGACATGAAGGCACAGCGAGGGGGCGACTGGGACAAGGGACAAACGAGCAGATGGCGGTTGAAGGCAAGAAAACTTGGAATTGAACCAGAGATCGAAACGGTGCACTGATAAAGGACGCGTGACAGTCAAACACGTGGAATGTGACGACGCTCTACAGGTCCATCACGCTAGGTTTTGGGCTTCTTTTGGAAGAAGCTGGATATCTTCTGCATCCCCTCGACGTTCACCTTCTTTAACACTTCCACACCGTGCGATTCCTTGGTCTTGCGTTTCTTGCTCGTCCCCTCTTGGAGGGCGGCCTTTGTTGTCGCAGCCTTTGTGACCTTCTTTTTCCCCTTCTCGGTTTCGACAACCGCCATCGCGGCCAATTCCTCTTGAACCGCCCAGACGTGAACGTCCAGGGCCGAGAAACTGTCGAGTATTCAGCATCTCGATGAAAATCTAGTGATAGATTGACATACTCATAGGTAGACATTAGCTCAGTCTTCACATCCGGCGGTAGATGGTGGGCAACTAAGTCACAGGCAGCTTTAAGACATCCGGCTGGAAAAGTGTCAGTGAGGGTGTACAGTGAATCCGGAGATACAATTCACCTTCGAGCAGAGTCTCTTTCCCATCTTCCATGAGTCCATCCCTCGCCAGTAGGCGAACCACCGTCAGAGATTCCCGAAAGTCGTTCGCTGAGACCAATCTGGTGACTTTCTTTCTGAGATACTCCACGAGGATCTGCATTGAAAATCGGTAAACACTAATTTCTGGCGTGATCTCTGGGCGTCGCGTAAGCAAGGTTTAATGCGTTCAGGCGAAATTGTTCCACCTTTCACTTCGCAGAGATGTTTCATTGCAGCTGCGGCACACTTCATCGACGCGAACTTCACGAGATCATGACGAGACAATTGCAGATCAGGTGAAATGTTCTTGCCATTCTGGGTCGTCAGCGCCGTCGCGCCGTCGTCCAAAATGTCATCTAGGGGACGGAAGTTCGCGGGTGCCCCCTCCTATTTCAAGTAAGAATGAGACACATACAACAGAAGGGGGACTCACCTTATAAACAGCTCTGACTATCGGAATTAGGAGAAACACCGGATCAACTGGAGTCATCAACAGCAGTTTTCCGTCTTCGTTATGGCTTTAGCACCGATACCCGTCATTTGAGCATCGGACATACCTTCAATCACCTGTTCGCCCATAAACCAAGAACGAGGATTAGGAGGCGCGATTGCGTGGACCTCTAAAATTGCATCCAGAGAGTCATCTACATCTCGTCTTTTGCTAGGCAAAAATAACGAGGGGACGCCTAGTTACCATTGAGCCTCAGTCATATCGCAAAAACCTGGCGCATACATACCTGTACGTGGATGAGGGAGGCGTAAGAGCTTTGGCTGATCCTGCAGCTGGGTTGTAACGACGTCCAGTATATCCGTAGGTAGAACCCCGATGTGTGTGGCCATCTAGTGGTGACTGGTGAACGGGGGTGGAGGATCGCGGCCAAGACGCGTCGTAGTGGGTGACGGGATTTGAGGACGATCGTGTTTCCGCGTTTAGTAAGTCGATCTTTCACCCGCGCCATCATGGCCTCTGGTACAGGTACGCAGAGCTGACCCGCTCCAGGTTTTACCCTATTGATTTGGTTTGCAGGACCAGGAAAATTATCTCGCGAGGAGTTCCGCAGACAAAAGGACCTCGATGCTGCTCGAAAGGCTGGCACAGCCCCAGCTGCTGTGGATGAGGAGGGAAAGGCCATTAACCCCCACATTCCCCGTGCGTTCGCCACTCTCCTTACTCCTTTGGCCCACATGTGACCTCGAATTTCCTCAGAATACATTGCCCAAGCCCCATGGTACTTGGATACCGGAGGACCCTCGCTGTCCCACCAACGTCGACCCGAATACGACAACTCCTCCGACAAACTCGACAAGTGGTACGACCGAGGTGCTATTACCGGCCCGGCTGCGAAGAAATACAGAAAGGGGGCATGCGAGAACTGCGGCGCGATAACTCACAAGAAGCAGGACTGTCTCGAACGACCACGGAAGAAGGGGGCCAAGTTCACAAACAAGGACATCGCTCCTGACGAGGTTATTCAGGACGTTTCGACCGGTTATTCCGCCAAGCGCGACAGGTGGAATGGCTACGATACCTCCGAGCACGCCAAGATCTACGAGGAGTATGGAGCACTAGAAGCGGCACAGCAGAAGTTGAGAGAGGAACAGATCGACAAGCAGACGACCACCGACCTCGCTGCGGTACGGAAAGTCGCCAAGGCCGGAAAAGCCGAACGTAAGGATGATGATTTCGGTTCAAGCGATGACGAGGACGAAGACGAGGAGAAGTACGCCGATGCAGCGGACGCCGTCGGACAGAAATTGGACACCAAGACACGTATCACCGTCCGGAACCTTCGTATTCGAGAGGATACCGCCAAGTACCTTATCAACCTCGACCCGTCAAGTGCTTACTATGACCCAAAGACACGTTCGATGCGTGACAACCCAGAGGGAGAAAAACGACCAGAGGACGTACGTTTCCTTTACCGGATCTCTAATGTACCTATTGCCAACGGTTCTCTAGTCACGGTTCTCAGGAGAGAATTTCACTCGTTCTACCGGTGAAGCCAACGAAGTACAGAACCTCCAAGTCTTCGCCTGGCAATCAGCCCAACGTGGTCACGACGTCAATGTCTACGCCAACCCAACGGAAGGCGAGATCTTGCATAAACATTTCGTGAAGAAAAAGGAGCAGCTCAAGGAGACGAACAAGGGAAGTATCTTGAGCAAATACGGCGGAGAAGAGTATCTGGAGAAGGCGCCGAAGGAGTTGGTTCTCGGTCAGACGGAGGAATACATTGAGTACTCTCAAACTGGTCAAGTATTAAAGGGAAGGGAACGTGTCCAGGTGAAGTCAAAATACGCCGAGGATGGTAGGTGGGACCGGTCATGCACCTTGTAGCCGTGCTGACCACTTTACTTTAGTGTACATCAACAACCACACAGACGTCTGGGGCTCATGGTACGACCCTTCGACGAGCTCGTGGGGTTATGCTTGTTGTCACTCCACGGTTCACATCTCGTACTGCACGGGTCAAGCAGGTATTGAAGCTGCTGCCGCTTCGAGCGCGAAAAACCTGCTAGCCTCATCATCAAAACCTCTGGAAACGGTTTCACAACCCGTGGAGCCAGTGGAGGAGTCGTCAAAAGACGCGGAGGAGCGTCGACGGGCGGCAAAGAATGCGTTTAGCAAGGAACGCGTGGGTGAGGGAGAAGTCCAGCTTGACAGGGAGCGACTCGCTCAGGCTCTCAAGGAGGAGAAAAAGCGGAAGGCACGGGGGGATGACGATGGTCGGTCGGGGAAACGGGCGAAGGGGGACGGATCACACGAAGTCACAGAGGAACAACTTGGTAAGGAGCTGACACATGATGCAATTGTGCAAATACTGATTCTTGTTGTAGAGGCGTACAGGATGAACAGGAACAGGATGGAAGATCCCATGGCCAACTATGTGGACACAGAGCTCTAGGGACCTCCACCATTGCCCGCTATTGTTCTTCATTCCCACCGTCACACAGACGACGGGGTGTATTTCTGATTACATGTATTTAACCACCACATAATGCAGACATGCTGCGATGTTATGCAGGCGAGGGACCCGTCTACCCACGTCGACGGGTAGCCTGAGATACCGTATCTCGCACGTGTACAGATAAGGCCAAGAGACAAAAGTCCACGTTGTACGTATTCAAAAACAAAAGAGCAGGAGTGAAAGAGACATTCTAGGGTATGTATGTGATGCTCTGAGTTCTCTATCTATTGACTCGAGATGCGAAAAAAGTCCTGGTAATGCATATCATATGCGTTGTCAATCGTCAAGATAGTCTAAAAATAACCCTTGGCAAGCTCGCGTCTAAGAGGGCTAGAGATGATCCCCGTTAGCCAGAAGATACTCAGAGGACTTGGCAGGAAATCCTACCTGGGTGGTTTGGGTAGAGGACAGGGTTTCGGAAAGCTAACGCCACCAAAAGCTATCGAGGTCCTGAGGAGTTTGACCCGAGAGTTGATGTCGGTGGTGTTCGCCGGCAATTCTCTACGAGGCACCTGGACGGGAGGAGGGATCACGATCTCCATGCCCAACTCCGGCAGATACATGGTGCGTGGGAGAAGGGAAACATTGGCGTCGTTTGGTTTCCGAAACCGCGCTTCGTCCAGCATGCACCGGTACGCGAAAGAGGTTGAGGTGGTGGGTGGTCTGAGGTGGCGGGAGCGCGCCGCTCAGCAACTGATGACGGAAGTGGTGAGAGAGAAGTCTGATGCGGGCCCGTCTGACTCTTTCATCTGAGACCGGCACCCGCGTTCAAAATTTCCCCCAACAACCGCGCCACGCAGCACATGCGCGGATTTTCCGAGAGGTCGTCCCACTCGGCAACAATGGCGTATCCCATACTCCTCGGATGAATCTTATTGTGCTGTCCCGGGCGGTGCAGAGGTCCGGTAGCAGAGCCAGGAAAGGGCCAGACCCTTAATCGCTGGACGTTGGATCTTCCAGAAAATCCTCGGAGATTCTGGACTGCGGGACGGATCACCATGCACCTGATCCGGGCGTTCTGCTGGAATCCGAATGATCACATCATCCCGCCGGGTACGGGGGTGGTCTGCAAACAGGGTGCAACCCCCTCTCTTGGGGTTTGGCGAGGGCGAAAACATGCCGATGAGAGCCCCGGGGGAGCGGCGCGAGGTCCCGAGGAGGGGCGGAAGAGTTTTATTCCACGGTTCCTCGGCTCCTGATGTGATACACAGTGGGATACTTTACAGATGGTGCGATCTCACAAATCAGTCGAGAGCATCGGCGAAACTGTGAAACGTGCTTGGGGTGCATATCCCCAGATTCCTAGCCTTTCGATGACCTATCGCACATCGTTAGCAACGGGTGTGAAAATGAGGAACGGGGACGGGTGGCGGCAAAAAGCGTACCCTGTCCGTTCGACATGCACCATTTCCTGGGATTTAAAGACGCGCTTTCATCAAGGTGAAGAACTGGGGACGCGCTCTCGTCAAGGAGATGAGTTGAAGCCGCCCACAATGTCACATTCATTTCCCGTGGTTTCGATCTGGGCGGGGTGTTTTTCTTTTCCTACACTTACCGTCCACCTTCATCCCTGGAGAACGGGGCCATTGTTCGAAACATCCTGCAAACAAAAAGGCATGTCATGCGCCAGGCGGCACATCCGACAGACAGGCGACAAACAACCGCAAACAAGTTCCACTTTGAGCCGCCCGTTCGAACAAGACCGCCCAAGACATGTACATCACCACTGCACCTTCGCTCTTTTTGGGACTGGGAGCGCGAGTATTTATCAACAAGTTCGTGTACCACTACGACTCCTCGACTATCCCCGACTTCGTCTTCCTCGGCCTATGGCAGGGTACCGCCGTCTACTACCTGCTTATGCGGCAGGCTGAATTCGCCTGGGCCGCGTCCGTCGGGATCCTCGGCAGGCTCTTGATCGACTTTGCACAGACCTGGGACACGAGCAGATGTGCGTGTACGCTGTTGGGAGTCGCTCTTGGCATTCTCATCACGGACATCGCCTCTCAGTTTCTCGAGGACGACAGTGGGCGCCCGGCCATTTTTGGAGGCATGGGAGGGTCACCCAGTTCAGAACGCCAACACAATCGAAGGAGGCCAAGCAGGCGGTTGGTACAGTTTTCCCGGACCAATAGTCGCGTGGAGCCGGTGAAAGACAAAGGAAAGGAGGTAGCCAGGGATGGTGGACGAGACCGGGGACGGGGCGGACGCGATAGGCATAAAGACGAAAAGCTCGAAGACTTCAAGAGGATGCGGGACTGGGAATCACGCTCTATCATCACTGCAGACTCCATCACCTCCTCGGACCTGATCCATCCCAAGTCCATGATGACACCGATCCAACGCGAAGTCGCCAACTTACGCGCCAAGGCGTCGCTGGCCGACACCGAACGGCGGAGGTTCAAGGAAGAAAAGAAGTGGGCAATCTCGCAGGGGAATGCTGCCCGTGCAGAACAGATGGGCTGGCAGGTAAAACGGTACGCGGCTCTGGTGGACAGTTTTCACAAAGAGGCGGATGCTAAACTGCTCGAGGGTGCGTTGTCCTCCTTCGCGTTCGTCGCACCTGATATCTCATCACCCTCTTGGTTATCAGCATCTGGACTCAAGCCTATCGAACGGTCCAAATCGTACCCAGCACCTGTGCGACCAACAGCGACAAAAGCTTACACAGATATTGTCCCACCTGCGCCTGCCCCTACAGTCGTCAGCGTTGAGTTCCCCCGGAAGAGGCGCAGCTCTTCTGGCCTCAAACCTGCTATCCGAGTATCAGGCAGAGAGTGGGTAGTGCAAGCATTTGGATGACGTACCTAAACTCACGCCCCATATAGCTTACGCGAACCTGGTCCAAGTACTAGCAAGGCCAGATAGCACCTGCCCTCACGGCTAGGCTGACACTGTTACCTCCCTCCTCCCCAGACACACCCCCATTCATCGGTCCCGACTCTCTACGTTGATAACGAGACGACTGACCCCTCACGTATGTACCTTCTGTAACACCACTTCACCATCTCTCCTTTTCCCAGACGATCTCTTGTAAACTATAGGTTAGGTAGCATAGCGTAGGTAGAATAGACGTGCTTGCTCTAGTGTCAATGCAAAATATCTATTTCACCTTGGTCACCTCAGAAAGCGTGTGGTGTGGTTGTAGAAATCGTACAATAGGTTTTTACACGGGGGAACAGGAATGATTAAAACTCGACTTCCCGAACGCCGCTCTTATCGACAACCTTCACTTTGAACTTTCCAGGAGTGACGACCAGGCGCTTAGAAACCTCGTCTATGCACCTCCGCAGGGTCGCCAATCCCTCCTCCAGTGTGGCCTCTGGATCGTGGTACCTAAAGCACGCCTATAAACATCTCGAGCTCGTCTCACGGATACTGGACACGGACTTATCAAGCAAACTCAGGGCGAAATAACTCCCATATCCGTGGGCGGCGAACGGCACGATAGCCATCGTCCCCAGATAATCGATCCAGTAGAGCTTCGGTTCATGAACGGAGAGATCGTACCCCGCCACGAGCAGGTTGACGGCGTAAGGTGATCTGGAGCGCAGAGAGTCTGCGAGCTCGCGGCGAATCCAGGAAGCGGCAGAGGGGGGCGGGAGGGGGTAGGTGTTGCGGATGTGGGCGAGACGGATGTTACGTTCGACGTATTCGGCGAATTGGACGGTATCGCCTGTGTTGCGGGTGACGTTGATCGTTCGAATACAGATGACCGATACAGGCCACTGAAAGTGAGCTCACGCAGGAAACTGAGAGGCTACGTTGACCGGCTTGCCTGGTTCGCCTGAAAAGGCCATGAGGAGGTGAGAACCGAGGACTTTGATTTTGTCCTCGTTGGTCTGCATTTTTACGATTGACCGTGAGGCGGTCATGTCTGCGGCGACGATTACGTAGCCCTTTCCGGTGATGGCGAACGAGCTGTCCATCGTGAAATATTATCGAGAGGAAAGAATTGGGACGGATGAGTGGGAGAGATAGTACGCGCGTTCACTCGAGAGATGATCGGACCCGGTAAGTACGCGTCACTTCGATGTTATTCATCTATGGAGGGAATTCTTCAGCTGGACGATATGCCGTGCAACTTGCTAGGCTCCGGCTACGAACTCGCGACCGTGGCTCCCCCCCCCGGAACCCCAAGCCCCTCCATCGGGTTCAAGAAACGTGTTGTAGGGGAAGTCAAGTAGTGTACACGAGCAAATGAATCTCGATTTGACAAAATAACTAATGCACACCATCTCCTGAGAGGATATATACAGTCGACAATTATTACCAGAGAATTGGGGGAAGGGAGATAGAGACAATAACGAAAACAAGAACAAGATAAACAGCGAGAAACCGTATAGCACAGGGAATCATCAAGAGCCAAAGTTGCGATGAATGCTTGCCGAAGGAGGGACTACCGTACACTCTTGCCATTGGTCGAACCGTTCACCTTACTCCCACTAGATTTCCTTGGGACCTCTGGAGTTTGTTTGGGGCCACTGCCCTCCTTCATGACCATCTTCCCATGTATCTCTTCGAGTTTTGACGCCTTGACCTTCTTGGGCCAAAACAGCGTAACGAAGCTGAAATGCCAAACGTCAACAACACCCCTCACATCCTAAAAGCTGGAAAACACGTACGTCCACAAGTGTCTTTTCCATCGAGCGGCATCCTCTCCAGCAGCGGCTTTGGTTTTCAAGACAACTTCAATCCTTCGGCCAATTGCAGAGAGTGAGTCCTTCAGGATTGCGACCTTCTTTTCTCGAGGCATGTCCTCTCCAGAAAGTTTTAGGTCCTTCAATTGCTTCTTCACCGGTCGGAGTTCCTCCTTGGTTGCAGCTTCGTCCATCGATGGGCTGTAAAGCGATCAGGAGGCCGGACGAGCAACATACGACACGAGACATACCATTCGTCAGAGGATTCGGAATCAGTGAACGTTGGGGTTGCTCTGCGTTTCCTCTTCCTGGACCCTCCCTCGTCGACGGAGTGGCCGATCTCGCTATCTGCTCGCCTCTTTGTTCCGTGGGAAGACGACGCAACTGGCGTAGGCGAGGCAGTGCTGACTTTCTTCTTCATGCTACTCTCGTAGGAACGATACTTCTCGTCGTGCTCCCGCAGAATACCAAGCAAGAAGTCGCCACGTCGAACGAGATGGATGGCGTTCGGGATCGGCTTTGATGATGCGTCCTCTCCCTTCTTTGCCTCCTCGAGGAAGAACTTTCCTTCAAGGCCAAGCTTAGGATCCTTCTGCATCGCTTCCCAATTTCCGAACCCATAGAGGAAGGCCCCGACGAGGAGCATAGCGTCTTCTTGAGGACCCCAGCGGCCAGACCAGTTCAGTACGGGCCGGATGTTGTCGACAGGGATGGTCCAATCGTAAACTGAATCCACCACGTCGCCGAGGAGTGTATGGAGGAGCTTCAGATCGCGGTTACGACTGACCACGGTCTCTGCATTGATGTTCCCAACGTTCTTGTACGTGACCAAGACCGCCCTGCTCTTCTGAGCGTTGGTGAGAGTTTCTCCAGCATCCATCTTCGCTCGTTTCGACGCGTTGCTCTCTTCGACGGCTTGGGTGCAGATCTCCACAATGTCGTCGGCGACGTCCATGATCATACCCCTATCCTTGTTAGTCAGCTTGGCTTCTTGGACCTGAAGGGGGGTTAGCTACGTGGAATAAAACAGAGCAGGGATTACTCACGATCACATCGTAACACTGTCGGATCTCACCCCATCGTTGCATACTGCGGATCAAGACACGAATGTCCCGCTCCTTGAGCTCCATTGCCTTCTGGCTGGCCGTCTTGCGGGGAGGGGCAGGAGCCTTAGGCTTCTTGACAGCGGAACTCGGGCCAGCGTGATCGACATCCATGCCCTCATATGACACGGGGACCGTCGCGCGTTTACGATCCCTCGCTTGCGCAGCAACCTCCTCCTCGATGCGTCGCTTCTCCTCCTCACTCTCAAGCCTCTGCCTCTCCTTCAAAGGAATGATATCTTCCCAACTCATGTCGTTCTTGATGTCGCTGACAGAGGCGAACTGTGACAAGAAGGCTTCGCCACCCATGGAGGTGCTGCCAGCGCCGTCGGAAGCTAGGGTTTCGTGATCTTCTGCGTGATTGAGAATATCGTCCAGATCCATGTTATCGAGCTTCTGGTTCTGCTGGTTGTCGTCTTTGTCGAATCTGGGAGGAAAAGCAAAAGAAGGTTAGGGATTACCGTTCCCTGAGACGCATAAATACACGTACATCTTCTGGGCACCATACTTCAGAACTGCTTGAAGTTCGTCCTTGCTCAGATCGGCCGCCTTTCCGTTATCCTTAATAGACGAGCCACCTTTCGAGCTGAGATGCGCTTGGGAAGTATCCATTTGGTTGATGACTGGACGGTGCGTATATTCGTGAGCATGGCGGGGAAACAGGGACAAGAAAGATAAAGAGAGGTGAAAAGCTGAAACGTGGTACCCACTAGCATACTCCAACACCATCTTCTTTTTGGCACGCTCAAGGACATCCTCTTCCATCGTGTCTTTGCTGACGAACCGGTACACGCTCACATGTGACTTCTGGCCAATACGATGGGCCCGCGCCATGGCCTGGAGGTCATTCTGCGGGTTCCAGTCGCTCTACAGGTCACCGGAAAACGCACGCAGCAGCAGCATGTAAAACGAACATGAGAAATCACGACGACGATCGAGACGGGGTGTTCGGCTTACGTCAAAGATAATCACTGTGTCGGCAGTCTCGAGGTTAATTCCCAGGCCGCCAGCGCGCGTAGAGAGCAGGAAAGCAAAATCTGGCGAGCCAGGGGAGTTGAAATGCGCGATAGATTTCTTTCGGGCATCCGAGGACACCATGCCGTCTAACCGTTGATGCTGATAGCCACGGAGCGCCAGGTAGTCGGTTAGAATGTCAAGCATGCGAACCATTTGACTGAAGATCAGAACACGATGGCCGTCTTGTTTGAGACGGGCCAGAAGTTTATCGAGAAGGACCATCTTCCCGCTGTTCATCACAATACCCTTCAGAGTTTCCTCCTGGTTGTCGGTACGAACTTCAACGCCATCGAACAAATAGGGATGATTCGCGGCCTTTTTGAGTTCCATAGCTTTGAGGTGTCACATAAGCAACCACATATCCTCATATGCACGTGCAAAACCTCACCGATGTTGAGCAAACTGATATTGTTATTCCCATTGGCACTCTTGACAAGACCTTGGAAATTCTGGACGCAACATTAGAAAACATCCACCAGACTGCGGCAGTTGTTTTACCTTCGTCAGGATGTTTTTGTACCAGTGGGTCTGCAAAGAACTCATCTCCACGCGGAGGATGCGTTCGCTCTTTGTCGGGAGGGATGTAAGGACATCACGCTTCAAACGCCTCAGCATGTACGACTCAAGTTGTTTGTGCAACTCCTTAATCTTTTCCTCGTGATCCTCGTCGGTGAGATCGAATTCATTCGCAAGGTGGACTGACGGATGAAAGGATGAGTCAGTTTCCTCTTAACCATCTGGAGTTGTACCAAACCCACACTTGTCAGGCATGAGGAAGTGCATCAAGGAGAGCAATTCTGAAACGTTCTTCAGAGCGGGAATGGGATTTGTATGAAATCCGGACTGACCTTTGACGTTGTTTTGGAGGGGTGTTCCGGTGATCAGAACCCTGGAGGCTGCAGGAAACGTGCGAAGCGCTTCGTACAGCTGACTCTCGGAATTCTTCAACCGGTGGGCCTCGTCGACCATCAAGACTTGCCACTTGATCTCCCCCAGATCCTTGTGGTCGCGCAGAGTGAGCTCGTAGGTGGTAAGTAAAACGTTCATCTTGAGTTTCTTGGAGGATTCCCCAAATTCGTATGTCCTTATGTTCTCCCGTGCGAGAGCGTTTCCGATGTAGGTGATAACATTGATGTCTGGTGCCCAGGTTGCAAATTGTGCTTGCCAGGCGGTGATGGTGGAGAGAGGGACGATGACAAGGAAAGGGCCATATTGGTTCCTGCTGTGAAACAGGTACGACAGGAATGACACGGACTGCACAGTCTGCGAAACGTGTCAAAGGACGAGCGAATTCAATGGAGTGCCGACCTCACCTTTCCAAGGCCCATTTCATCCGCGAGGATTCCATTCTCTCCTGTCAAATCGGGTAAGCACGTTGCGCTGGTACCAAAAGATAAAACGAACCTTTCGACCAGAGGTATGCTAACCAGTTCAAACCAGTAAGTTGGAAATCTTTCAGCTCGCCCCCAGTTTCTGAGAGATAGTCCGGATCGGAATTGAGCCTCTCGAATGCCGGCCTCTTGTCTTTTGGATAATATGCGCTGCGGTATGGGAACTTGCCCTCGGCCTCCCGTCTCTGATACGCCTCGATTTGGGGTTTGGAGGTAGCCCTAATCATGTCATGGGTCTCCCAGGTGCAGTGCTCGTACCCCAGACCTGTCCACTTGCAGAAATACTCAACCTGCCCATCGGCAGCCTGGCGTTGAGAAATGACTCGTTCAACCTTCTTGAAACTTTCCTGCTCCTCCTTCTCGCGTTCCTTGTCCAGGAGGAGAGTTTCGTAGTCTTCTCTTGAAAGATCTGGGGCTTTCAAGCGTGCCTGGTAGGCTTTGTAAGCTTTGACGTAGTTATCTACACGCTTCAAGCCCTTGTAACGCTTCAAGAATTCATACGTCTCGTCTGTATTGTGCAAGTGAGAGAAGTTCTTCCACTTGATGTGGAACCGCTACGGAAACCATTCAGCGTGCCGTGGGGGGAGACAGAAGTGGCAATCCTACAATATTTTCATAGAATTTGTCCTCGGTGTCGCCCTCCTTGCCCTCGTCACGGGTATGGGTCAGAACTTGCTCGATTTCGTCCTCCTGGGGATATTGCGCGGCGGACTCCGTGTAGTAGTATCCGGGATGCGTATCTTCCTCAAAAGTTTCGAAGTCTTCAACATCGTCAACATATCTGGGGATCCTTCCGCCTCTAGTGGACACCCTAATTTCATCACCCACACGAACTCTCTTTTTCTTCTTGGATCGAGAGCCATAATCTGAGTCGGAGTCGGACTCTGAGGGTGGACGAGATGGACGTGGCGCAACTGTGGCTTGAGGCTCGTGAGTCCCGTAGAATCGGAGGATACAGTGGCGGGTGGTACCTTTGGGTTTGGAGGATTGTTTCCTCTTCTTTGTGGTCTTCTTCTTAGAGCCATATTCCTCGTCGGCGTAGGAGGGATCGCCTTCGTCGTCCTCCTCTTCCTCGGTCTCGTGGAGGTCGTCCTCGTATCCCTAGTGAATATGAGTGTGTATTTGAGACAAAACGCGTAGAAGGACAAACAGAATCTTCGTCTGTAGGGCGGGTCTGGCAGTGTTGCCATATATAAGTGCGGTCGAGGGAGGGTATGAGATCACCACTCACCGTCCTCCTTGATGTAGAAGCTACCTGTGTTTCGAAAGGTGAAGAGTATTGCTGGGGAATGTCTTGTTCGTAATCAACGACGCCGTCGGCGTCGATGTCGATGTCTCCCTGGGCGTCGTCAAGGTCGTCTGAATCGATGTCCATGACGTTGTTTGGGTCGAGGATGCTGCCTTCCTCATATTCGTAGGACAACATCGGGCGGAGGGGATGGGGAGGAGGGGACGTGGGGAGAGCGAGCTGGTCGTCGTTAGCTCGTGTGGGTGATGCGTGGAATGGCGCCGGCAGGCCACTTGGTCGTCGTTGCCGACGACGCTCACCGGCCCTTGCTCATTGTCTGCGACGTCCCCGGACAATAGTTTTCCATCTATACCACATTACAGCTCTGTTATAGACCCGTCGTGGTGAACCCTCGTCTGCACACCCCCGCCAGGTTTTCTTCATGCAAATCACCTCTGAATGTCAGGGCCGTCGACCCGGACACGCCCGTCGTCATCATCTCGGACGGCGAACAGCGGCCGTGCACTTTTCTGCCTCGTACCGGCAATCACTCTTATTCTCTCAAAACCTCTCCTGGGATATCCCTGTGGGGACCGAAGATACGCTGGGACCAAGCGAGAAACGCGGAGTCGCCAATACCTTGTCCATGTTCCTCGTCGCTGTGCACGGAGGCGCCGGCGATCTCCCATCATCGAAATCCAAAGTAGAAGAAATCAAACAGGCCTTGCGTCTGTAGGTTTCCAGGATCTCCAGTTCAGTTTCCAGAGACATATTGAATGGCCAGAGCGTGTATGGAAGCCACCGCATCGCTCAACAACCGCTCGTCCGCGGTGGACGCCGTCATCTCGTCAATCAGCGTTCTCGAGAACGACGCCTGTCTAAACGCTGGCTATGGCTCCAATCTAACCATCGACGGTCAAGTTGAATGCGACGCTTCTGTCATGAACGACAGCGGTGGGTTTGGAGGTGTCGGCGCCGTGTCTGGTCAGCTCCCCGCTGTCGCACATGGCCCGGAACCCTGACGGGAATGTCAGAAATTCGCAATCCCATACAGCTTGCACATGCCGTGTTGAAGCATTCCCAGGTGCCATCCCCTCTGGGTCGAGTCTCTCCATTGTAAAAAATCCGACCAGAGGCGAGATTCGTGCTTAACAAATTGTAGGATGCTGGTTTCGCAGGGTGCTCACACTTTCGCTGTTTCAAATGACGTTCCTAGATGTGATCCTACAGTTCTGGTCGCCCCTCGTTGTACCATAGAATGGGAGTACTGGAAGAAAGCACTCAGTGATTCGTCATCTTTCATCCCAAAACAGGACCGAAATGTCGAGATGCCGATGCAAGATACTGTAGGCGCCATCTCCTGGGATTCAAACGGGAAGCTCGCTGCTGGGGTTTCGAGGTTTGTCATTGCTCCCGCGTGTGTTCTCTCTCATTTAGGTGGCCCACAGCGGTGGGTTACTCCTCAAATATCCAGGTAGGATCGGAGAGGTGAGAAAACGGCATGATGATCCTTTGGGTGTCCCGTTAATGTATACAAGGCAGCAGTGTTTGGTGCTGGGTGTTGGTCACAGTCGGATTACCGAATCGGTGTCACTTGCAGTGTATCGGGTCCGGTATACTAGTCAGCACTCCTGAGACACCACCTTAACGGATCACAGGGACTGGGGAACAGATCATATGTGCCGCGATGGCACGGACTCTGTCCGAACAGCTGCTTGAATCGTTCTCCCCCGAAGCCGGGTTTGATGCGGAAAATGTGTTTGAACGAGTCTTGGGAACCCATCTACGACGTCAGTCTGACACAAGTCGTATCACCTATGACACCGACGGACTCCACAGGTTTCTGCGGTAAGGATCGGCCCCAAGCTGGCGTCATCGTGATCACAAAAGAAATTGGGGAAGATGAGGACAAACAACCCACGGGTAGGCAACTTTTGGTCCCTCGGACAGAATCTTATCTCCCATCCTAGCACGACTCTGGTGCGCCTTCACCACCCCAACCATGGCCATTGCCTACGCTTCGTCTCTCGACAGAAAACCCAAGGTGCCGTCTTGAGAACCTTCCCGGTCAGATTGGGTGCTGAACCACGCGATAGGCGTTGATCCTCCGGCGACCAGACCACAACTCTAGCTCTGTTTTCATTACATCCCTGTCGCTTGTCAGATAGAAATACGATGCCCACCTCTTGAGTTTTCCCTCGCATCGTGAAATCTCATCAAGTTCGAACGTGCCCGTGACTCATGCCACGCGATAGCCATCAAACGCGTTTAAAGCCGCGTCGCGCCGAAAATCAACCCCTTGTCTCACCTCTCCAACGTTTAAATATTTCTTTCGCACTCCTGCCTTTGTCCACGCACTCTCTTACTCGCCCTGCATCCACCCAACTCATGTCCGCTGTACCTAGTAACCTTACCGCGTCACCCGCATCCACCCCTTCTAAGAAAGTTGGTGCCCGTTTCCAGCTCATCGCGGCGTGTTGCTGACAAACCTTCTGAGCAGGCTGCTGCTGCGATGAAGGTCATGTCCCTAGAGACCCCCGCTAAACTTGCGAAGAAGTCACCAGCGCTGCTCTTTGAAGAGGAGGAAGCCGAGGAGGTTCCAGAGGTTGACGAGCTCGAGGTCCTCCGAACCCGTTTCGTCGGTGACATCGAAATCACTGAAGGTACATCAGTACTGCTCACCGTTCTCGACATTTTTCCTAACCATGATTAAAAGACAAAGAGCCGCTGCTCGTCGAAACGAAGCGGCGATTTGTGTTGTTCCCCATTCAATACCCCGAGGCACGTATTTAGGCATGAATGGTCGCGTCTAATCTAATCGTCGACGTCTCTAGATCTGGCAAATGTACAAGAAAGCTGAGGCCTCGTTCTGGACAGCAGAGGAAATGGACCTGTCCAAGGACATGCACGACTGGACGAACAAGCTAAACGACAACGAACGCCACTTCATCTCTCATGTTCTCGCCTTCTTCGCTGCTTCGGATGGCATTGTCAATGAGAACCTTGTCGAGCGATTCTCGAACGAGGTTCAGGCTGCTGAAGCGAGGTGCTTCTACGGGTTTCAAATCATGATGGAGAACATCCACTCCGAAACCTACTCGCTCCTCATCGACACGTACATCAAAGACCCTGCTCGTCGAGAGTACCTCTTCGACGCTGTCGAGACTATTCCCTGCATCAAGAGGAAGGCCGACTGGGCCCTTCGATGGATCTCGGACAGACGCGCATCATTCGCTGAACGCCTGGTTGCCTTTGCCGCCGTCGAGGGTATCTTCTTCTCTGGTTCATTTGCTTCGATCTTCTGGCTGAAGAAGCGCGGGTTGATGCCCGGTTTGACCTTCTCGAACGAGTTAATCAGTCGTGATGAGGGCATGCACACCGACTTTGCATGCCTCTTGTTCTCTCACTTGAGGAGGCGCCCTCATCCCAAACTCGTAGAGAAGATCATCACCGAGGCTGTTACCATTGAACAAGAGTTCCTTACTGGTCAGTCTTCTCGTGAACCCCCTAACTTCAGTCCCAACCTCATTCTTTCTTGTTTAGTTGCCCTCCCTGTTGCTCTCATCGGGATGAATGCCAAGCTTATGTGCCAATACATCGAGTTCGTCGCCGACAGACTCCTTGTGGCTCTTGGCAACGATAAGGTGTACGACGTGACGAACCCCTTTGACTTTATGGACATGATCTCTCTCCAGGGCAAGACCAACTTCTTTGAGAAGCGCGTGTCTGATTACGCCAAGGCCGGAGTCAACACCTCGTCCACTACCACTGCCAACACTGAGGGCCCTGCTCCCAGCAAGACCTTCACCTTGGACGAGGACTTCTGATTTTCTATTCATGATTCACCCATTTTGCATATCCGCATCAGATCTCACTCTCAACACGCATTTGAACGCATATTTACATTGCATGGGTTTGCTTTCCAGTTTCGTCATCTTTTTCTTATTGCATTGCGACACATCCTATCCTATAACCCCGCGACACCCTATCCACCTCCTTCCGCCCTTTCACCTTGGTAGTCGAGTAGCTACCGTGACAATATAGGTGACATCTGAGACCACACCCTTCGTATGAGTGAATCGTCCTCGATGGGTAAGCTGTTGCTGGAGGGTATTACCAACGGATCAAGGCTCTTTCGGAGTAGCCGCGGGGATATACGTGTTCAAGACGCCCCTCGGTACGCTTGGTGTTCACCCAGCGAGATATCCTGATTTCAAAAGCTGAACTGTTGGGGACCAGTCGCCCGTTTCCCGATACTGTCCACTTCCCAGACTTTTTCGAGCTTAGCACCGGAGTCAAGCTGCATGGGTTCCTCGCCATCTGCGTCTTCTTGGGAATCGATACCGGCCGCTCTTAAGCTTGGACGAACACCCAACGTTGCGCAGAGGGCCTTGTACCTCGCCCTGATCTGACGGAACAACCTGGGGATGTCAACCTCCGCAGAGGGATCCGATTCTGAGGGCGTCCCGGAAGGTGAAGGATTAGTTCGTGGAAATTGCGCTATCGTATCCAGTAAGACCCTTATATTGTGGATCGCTCGACTGGTCCAAGCCAAATGATCAGCATCCAGCAGGGATATGTATCCACGAGTGTACGAACTCTTCTGATCTTCCGGTGGACTCGTAGATCTTTTTCCAGGTCAAGGCGAACCCTTCGTAGAATCCGAGTTCTTCAAACATCTCGTAGCCCTTCTCGCGACCGAGGGCACGACCTTCGATCAGACCGTGGATTTGGCCGTGAGCGAAACCGTCTTCATACCCTTCATCGTAGAACCTGGACAGTGGCGTCAGCAGTGGCAAAGTAGCAAGCTACTCGATCTCCCATCACATACGATTGCTCCAAGTGGACTAGAGACTCGATGTCGACATCCATCGGAAAACGAGCGAGACAGGGTTGGACGATCTTTGAAACGGTAACTGAAGCCGCCGTGATCGGCGCTTTGGCCCTCGACCTCTTGTTGGACGATCATCGAATCATCGATCACCAGCTTGGACACACGGCATACAACTCTCTCTGGAAATCTGCTGTGGGACCCGGATAGCTAGTCGATTTTCACACTCTGAAACTGAAACCCGACTAGAACGAGCGACAGCGACTTTGTCTTGGTTGACACACGGAATGGAAACACTTCCCCTCCAATTGTTCTCATCCCGCGATGGGAAATCGCCTCAGGCACCTCCACTTTGGAACCTTAAGGTCTCAAATTCCCAACACTGGATCCTCCGAGTTTGGCTTGGCTCGTCGCCTATGCTCACGCGTGGGGAGAACGACGCAATGGTGAGCCTAGTCTCTGGAAACAGATCCCCGCTTTGGTCTGGTTTCATTTCCGCCCAACACTTGACATGATCCCCCAGCTGCTAGATAAATAACGCCACAACGAGTGAGAAACTCCCTCAGTTACCCCATCCCCCGGGGCAGCTCTGACGAATCGACATGACCTCCATCAAACAAGCCCGCCGCGCGACGGTCCGTCGACTCAAGTCTGTCGTCTCTATGTGCTTCCTATCCCTATTACACCTCAAACCTCCTCACGACGGCTGCCCGAGCCAGTACAATCACACGACGCGGATGTCTGGGAGCTTCGACTCCCAGAGGACAAGCAGGATGTCTGGAAGCTTCGACTCGAAGAGGATGACCAGAGTTTTCGGAAGCTTTGACTCTCCGAGGATTAGCGGGGTCTACGGCGGGTACGAATCTCGCAGGGCGTCCAGATTGATCTGTGAGTGTTGCAATTGTGAGCTTGCCCATTTAGACCGCTGCAACCTTGTTCCTGTGTAGAACGACGCCCCTCGCGCCTACCTTTCTTCCCGAGAATCCAAAACTTCCTCTTCCCTTCCCCTACCGCGAGTTATGTACATTAACCTCCGCCGTCACGACATAATACCACCCAAATTCCCAGAATTCTTCAACCAGTATTTAATGCGGCTGCGTAATATGAGGTCACTGTAGGATTAAGCAGTATGTTATAGGATTAAGTACAGAGATGAAGCGTCCCGGTCAATATGTGAAGCAAAAAGCCGAGTACAAGAGAGGGAGTCCTGCAATCAATGTCTTCGATCCCACCCTCTCCCTTTCGACTTTCGAGCCTCATCGACTTCAACCCGGTTATAAACATCCCCGTACCCGCTACGAACGGTACTGGGTGTGGCGCTTCCAGCCAGCTCCCTCCTCTTCCTCTCAATCAGTTCCCTCGCTCGTTGCCGCTCCGCCGACTCTCGACTCAACCGGGAATCGAGCTGAGAAGGAGGCCGGTCAGGATCCGACGATCGCGATCCACTCGGAGGACGTCTCCAGTCCCTCCGCGACGAAAAGGGAGAGGTTTGGGAGGACGAACTCGCTAACTGTGATTTTATCGATGTGAGGGGGTCTGCGTTCGATTTACGATTGATGTCGCGAGTCCTGTGTGGATGAGTGGAGGATGAGATACTCTGGTACTCTGGCAGTGGAGAAATCGGCTCTGCACGCACCTCATATCGTTGTCCATGTCATCTAGCTCCCGCCCCTTCCCCTTCTCTGAGTACCACGGCTTCAAATCCTTCTCTGACGGAGCGAGAGGGACACCTTTATCCGTTTCATTTGTAGATTTCTTGACCTTTGTGGATATGATCATCTCTTGCTGTGCACCTGTGAACATTCTGATACCAGCGGCGAGGGTAATGCACGTCATACCCTCTCCAAATCTTCAAATAAGTTGACGTGGCCCTGAGAGCTCTCGATCACGTCCGAAGTCCGTTGACTGAGCAACTTCTCCTCTTCTCGGTCTTGTTGCCGTCTACTTGGCTTGGAAGAGACGCCAGCTCGACTCCTAAGCAGGTCTATGCGAGCCTCTGAATCCTGTCCGGAGTACCAAACGTCTCGGTATCAGGTGTTCGGTGAAGTGGTCGTGTCACGTACGGCAAGCAACATGCGTCCTTCCGTGGCAGCCTCTTTTAGGCGAGCTTCCTCCTCATCTTTCCGGACCCGTTCGATATTATCTCGCCTGTATGGGTGGTAGGATTTGTGATGAGCGATGTTCAGCTTGCCCATTATGAATG
>Ga0307517_10002902_pt1 | contig 27150 bp, 11 predicted proteins | sample 23_EM_MG_FD_194515 | JGI IMG/M metagenome (GOLD analysis project Ga0307517, IMG submission 194515) | Populus trichocarpa ectomycorrhiza microbial communities from riparian zone in the Pacific Northwest, United States - 23_EM | ecosystem: Host-associated > Plants > Roots > Unclassified | place... | reverse complement strand
AGAAAAAACAGTAAAACATAATATACAAAATAATATATTATTCATTTTATATTTTTTAGGTTTTTTTCCTGTTAATTAATATTTTTTTCAACATATAGAGCAGTTTCACTGAGTATCTTAGTGTTAGATTATGCAAAAAAAAAAGAAGCATATATTTTACATATTTACCACTGAATAGGTTGAGAACCCTTGTAATATCTAAAACCTATTTACAATCAAGTCACACTTGATAAATCATCCCATTTTAATTTTTAACCAATGATTCTTATGTGTGTAACACATTAGGTTCCTGAATAATTTGGCTCAAATATAAATCACAACTCAAAATAAATACAGTTAAATAAATTAAACAAATTAATTTATTATCAATTCAATAATTAATTGATTTATATTTAAAGATCAAGTATAATGTATAGCAACCTATCATGATCGCCTAATGATTAGGAAAGTTATAAGTAGTTTGACTTATTATTTCAATAACCAGTTTCTCAGTGTAATTATTATTTCTTCATCAACAATGTTCTGATTTAGATATTATAACATGAAATGTGTCTACTATGTCTAATCATATTTGTTCTCAACACCATATTCATTGATTTTTTTAAATAAGATTTGAACATTTTTTTTTCAAATCTCATTCTACCTTGCGCAATAATTTACAATCAATACTATTTTTAAACATATGGAATATTTTTTTTTAATTCACGTAAGGTGATGAATCCTCTTTTTATTACTCAAATACTTTCATATAGTTCTTATTATACTCCATATATGCTCGTTTGTTGCCCTTGATTAGAACGTCGTGTACTAGGATCGAAGCATAACATTTGTTATATAAGATAACTTAGTGATTTCAGATTTAAGGATCACTTACAAAACCGTCACATGAACTTTTCCATAGGCATAGGTGATCTCTCTATATAGAATTCTCATGCGAGTCAGTTCAGTATACATTTCATTTGACAAACACTTACATGTTAGTTCTAGATATCCATCATACCTCAATTTAAGAGTATAATTGTTTCATTTCACAGTGAAAAGAACATAATATAGATCAGTCTTAACAACTCTAATTAATATTCAATTTTAATAGAGCATTGACCAAGAATATTTAGGAACAATGCTTAAATGCAATAGAATTCTTATAATTATAACGATTTTATAATTTACTTTGTAAAACATTTTTACCCAAGAACTTTATCTTTACTTTAGATTCATTAATCAAATATTTGATGAATATAAAAAATAAATAAAGCATTTATTAAAAATAAATATATTTACATGAACAAAATCAATACCACCTATAATGAACTGATTGGCTATATATATGAGTATAATTTCTGGGCAATAATTTTCAAGATTAATTGTTGCTACAAGTATATATCACATGGGACCTAGCCATGCATGCGGCTCACCCCCACCACTTGATCTTCAACTTTGAACTTTTCATCAACTTTTCATCACTTATCCCACAATTTCATGCATGCATTGCCAATTTAATTAACCTCTCAAGCATGAATGCATGCACAAGACGTATAATAATGGGAAGGCCCTCTAGGATTACCACATGTGACATGCCCACGGATAAGAGATCTAGTAGGTCGAAGCAGTGGTGGAGCCAGAGTTTATAAGATGAGGGGGCAAATTAATAACAAATATTATATGACTTTTTAATATAACTTTTCTTCGAAGTTGATTGAGTTACATAACTTGAAACTTTAAATGACTTTTCATCCTTAAGGTATTTACGCTTGAAATACTTGTCTAATGACATGTTAATTTTATTTATGAATCTGCTGGGTTTTTTTTATTATTATTAGTGTCTACATAATAATTAACACAACTATACAATAATTCGTTGTTAAACAATAGTCAGTTGAGTTATACAATAATTCTAAATCTTTCATATGAAATTCATAGCAAAATACACATCAATTCATCAAAAATTATTTCAATTCATATCTATATGCATATAATAAGTATGTTGATTAAATTATACTTAATCATTTCTAGACATTTAAATTATTTCTAAACATACACATAAAAGTTGTATGAACTCACCAAGTCAAATATATGAAACAAGTTTTAATACTATATTATAGTTTCAAATAGAAAAAATATCGAGAGAAAAAAATTATAGCTTATAGAATTTAAACCCATGCCTCTCCTAACTCCAAGCATCTCATTAACAATTAATTACAAACAAATTTGTGATATAAAATGACAATCAATATATGTACATTTTAAATTAAGAGACCTCAATTAATAATTAATCCATGATTATAGTGAATTAAGAGATCTCGGTTAAATAATTTCAATAATATACTCTGTCAATACACGAGATGTCAAGAATAGTGGTTTTGTATGAACATTAATTTATTCATTTATAATAAAAAAAGAGAAATATTTAATTGATTAAATTAGTAAATTCAAATATTTATTTTGAATACATTCATATCAAAACCCCTAAATTATCATAAACTCTAATGTTTTTAATGACTAATTATAAAAGAATATAACTAAAATTAGATAATGAAATAAATCTAAAACAAATGAAAGAAATTTACCTCATAAAGCGAAAAAAGAGAAATTTGCATGATAGTAAGAGAGGCATTCAATAACGGATCAAAATGAAAAGAAGCTCTATGTTAATTAGTGAAAGAAAAAAAAATTGAGTGAATGAGCTGTACATAAAAATTTTGAGTCAATGAGCTGTATATATATATTATATTAAAATATAATTCAACAATAACTTTCCACTTTTTTCACTTTTCCGTGTATCAAACTCTCATCAACCTATTATATTAATATCCTAATATTAAAAATATATTTTTAAAAAATTAAGGCGAAAATTGCCCTTTTTTGTACCTACGCCACTGGGTCGAAGTAACCAACTCATTCTTGTCCATAAGAGGGTCTTAGATGCATTCCTCTGTTTTCTTTTTCTTTAAATCGTATTGCTAATTATTTTTGCATCGTTTAGTTTTCTTAAGAGAATCGGTTCCTGTTACTTCTTTTTAATTTCATTCCAATTCATTTACTTTTTATAAAGCTTTAGCATATTCTAGAAAAAAAAAATTGAACTATATATGACTTGATATGTTTATGTATTTTGATTTTTCTTTTTTCTTTTTTATAATTGATTGGATGGCTGTACTGTATTGTAGTTCCTGTAGCATGGGAAGCTAGAAAGCCACTGGTGATGGAGGAAGTAGAGGTGGCACCTCCTCATGCTACGGAGGCTCGTTTGAAGATCCTCTGCGCTACTCTCTACCATACTGATGTTTACTTCTGGGAAGCCAAGCATTTGCTATACTTCTTTTTTAAAGTCTAAGCCTGAAAATTCTACTGTAAAATGCACGCATAAGAGACAGAAAAAAAAAATCATTGCTTGAAAAGACATAGCAGAGAAAAACCATCCCAGACAAAATGTACGGTTCTCATTTGTTCCCACCCAAGTGAAATGCCCATGACAGACAAAGGAATTGAGAGGAGAGACGGCGACCACAATTAGTTGAGGCTGAAAAGAAAATGAAAATGTGGCCAACCATCCAATTTTATCAAATTGACGATCAAAGATTCAATCACATCAAAAAACTTCTGGTCTGTTTCTAGATAAGAACAATGGAGAAATATAAAACCTCAATAATATCACTATTAACAAATCCCTAAACTTTGAAAAGAAAAAAAGAACCATGAAAATTTGCACAATAAAAATGCAGAAACTCAACATTTAGGAATCTAAAACCCGAGAATCAAAGGGAAAACAAACAAACAAACAACCATCTCCATATAAAGAACCAAGATGTTTGTCGAGAATTGCAAAAAACCCAAATTTCTCCAAAATCAAAAGTTATGTATGTATTTGAAATTATGATTGCGGTTGCTTTTTAAAGTGTTTTTAACTTGGAAATATATCAAAATAATATTTTTTTTATTTTTTAAAAATTATTTTTAACATCAACGCATCATAATGATTTAAAAACACCAAAAACATATTAATTTGAAGAAAAAAATAAAAAAAATTAAACTTTTTCAAAAATATTTTTGAAATGCAAAAATAAACATGATTTACAGTAAGAACTGAACATTGAAAGACTATTTCATTTTAATTGTTTTGTTGATTAAAATGTGATTTACAAAGCATTTTCATACTCAAAATACATAATAATAATAATAATACCTTTCTCAATAATTAAATATTATTATATAACGAATCATTGAAAGATAGATTGGTAAATAAAAAGTTTGTAATCTATCCCGGGTACCTGCCGAATAGACTATAACTGGCCATTTGATCTTTGTTTCGCTTCTATTCAGATAATTGTTTCGCAAAAAAAAATTAACATGCAAGATTTTTCAATACTTTTTTTTACAAAAACAAATCCTAATTATAAATTAAAAATTTTATATACATATATTTAATTAAATAAATCAAGAACTATTTATATCAATAAATACAAAAAAAAATATTAATATGTTTATTTGACTCGTTTTATTAAGGGTTGAATAAAAATATTTATAACACAAAAGAATGAATATGAAAGTGTTGTTAATGTGTTTTTTTAACATTACTTTATTTAAGTCTTTGTATAATAGTTTTCAAAAAAAAAAAAGTGTAAACAAAACAATAAAAATTACAAAAAAATGAAAATAAGAAAAAAATGGTGTATATAGGTAAAATGTAGAGTGATAAATATTTTAAGTATACGGAATAAAAAAACATTTCCAAAAATAAAAATGTAAATAAAAAAAAGCAAAAAAAACTTAAAAGGAATTTACAAAAGAATGAAGATAAGAAAAAAAAATGGTTATAAATAGATCAAATATAAAGCGATAAATATGCCAAGTGTAACGAAAAAAACAGAAAAATAATTTTTTTTTATAAAAAAATCACTAAAGAATTATAAATTTATCATTGTTCCAGTACCCGCTACAATAAAAAATTGAAAAAAAGTACAAATCAACTATTTTATACAGGGAAACATCATTTTCAACCTTTTGACTCGTGCTCGATATTTATTTTGACAAAAAAAATAATATGCAGGTTTTTTCAATGCGTCTTTTGACTAAAACAATCTAATCATAAAACAAAAAGTTTATGCATGCATTTCATTAAATAAATCAAGAATTATTTGCGTCAATAAATACAAAAAAAAAAAGCGTTACTGCATCTATTTGACTCGTCTCTCTACGGGTCAGATAAAATTTTTTTTCTAATATAAAAGAATGAATGTTAGGTGTTGTTAACATATTTTTTGACATCGAGTAAAAAACTATAATTATGAATTAAAAAGTCAATGCTTGCATATAATAAAATAAAAAATAATTATATATGTTAAAAAAGATGTTTAGGATCTCAAGTTAGTTTTTAAATTAGTAGAAAAATAAAACAATATTGTTAGTGTCTTTTACTATATCATGATCCTCTTAATTGAGAAATGTAAAGATGTTATCTATGCAGAACAAAATAAATCTTCAAGTGTATGAAATGATAAACTAATAAAGAGTTGCTAAAGACAATTAAATTCTAAAATAAAAAGATAATCATTTTTATGAAGTAAAATATAAATAAGGATGATATTTAATACTAACTTTTTCTTTTGATGAACGCAATTTTTTATTTATCTTAAAGGTTATTGTTTCTTACCAAGAATAAAAATTTTATTTTCAAGAATAAATTTTAATTATATAAAACATTAAAAAATTATAGATGAATTAGAATAACCTCTTTGAAACATTAAATACATACAAAATAATTAAAAAATAATAATAACTATTTAAAAAAGTTTAAATAAACAATCTAAAAAAAATCAGAGAGATGGATATTCATTTAAATATAAATTAAAAATATTATTTTTAAAAATACATATTAAAAAAAATATCAATTAAAAAAAATTAGAAAAATAAAAAAAAATCAGACAATACTAGGACTAGCAAGCTAAGTCCACATGTTATTTGTCTTACTAAAAAAAAAAAAGGCCAACACGCTTAGGCCTGCAAGTATAACGTGTCGTCCACAACATTAACAAAGGAGAGAAAAAGGCCCGTGCATATTCCAAATATCAAGAATGCAAAACAATAATTTTTTTTCAAAACAAAAAAAAAGTTTAAGGAAGAAAAAAATACAAAAAATAAAGATAAGAACAAAAACAATGGTAATAAATAAACTAAGTATAAAGTGATAAAAATAACAAATGTAAAGAAAAAAAAGGGAAAAAAACAAAAAATATATATAAATTACAAATTTTCCAGGTTAGCATGCAAAATGTGCAACCTAGCTATGACACCAGGGTAACCCCGTTGGGAGTAAATTGAAAGCTCAATTATTAAACAATTCAATGTTGAATGATGAAACTTAAAAATAATTAAATTAAGAAAAAATGAAAAAAGAGAGAGACAGAGAGAGAGCATATCCTTGTCAAGTTGTGTGAACCTGTTAACTCTGCGACTATGGATATAAAATTGAGATAATCCAATAGAAATAAAAAGAAAACAAAGATGAAGATCAATCCCCAATAAATCAAATATTGAAGGATGATTTTGGATTTAAAAAAACAAATTCAATAAACATCCTAAAAAAAGAATGAGGTTAATTTGTATTAATATTTGAAAACTCAGTGAAGGTAAACTCAAAAAAATAATGAAGTAAAGTTTTCAATCACAAAACACTAAGGGATAAATTTTGGAAAAAAAAGTGGCAATAAGAAAGGAACCAAAATAAAACAAAGAGCATTAAAAAGAAAGCAAGCGAATAAAAGTTGAAACAAAAATATATCAAAATGAAATGTTGAGTATGGATAACAATAAGTACCTACATGTTGGATTTTTTGATATCCATAACCTAGTTGTTACTTAAAAAATATAGATATCCTTAAATTATCAATTGAATTTTGGGTATCCAAATGGGTATCAATCATATGACTATTATTTATTATTTAATAAAAAATAAAATTATATATATATATATATGAAGTGTGTGTGTATAAAATTATTAAATTATAATTTTATGTCAATATTAAGATATGAATATATCATATTACATTAAAAAAATGTTCAATAAATATATCTATATAATATAAATATACATTTCATGTTAACTTTGGGTGGGTTTCGGGTTGGTTTTGATAATATCGATACCCTATCCATTACCTGTTGGGCAAGGTAACCATAAAAAAAATTATTGACTCGTTCGGGTTAGTATCCGTCAAGTTCGGATTAAATTGTCACCTCTAACGTCGAGGGATGAAATTATTTATCCCTATAGATATCTATTATCTAACAACTATTTAGTATTAAATAAAAAATAACTAATATATAAATTTAAAGTGTGTGTAGGGATATTAAATTATTAAACTATAAAATAATAAATATTACACACACGTGTGTGTGTTATGTCAATATCAAGATGTGGATAAATCATATTATATTAAAAAAATCAAAATGTTCTACAAATATATTTGTATAATATAAATATATATTTTGATTTAGGTTCGGACGGGTTTTAGGTATGTTTTGATAATAATCATATCATATTTGTAACATCTCAATTACCGGAACAACACACCAATCATAATTTAGGAAAAAACATGGTAAATTTTTTTTTTTATCAAATTCATGTAAGGATCCACTGAAATTTCGGTAGAAATTTCGGCAGAGTCTCCCCTATACCGGGAGATTTCAAGTTATCGAAAACAAACTATTATACTTCTATTAACCATCATCCAATCACAACCCAATCATCCCGGGTCTCAATTCCAACAATCAATATTAATGCAATCGCAATCTCTTAAACAATAATATAATAGAAATGAAGTATTAAATGACACTAAATAAGTAAACACACATACATGAAAATAAAATTTAAGTTCATACATTCAATTTAGAAGATATTTTTACAATTCAAATCATGATAATTTTTTAAGATACAAAATACATAGTATTCATCTAAAACTAGATAACAAAATGATAGAAAGATTTGAAAATCACTATTGTCGTGAGTGTGACAGACCTGAAACAAATATAACATTGGAATATAAATATCATGAAAAAACACTATTAATATTGGTAATCAAGCAATTTATTCAAGACTCACATGCATTCATATTTCCTTACAATTCTCGCTTGGTCCCTTTTAGGATTTCTTTCCCGTGAATTCAATAACATTTTCCATTCCATTCTCAATTTCCAATCAATATCACATATTTATACATGATGACAATTCCTTCAAGAAAGTGTCGATACCGATTTATTGGTATCATTAACCATCCTTCACCGGATAGCTAATCATATCTTCTTTTTTTTCCTTTCTAAAATCTTGGGATGGTAATGCTGATACTAATGAATCCTATTGGTATCATTAGTCTCCCTGACCGAGACCGATTAATTAAATTTATCGTGAATGCCGATATCAATACAACTCGTTGATATTATTAACTATTCTTAATCTCGAATAGGTAATCAAGTCCCAACAATACCTTGAAATATCATCGAAAATGCTAATGTCAAGGATCATTGACATCATTAGCCTCTATACCAGGATTAGCTAAATCAAGTTGCATGGAAATGCTGATATCGATGTAACCCATCGATATCATTAACTATTCCTAACTCGGAATAGTTAATCAAGTTCAATATCCCCCATGTTTCGGAATGATCATGTCGATATTAGTAAACCTTACTGACATCATTATCCTCCCATTCTCAAAATCGACTAATCAAATCTAGAAAAATGCCAATATCAATAGAACCCATTGGTATCATTAACTATTCCCAACCGGAATAGTTAATCAAGTCTGTTTCCATTTCTCATTCATTTCATTAAATGCTTTTCTTTTGGGAACATTTATATATATATAAAATCTAAAAATTAACAAGCTTTCATAATTATGTATATTTAAGAAAGATATGGGTGTAGAACGCCTACCTATTGTAGAAGCTTGACTCGTGCTCCCTTGTTGTTGTTATGTAGCTCCTGTGGTCCCTCTTGTATTCACAGGTATACCACATTATTTCATATTTAAGTTATATTTCTTTTAATAATAATAAAATCAGCAAATATTTACTTCCCTTCAATAATGTCTTCCTTCACATTTGTGTTTTTTATTACATCCCTTAAGATCATTGTTTTTGTTTTATTTATTTAATCATAACTAACATTACAAATCTCGGTTCCAAACATGGCTTATTTTCTTTGAACATTACAACACAGAACTACATATTTTTTGAAGGGAAAGAAACCCAATTCTACCCTTAACGCATCTAAATTACCCATTTTAGCAACTTATCGAAATTGCCAGCAGAGAAGGCAACCCGATCTCTCCTCAGATTTTTATCTATATTTAAAGTTCTAAAACTCCAAATTAGGCGAGGTTGGTCTCGTCAGAAAGATAACATCCTTGGATGTAACTTCTATGAAAGAACCTTTCCCAAATTCTATCATTTTTACGCTCGAATCCCTTATGAAAGTTAGGGAGATGAATCTATCCAGTTTCATCAATGTTTTAGATGAACCCTAAAACATCCCCATTTTCCACTCTCCCTAAAAAACAATCATTTGTTCACATTATAAACAACACATGACAAGCAATTTACAAAGAAAATCATAAATTCATCTCTTCCAATTCACCCCCTAATGGCCGACCACCTTTGCTTCTTTAACAATTGATTTTTTTTTCTTTGGTATCTTTACATAATTTCACATTCAAGACAATCTTCAATACTCTAATTAATTCAATTCCACATTATTCTATATTTTCCCAAAACTCTACTCAAGAACCCTAACTTAAATTCAAGATTAACACACCAATTCCTAATCGAATTCAAATTGGCTTACATAATCAAGTTTAGGCTTACCTAGTGATAAATTGGACTTCGATCCTTAACCAGTTGAAAATTTTCGACTCCTCCATTTTTGCACACCAGCTGGCCCTCACTCTCTCCCTCTCTCCCTCTCTGCCCATAATTTTCTTCATTTGTTTCTTGCTAATCTCCTTGTCTAATGATACTTTCATTACCAATTGATCTAAACCTTGTGTAAACTTATCAAATTTTGGTGTTTTATCTCTCAATTTTTGGTGGAAAAATCAAATTTCTCTTCTCCCTTTTATTGTTGCTACAACCAGCCTTAAAGATATGAAAAAAGGGTATTTATAATCTCATTTTTTTTATTTGACATTTAATCTCACTTACTTAAGTGTTTTATTTTTGACCCCCTTCTTTCTTTCTTTTACTATTTGAGTTACACTCATTTTTATCTTTTATAACTTCATCCCTCAATATTTGAATTTATATTTTTCTTTACATTTAACCTTACCCTCTTTATCTTCGAGTTAATTCAAACTTTTTTTTATATATATTTCAAAATATCTTACCTGGGAAATTCATACCATAAAATTTTTTGATCCCCAATTTATTTAATTTGTACATTAATTATCTCATTTTCTTTTTTTCATCTATATTATTTTCAATTTATGTAAAAGTTTATTCCCAGGGTTTGCACTATTTATTACTCATTAAGTAAGATAACCATCCAAAAAAACCAACCAGTTGGGGCAGGTTAAGGCGGCATCTATTGGGTTCAGATTAACTTGCAATCCCTAATGTTGAGGAATGAAATTGAAAACAAACTAGAATTAGAAAAATGCTAAAAATAAAATAAATAGCTATTAAAAGAATAAGAACTAAATTTGAAATAAAAACTAAATGAAATTAAAATGAAAAAAAAATTAACCTACAAAAGATTAAAAAAACAAAATAAAAAATAAAAAAAATAAGAACCAAATTTGAAATGAAAACTAAATGAAATCAAATGATAGAGAGCGAATTAAAAGAAAAGATTAACTTCCAAAATATTTTGAAAAAATATAGATGCAAATAAAAAGAATGAGGAGCACATTGTATAAACAAAACAAATGAAAAGAAGTTTGTGTACTTTATCTAAAAGATAAGAGAAAGAAAGAGGAGGAGTAGAAAAAAAGTCTAACAAAGCTAAACCATCTGTCCTCCACTGTCATGTTTGCCACCATTGAAAAGCTCTTGATGTGTCGCTTTAAATGTTACCGTGAAAGGTGATGTTTGACAACGGAAGGAGCTTGCACGCGCCACCCAAAGAGCAAAGGCTCCTTCCACTTGTTGGCGTGTGCGGTGCATGTGCCAACAACTTTTTCTTTTCAAATATATTTTATATATATTAAAACATTCAATCACCCTAAACTCTAATCAACATTTTAAAAAAAAAAATCAAAGGACCCGGACTCAAATAAAAAAAACAAAATTATAAGAGTATTTAAGTAATTATATTGTTAAAAAAATTATAAAACAAAAAACACACCTTGCACAGGTTGTATTTTTTTTTGTTTTTAAAGGGCAAATTAATAATTTAATTATTTAATAAAAATATAAAGAGATTAATTTACTCCAAATAAATTGATAATATCATTTTAACCCGTGAAAAGACGTTTTTTTTTCCTCTCAAAACCCAGCCTTTTTCATACAAATATGTTGGGCAAAATTATGAGTGCATTGTAATAATCCACGTTGCACTCAGTCTTGTTTTACATTGAAAGGCTGAGTTTATTTTATTTTTTAATAATAATATAATTAAATTATTAAGAACATCCCCCGAAATCTACATGCAATATCCATATCCAATCTATACCATTCACTTTGTTAATCCAACAGCCAGCGTCTCCTCATATCCAAAACCTTATCCACCAGAAATCTTGGAACTCGTACAAGAATTACTAAGAAAATCCAAGTACGTACCAACGCTTAAGTCATCAGAAAAGATGAACAATATATTTTAAAAGGCTCAAACCACTCTCAAACCCAACCGTAACAAAATGGCTTCTTCCATTGTCTTCAAATCCTTCACCGGACTCCGGCACTCCTCCCAGGAACATCCCAAAGTACTCCATTCCCACACAAACCCCATATCCTCTTTCTCATACCGCCGCTTTCGAATCACAGCCAGCAAGTCTAGTCCGAAGCTCCAAAACCGCAACCTCCGAGTAGCCGTCATCGGCGGCGGTCCTGCCGGTGGTGCCGCTGCAGAAACATTAGCCAAAGGAGGCATTGAAACATACCTCATCGAACGAAAGCTGGACAACTGCAAGCCATGCGGTGGTGCCATCCCTTTGTGCATGGTGGGTGAGTTCGACCTCCCACTGGACATTATAGATCGGAGAGTGACCAAGATGAAGATGATCTCTCCTTCTAATGTGGCCGTTGATATTGGACGAACTTTGAAGCCTCACGAGTACATTGGCATGGTGAGGCGTGAGGTGCTTGATGCTTACTTGAGAGAAAGAGCATCAACGAATGGGGCTAAAGTGATAAATGGTTTGTTCTTGAAAATGGACATTCCTAAAAAAGGTAGTGAAAATGTTAATTCACCCTATGTCTTGCATTATACTGAGTATGATGGGAAGAAAGGTGGAACTGGAGAGAGGAAAACTTTGGAGGTTGATGTGGTTATTGGAGCTGATGGGGCAAATTCGCGTGTCGCCAAGTCCATTGATGCTGGTGATTATGACTACGCTATTGCTTTTCAGGTATAGTTAATTGCTAATGTTAAATATTTCTCATTAATTGCTTGATATTTCTACTGTAAATTTATATGCTTTTGGTAACATCTTCCTTCACACACTGCTTTAATGAGATCAGTTATGTTCTGTTCAGTTGTGAATTGCCTTGAAGGCGTTGCTTAAAACTTTTATCCAAATGTGGAAGATGTTGATTTCACATTCCTACAGTAAAAAATAATATAAATTATATATTGAAATTTCATTTAATAACTTCAATTTTAAGATTTTGGGTTAATTAATAGCATAAAGTAAATTGAGTTTATATAAATTACATGAGGTATCATCATTGTTCTTGCTCTTGTTTTTTTCTGTTGATCAACTGCATTGGAGAGTCCTTGGATCTCACAATAATATGGTACAATATTGAATTTCATCAGTGGATTGACGAATATATATATAAAATCATAGCTGCCATGAATACTGTAGTCATGCAGCTGAAATTTTGGTGCTCGTTTGCCATATAGCTAATCTTATTATTATTATTATAGCCCGGATGAATTATTACTATATTCTCTCAACTGTTTCTGTAAATAGACATTTTAGATAAAATGTTTACATAGCTTCTGACATACAGGGCATTTTTTATGCTTCCACAGTTGGATTTTGCTCAAAGATTATTGTATTGAACTCACGAATCCTCCTCTGTTGATGCTCTTGAATTCTTTTTAATCTTTCCCCACCTCATATTTTCAGGAGAGAATAAAAATCCCCAGTGATAAAATGGTGTACTATGAGAATTTAGCTGAGATGTATGTTGGTGACGATGTATCACCAGATTTCTACGGGTGGGTCTTCCCCAAATGTGACCATGTTGCTGTTGGAACTGGCACGGTGACACACAAAGGTGACATAAAAAAATTTCAACTAGCCACAAGAAACAGAGCCAGGGACAAGATCCTTGGTGGTAAGATTATACGAGTGGAAGCACACCCAATACCAGAACACCCCCGGCCTCGCAGATTATCAGGGAGGGTAGCGTTAGTGGGTGATGCAGCTGGGTATGTAACCAAATGCTCCGGTGAGGGTATCTATTTCGCAGCTAAAAGTGGTAGAATGTGCGCGGAGGCAATAGTTGAGGGTTCTGGAAATGGCAAGAGGATGGTGGATGAAAGTGACCTGAGGAAATATCTGGAGAAATGGGACAAGACATACTGGCCTACATACAAGGTGTTGGATGTGTTGCAGAAAGTTTTCTATAGATCAAACCCAGCTAGAGAAGCTTTTGTGGAGATGTGCGCGGATGAGTACGTGCAAAAGATGACATTTGATAGCTATTTGTACAAGAGGGTAGTGCCTGGGAACCCCTTGGAGGATTTGAAGTTAGCTGTGAATACCATTGGGAGCTTGGTGAGGGCTAACGCACTCAGAAGGGAAATGGACAAGCTTAGTGCATGAGAGATGAAGAACCATGCCGTTAAGACGCCTGGTTCTTCCCCCACATCGACTTCCATGAGAGACAAGCTTGGATTAATGTGTCTCTCCTCGAACTTATGCAAGATGATATTTGTAATTGCGCACAAGTAATTTGCGATATTTGTTAACCTTGTAGACTGCACTAGTTTTGCGATGTCAGGAGGATTGATGTTTCGATCTTGGGAAGGGCTCTGAACTTGAGAAAACATTTATCAATTTGCATGCCTAAGTGCATAATAATATTTTAAATTATTTGGTAGTGTTTGTTTTCATAGAAATATTTTGAAGTTTATTGTCATCACTCTCATTTCTTTTCTTTTTTTATTGTTTCTAAATATATATCTTGCAACATTTATAATAGAACACGTAATAAGTGTTATATTTAATCTGGGTTATTGGTTTTCTCATCTTTTTCCATAATCCAATAAGCCATCAGCATTTACAATCACACATTATCTTCTTTTAATTGGTCGTTTATTTGATAAAAGCACCTAATGCCTTCTTACACTCTATAAGCTTGTTTGAGATTTGGATACCTTTTCTATCCCGAGGAACTATTAGTATTTTCTTTTCTACAATAAGTAAATGTTCTCCTTTTATTAGGGTAGTTTTTGTTTTGTATCATTCTCTCGTGATTTAATGCCAACTTCTTCTCCTATAAAATAACAGACAACGACTCGAGATTGTTATAGCGATTGTTTTTTTTATCCAGCCCTTTTAGGTGTTGGCAATGTTAGATACCTTTATATTATTGTTGTAGTTATTGACCCTTTTAGGTGTTGGCAATGTTAGATACCTTTATATTATTGTTGTAGTTATTGATTGATCTTTATCCTTACCTTGGTAGTATGTTGAGGTGTTGTTCTTTTAATTAGAGGTTGGTTTCTTTTTACTTCCTTTTAACTATCATGGTAGCTTTATCTAAGATTTCTGTATTCATCTGTCTCCTTAGTATGTTATGGTCTGTTACAACCTTCTAAGATGAAGGTTGAATAGAGGTAATAACTCCTTTTGCCCTTACCTTTTTCTACTAAGGTTTTTGTTTGTAGTGTGATATTCTTTAAATATATATTAATTTATGATCAACATTGTTGTTTTGCATTAGTGTACAAGAGATCCTATCTAGTGTTAATTTTAAAGACTATGCGATTGTTAATATCATGTTTTTATGAGTCATGCCGCTTACAATACTTTTCCCTCTTAATCTTGTAGCAGTAGTGATGATGTGATTGTTAATAAGCTTAGTTTACCTCAATATATCAATTGGTTAAATATTTCTTCACCTTTTTTGATGTCAAAAGAATACTCTTTGTTTTTTTGAACTTCTTTATTAGCCTTTGCATCTTTGCTACCTGGTTTAGTAATCTCTTTAGATTTTTTTAATATCGTGATCTTAAACAATCTTACATCTTTTATTTTTTAGATCGATATGAGCTAATTTTAGACCTCCTCAAACTCTTCATCAGAGTATGAATCGGTCAACAAGTTATGATATTGTCTTAATAACCAACATGGTATATTCCCCTTAATGGCTTTTTTTTTGTCCTCTTGCTAGATTTTTCTCATATTAAGTAGCATCATTGGTGATGATGTAGATATCGAAGTACTTGGTTTTTATGAACCTCTTCTTTATATTTCACTGCATTCTTTTTAATAGTAATTTTATGCACTCTTGCTTTGTTATAACTGTATTATACTTGGTTCTCAATTTCTTAAATCAAATGGCATGAGTTTTATCGCACCCAACATAAATGGAACCTTCAACAAGGGAATATGGAAAATATAGTCACCACCTAGTTTTTTAAAGAGACTGGAAATCCTAAAATATGCATAGGTTCTAGAAATCCGAGTAAAGTGTTGATTATGCTTAAGAAAAGACAAAAGTCACCCTTGCCGCATCATTTCCAAGAAAATGTTACCTTAGTTATGTATTTCTCTTCAATTCATTTTACGCATGCTATTAATAGTTCAAATTATTTTTTGATCTTATTTGTAAGTCATTTTTTATTGATGGATGATTGTCTAGTTAGCGTCAGACCCTGAATTAAGAGTCTCACAACTTGATAATTTTAAGTTTTATATATCTATTTATTTATATTTTTAATCCTTTTTTTATTATTTCTTTCTATAAAAATAAAAGTTGAACATAATACTATGCTCGACACATGTTGATTCATACTTTGAAGAGACTCATTGACTTATCATTAAACTCATTTTAAAGTTGAATTATATTAGGTCTATGTTGGTTTTTAAAAACTAAGAGACACATTGACCTAGATGTTAACACACAGGCTTTATAAAAAACATAACACCAACTTAAACTCATCAACATTGTTTTTTTTTTTGAAAATAAATATATACACACATATACATAAAAAGATAAAAATGGTTAATTTTTTATTTTTTTATTTTTACCCAATTTCAACTATTTTCTCAATATTTCTTCTCAATTTCATCCCTGATTATATTAAAACGGTCCTTATATATTGGCGCCTTTTTAATTCAGTCATTCTCTTTTCAAATTTCAATTATTTAGCCAATCTCAACTTTTTTCTTATTATTTCTTCTCAATTTCATCTCTAATTGCATTTCTTTTTCTCTTTTTTGTATTTTAAGTTCTTTTCCTTTTTAATTTTTTTATTGAAATATTTTTCTTGCCTTTTTTTTAGATTTTTAAAAGGTGTCAAAAGTTAGGTTATGACAAATTTTTGTAAACCCTACTAGGTCCTAAACTATTCTAGCTAAATTAGCCAATATGACCTATAGTTTTATCTTGTTGCTTATAAAAATGGATTTTTATCTCTTTCTAACCATTGATCGAGTAAGGTTGAGAATTACTAAAAAACTATTTTGGTTAATGATCAACCAATTCGTCTCATTTCATAAAAAGGTTGGTTGCACCATCACCATATTGGCCAATGAACTTAGTGATGTGTTCTCTTGTTAATTGATAATTTTTCTGAAAATATTGCCTGGAATCTCCAATCTTTATTCCTCTAAAGGTTGTATATATAGCCTATCAATCTATTTAGGGTATGGACAATTGTACACAGGTTTTTTTTCATTAAACTCCTAGCCCCACCTCTCTTAAATGTTGGATATATATATATATATATATATATATATATATATATATATATATATATATATATATATAAACTAGCCCAATACTTAAGAGAGTTTCCCTTAAATTTTAATGTTTTCAAATGTTAACATTAATATCTTTATAATTCCCAATTTTGTATAGGATCCAACATCTAGGATCTTTTCAGTATCCAATACGATCAAAATAAATTATGTCCATTCTTTCAATTTTTCCTTATTACATTCCACATATTGATTTCTATTCAATTATATTATAAACATAACATAAATAAATTATAAATGATTAATAAATTAAATTCTATACATTTCTAATTAAGACATAACAGAGTAAGATTATATAAAATACTACACCAATCTAGAGAATTTAAGTTAATGCATGCTAAATTTTATTTCATCATATAGCATAATTGAACACCAATTTCATGTTAAAGTGGGCAAAATTTCAAAATTATTTACATTAATTTGGCTGAAATGCCCAAAAGGGAATATAATTTCTATACAAAGTTTTCCACAATTCATTCATTACCCATTCCTAATTCATGCTCAAGAACATGATTCTTAACAAATATTATAAATTTAAACATTTCAATTCAACTTTCCATAATATACATATTCTTTCTAAGCTTTAAAACATACCAAAGTTAAAATCAATCATGGTGAAAGTGATCTTTACCTCTTAATCACAAGAAATCACAAGGAAATTGATGAGAAATCCAAGCTTTCTTCATTTCTCTCTTTCTCTCCTTAACTTCTAGCACCTTTATTTATAAGTTTACAACCCTTCCCAAAACTTGAAATCTTATATTTTAATCTTTAAACACTTTAATCTTCATTTCTTAAGTGTTTTAATGAAAAAAATCAAAAGAAATCATGAAGTTTGCTCTCCTTTTTTCCCTCAATAGCTAGCAGTTCTTGGCTTCCAAATGAAGCCAAGAAAGCTATTTATCCAATTAATTGTTATTTACCATATTACCATTATGTTATAATTCAAAAAAAATTTTGTTTACCCGAGTATCCTGTTTCAGCAAAAACTTTTACAATTTGTCTTGCCTTAAAGTTTTAATCCATAAAACTTCATTTAGGTAATACGTATATATTTATTTTATTCCATTATTCTTTGGGTAAATTTTCTAACATTATACTAACACAATAATACTTTTAACCAGGGTTTTACAACTGATATGTCATAGTTGGTTGTGATCATTGTAAGATACCGTCAAATCCATATAAAAGATATGCATATGGTTGTATATGAGGCATAAATACACTAATATATCCATCAATAATTGGTGGTGGTGATGTCATTAAAATCGATAAAAATATAAAAGATTGTATGGGCATACTAGGGGTGTGTCTAAACACATTTCTATATTGTAAGGGTGGATTAGATTATGAAGACCTGTATATGAGAATGTTTAATATTGGTTGTTGCACTAAAACTTAAAGAGATGATAAATTGTTAGACTTTTTATGATTAAAAAGTTGATCTCTCTTCTTTGCTTGTACTAATTATTTGTTTAATATAAAAATAATGAGTTTACCTATGTTTTTCTTCAAATGCATAATTGTTGGCACTTAGGAGTTTATTAGGATGAATAATGTTAAATTTGATCCTATTTGCCGTGCTAATCTTTTTATTTTTTAGATAGTATTTTAATTAATTATACTACTAGTTAATCACTACATTCCAATAAGAAGAAACTATTTAATAAGAACTTAATTTTGAGAGAAGGCAAGTTGCATCTTTGTAAAATTAAGTAGAATGTGAAATACTAATATTTCAAATCTTAATAGAAAGAAATCTATCTCGATTAACATCACACAAGAAAATGAAAAGGAAGAAAAAGAGAGATGAATTACAATAATTATAAAGTGCAATAATTGAAAAAGAAAATTAATAAAGTTATAAAGGAAAATAATAAAAACTAAATGAAAGATAAATTTTATATGTATGGAGCTAGCCATCTTTCATAGCAACTGTATGACCCTTTATATATTGGTACAAAGTTTCAATTCTATCAAAATACTTAACTCTAATTCTATAGAAATATTTATAGTAGATAAGAAGACTTTATTGAATCCTAATACAAACTAAACTCTTTTTATATCAATATCACTTAAAATTGAAGCTAATCTTATGGTTTTAATTAATTATTGTATTGACTCTGAATAAAATTAAGCTTTTTGGTTCTTTGTATATATTCAAACCTTATTGATGCGATCCAACCATCAAAGGATCTATTGGAGTTTCCAGTTGGTCCAGTTACTAGGCTAAGGCTAAGAAGTTCAAATAAGCTTTCAATTGACTTCTTCAAGATACATGGGCTAATATGGACTTCAAGAGGATTTGTAATAATAAAGAGCAAGCCTTGATTAATCTTATTCATGTTCAAGAGGGGCTTGTTGGTGGAACCAAGACCATTACACAAGGATTGGGAGAAGAAGACTAGATTTGGATAGTTTGACCTTTTGTTACTCTTTTGGTCATAACTGGAGCTGCAGGTCAAATTTTGATGTGATTCTAGTTGGACTGGAAACTAGACTTCTAAACATTTCCAACGGTATATGGCATGCCTTCTAATTTATTAAGACAAGAGAGAACCATTCATTTTAAGTTGGGCTTTATTGCTGCCAAACAGAATGCGGAAACAACGAATTTGTCTTATTTAATTAGTTGGGCTATCAAACTTTATTTATTTTAAGAGGAGACATTTTGTTTGGGTTTCAGACTTGTTTAGTTTTTTTTATTTTAATTAGTTTGGACTAGTTTTAGCTTGGGTTGATTATTATTTAAATTGAGTTTATGTGAGACCCTTTAGGAAAATTAGGATTTTAGCTTGGAGTTTAAAAACTCTTTAGGAATAATTTCATATTAGAATTTTGATGATAATTTCAGCATGGTAGCCAATTTTTTGGTTGCTCAATCTTGGTTCTTGATTGAACTTAACTTTTCAAAGAATTGACCATTCTTTATTGTAAATTTATACTTCATTTGCTCGTCTCCAAGTATAGGCGTTGTGATTGAGTTGGTTTATAGTTTTGTTGCCTTGGAGCAAATCTTTCATTATGATAAGCTCATTCAAATCTCAACAAACTTGGATTAGATTGATTTTGGGGTCACGAATTCCGTTAAATTCCGCTAGGGTTTGCATCACTTATGGTAGATTACTCTTCCTTGGTCGATCATGACTCTTGAACAATTGATCAACTTGTCCTTCAACCCTCCTAGTTGATTAAGATTCTTTTAGTGTGATCGATTACACTATTTATGAATTATTTTAGGTTCCTTCTTTTATTTTATTATGGAAAATCATTGTTTTTTTTCCCTAATGACTAACACATGAATGTTTATTTCTTATGTAAACATTATAATGGTAGGTTGTATGTGTTAGGTTCTTCATCTCCATATGGATAAGCCTTATATTAGCATTAGATAAACTTAATGGCTGATATAAAGATGTTCTTTTAAGAGGATCCGATGCTAGTCGACTAGAACTTGTCGCAATGGGTTATAACCACCTAATAACGCCATTGTGCCTTAAAAAGGAAATGCATGGGGTTGTGAAGGAGGAAAAATAAATCAAATCACCCCTTAGAGGTTGATAGTGGTAATGATGTTGAAAGAGGTGAGAACATATGCATGTGGAGAATTATACGATGAAAAAACATCTCATGGAACGTCTAATATTGGTCATTCCATATAAATTTATAATGATGATTGATTATCAAGATATTTAGTGTCAAAGGATTAACCTCTATTTTTTATTTATACCGAATGATTGTCGGGTAGTACATCAACAATTTCACCTATTTGTTTATGACATGATTATTGATTAATGAGATAAACATTAAATCTAGTCTCATTGGACATGCCAATTTGATGATTTGACAAATAATTATGAGAATGATCATTAATTAATTAGCTAGTAAATCATTAATTACCTTATTAATTATGCTATGTACTCTTCATTTCTTCCTTCTAATTAAGGAGAAACTATAGTTAGGAACCTAATTCCATGTGAAGGCATATAACATTCTTGCCAAACCAAACCAAGTAGAGTGTGAGTTTCTTAATATTCTAAATCTTAAGAAAGGTGAATTTTGTCTTTTTATTCCTTTTTATTTTCTCATTTTTGCTTGTCATTAAATGAAATAAGGTAGGAAGGTAAAATAATGTTGGTAAAAGAAAATAAATGAAAGCAATAATAAAAAAGATAGATTGAACAAAATTGTAATTTTTTTTTGCATATATAGGTTGCCATCATTTCTAGTAATTAGATGATTTATTTATATTGGTACAAATTTTTAGTTTTATCTAAACATCCAATTATAATCATATCCATATCAAATAAGGACTTTACATATAGAATCTAAACTTCTCCTTATTGATAATCACATTAATCCTAACTAATCCACACATGTAACTAGTTTAATATATTAAGTACTTTTATTCAAAGTAGAATTAACCTTTTTGGTTATTCATGCGAATTCAAACTCATATGGTCAATCACTTTTCCTTAGTATTTAGATTTTTTTGGTCAATTATCTTATTCATGATCTGGTATATCATTTTCTTCCATGTTTTATTTTTTTGTGAACAAATAACTATCCTTACTTGGATGATACATGAATGTTTATTTTGATATAAACACTATTATAAGTGAATTTCTTATTCAAGTCTAATTTGGAGTCCACTTTTTTATTTTTTATCTTCTAAGTTATCTATTAAGTCTCATCCAATCAATTATAGAATAAATATTTTAGAGATGAGAACAAATGTTTATCTCTCACCTAAAATGATATTGTAGTATAAGAGTCGAGAAGGAAGAAGATAGGATTTAAGCCTACTTAAAAAAAAATATCAAAATAAATTGAGACTTTAAACTTAAATTAAATTATCAAATCATAAATGAACAAATATAAAAGTATAAGTATGATATAAAACCAAATTAAATAAATCTAGATAATTTGGGTTTAATATCACCCTACCATATTATATGTACAAATGATCAAAAGCCATCAACCTAGTTACATTTTAGACTCTCAAGAAATAAAAAAAAAATCAAGTACAAATTACTTGAATTTATTCTCCTAAATTGTGAAAAAAAAAGCCACAAATCAATAGATAAAATTAGAAGGAGTTAATGTTGTTGCCCATCCATGTACTCTTTCTCTTGTATTTAAAAGTTTCATATCCTATTTTATTTTATTTTATCTTAACATCATTCTTATGCATTACATTATTATTATCATTAAATATCTTCATGATGCAATCACCAACACCATTAGGCATTAGATAATGACACATGTTAGTTGCCATATTTTAGAATATTTCATTGATGTACGTCTTAGTCCTTTAATTTTTTTAAAAATTACTTTGATCCCTATATTTTATTTTTTATTACAAAAAAGTCCTTAATTGAATATTTTTTTGTCCTTATGTTTTGCAATAAATTCAAATCAAATCCCAAACTTATCAAATTAATATAATATGATATTATAGGAAACAAAAGTCTTATTTTTTTAGTAGTTTATCTACTTTGAAAGCAGTAGCGACATTTCATTGTGAAAAACTGAAAATAGATAAAACAAATAGCCTTTAATAATTCTTGAAAGAGATAAGCGGTGACAATCAAGCTATTTTAAAACTACAATTTTTTTTGTCTGATGTTCATAGTTTATGCAATAAAACTATATTATTTCAAAGAATATTGACTAAAATGTTAATGGATATTATTATTAATAGAAGACCCCATTCAAAATATCCTGAAATATTTAAGAATAAATTGATAATATTTATTGGTTTAACATCCAATTAAAATTAAAAAGGATTCAATTTGAGTCTCACAAATATTAAAGCTATTGGAGGCTTACATGATCGTTTATTTCATGACTTTTAGGATTAGTCAAGGTGAACGCAAGCTGATTCGGACACCCATATTATAAAAAAAAAAGATTGAAAAAGACATATTTGTAACACTTGCCTTGTCATAAAAAGGATAAGATTGCAACTTCTTGAAAACTATAGTGGTAACAATCGGGATGTTTGAACTGTAAGGGAAGATATGAAACATTGAGGAATCCCATGGGCAATTTCATCTATTTTTTACTTTTCTAGGTTGAGGAAAGGAGGAAGAAAAAGAAGCCCATCAGGATCGGGAGTGATTAGAAACAGGGAACGAAGGGAGAATAACCATGGCAGTGGTCAAGGAATCGGCAGGGAAGTGGTTGGAGAAAACGCTGGTAGATTTGGGTTTGGATTTGGATAGGGATATAATATCTGGGTTAGTCTCCTATTGCGAACTCGCTCAACCTCTCGACGCCAAAGAGTATCTCCTTGTAATTCCCTTTTATCTCTTACTTTCTTCTCAAGATCTTGGAACTGTCTTTTTGGGTTGTATATTTGAACCGCTTAGTCTTACTTGTAATCGATCTCTTTTACCACCACACCTTCCGTCATCTGTTCGTGTTTTTGTTCTTATCTTTCTAGGAATGTGAGGCGTATAAGATAATTTACCAATCTAGGTGTGGACAGTCAGCCTGCTTAAGACCCCAACTAGCTAGGGAAAGCGATACCCTTAACGTCAAAAGCTAGATGTGATCTCTTCTGTTTGTGCTTATCATTTTACTGAAATTGAAATGCTTATTTTCTTAAAAATTGAATCGCAATGGTAGTCATATCTGTGCGGAATGTTAAAAAGATTTCCCCACTTGTTGGTATTATGGTTCAGAGACTGCATGTCAAGTGACTATATCGGCTGTTTACTCGCTTCTTTGTGTGTTGGACCGCTAAACGATGTTGTTTCGCAGTACCTTTTGGCTGTTTACATTTCTGGTTTGTCTCTGTTTGCAGAATATTATTGGGCAGGAAGCCAGCAAAAGTGTGATTGAGGAATATTTACAGCGCAGAGGTCAATCAACTCTTGTCAGTAGCGCACCAGCTGCTCAATCTTCAAAACTTCAGCCATACATCAAACCACTAACAGAAAACTATGTTGTCTCTGGAGGCAAGCAACAAGCTAGAACATCTAAAGATATAGTTTCCGGTGATCAGGGACAGGCAGAGCCAAAAACAAATACTGTTCCCAGACATATAGGAAATAGGGGTCCAGATGAGGCCAGTGAGTCGAGGCAAAAAGGAATCCAAGGTAAGTCTAGGAAGAAGAAAGCTGGAAAAGTCGTTTCACTTGCAGAGGCTGCCAAAGGGTCATTTGTCTTCCAGCAGGGGAAGCCATGCCCATGTCAAGCCCGTCAGCATAGACTTGTTAGTAATTGCTTATCCTGTGGCAAGATTGTCTGCGAACAAGAAGGAGAGGGGCCTTGCAGTTTCTGCGGTGCCCTTGTGTTAAAGGAAGGAAGTACGTATGCTGGTCTTGAAGAAAGCATGGCTCCTACATCAGATGCTGAATTTGCAGCTGAGGCTTATGCTAAAAGGCTTGTGGAGTATGATCGAAATTCTGCAGCACGTACAACTGTTATTGACGACCAAAGTGATTACTATGAGATAGAAGGCAACAGCTGGCTATCAAATGAGGTATTCAAGTTATTGCAATATGCAACATACTGGTTGCATTCTCTCTGTTGCATCTGCCTACAAGGAGTTGAGCTCTCTCCTTTATCTTTTATCTCTTTTATCTTTTTTTTTATTTAAATTTCTCTTTACAGGAGAAGCAACTCTTGAGGAAGAAACAAGAGGAAACAGAAGAAGCAGAACTGGCCAAGAGAAGTAAAGTGGTTGTGACTTTTGATTTGGTTGGACGCAAGGTATCGAATTTTTAGCAACCAGGCTTTTTTGTGTCATTTCAAATAATTCTCGTTTCTCCATTCCTGTAAAAAATCCTTGTTGTTGCAGGAAGCTTTCTGCTTCAAATTTTAAATAGTGGCACAATTATGACTGTTCCTGCTTTTGGCATCCCTTGCTCATTTTTTAAAAGCTTTGACTGTAATTTTGATGCTGCCCAAGCTCCTGCATCCTCACCTTTGTCAGTCATTTGAAATAAAACTGTATCCGGATATAGTTATTACAGACTTTTCCTTTTCGTCACGGTTTGAATGGGTAATGTGTTGAGTTGGGGTTTATAGGATTTATATTCATGACTTTGAACAATGTAACTGCCAAATCAATAACACTAAGCACACCTGCATGCAAACCTTGTTGTTGCACACGACCTTTTGCTTGAATAATGTAACAAAGAAGAAAAATAAAATGAATGTGAGAGTAGCTTTTGTGTTGAAGTTCAGAAAAGAAAACCCAGCTTTTCTGTGGTGTACATTACTCCCATCTTTAAAGTTACGGATCCTCTGTTCATGAGTTTAATCACTGGTTTTTCCACTTCTTCTCTATTGTTCTTTGCCTCGTGGATTTTATTTGCGAGTTATATGTGGGCAATGCTTTGCCTATTGATATGTGTTTCCCCCCCATAACTTGCAATGCTGTGCAGGTCCTCTTAAATCAAGATGATGTTGAAGAACTCAAGTCTGAGAACAGAATACTTCGGCCGCTAGATGAAGGAGACAGGGAAGTGAACCGAATCAAACCAAACCCAAGTCTTCGAGTACAACCTGTTTTTTTGGATCCAGGACCTAGTAGAAAGCCTGCTAAGGGCAAGCAATCAAACAAGGGTGGCCTTTCCAAAGGTTTGTGCATGGAGATAACTGGTAGGGTGCAGCATGACAGAATGAATTGAAATATTTCATGTTTGACAACCGGTCGGAGACATCTTCCATTGGAAATCTTGGTAAGGTTCACAATTGAGCCGGGGTGTACGCTTGCAAGATGGCGAATGACTGTTCGTGGATCGACATTAGAATCGCTGTTCGGGTTTTGGCTGTCATTACTATTTAGTGGTGACATACCTTTTCTTCTATCATTGATGCAAACGTAATACTCCGTTTATTGCTGCGGATTTCTGGATGTTAGATTTTTTTTTGTGACAAGTACAAATTTGTAATTTGCTCCTAAGATTTGGGGGGTTTCTTAATTTTCCCCAAAGCTTTTGTGTCTTCCCCTCCATGTATCAACATCCATAAACTGTAGGAATTGATAACGTGACATGATTTATGTCTCAATTGAGCCCTTGAAGTTATAATAATAATAATAATTTAAGTAGTCATTCCTCAATCATATCAATTAACCCCTTTATTTTTTCAATTAGGACTCTAATTTCTCTCCAGATTTTTTTTTCAAATCTATAAAATACTTGGGTGGGGTTATTTGCTTTCATAATTTATTTCTGTTATTCCACAATATTATCATAATTTATTTTCGTTCAGAAAACCCTCGATAAACTTGATCAATAGTGAAGTTAGCCTGGCTATTCATGGTTTTTTTTTTGGTAGAGATCAAAATAAAGTAGCAACTAAAAAGTCCATAATCATATGAAGGCCACATGGTTGATTTGCATGTTAATTGATCATAATTTGCAGTGCTATGTGTTGATTTGTGTCTCTCTTAGAGATCTATCACATGAGATCAATGGTGTTTCAATGATAGAGTAGTTTTCCTGAACTTTTGAGAGTATTATTATTTTCTTTCTGTTTCTATTTTTATTTTATTATTAATTTTGGTGTCCATACTGAATTTCTCTTTGCGGATTCTTTTAGGAAAAAAAAAAAAGTTTTTGTGGTTTTTTTTTATAAATAGAATTGGGTTTTGGGCTTAACTTTATTTTCATAAGATATACTTGATGTTGTAGGTGAATATAAGTTAAATATCCATATCTTTATTATTGTAGATATTTTATAATTAGATTTTGAACTTGCATTTTATTTTTATGGTTTATATGTTGGTTTTAGTTTAGGATTTTTTTGAAGGACAATAAGGGCGTGATAAGGATCATTAATTTGTTCATGAGCTTTAAGCCTAACCTTCTTTTTTTATTTTATTGGGATTTAATGGTTAAAAGATAATTTAGATAAGAGATTGATATTTTTTTTTCAATCTACAAATCACCTCATTTAGGTTTTAATTATAAAAACTCAATAATATTTAATATTTAAATTAGGATAGAAAAGTGGATATTTAATATGGTTTTGCATAATAAAT
>Ga0307517_10002901_pt1 | contig 27152 bp, 11 predicted proteins | sample 23_EM_MG_FD_194515 | JGI IMG/M metagenome (GOLD analysis project Ga0307517, IMG submission 194515) | Populus trichocarpa ectomycorrhiza microbial communities from riparian zone in the Pacific Northwest, United States - 23_EM | ecosystem: Host-associated > Plants > Roots > Unclassified | place... | reverse complement strand
TAATTGTGCGAATGAAACTACCTGCATGCCCAGAAGTTTCATGATCCCTTTTCCCAATTGTTGTCTGACATAACATGCACGAGCTCTAAATTCTTTTAGGCTTAGCGTCACTAGTTGACAAATTATATGTGTAAATGTATATATATATATAGACATGGAAGAGGGAAAAGAAGCTGGTATTACCAAAGAACACAGCAAGCAAAGAACTAATAATGGTAGCCACTGAGAGTATGCAAAATCTTCCTGGCCTGATCAGATCACCACCTCTCATTTTGAGCTCTCCTTCCATATATGCTGAGACCAAGAGCCTGCATATTCATATATATAAAATTAATTGAAAGTCCATAGAAGAAATCTGTATGGGGAATTAGATATACGTCGTATATGCTTGAACTATATAAGATCAGAAGAAGAAATTAAGGTCCTGCATGGATAAGTAACATCACCCTTAAGGAAGATCAAGATCGAATTGTTAGCTTAAAAACTTAGACAAAATGGAGTGTTGAGTTGGGTTCAGGTTCGACGTTTTGATACTAAATAAAGCAAGAAATTAATATGTGAGAGAGCTAGACAGCATAAAGCAAGCAGTGAGTTTATGATGTGAACTGATGTGTCTGAGCCTGGGGGACACACAGCATTACTCATTTACAGCCATGGTAGAGTGGGATGGAAAGGACGTGAATCTAAGGGAGCTGAACCAAATTTATAACACGCCAGTATTTACACAGAGTCCAAAATCAATCCGAAGATACCTCACTAGCTGTATAAAAACAATGGCTTTCTACTCGAATCATGCATTAAAAAAGATTTGTTTATATTTCATTATATTATATGAACGTGAATCCAGTAATTGATTAGAGAGACCTTGAGTTCCCAGAGCCAATGTTCAGCACAAAATTTCTTAGAATGTCTCCATTAACTAAACTCTTAATCGTCTGTATAAAATTGGGAAAAGCAGGGAACTTCAATTGGCTAATTAATTGATGAAAATAAAACTTATTACTTTGTACAAACTTGAAATATTTTTTTTTAAGGTAATCCTTTGTCCAATAACATATATTAAAGCTAGCCATGAGGGTTAACCAGGACTCTTCTGATTTAAGTTGAAACAAATAAGAAATTAACCCAGTATTTTTCTAATTCAAATTGAAAAAAATAAAAAAAATAAATAATATGATGAATCCATTCAAAACTCGGTTGACCCGTGAGTCAATAAATCTAAGTAAAAACAAATAAAAAAATCATTATAAATTTTTTTAAGGCTAATCATTTCACCTAATCCTAATTTTATTTCAAATTTATCGTCTGATGAGGTTTTATATTAGATTATTCTTAGAAATGGATTATATTAAACTTCACAAAAAAAAAAGGTTATGGTGACGAGGAGCCAAAATGGAAATCATGTTACTAAAGTTGAACAATGATGAGAAAGGTGCAATTATGCTAGAAACAATGTTAATGAAACTTAGGAGGAAATTAAGGTCACATCAAATGATGCTCCACTCGCCCCATGCACTCTATTTCTTTTTAGGCTTCACCTTTCATGAATGGCTACTAATTGTCCATCCAAATTCGATGTTTTACCATTCATGAATTAATCAAAAAAATAATTAATTATGCTTTGGAGCTGGATTATGCAATGTTGTCTTTCTATCCCATAACCATTGGTGTTAAGAAAACCATTTGAATTTTTTTTTTTTAATTCTGAGAGATGTAAGTTAATTAGTCAAGTTTTGAGTTTGTTTTTTAAAGATCATCAATTCAAGTCCTATAAATTTCAGAACCACTGGAGGTTATATAGTTGTTAACTTTAAAGCTCATGGGATTAGTTGAGGTGTACGTAAGCTGACCCGCACACTCACGTTAATCTAAAAAAAAATAAGAATATGATGCAAAATATTAAAAAAAAACTTTTTAAGATATACACGAACAATTACATTAGTAAGATCTATTGTTGAATTTATAACCGAATTATTGTTAAATACTTTTTATTTTATTTTTAATTTTTTTCTTGCTATTTATCATTTTTCTAAAACATTAAGAGTTTTGACAACAAAAACATTGGGGAAGCCTGTAATAACATAATTAGCCATTTGTTACTAAATTTGGCTTTGTTCGGTTAGCCAATTCAATAAACTGTTGATTTTATATTTTATATTGAATTGAACTAGAAATTAACTTAATTAATCTATAACTTGATACACCTTCAATGGCCCATTAATTCATAATTGACCAAGATTATATTTTATATTGCATTAAATTAGAAATTAACCTGGTCAGATTTAATTAATCTACGACCCGACTCATTCACCAGTAAAATGTTCGAACAATGGAATTAGCATAGTATGGATTCAAGTTAGACCGCTGGATTGAATTGAAAAATGTTTGCAGGTAAAGTCAACGTGATACGAATACAGTTTGCAGTGGAGGAGAGGGGTCAAGTTTTAATATTTTTCAAGAAATTATTGTTGAATTAGGCAATAATAGCTAGGGCTATTAATTTAGAGTAGTCAGTAATTAATACTGGACAGAAGCTTTGCAGTGGTAATCTAAAGAAGCAGAAGTATAATTAAGGAATAAATGAAAGGAGGGAAAGACTTTTATAGAATTGAGAAAGACACAAGTCATACACAGAGATCCATTGAAAAGCAAGAAATGGTGGCTTTTCAAGAGCGGCGTTATTTATTATTGACTTGTCTGTCTGTCCACCCACTCTGGTGGCGCCACCCCTGCTCCACCACCCATCCACAACTTCATCAGTTTATCTCTCTCTGCCTCGTTAGCAACAACAATCAAGATTTTGTTTGCAAATGTTTAGTGGTTAGAAAAATGAGAGCGCCATGTATATCCCATTTTATTTGTTAAAAAATGATATAAAATTATTTTTGAAGCTTGAAATTTTGTGTTGATTACATTATATAACATGGATGTAGTTGTATTTGATGTTTAATTGTTTCAGTTGGGATTGAGTTGTGACTGAAAAACTGGCAAATTGTTGCTGAAAAAACTTTGCCGGTATGTAAATTGTGGTTTTTTCGGTAGAGAGATAGGGGTCTACGTACATGTTATTTTATTGTATGCAGATGATGCTTGTGACTTGAGAAATATACTTAGATTTTTAAATATTTTTTATCTGTGTTGTTTTACTTTTTTGTTTTTATTGTGCAGGGTCCCAAAAAAACTCTTGAAATTTTAGGTTGAACCATTCATTTTTACATGATAATAGAACCATTTGTGTTTAGATGATTACTTAGTTCAAATCTTTTTTTTTTCTAATTAAGTGTGTGTTTGATATCGTGGTAGCTCTTGTGATTATATTTTTTAAAAAAATATTTTTCAGTTACAATTTTACAAAATAGATTTAAATAAAATATGTGTTTAGTTAAAATTTGTGTAAGATGGATTCTTACATGTAAAATAAATAAAAAATGAGTCTTTATAAATAAAAAACAAGTTATATTAACCAAGGTTTGAGATGTAATTATATGCAAAGTACAATGCAAAAGGCATAAGCTACTTGACCAACTAAATAATTTTTTTATGTGGTTAGATAAAAAATAAAAATTACTACAGTACCGAACGGTCTTTAATAAAATAAAGTATAAGATAATGATTAACTTGAATAAATTTTAAATCCAAAAAGCTTTTGAAAACTTATCCAACATCCTAATTAATGATGTCTTAAAATCTAAGGTGCTTAAGAATAAGGCTTGTGTGGATGAATAAATTAGTTAATCACTTTATTTTTACAATTTACTTCACTCTCCTTGGCTAAAATGGGTGTAGCTTAATATTGAAGTTCATGTACATGTAAAAGGTTTTTTATAATAGGTTATGAGATTTTTAGATATGAAAGTAAATATCTTTGTAGTGAGATAAAAAAATATAATAAGATACTTTATTTTTATATATATATATATATATATATATATATATATATATATTGAGAGTGAAAAAATTATAAATTCTTTACTCACGAGATATTTATAGCTTTTAAATTTTCTTATTCTGCTAGAGTAGAGGAGCTGCTTGAGATTCATTCCATACTCATGAATGAGTTTTTTTTAATGAATTTTTTAAGTTAAATGGATTTTTTAAACATATTTACGTTCAATTGATGCGCAAATCAATGTACAAAAACTTCATATTGTCGAATAAAAAAAACATTTATCAGTACATCATATCCAGTCGAACTCTAAATGATCAAAAAATATGGAAAAGGCAACTTTCTAAGCTAATCTAACGAATAGCTAATTAAATCTAATCTGTGTACTTAATTTTGTTAGCCACTTTCTAGTTTGTTGCTTATTTTCTTTATCAATTGATTGATTTTCAGGGGAAAAAACAATAATATATAGTAAAAAAAACTTGATTATATAGTTTGTGTTTGATTGAAACACCCTCTAAGCTCGGAACCAGGTAGACTGGCAGCATTTAGGGCATTTGCACACACTACACACCTCGAGGTTCATTCTTGGCAGGGATAAGGTTGGACCGCAGGGCCAGTCATGTTCGTAGATTTTAATCTTGAAGTGCGTGGCCATTAAGCTTCTAGTTTCCCATGTCCTTGCATGAGTGTGTCTACTTTAAATTAAATCTTTTTAGACAATTTATAAAACGCATCTCTCATCATTTTAGTGGCCCATTAAAAATAATTTTTTAAAAAAACTGGTAGAGGTCCATTCCAAAATTCTGAGTGGGATTAATCTCACATTATCAATGCTTTGAATCAAAATCTTAATTTTTTTTATAGTAATTATGGTATTTTGGAACTCAATTGAAATCCAATTAAAAATCAATTAGATATTTGCATTCGGAATTCCACAATTGGGCTTTAGAGACTGCTCAGCCCACATTCCAGTATAAGCAATAATTCTAACTTTTTACTTAGCAAAATCAACCATATTGATTTTTGTTTTTCTCGTAGTTTTAAAGATAAACATACCTTTTATTCTATTTTTACATACTAAAACAAAATTCACTTTCGTTTTTTTTTTCTTTTTTTAAGAAACAAATCTAAATCCCCTTTCACAAGTTTTAATATAGTATTTGAACCAAATCTGGTGATCAACCAGGCTCAAGACCCGGGCCATAAGTTTTGACTAGATTACCGGGTTTTGACAGAATTACCAGGTCGTCCCAGATTAACCCTCAATTTTTTTTATTTTTCTTTATAAAACAAAATGATATTTTTGTTTAAAAAAATAAATAGTCAATGAGTTGTATATAGATTTTTGACCGGGTCTTCCAAGGTAATCATGTCAACCCGGGTTTTTAATTAGTTACCTAGGTTTTTGCCTTTCTTTATTTTTTTTAAACTCATCCAAGTTTTAACCCCATATCAATAAGATTCTGGGTCAATTCATCGAGTTGGACTGGATTTTAAAACTATTATTTTAAATTGACAACCCATACTTTGAGTACATTCATTTAATATTCATTTAATGATGACCATTTTAAAATCTAAATTGAAATGTAAAACAAATTTGAAGTAACATCTAAATGATTTTTTTTTTCAAATTAGCATGTTTTTTTTAATATTAACAAATAACACAATTTTAAAAAAGAGATGAAATAATACCGTTTATACATGTTATGATTAAAAAACATGACATTCATTTAGAAACATGATATTTTAAGAAAATAATATATGAAATGAGCTTCACGAATTACATTAGGGAGACGAAGAAAGAAATAAAGAAAAAAACCTTATAGATACATTAAAACTTCGATTACGACACTATTGGTATTATAAAAAATATCTCAATGAGATGAATTCAACGATACCAAAAAAATAATGGCATACTCGGGTCACCATTAATGATATTTCTTGGTATCATTGAATTCATTTCATTGATATCTTTTTGATGATATCGATGATGTCATGATCAGAGATTCAATGTATCTCTAAAGTCTTTTTCTTTTTTTATTTTTTTCTCTCCTTTTTTTTATTATAATTTATGCGGTCTATTTTATAAGTTTTTTAAAATATTATGTTTCTGAATAGCAACAAATTTGAATATTGTATTTTTCAATTATAATATGTATAAACTATATTATTTCATTAAAAAAAAAATTAAACAATTTTATTTAACCAATATTTTTTTAAAAAAAAACATGTCACTAACCAAAAATATCCCATCTAAGCACCTAAACAATGCAATACATTGAAACTTGTAGAATGGTTTACAATAAATAAGCTTTCGCGTAAACCACTGAGTCTCAACACACCATGAATTTCAGGACCCGCAGCTGTATTATTGACAGAGGTTTTTGTCCTCTTATATTTGTATCCATACTTAATTGTTGACACTAACAGCATCGAAGATGCTATTACGAAGAGTATAATAGCATTCTGAATAATATAAATAAATATGATTTTTTATTATTATATATACTTTAATAATAAAAAATCATTTAAAAAGTAAATTGTATCGGAGAGAGAGAGATAAATGCTTTATTTTATTTTAATGATTTTGATGTTATTTTTTTTATATGAATTTATTTAATTGGTTTATTTTTTTATTGGTCTCATTTATTTTGATATTTTATTTAACATTATTTTTGAAGTATGTAAAACAAGTATGAAAAAATTAAAATAATATTTTTTTATTTTTATTTTTGGCTTTCCAGGTAGGAAACTTTGGAGTTGCTCTAAACCCATCTTAATTTTTGAATAACTAAGTGCCTGGCAAGGCCCGTAAATGGCTCAATAAATAAATAAATAAATATGATGAGTCACACTCCAATTGATTGATTAGGCATGTAGTGGGTCTTGGAAAACTTGCATGTAAAGTTACACAGCATTATTGATCATGACATCAAACACCTTAAAATATCATCGACACGCAACTCAAATATAGGTCTAATTAAGAAAAATAGACACATAACTTCAGCAAGAAAACTAATGGCCTACGTTGGCATCCCAAATCACCATAAAACAATAACTCAAGAACAATCGTATGGGATTCTTAATTTACTAAATTTCGCCGAATGCGCATTTATTAGGGCAAAGTTTTGTCCTTTCTTATGCCTAACCCTTGTATATATAGACATGGTACATCCTTCTACACCTTGCTTTAAAATTCAAGAAAATATTTCTCTCCTAAGAGAAAGAGAGGAGGAGAGAGGAAGGGAGATCGATGGCGGCTTTGAGATGGCTTGTTCACTCAGCATGTCATGTCTTAGGGTACCCTAACGAAGACAGTAACATGCAGTCACGTAACAAGGTTGTAGGGTGCCCTAATGAGCATGCAAATGGAGTCATGATCAAGAATTCAAGGCTGGAAATGAATCCCTGCACAGGATTTCAAATGCCTCTTCATTACCCTCGTTACGCAAAGGCTGACTATGAGAAGATGGAGGAGTGGAAGGTGGACATGTTGCTTAGAGAATACGGGATAAGTTTCAAGGGCAATCTTGAAGAGAAGAGGGCATATGCGATGGGTGCGTTCTTGTGGCCTGATCAATATTGAATATATATATATATATATATATATATATATATATATATATATATATATTTGATATATATATTATGATCTTGATCTAATTTCTTGATTATATATAACTACAAGTACTCTTGAGGCACATATATATATATCTGAAGGGGAAAGATTTTGGATCAAGTTAAACCTTGGATCGTAAGGAGAGCAGAAGATTATTTTTCTTTTCTCTTTTCGATGCTCGAGTATGTAAAATCACTTAATTTAGCTAGAAAAATGGCTCTATGATTATAAATAAATATCATATGCTTTGCTTTCTTTCGTTTTTTTTTTTCTTTTTTTTGCAATAACTTCTGCTTATTGCAAGTAAAACATATATATTAATCAATCAATCCCTGGGAATGTTTAATTACTTGAATCCCTTGCAAATTTTCTTCATGAAGTTTTTTCGAAAGAATATTCTTTGTATTTTTTTTCAAAAAAACCATTCTTATATACTACCAGGAAAAGAAAAACGGATAATCTTTGTTTATGACTCCGCAATATCACTAAAAAAACCAACCACAAAAATAGCAAAAAAATTGTCACGGATGCGTTTTTGTAACCAAAAACATTTATTAAAAAAACATGGGTTACTGAACTCGATCATAATTGTTTTAAGATTTATAACCAATCAAAAATTTACAATTTTGATTTTTTTTTATGGGAATTCATGACTAAATTTGCAGTCACAAATTAATTTGTAAAAAAAAAAATCATTTCGCCAGGTTAGGTAAAGTGCCACTTATAAAATAAAAAGAAGCCATAAATTCTCATACAACAAAATCGTTTCGGAAGGTTAGTGATATTGCTGGATCGCACTTAATCGAGTCTTGATTAGAGAAATATAGACAAACAAGACACATGCAATCAGCAACATGATTAATTGATAATTAACTAACTCAAGCTGGACATTACTAAAAACAAAAAAGGCTTAGTTTAACCTACATAATTAAACAACTGATCATGAATGCTAATTAGCTGTAAACGATTTTCTATTTTTTTTTTAATTTATAGTAATGTAAATGACTTGTTTCACTTTGTCAGTATTGTTATTTTTTTTTGTGCATAATGAATCTAGTAGTCTATGTAACGGGGCTGACCATATACGTACCCATATTGTTAGAAAACTTGGATTGTTATAGCGGGTGAATCTAGAACTCGGTTAATCTTGGGTTTATATTAGTCTAGATTAAAAAAATATATAAAAAGTAAGAGATCCAATTAATTTGGTTAAAAATCTAGATTAATTCATTGATCTAATCAAAACTTGAATATAAACTTGACTGTTTTTTTAAAAAAAAACAAAAACTGAGTGAAACAATTACTTTTTAATTTTTAATTTTTAAAATTAAGAATCAAGTTGTGATAATTTTTTTTACCCGTGACTTGAATTTTTCTCCAAATTAACTTTAAATCGGGGTTTACATCTACAATATAATCTATGCAGGCACAAAAAATAATCCACCACGAGATCACCATACCTTTTTATTTTTTTCCTTTTTCTTTGAAAGTATGTTCTTGCATTTCGTAACATTTGATTCTTGCAAAAGTACTTTTTGGGATTTTAGTTCCTATAACTTGAACAATATTTTATTTTCCAAAAGGTTCGACGAACCCCGTTTTCAAATACATTATTTTAGTTTTTAAGAGTTTTTTTGGGATATATTTTATCATGTATATCAACAAGCCTTTTTTTTGGCAACTCTACCAAGCATGTGGCTTGCTTGGTATAAATAGAGATTTAAGGCCATCGCAAGTGCCTCTCATACCAAGACACCGACACTAACGCCATTTTTGAACTTTTAGTAAATTGTGTTTGTTAATTAGTAAGTACTTGTTAATTATAAAACTTGTATGATTCTGTTTTGGGCTGATTAATAAGCATGTCGGTTTTTAAATTTAGATCTTGTTGTAGAATTCCCTACATATATGACTGTATATAAACTCTATATATGAGTTAATTAATGCAATATATATACATATAATTAAATTATCAAATATTATCATTCTCTTTTCTTCTATATATTTTAGATTTCTGCAATGTCCCCCACCGTTCCATGCACGCTCTTAAACTTCTCCTTTTCTTCTTGGTTGTCTAATTTCTTAGGTAGGTAGGTTAGCATTCCTAATTTGGAAACAAATCTGGGTTTTTCAAACCATTTTTCGTCGTCAAATTTTATAAAATTTTGGAGAAGGGATAATTTGGGCAGTACAAAGCATTAAACCATTTTATATGTGATGAGACCTCCCAGTGGAAATTCACCTTGCATTAGGTCTTCATTATTACTAGGGTAAACTCTTACAAAAAGGTAAAATTACAAATGATAGAGCCTCTCATTCAGAAAGGTAAAAGAAGAGTGTGAAGAACTTCTGCATCTAGCTAGCAGAATGATGCTCCAATATTCCTCAAATTATTTGTAGCATATAGTAAATTTATTTCGTCTGCAACAGAAGACAATGTAAGCAAGCACGTAGATGCTGCCAAATCCACAACCTCATTGTTTTGCTATGTTGCGATGCAACAATTCTCTCCTGCGGGACTACTGCAGCACATTTTTCCGCATCTCATGTACGGTATCCTTCCGATAAAGAAGCAGCAGCGACAACCTTCAAAAATCATGAATTATACATGGCTCATAATATCAGTGCAACAAGCTTAATTAAAGACATACAGAATCAAATGACCCGTAAAGCACGATAAATTTAGTTTACCTTGAGGATAGTCCACTTGCTCGGAAGCGAGCAGACGAGCACCTGCTGTTGCATTTGCACACATGGTAATGGATGCAACCACCAGGAACCATGTCAAAGCAACCAGCAGAGTTTCTTTTCTCATCATCTTCTTAATTTGCCTTTGCCTTTACAACAATATGTATATATATGGAAGGGTACATTCAAGCCTTTTCTGCAAGGTCCTATTTATACTGCAACTGCAAGCTGTTTGCATCGCGATGGATTATAATATCAGCGACGGGGTGATTTTGCATGTGCTTCCGCACCGGCATCTTTGATCTACTATCGTAGCATGAACCATAATGTATTGTGCTTATAAAGATGCTTGTATTATTTATTGACATGGTCTGTACGTTACCATTAATTACCAGTTTCCAAGACTAACTATCTGCGTTTGTTCACAGTAGCTAGATACTTTGTGTCTTGATCATCAGTGAAGCGATTGGGGCGAGCTGGAAATAAAAATAAAAATATCAACATGATCCAACACTTTCATTTGGTAGTGATCATTTTGAAACACTGTGTTTCCTCGAAACTTCATTTTCTATAGCCTTAAGAACCCATGAAGTTAATTTACAGTGGATGAATACCCACGTCCATTTACATTCATCAAGAGGGAAAACGATAACTTAATTGGAAAATAAATTAGTTATTCCTAGAGCAAAATCTGTATGATATCTTAACTTGGCAGGTTTCGATCGCATGCATTCCCAACAATGTCATCCTTGATATATTTTGCCAAATTTTAATTCAAAGAGTTCACAATATTCAACGAGTTCAGATTCACTTCAAGCTAATCTCCACGCTCCATCAAAGATAAACATTGCCTTTTAATTCGTGCTTATCTTATATGGAGTGCATAAAATTCATATCGAATTGAACTTAGCAATTATAAATCTATTATTATTTCAATTGCCTATATAAAGCACATTTAACATAATAACTTTGGCTTTAATGTAATAATTAAAACTTAACAATATATATAATTTAGTAGCTGATTTACTTATTCCATTAATTCAAAACATATATCAGAAGAAGGAATAAATTTCAGAGCTACCTGCATGGCCCAGATGGCTTTACAGACCAATCGCAATAGTCTGCATCCCTTCCATTTTCATAAATATCGAACCAATGCAAGGTTGGTGAATCTTGCCATGTAAAAGTACAATAGAACAACGTTTTTCCAGAGATATGTTTACAAAAATCAAATGTGACTGACTCCACGTTGGAGCAGCTTTTCACCAAGGTCATCGTTCCCGGATTTGCAATGAACAGTCAGAGCAGCATTTTTGTCTATGGCATTGGTGACAGTAATATATATAAAAGATTAATTACTATATAAAAAAATTAAACTAAATAACTTAAGAAAATAAAAGAGAAGGTATTAATTTAAAAATAAATTAATAAAAAGAAAAAAATAAAGAAAAAAGGAAAAATTATTTTTTTTTTAACATAAATGTAGATATACAGCGTGTCACTCGTTTGTATATTCTTGGATCATTTCTGTTGATTGAAAAATTAGAGTTTGAATTTTGAGACTGCAAGAACCCATATTTCAATTCATTTTCATTTAAAAGACTCTGGAAACATTCTAGAAAAATCATTAAACCAATTTTCAACCCTAATTAAAACATCCTAAAGTCATTTTAAAAATTAAAAATTTGATCAAATTGAAAAAATTTATGCGTCTTAATCTACTTTTACCGGTATAATTAAAGAGCAAAACCAAACTTTAAAGATCAAACTTTTCTCTTTAAGACAAGCTAATTAAAATAAAGATTTGATTTTTTTATAGACACAATGTGACTAATTAAAACATCTTTTCTCACTTATTCTATTTTAAAGATTCTTTTTCTCTTTTCTTAACATGAATTGTGATAAAAATAAAATTTATAACTAAAATTTAAAAATTTAAAAAAAGACAAAGGAGAAAATTTAAAAGAAATAAAAACTTCAAGATTCAAGATAGGATTCGTGGAGGCTTAGCAACCATGTTCGATAAATAATCCAGATTTTGCACATTAATTTGGCAATTTCGGATATTTTAAAATAATATATGTTAGATATATATTTTATAAAATTAAAAAAAAAAAGAGAGGAAAACGTCATGATATTTATATCTATATGTGTGTGCGTATGGATCAACTTCGATAATCTTATCTGCACCTTGACTCTTTAAACGAGACTTGCAAATAATTGGATTAGATGGTGAATATAAAATTTATTTTGAGTTATGCTACTAATTTTTTTATTTTTTTTTATAGAGGTATGCTATAAATGTATCATATACAAATCCAATTTTTCTAACTAAAATCTAATAGGGAAAATATAAAGTTAAATTACAATAATCTATTTAGGGTACAATGAAATCATAGAAACAATCTAAAAGACTAATTACTATATAGAAAAAATTAAAATAAATAATTTAAAAAATAAGAGAAAGAGTATTAATGTAAATTAAATTTTAAAAATAAATTAATTAAAAGGAAAAAAAGAAACAAAAAAATTCCAAAAAAATTTCAAAATTCTTTCAATAAAAAATTTATGGTTTTCTCGTGTATTTTTCTACCAATTTTTATTAATATTGATTTGTATTTTTATACTGTAAAAATACAAATCCGGTATTAAAATACCCGATTTCTCTGAAATGTTGCAGAAAATATATGAAAAAAATAAAAAAAACACTTTTTTTTCATGCATACGGTCAAATCTCTCCAAATATAAAAAATATCTCATATCTTATTTTCATACAAAATAAAATTAAAAAAAATAAATTTGTTAGCATGTATTTTGGGCTTTAATAACCAGTTTATTAAAATCATGAGAACTAGGCCCATATTTCAAAAATATCAAAAAAATATTTTGTTTTCTTTTAGTATTTGGAATTACAAATTTATACGTAAGATGTATTCCTGATATTAAAAAAGAAGTTTTTTTTTTATTGACATTAATTAGAACGGTTAGGTTTTTACCTTATAAGATAAGGATCTCTTTACTGAGAAGAATTTGTTTTCAACCATAGACAACCCAATAATCAGACAACTAGTTTAATCAGATAATTAAAAATACAACTTAATTAATTATCTTAGATAAAACGTATTAGGGATATTAATACCTTCTTTTTATGCAACTAATCTCCGTGCCCGATCTCTGAGACCAGTTAGGGTTTCTAGTGATCAAAATATTAGGTGATGACTCTCATTCTCTCTTTCCATCGATAAAGAATAAGAATTCATTGTCTTATCTATTTCCCCACACCACATACACTTGGATTATACCAGGAGGACATTCGTCGTGACGCTACACACGTATGATAATAAAAACGTTAATAAACTCATTTTCAATTCCAAAGCATCCTAGAATCATTTTGAAAATCAAATCAAATTAAAAAAAAAAAACAATATTTATGGACTTTAAATTTTTTTTTTTCGAAATGATTTAAAGGTACTTTCCTTTTTAAAACAAGCTAGTCGACATCAAGATTTGATTTCTTTTGGGACATCATGTAGCCAATTGATCAAAATACTTTCCCTCTCCTATCCCGTTCTTGAAGAATTTCTCTCTTTTTCCTCAACATTCAATTACTTGAAATAAATAATCACTAAAATTATTTATAATTCCTGCAGTATTTTTTTCTTGCTTGTTAAACGTAACACAAATTCATTTTTTATTGGATGGAGAAAATGATAATAATTAATTAACGATATCTAGAGTCATATCTTTATCTATGAAATTCAAAGAGGAAGTGAAAAGAAAGATATATATATACATAAACAGAAACATCCTTTACAATTTATTATTATTGGATATTACATCTTCGAAGCCGCTTTCATTTTTCTTCTCCAACTTTCATGAGAAAACCTATGCATAAACACTCATGCATTGATAGAGAATAATCAAGATGTTACTCATGATCAAAAAACACCAGATTAGACCTTAATCCTCCAGCTCCTGAAATCAAGACTAGAACCTCAACTTTTACTCGTATTTCTGGGACTGCTCAACGTTTTCTGGTTGCCCTGCAACATAATCAAGAAGCCCTTCGCCTGCTTTTTCACCATGAGAATCTGTAGCCATGTGAGTAACTGTACCTCCAAAGACTAAGATCAATATCAGGAATACAGCTGTTGAGGCCAATAAAGGCCAGAAGTAAGCAAGAATGGTGACTAGCCTAGGAGCAGCATATAACAATAAAGATAGAACAACTGAAGCGGTGATTGCTATAGCAAAGTGATGTCTATATTGCAAAAGCCTTTCTGGGATATCCATATGGCCAGAAAATTTACTAAGAAAAGTGCTCAGAGAAAGAGAGGCAGAGAGTAGGAGGAAGCAAGGAGAGAATGGTTTTGTCCTTGTTTTGATACAAGTGCAAATTAATTGAAATAATCTTCAACATTCATGCATTCATACATTGATAGAGAATAATTGTCAAAGGGAGATTCCTTTTCTTTCACAAATAATCATCCTCTCTGTAGCCTTTAAGTTTTTCTCTCATTTTCATACATCTCTAATTACAGAAATAACCTCATCACCAGACTACTTTTAGCTAAATTATCTGCCAAAAATGTTTTCAGATTTCAAAAGGCATTTTACTTTTTTTTAGCTAAAATAAATTGTTAGTATTTGATTGTCATGTTACTACAAGCTTTCAAGTAGTTGACCATTATATTCTTTATATAGGGTTATAATCATTGTTTTAAATCTTAAATGTGATTATAATCATTGTTTTATCTAAGACTCGATCTATCAATGAACTAGACTGGTTTAAATTGAAGAAAAACTAAAACTAAAAAACCTAATTAATCCAATGAAAACCTGATCATTAACTCGTTGATTTTTATTTAAATAATGTTTTTTTAATTTTATTTTAAAAAAATTAAAATCAATCTAAGACTCGACCCTTACTACAAATTAGGTTTTAAGACTATGGACATAAATAAAATGTAAATATAATATATATTCTTATAAATATTGTATATTTTGTAATAAAACTCATTTATTTAATGTAAGCAATACCCATGCCATGATTGATATTTTTTTTGATAAATTAATCTTATAAGATTATCATATAAGATTAATATTATTTAGATATACAGAAATTAAAAATGTAATTATCCCCTAAGGTAATAGACACTTGTCGGCAGTTAAAATTTTGGAAATTTATATATTAAGGGGTAAAAAAAAATTACTTAATTTCATATGAAGAGCTAAACAGTAAATAGTTGGTGTGCCAAGGGCAAAGGGGCATATTGGTCATTACAACCAAAACCAACAGAATGTTTTGGTATATGTTCTTTGTCCGCTTCTTGAATTGGTCGGCTACTTTATGACTTTTTTCAAGAAAAAAAGATTAGTGTACAGAGCAATTATTATTTTTTTCCTCCCATGTGCTCATGGGTTTCAAGAAAAGATTAGCTAGCCAGAGATCAAATCTGGTCCGGACTTTGCTGTTTACATTTTTTTTTTTTTTTAAAAAAATATTAAAATGATTAGGTTATGAATTGATGAGGTTAATCTAACTAAAAATATAAAAATAATTAAAATAATATCATTTTAATTATTTTTTTTAAAAAGTTGAGGTTTAGTTTTTTTTCTTCTTTTATTTCTTTCAATCCAAATTATTCTGAATTTTTTATCACTCGGATCTTAAATCGAGATGTCAGACCTATCCGAGCTTTTAAAACTATGCTATATAATTATTTTAGTTTTAATTTATAGTTTTTGTTTAATGCTAAATTATGAAAAGGATAACCTTGTGTACTGGATTTCCTAGCTACCTTTCAATATTAGGTTCTACCCTTTAAATCATCACTTAATGAAGCTTTCTAGCATTTGCCTGCTATTCAAGAATAAAAATATACCATCTAAAACCTTATTAATTTTTTTTTGGTATTTTTAGATAGTTTTGATATGTTGATATCTAAAATAAATTTTAAAAAATAAAAAATATTATTTCAATATATTTTTAAATAAAAAATATTTTAAAAAATAATCGCTATTACAATATCCATCGATCGTACTCTAATCTAAACATCATTTTACATTGAGCTATCTGCTATCTCCTATGAAGCACCTACGTTGAGTCCATTATTGTGCTTTTTTATTTGGGCATCATTTGAACTAAGAAAGAAAGAAAACAAAGTAAACTACCATTCCTCTAGCAACTTGGACCTTCTTCTTAGAGCCTGTTGAAGTAATGTCTAATGAAACTGCCCACTTCACTAATACAGAGGCTTGCATCTACCTTAGCCTCTCCACCATTTGGGGCCTGGATAGCTCAAATCTAGCAGCCTCTAGCCCAATATGATCTCCACCTCTTATACATTCAGAAAAGAAAGAACAGAACTTCCTATTTCAAGGGTCCAAGCAAAACAAGCGATGCGCAGAGTGCAAGCTGTATGAGAAGCTTAATACTCCTTTTCTTCTTTAATTTTTTTTAAAATATTTTATTTTAATACATCTATACATCTTCAATTAAAAAATATCTTAACTGGATCACCATCACTTCGCTATATATATATATATATATATATATATATATATAATGCTAGGAAGGAATTCAGTTAAGTAATAATTAACAATTGAGAACCCAACATCATTAAGTTAATGAAAAACCCAATTGAAAGTTTTGGTTGTATGTAGGATTTGGTCATGGCCTCTCTTATTTGTTTAGGGCTAGCTTGGTGGTGGTGGTGGTGGTAAGGAAATGGGGGTGGTGGGGGTGGATTCTTTCCTTCGTCGTCTAATGAAAAAATGAAATGGAAACACCAAATAATAAGCTTAAAGATTGCCAAATGGCAGAGTGTCAAATAACAGATGGATCTTCATGTATTTTTCTTGTATCCAATCATACTTACAAGCGAAGATGACACACAAATGATATATATATTTATTCTTCGAAGCCACTTTAGTTGGTCCTTTTCGATTTGGAGTCATCAAGACCTCATTTTTCTTTGTTTCCTTTCAAAATCCCTTGAGTGGCTTTCACTAGCAACGAAAAACGGGCATGGTTTAAGCAATGTTTAACGCTTAAGCAAATAACTTACTCCAAAACATGAGCTTTCTATCAATATAACCTGACGATGACAAGACCAGAAAAAAAAAATCTAAGAAAAACATTAATAAGATGTTATGAACCTTAGCCGAGACATCACCTTCTTTTTTCTTCGGCTTTCTTGCGATAAAAATCGAGTGTTCCGGGGTTTAATAGCTTTTATTTTTTTTGTACATTTCACTCGAAAAAAACACTAAATTAATGTTTTTTTTAATGATTTTTTACGGTTTTGATTTGCTAGTATATAAAAATAAAATAAAAATTATTTTAATATATTTTTAAATATAAAATACACTTAAAAATATATCGTCCAGCACAATATCAAACACAAAAACCTATTACAATCGGTGTTGCTAATCAACTGTGTCTTCCACCTAATAAAGCTATAAGATAGGGTCCAAAAGTTATGTTTGAAAAACCCCATTGATGGTTTGGTAATGTGAGGAGCCGGAGTTGGTCAAGCTTACAGGACCCTTTTTTTTTCTTTTATATATATATATATATATATATATATATATATATATATAGGACACCAACCATATATGCTTAATAAATTAATCATGCTTTAGTTTCCACTTCTCCTACTAATATTGGCCAGTTTCTGGGTTCGAAGTATGGTGAATAAAGGGCACCAACAACCAATGCCCTTACTTAAATATTTGTACACATATCTATCACCAATCTTAACTGTACTTGTCAAAGATTAGGTGGTATAAAGATTCAAAACTGTTATCCCGATATGTAGTTCTAGCAATTCGAAGCTTAGATTCAACATCACTAATCAAACCTACTTCGAGCAAAAAATATTACTCCTTTGATATATAGTTATATATATATATATATATATATATAAAAACCCTAATGAAATGTGGATGCTTTTCTCGTTACAGAGATTCATATTTGAATTATGTATGGATTCTCTACTTAAAATATTAGAGAAAAAAGAATAAATAATACTTACTTCAGATATTTGCTTATAATTTAATCAAAACCCGCGAATGCATCGTGTAATGTTTGGATTTTCTATTTAAATTGGACCAATTTAGTTTTCAGACGTAACAACTAATGCAAATATATATATATATATATATAAAAGAGATAATGTTGTATGGGATTATGATTTAGTTAAGGAAAATTAGGATTTTGAAAATAAAAGAAAGTAACGGTTACAATCAAAATATGAATGAAGAGATAATGAAAGCCGACTAGGCCGGCCTGTGATGGAAAATGTGGTTTTCATATTTTGCTTCACACGAAGGGAAGCTCCAATCCTCTCTTTGCGGTCAATTCCTTAAAGGGATGGACTCTTTTGAGTGACATACTTTTTTTCTGTATCTTATGTTTATCTCTAACAAAACCCTCTTATGTTGTCTAATAAAACCCCTCATCTTGTAGTTGTTCTTGGAGCTTGTGTGCTTTATTATTGTTAAACATTTTCATTTTGTTTCAAACTTTAAGGTCGTAATAAGAAAGGGAAAAGATGGTGGGGTATGGTAATGAAGAACAAGTTCTTGGAGGAGTAGGAAGCGAAGATCTCTCCCTTTCTCACCCTGACCCTATTGTCTTAGAGCTCAACCGATTACAGAACCTTCTCAAAGGTTTGCCATGTCTTATCCTAAAGTAAACTAAGTTCATGAAAACATGCATTGACATGCACATGTTTAGTTCTTCTGAGTTTATCAGTTCAAGTTAGGCTGAATTTTCTTTTGGGGTCGTGAAATTCTGTGAAAACATGAAGTGAAAAATGACACGGGATTTGGTTTTTGGTTCTGAATTTACGGCCTATGGTAATAATTCTCACCACAGGTAATTGCTGTTCACCTGTGTAAATAATTAGGAGCATGTAATTTGGAAAATGACAGCACATTATCATAAGATTTAAGTGTAATTTGATGTCAAAATTGAAGTCCTGCATTTTGACTTTTATCATTCTAGGCTACTGTAAAAGTTCTAGTGCCATTGAGGTTTCTTGTTTTTTGCTCTTTTAACTGTTCTGTTCTTGTCTCCTAGCATTTCTTGTGATCCAAAATAAGCATTAGAATGTCTTCTGATGATTTTTTTTTTCATCATTGTTTCAGAGAAAGGAAGAGAGCTGGGGGCTGCACAAGGAGAAATTAAGGCTTTGAGGGCAACTGAAGCTTTGAAGGATAAGGCTATCGAAGAGGTAAGCAAGTTTTGTGGCTACATAGCCTGGAAATTTTATCTCTATCATGCGGTATTTAAAGCACATACATCTGTTATGAAATGGCCTTTTATATTGTACTGTGTCAGAGATTGTAGTTTATGCCATTTAGATAATGTTTTGTAGAAAGTAATGATTCCATTACATGATCTTCTATTATGTTTCCATCAAAGGTTTAATTGGAATCTTGTCAGACAAGAAATAACAAGTTTCAAACTCTTTTTGTTCAGTTTAGTAGAACTGACACTTCTGAGGTTTCCTGGTTTTTCCAGTTCAGGAATGGAGTTGGTAAACTGGAAGAAAAACTTGGTGTCATGGAAAATCTTGTAGAGAGCAAGGTATGCTAGGTTCCTCCTGAAATTTCATAGAGTTAGGTGTAAAGAATCATGATCTGTGGGACTAAAATGACTTTTGTTCAAACCTGATTCATTGCAGAATCTTGAAATCAGGAAGATAACAAATGAAAAGAAAGATGCATTAGCAGCACAGTATGCTGCGGAAGCAACTCTTAGAAGGGTCCATGCAAATCAGAAGGATGATGATTCTCCTCCTATTGAGTCGGTCATTGCTCCTCTTGAGGCAGAGATTAAAATGTATAAAAATGAGGTATGGTAATGAAGTGAGATTGTTTTCAAAGAATCAATAGAGTATGAGAACGCCATACATTTTCTTACATGGATTGTAGTTTTCTTACCTCTTGGTATTTCCAGATTGCAGTACTGCAGGAGGATAAGAAGGCAATGGAGCGTCTTACCAAGTCAAAAGAATCAGCTCTGCTTGAAGCAGAGGGAATCTTGCGAAGTGCTCTAGAAAGGGCTTTAATAGTCGAGGAGGTTCAGAACCAAAACTATGAGTTAAAGAGACAGATTGAAATCTGCCAGGTACTATTCTTTAAAATATTTGGTTAATTGTTTGCATATGTTATGTAGATTTTGCGTGATGCGGATTTGGAAGTATATCACATGCAGGAGGAGAACAGAATTCTAGAGAAGACGAATCGCCAAAAAGTTTTGGAGGTTGAAAAGCTTAGCCAGACCATTCATGAACTTGAGGAGGCAATTCTAGCTGCTGGAGCTGCGGCCAATACTATCCGTGACTATCGGAGACAGATTTCTGAACTAAATGTATGTTTCATTCTTATATGAGTTCATCTAAGTGATTTTGTTCAGAATTATTGTTGTTTCTTCCTTGATTGTTAAACTCCATATCCCGACTGATTTAGATATCTGCCCTTTACTTGCTCAACTTTTCAGGAGGAGAAGAGGATTCTGGAGAGGGAGCTAGCCAGAGCCAGAGTTTCAGCAAACCGAGTTGCAACTGTGGTGGCTAACGAGTGGAAGGATGAAAATGACAAGGTCATGCCTGTCAAGCAATGGCTTGAAGAGAGAAGGATGCTGCAGGTATTTCAATAACAGAAACTTGGTTTCGTTTTTGGTTTTCACAAGTGATCGCCAAGAAAGAGTAGAGCATGTATTAGACATTTGCACTGGCACTGACAGCGGAAAATGAAATCTTGACAAAGTTAAATTCATTTTGCTTGTGTACTATTTCTAATTCCATCCCTTTATTTGTAGGCGGAGATGCAAAGATTAAAAGATAAGCTAGCTATATCAGAGAGAACAGCTAATGCAGAAGCACAGCTGAAGGTAAAATTTTTGACATTTCTTCCATTTTGTTAATGTCGTCTTGTATCTTGGTTTGTTAATTGAAATGTTTCTGTCACTAAAGGAAAAATTGAAGCTGAGGCTAAAGACATTGGAAGAGGGCTTACAGCATGTATCGAGTTTCTCTGTGAACCCTAATGCATCCTGTGGATCCCCTAAACCAGGAAAAACCAGTAACATACTAGGATTTTTAACAAGCAATGGAGGAATTAGAAAGAGGTCTGCATCACAGCCAAGGGGTTCCACCATCAGTAGAAGTTCTCCTTTCCAGCAGCCAAATATTGAAACTGAAAATGCCAACGCTGCTGGAATCCAAAATCGAGCTGATTGCTTCAAGAAGAAGAGTGGTTCTGGAGAAAACTTGTTGAGGAAAGGTATGTGGGTGTCTAGAAGTAAAGTTGTTGATAGCGGAGGAAAGGAAAATGCAGAAGTGAAGACAAACACAGATTCGTATATCGACAAACACAAGAACAATGATACAACAAGTTCAGCAGAAACGAAGAACAAAGTTGGTGGAAATGAAGATTTGCAAAACGAGGGAGGTACCATTTCTTCGAGCGAGGATGTTGTTTCAGGATTCCTATATGATAGGCTTCAAAAAGAGGTCATAAATCTAAGAAAATATTGTGAGACTAAAGAAAGTAATTTGAATGCTAAAGATCAAGAAATTCAGGTGAAGTAATAGCAACTAACTCTCTCTGGCTTAAATCCATAATTCCATATTCTATTAGGTGTTGACTGTATCAGAAAATTATTTTCAGATGCTCATGAAGAAGGTTGATGCCCTAACAAAATCCATTGAAGTAGAGTCCAGGAAAGTGAAGAGAGAAGCGGCTGCTAGAGAAAAAGAAGCTGTATCAGCAAAACCAAATAAACCAAAAAGATTTGGAGTATAAACTACTCAAAAAGGTTGGTAAAACCTGCCAAAAAACTATGATATATTTTTAGGCTTAATCTTTTCAATTTCTATCGATCATTTATTACTGCTAGTAACTGTACTTGGAAATAGTGTTTTCGATATTGTGATGATAATAACCCTTTTAGCTCTTCGGATCACCGCAGGGAAACCGAGCATCTTGAAGACTGCTTGGATTGGATATAGCTGAAGGCTACCTACCTGAAATTCATTTTATTCTTCAACCATGTCTTATGATTCTTCGTTGTAAATACGGACTGTTTTACTGATTCTAGCTAGTTGAAATAAAGTTCTAAGTCAATGGACTCTGAAATGTAACATCCTAGGATAGAGCTGAAAGTTGTGTTCATTGTTGCTTGAGATTACCTGAATGCTTTTGCTTGAGATTACCTGAATGCTTTTGGTTTTGTGTATATGGAAAGTTGAAGTGTGCAAACATACTGAGGATTTGTAATCAAGGAAATTGGATCCAAATAAAAAAGCGGAGATTGTCTGAAGAACTGCAACAAATGTTATAAATCATCATCTTCCCTTTCCACTCCCCCTTCTTGCACATTCTAAATGTTCATCACAGAAGACTTAGAATTCCAGTCTTGCTGCAGTTTCAAAGGAAGACACTTTTATGCCCTTCTTAAGAGACTGGTTACTTGCATAATCGTGTCTGCCTTCAACAAAATAAATCAATACATAAACAGCATGTTTGACATGTACAGAATTTCTTGATCTTCACTCTTTTTTCTTTCCTTTTTTTTTTACAATCGAGAGTGCTACGGCTTGAGCTTCGTATCTCTAACCAAACCTCTGCCTCCTACCACCCGAGCTAACACCCCTGATAGCAAGTACAGGTAGTAATCTTCCTAGTTTGGTTCAAAAAACACAGGAAGATCTAAGAAATCTATTATTGATTGATTACAACCACAATGTGCATGTAGCACAGACTGCTCTAAAACAACAAAACCAGAGGGTGCAATACATGGAGAAAAAAAATCCAAAAACACCTCTCCAGTTTCTTGAGAGCCTACAATGTATCATCTACTATACTTTCATATACTTTCCAGGCTAGGGCAGAGCCATATTCTATATCGCTCCATCTTTTTTTGGAAACTGAATTATAATGCAAATGAAGAGTTGGGAAACTCCCACCATTTAAAACTTCTGCACTTCTGGAATGGTAACTAAAGATGGCCGCCACTTTCGTTCTCCTTCCTTAAAACTTTCAGAGAATCGAACAGCGATTCCTTTTGACCTGAACTGCTTCGAATTTCTCAGCAGCAACTCCAACTGCTGCCTAGTCACCACAATCTTGACTTTCCTGCTAGCACAAGTTTCTTGTCCGGCCAATTTCGACGAGACCTCAAGTCTACAAGGTTGACCAAGGGAAGGCATAAGGTAATAAACTACCCCAGGTTCCAGCCTGGTGTCAGGCGGCAATGGTACATAAGGTAGCGCACTATGCACCAACATATAACCACCGTAGCGGCCGGATGTGATCTTCTTAACCCGCGTTGAGGATTTAAACTCCTTTTCTCCTCCATTATGGATGAGAACTTTGCTCCTCTCTGCAGATGAATATGACAGAACATCAATGCAGTTTCCCATTGTGCAATATACAATGATGTTTTGAACTAGTACTGTGATGATCCTCAATTTATAGTATGATTTTATTTGACTTCATCTTAGAGATAATTTGACGTGCAGACCATCACATCTAAGGAAAGATATCATTTTGATAATATTATCTTAAAAATGTCAATGGTCTGTGCATCACCTTCATTGTTCAAAATATAAATACATGGGGTGTTTCAGTTTTTATTAGAAAAAATATTATTCAAATCTTACTAGATTTTTCTATGATTATGTTTGTAACTTTAGAGTTTGAAAACCCTAATTTTATCTTTTTTATTAGAATTTTTTAATAAAAAATATTGATTTTCCAATAAAACGATGTCGTTTCTTACCTCCAAGGAAAAAAAGGTATGATCTAATATAAGCTTGATTGAGAATTTTAAATCTTAGGCGACAAAGTTGACAGAAAATTTGTGCAGGGAAAAATCAAGACTGCCTAAGTAGTTGGGGGCATGTTTTAGGTTTGCCCTTCTTTTTTCTTTTTCTTTTTTTCATTTGGTGCCCAAAAATTCAAATGCTATTAAGTAATATTCTAATAAAAGGCGTAGGAATATTCCTCATGGCACTGCTCACCAAGAAATAAATCATTGTGATTGCCATAATGAATTTTTTTAATCTCTTTTATTATTATTATTATTATTACACTATGATAGATCCAAATTGATGGTCAATTAAAACTCTTTTATTAAGGAAGAGAAAGATTACAAAATAAGGGACTAAAATGAAAAACACGGCAAAAAAAATGGTTTTGCTTAAACTAGGGCTAAACGTACACTTTAGTCCTCCAACATTGTAGATTATAAGCTTTCAGTTCCTGATAATTTATGAAATTCAATTTCGATTCCAAACTTTATTTTTCTTATTTTTTGGTTCTTGATTTAAAAGAGAAGAGGAAGAGTGGTAGGATTTAGGTAAGGCTGAGCATTTCCGGTTCAGTTCGGTTTTGAATCAAAATAAACAACCAAACCGATTTTTTTTTAATTTTTTGAACTGAACCGAACTGAAAACCGGTTCAAACCAATTAATTTCGTTTCGGTTTGGTTCGGTTTTTTTCCCTTTCAAACCGGTTCAAACCGAAATTATTCCAACTTGTTCACAGTCTCAAAAAAATCCCTAATTCCTACGTCGAAGAAGGCAACTAAAAATCTTCATTGTTTGAGCATTTTGATGCTATGTGCCCCGACTGCCCACAATTACAACAAGAGCCTCCAAATCCAAAGCTTCTGCTATGCATAATAAAGAAAAGATGTCATGTTTGTTTGCTGAAACTTGTATGAACAAATTGTCCAAACCAGCAGCCACACAAGCCAGCAAAAGATAAGAAACACAACAGGGAAAAAAAAAAGAGGGAATGAAAGGAAAAAAAATCCACAACTTGGCACTTACCCACATCATGCATGCATCCCATAAAGCCTGAAACTTTAGGTTTACAAAGAGTAAAGGGAGGGGAGAAAAATCAAAGCAAAGGAGAGTAAAGAGAAGGGGGAGGGATATGCAGAGAAGGGGGAGCTAAAGGGAGGGAGGGATATGCAGAGAAGGGGAAGGGGCGACTGATGGCTAAAAGTGATTTTAGGGTTAGAAAATGTTGTATTTATACTTACCTTTTTTTTAAGTGCTGGCTGGTTGAACTGGTTCGGTTCGGTTCAATCTGTTTCAGACTTTAGAAACCAAAATCGAAACCGAACCGAACTGGAATTTTTTTGTGATTTTTTAATCGGTTAATTCGGTTTTTTTTTCGATTATTTTTTTCTCGGTTTAATCGGTTTATCGGTTTTTTTGCTCACCCCTAGATTTAGGTTGTAGAAAGAAAAAGTCTTGATTGAAACCGATTCTAGCCACAAAACAGGTGATTTTTGGTTTCAATGGTTTTCTTTTGATGAGTAAAGTTTAGACTATATGTCGTAACCTATTTTTGGGTGTAAAAAAAATACAAAAAAATCAAAAATTATATTCAGAAGAAAAAACCAAAAAATAATAAGTAGTGAGAAGAGAATGCAAAAGCACCCAAAAAATGGCTAAAAATTGGTTAAGGAGGTTTAAAAATACAAAGAATGAAATTTGACAGTATATTGTTAACTGATGAAAGCCCGACTGATAAAGAAAATTCAATTTGAGGAAGAAATGTCCAAAATCAAATGTTTAAGGACTCAATTAAATTTATTAAAGGTTTAATTGAGTTGATGAAGAGTTTGATAGCAAGAAAAAATGATTTTGAAGTCAATTTGGGCTTTAATTGGAAGAAATTAAAGTTTTGGGGTCAAATTAAAATTTTTTAGAGTTGATTTGGTCAAATCAGGGGCTTAATTGCATAAATATTGAAATTTGATGGCCAATTGGGAACTTGATTGAAGAAATCTAAAATCAAGATCCAAACAGAAAAAAGCGCACAAATAGAGGGACTGATTTGAAAAATTAATGTTTTAGTGCCTTTTCTCTTTTAAATGAAACGACGTTGTTTCATTCACTGTTAAAAAAAAAAGAGCCAAAACATTGTTGTTTTGAACAGCACTGTGAGCCTTCTTCTTCCCCTAGACGCGCGAGGCAGGGGAAGAAGAAGCATTTGTTCCCCTGCTTTTCTCCTCTCCCTCTCTTTTCTAAAACCCGAAAACAAACCCGATAATAACCCCCACTTGCCTAAACTCTGAACCGTGGCCTATCACCAGACAAAAAAATAAAGGGGACAAACCTCTCGGGAGGCCCTAAAGTGGCTGTCTAGTGGCCGCCCAGCCGCCTACCCCTGTGCCATGACTAGATAGGGATAATAGCTCTCTCTCCCTTGTTTTCCACTTATAAATACCAGGGGAGAGAGAGGGTAAGGGGGTGGAAAAAAAGAAAGAATGGGGGAAAATATAGAGAGAAGAGAACAGAACAGGAGGAGGGGATTTTAGGATAAAAAAGAGAACGAAAACAAAGAGAGAGGAGAGAACTGAAAAACAGGGGAGAAAAAGAGAAAAAAAACAAGGGGCGGATAGAGAGAAAGAAGAGAGGAGAAGAACAGAGACATAACAGAACAGAGAGAAGGAAAACAAAAAAAACGAGAGAGAAGAGAGAGAGGCGAAAGACCAGAAAGAGAGAGAGAACAAAGAATACGAAGAGAAACAGAGAAGAACAAACAGACGAGGAGGAGGAAAAATAACAAGCTTGCTGAGCTCTTCATTTGGTGTTTGAGTCATCACATTCAGAAGACAACCACAGAACCGATCATCTGGAGTTATAACCAATTCAAAAATTCGGTTAAATGTCTTCACAACATCATCAATGCGTTGGGCTTTTCCATAGCACTGGATAAGTGATGTCAAGATAAAAATATTAGGCTGAAAGCCTGCTTCGAACATCTCATTCAACGTATTCTCTACCTCCGACACTTTCCCACAGCATGAGAAAATGGTAATCATGGATGAGAAAGTCCAACTATCAGGCTTGATTCCAGAACTCTTCATGTCCTCAAAAATCTCAACAGCTTTATCCACGTGGCCAAGATCAGCACACA
>Ga0307517_10002900_pt1 | contig 27152 bp, 29 predicted proteins | sample 23_EM_MG_FD_194515 | JGI IMG/M metagenome (GOLD analysis project Ga0307517, IMG submission 194515) | Populus trichocarpa ectomycorrhiza microbial communities from riparian zone in the Pacific Northwest, United States - 23_EM | ecosystem: Host-associated > Plants > Roots > Unclassified | place... | reverse complement strand
CTCCCCCCTGAGCGAGATCTGGGAGAGCGTGGATGTTGCTATTCCCAGATGTCCGGGCGCTGTTTGACATCTCAGAGACAGGAGGAAGGAGGAAGCAAAGCGCTGATTCCGAGATCATTACTGACGAAGGGTAAAGCACGAGGTCAATTAACCGGAGGGGATCTTCGAACTGAAAGTGCTTACTTGCGGTCAATAGGTAACCTGGATCACCATTTCCTTTGATTACGGTTTTTACATTGACCGGAGGTGTTGAAGTAGACGTAGTAATATTGGTAACACCAAAATATCCTTTTTGCATGAGCCTGGAGAGGTAATGATACAGGTTAGTAGGACTAAGAAGTACAGGCCCCATCGATGATGAACAAGAAACTCAACTCGTCGGAAGGACCATCTCCTGATTGAGGTAAGAATTTCTTTGCAATTAGACGGAGCTAGTTGTCGAACCAATTAGAAACTGCCGCTTCATTGATTAATAACTTACTGGTTTAATGAATAACGCGGTGAATCCAGCGATAAGGGCCGTGGTCAGGAACAAAGCGGACAGCGTTCCGGAAGTCGCCTGGAATTCGCTGTAACAGAAATCAGGGCCATAGGATTGTAGCCGGCGCTTCTTGTCATCTGAAGGGACGATAAGACAAAAAAAAAAGAAAAAGGGTAGGTGTTTAAGATGCGCACTGGTTTTTCCTCCGCTCTGAATCTCAAGCAAGCCAAAAGTGCGTTGAACCAAAGACCTATTTCCAGCACCCATGACGAAAATCCCACCCTTTATTGTCTTGGAACCTGGGACAGGAAGACTGTACAGGAAACGGAAACGCGGAATCAGGCCAACATAAGGACTCAAAGAATATGGACGCCGGGATTGTTTGGATACTTGGAACGGCACTTTCTCGATTGACGTCATTACAGATGCTATCGAACCCCCCGAAAGTCCACCATAGAAACGAAATGCGCTCGTCGAGGTCCCAGGGTTTAGATACTCCCCAGTTGATGATGGCCCAATGGATTTAAGAGTTTTATTGGCGAGGTATGCTGATACGTCGGAAGGAACGGAATCGAAACCGCAAGCTGGGACGATTATTGAGCCCGTTTTCGTCGCGAAGTAGTCGAATCTGTTATAAAGAACATCCACAAAAAGCTGAGCTCCGATTAACTGAAAACTGAAGATGCTCATAGCGACATACTCGGTAATGATTTGCTTCATCCACGATATTTCGCCCGTGAGGTCAACGTAATGAACACCATTTCGCACGCAAGCACTTTCGAGGTATATAAGCAAATAATCGCTTCTAGAGCAAATGTGTACTTACCGAACCACCGGGGTACCCCACAGCCAGTAGGGCCCTACTGTGTTGATAACAACGCGCGTCTCCCTCACCGCTGCTTCAACCTCGTATGCTTGTGTCACGTCAACGTGGACAAGTTTCACTGAAGACGGTAAATTGAGGTCCTCGACGAGCTTTCCGAGCTTTTGGGGAGACCGTGCTCCAATAGCCAATGTAAATTGCGCCCGTTGTGGGTGGGCCACTAGATAGCGAGTAACAAGTTTTCCTGTGTATCCTGTGGCCCCGAGGACGAGAATGTCTGTCTTTTCCGTCATCGCGGTCTGCAGATGGGAGTTTGGAAACACGAAACAGTGAGAATGTGCATGGTGTGCTGTTAACAGACCCGGCATCGCCGAAGTGGAAATCACGCGGAAATGGACCAAAAATGGACGATATGGTAATCAGATACTAATTGAATATTGATCCCTAACACTTATGTAAGGCTTATTTAACGCGAAAGCTTAACCACAACCGTGCTAAGACCAAGGAAGATATTTGGTGATGAGTCTGCTCCCAAATGGTTGATGCATAGTACCCGCGGCCAGCAAGCAGTTGACGAAACATAAAGGAAAAAAAACACGTCTTTTCTACATACTAACACACCGAATTGAAGATTATTGAACGTGTGCAAAAGAGTCTAAGTTTGGACTGCTTAATCACCTTGAGCCGAAAATCAATAATGCATTCACACTATAACATCGTTGTCGTCCAGTCGCCGGCCAACTTCGCAGGATGCTGAGAAGCGCGAGCGCAAGCAGGCGGTGGACCTATGTGAATGGGTTGGAATATGCGAAATACGCGTGTTAGTGCATGGCACTGCATGCCGCCGTATGAGGGTGATGGGTATCTGATGGGTATCTATATATGTCGTCGCAGAGCAGTCACGTTGGGGCAGGCATCGGTTTTGACGAAGACAATGCGGATGATTCAAAATACGCCGCTGTGGGCGTCGACCTCGATGAAGGGCCTTTCAGCCAAGCTCGGGGAACACAGCGTCGGCGGGCAAAGAGAAGCAACCCAGGTGAATGGGGCGGAGTACGTTGTTGAGCGGGACCGGGTGTATTGCCAGCCGCCGCTGGAGAGGAACTCGTGGGGGCATCAAGCGTATCAATAACAGCAGCAGCGGGGAGATAGGGGAAGGCAAAGAGAACGACGTTCTAATATCGAATTGGTGAAGATATCGAGAAACCTCCTTTCAACAAGCACTCCTCATACCCAGTTCACACCACTAACGCCTTGAATCAAAACCGACCGCGCCAAACTTATCAGCCGCAACATCCCCAGCAGCCTTCCATTCCTGATGCCGACTGGAATGGGGGGCATTTGTGGGGTTGCACACTGTGGCACAGAATCGACTCCTGTTGAGGAGTTTGAGAGCGTTGACATTGGCGTTGGCGATGATGAGGATGGCAGCAATGAGGATGGCAGCAATGAGGATGGCTGTGGTGAGAAATTCAAAGGACTTCATGGTGGAGTAAGGGTACTACAGCAGGTGTAACACATGTACAGTGATTTGCATTGCCGTTTGCACAACAGAGTTGGCAAAACTGTGACTGTAACATGTGGATCTTATTTTCGGTTTTACATAAGTCTGGAGGCTATATCGGACACCTGACAGCGCGCATGAAATTATAGATATTCGTACTTTTGACAACGAGTGTGAAAGAAAACCACAAGACAACTTGACTACTGTACACACCAAAAACGACCAAATAAAACGACCAAAGATAAATGCCTATTTGAATAAAGAGCCTCGGCAGCCTCAAACGACCTTCTTTGGCCCATCTTCTACAAGAATCGAGCTAGAGAACTCAAATCGCCCGGTCTCTTCAAGGCGCTGAATCAATACATCTCCAAATGCCGTCATGGGAGTCAAAAGGCCTCCCCCCTGAGCGAGATCTGGGAGAGCGTGGATGTTGCTATTCCCAGATGTCCGGGCGCTGTTTGACATCTCAGAGACAGGAGGAAGGAGGAAGCAAAGCGCTGATTCCGAGATCATTACTGACGAGGGGTAAAGCACGAGGTCACTTAACCAGGGGGAGTCTTCGAACTGAATGCGCTTACTTGCAGTCAATAGGTAACCTGGATCACCATTGCCTTTGATTACGGTTTTTACATTGACCGGAGGTGTTGAAGTAGACATAGTAATATTGGTAACACCAAAATATCCTTTTTGCATGAACCTGGAGAGATAATGATACAGGTTAGTAGGACTAAGAAGTCCAGGCCCCGTCGATGATGAACAAGAAACTCAACTCGTCGGAAGGACCATCTCCTGATTGAGGTAAGAATTTCTTTGCAATTAGACGGAGCTAGTGGTCGAAATAATTAGAAACTGCCTCTTCATTGATTAATAACTTACTGGTTTAATTAATAACGTGGTGAATCCAGCGATAAGGGCCGTGGTCAGGAACAAAGCGGATAGCGTTCCGGAAGTCGCCTGGAATTCGCTGTAACAGAAATCCGGGCCATAGGATTGTAGGTGGCGCTTCTTGTCATCTGAAGGGACAATAAGGTGAACAAAACAGAAAAGGGGTAGGAGTTTAAGATACGTACTGGTTTTTCCTCTGCTCTGAATCTCAAGCAAGCCAAAAGTACGTTGAACCAAAGCCCTATTTCCATCCCCCATGATGAAAATACCACCCTTTATTGTCTTGGAACCCGGTACAGGAAGACTGTACAGGAAACGGAAACGTGGGGCCAGGCCAACATAAGGACTCAAAGAATATGGGAGCATGGCTTGTATCATTACTCGAAACGGTACCTTCTCAATTGCTGTCATGAAAGATGCTATCGTACCCCCAGAAACTCCACCATAGAAACGAAATGCGCTCGTCGAGGTCCCAGGGTTTAGATACTCCCCAGTAGGTGATGGCTCAATGGATTTAAGAGTTTTATTAGCGAGGTATGCTGATATGTCGGAAGGAACAGAATCAAAACCGCAACCTGGGACAATTATTGAGCCCGTTTTCGTCGCAAAGTAGTCGAATCTATTTTAAAAAACATCCACAAAACCCTGAGCGCCGATTAACTGAAGATGCTCGTAGCCACATACTCAGTAATGATTTGCTTCATCCACGGCGCTTCGCCTGTGAGGTCCACGTAGTGAACACCATGTCGCACGCAAGCACTTTCGAGGTATATAAGCAAATAATTGCTTCTAGGGAAAACGAGTACTTACCGAACCACCGGGGTACCCCACAGCCAGTAAGGCCCTACCGTGTTGATAACAACGCGCGTCCCTCTCACCGCTGCTACAACCTCGTATGCCTGCGTCACATCAACGTGGACAATTTTCACCGAAGAGGGTAAATTGAGGTCCTCGACGAGCTTTCCGAGCTTTTGGGGAGACCGTGCTCCAATAGCCAATGTAAATTGCGCCCGTTGTGGGTGGGCCGCTAGATAGCGAGTAATGAGTTTTCCTGTGTATCCTGTGGCCCCGAGGACGAGAATGTCTGCCTTTTCCGTCATCGCGGTCTGCGGATGGGGGTTCGGAAACACGAAACAGAAACAGTGAGAGTGTCCATAGAGTGTGCTGTTAAGAGAACCGAAATGCAAATCACGCGGAAACGGACTACTTTGACAGCATGTACATATGGTAATCATTGAATGTTGATTCCTAACACTTTGCTCTCATATACCTATGTAAGGCTTAACGCGAAAGCTTACCCTTGCTCCGGGTACAAGCGTGCTAAGACCAAGAAAGATATTCGGTGACGGGTGTTTGTCCATGCTCTGGCCACATTGGACTCGCAGTCCTCGTGTGCGATCACCCCCCGAACACTCCAAGTGATGTTACCATAGTATCGGCATGTTGCTGAGGGACGTGAGGTCAGTTACATCCCTCCGGACTATATACAAATCTTCACCCAAATTCATGCAATCTTAATTCTAATGACAATGCTTTCCTGGTATGCTGCTGCAGGGTACTATTACGAGGCACCCCATGATATTTTATTGGGGAGTATCCTTAGGTATCCTCTCTTCTCCCGACCAAGGGATATTCATATCCAAGTATTTCCATGCCCAGGGAAAGGTGTTGGAAGTGGAACTGGCTCAATACTTTGGCTATTTCTATCTAACGCTGCTCATCTCGATTTGCTGCAATGCTAATTCCTTATTCGTTTGTGTAATTCATTACATTTTCACAATACCATCCCGTCCCTTGTCTTTCTAGTCTTAATAAATGCCTGTGTTATGTAAATTCTCGATCTCCATGTATCTTTGTTTCCCCTCGTCTCTTCCGTCAACAGTCGTTTAAATGCTCTTGGAGTCGACGAGGCATCATTTTGCGTACGTGGGTATCCACATATACCTATAGGAAGTAGTTTGCCAATCACCACGCACCTAGGTTCTATCTACTATGTAAGTAGTATGTACAGTCTTGGGCCTTGCTTGGAATGATACGCTGAAATCTTAAATATCAAATTCAAATGTAAGAAAACATTACTTCACCACAATAAATGGACAGTAAATCCTCATCATCTATTCCCTTCAAATTTCCCCAAATTTGGAGGTGTTCCTGTTGAGAAATTTGCAAAAAAAACAGGTGTATCATTGGTTGGTGGGAGGGTTCTCAGCTAATTCTGTAAATATCCTACTTTTGAACAGGATGCAGCATACCTGAAACTTGTCCAATCTTTCTCATATCTTAGCTACTGATAGAAGAGAAGTCGAGTTCTTAATAAAAAAATATGTATTTTTGAGGAAGTTATTAATGTAACAAAAGTGTATCATTAGGGGGTGGCATACTATTAGCCGGTGAATGGCAGGCAGTCACCCGATGAAGGGAGCTGAGATATTTTTTCCAACCGGCAACCGATGGGGCCGTGGCCCGTCGGGCCTATTTCCGCCGGAACGACAAATGAAGATTGAGGCGCTTGATGTGACAGGCTGTGACATGGGCGCTCGTTTGGCTGTTTTCGGTCCCGAAGGGAACTCAGTTGGCTAAGGACCAGTGGTGACCGATTGCCTGCGCCTACGAGACAGGGAGCGGTGGGCACATTTAATTATTTCGTTAATATGTATCTGGTTCGCTAATTGAGGGTTGCTTTCGACTCTCGGTTAGCGTCACGGTTGACATATCGACGGTCTCCATCTACGGTGTACTTGCATGGTTACATTAAAGTCTACAGTACTCACACCAACCCGCACATCGGGCAGACTCAGCATTTGAATGGGTCAAACATCACACTTCATTTTCAAGCTACTGCTGTAGGATTTGCAGTCTATGACAGAGATTCTTTGAAGATGTTGGTTGAAATAATATCTTCATGCATGAGCAAGAAAATTTGGTAGAAATACGCCGACGCCGCTTTGTTAGTGACTGTCCGAAAGACGGATCTGCCCGATGTACGGGTTGTCTTTTTCCTAAGTCAAGTCTTCCATATTGTCGAGTTAGAGGCTAGAATATCTCAGGCTATCGCCTATTGTCGTTCTGGAAGTGAAAGCGCGCTGCGCAGTCAAGTGGTCTTCCAAGTTAAAAACCCAAGTCGAGGAGGATTCAACTTAAGTTCCCCTGATTCTTCCCCGAATCCCAAGAATGATCGCCTCCACACTCTTCTCTCTCGTCATTTGCGCTACTGCCGTGTGGGGTTCGCCCCCTCTCCAAAAGCGCGGTGGGTTACTTCAGTAAAGATACGCATTATGGATGTATTCATCCTCGTCACTACAGATGCATGGTCTGACCAAGCTGTCAGTTTGCACAACCAAGCTCGTGCGCAATATGGCGCTGCACCTGTGACTTGGAACTCCGGGCTATACTCCAGTACTTTGTCGTACGCGCAGGGCTGCAAATTTGCTCACAGGTATAAACAGCTTTTTTCTTGCATGGCCACGGAGCTGAATGATCATTTTATAAGTGATCCACAAGGTCGATATGGAGAAAATTTGGTAGGCCATTTTGTCTTGTCAAAAATCTGGAGTTAGCTGACAACCAAATACTTAGTATGCAGGGACTGGTGATTTAGGAATTGACGATGCTGTACAGGCCTGGATGGGTGAATCGTGTAAGTGGTCTTGTTCTCCGAGTTGGATATCGCACTAAAGGCGCAAAAATTAGCGAGCTACGACTGTGAGTTGGAAATGGATAATGCCAATTAGCTCGCGCATTTTCTGATTTCTTAACAGATAATAACCCTGGATTCTCCTCCGCGACTGGCCACTTCACTCAAGTCAGTCCTCCATTTTGACATTGATTTATTTTGGGCTGGAAGTGACTCTCGTGTCATTTAGGTGGTCTGGAAGAGCACAACGCAGGTCACTTGCGCCTTAGCAAATTGTCCCGCCGGTACCATATTTTCAAGTGCTTCCCATTACATTGTCTGTCGATACACACCTCCTGGAAACGTTCTAGGCCAATTTCCGTGAGTAGCGCCATACATATTCCCTTGTAAACACCGTCTAATAAATTTATTTCCAGACAAAACGTTGGCAGACCTACTTAGATTGAGTATCGTGTCATTGTCGTCGAGAACGTGTCGACGTTCAGCTTGTAAATAATCACAGGTTGAGAAATGACAAGGAAGAAACCTTGACGACATATCCTTTAGAGGTGCAATACAAACCAATCCCCCAGATCATTTAATGCCCAGATGAGGAAAGGCCCAGTATTTAGTGCATGCCGAACTTGGATTATAGCTGATCATGAGTACCTTGAGATAAGAATCGATGAATCGTTCAAGCATGGATTTAGGGTATGGAGGTCGAGGAAGTCCGAGATATTTGTTGGCCAAAAGCACATGCATTTTTCGAACTCGCAGAAACAACTGGCTAGAAACATGAGATATAAGAATCCCATACTTGTGTCTATAAGGTTTTTTTGGATAGCCAGAGGCAGCCGCCCGCGAAATTCGTTGATGAAAAAACCCCACATGATTATTGAATCTGGGAAAGCCGCAAGGGTCGAACAGAACTCCGATGACGAATCAAACCGTATTCTAAGAGAGGATTAGCTTATCTATGGATGAACTAGTAGAATGGACTTACCTCGTGTGGTGACAACGATCCTGATTTGGTGCTCTCTGGATCACCACCACCACCCGAGATCGTCATTTTGGCTATCCGACCGTCGGCATCCTCAATCTCCACCTCTATATCACGGTTGGCACCGTCCTCAGTGTCCAGAGTGGCGTCCTCGTCTTCTGGCTGCTCTTTGGATCCTTCAGGATCAAGATTCATCACCTCGACGAACCATTTTGCACCTTCCTCCCAGCCGGCAAGTTCTGCTTCTCCAAGGGGTGAAAGGCCTGCTTTTGTTTTGATATCAATCAGATCGCGGCCCGGTCCGTCGTGTCGGACAAGTTTTTGGGCAATATCAAGGTGTGCGTTGAGCGCAGCCCAGTGTAGGGGAGTTGAGCCTGAATTGTTCTGTGCGGCGAGCAACGATGGTGGGACAAGAGGAAGTAGATAGTTCAAAAGATCTAAAATTCATCCTGTATCTATGAGATAATGATTTATGGAAAATTTTTTCGCTTGTGTGCTCACCTAGATGGCCGTTTGCGCAAACCATGTGAAGGATCGAATTTCCGTTCTCATCGCGAATATCTGCTACGGCAGTAACTCCGTGCTTTACCACAAGCGACTGGACATCTTCGAGGTCGCCGTATCTAGCCGCCAGCAGGAGGTCGTCCTTGTCGTCGTCAGTGAGTGGTAGAGACATGATGGCGGTGCTGCGCAAGATTCACATGGCAAAATCAAAATTTAAATTTTCACTCTTGCCTCATGACCAGATTGATCTCGTCTGGGAGTTCTCCATTTTAAATCAAGAGCCCTCCGAGTCTGATAATGAATCGCTCCGTATAAGTGTTCTTGATGTTATCTCTTCCTTCTGGAATCCGAGATAATTTTGGGACAATCGATTATCGGGAGGCGTTTGACCCGGAAACAGTATCGGTCCAAGCTGTGCCTCTCACAAACAGCCGGACATCTTGGTTCCATGTGGAAACTTGTTTCCATCAAATCCGAATGATGACCGCAATGAACTGCACGCATGACTTATATCTAAAACTGTTGTGGACTTCTCCAATGCTCGGGCCAAGTTATATACCTTTGATTCGTAACGCATCCGTCCGTATTCTCATTCCACAAGCTAGCCACCCTCCTTTCCTCACCGGTCTGAGTTGAGCTGCTGAAAGGACAATCATGACCCACTCTTCGCCAGCGAGCTATCTGGTCTGGTCTGTGATTACCTCTCTGGTACGTGGAATTTCGCCTACCGATTCTCTCATATTTTACCCTTCTTTCTTCGCCAGCTGGGGGCTTTTTTGATCTTCCATCTCTGGTCATTCGATCGGTTCAAATGTCTACAGTAGGGCCGTTCTATCAGGTGGCGAGGAAGAGACTCACGATTTTGCATTTATAGATGGAATAGTGGACCATCGTCAGGCGCCTTTAAGCGGGTCATGACAGTGAGTGTTCTCTTTTCTCAAATTTCAAGGTTCTCATCGTTCCCAGTATTCTTACCTGGTCACAGTGCCTATGATATTAACATATGCACTCGGAAATACCATTATCAAATACCACGAGGGGTTTATCGCCCACCCAGTTCATGGCAGTCAGTTTCCTCTTTCTGCCACCTTCTAGACACACTCTCATTACGACTTCCAGTCATTCCGAAGCCATATCAATCATGGGAACAGTGGGCACAGAATACCATTCTCCCTTTCAGGCTTTTATTCGCCATTGGATGGAGTTTCGAAATGTGTGTTCAATTTATACAGCATCCGTTACTTTTACCAACTTCGCTTTGCTTCTAGGGTAACTCACTTGGAAGGTGCGATGATGCCTCACTTCGGTTCGAGTTCTCCGCCGAGCTGACTAAACCGTTTAGAGCTCTGCTTCTGGTTATTTTTGGTGAACTCCGGCTCCTCCCAGCGAAATTGGTTCCAAAGTCCTTATTTTAAAACATGGATCGGGGGGTCAGCTGTTGCCGTGATATACATGCCACTGGTGACTATTTTCACACGGGAGGATTCTCTCAAGGTCTGTGTCGTCACCCTTCAAAATAGATTCGGAGCCGTATTAAGCCACTTTGCAGAACGAGGCGTTCATCTTCTTGGCTGGCAGTTTAGGAAGCCTTTCCTTGACCTTGTGGTTCACACCAATCCTGTACTGTCACATTCTTCTTTCTCCCTCACGAGATATACTTAGCTCGTTGCTGTACAGATGGACCTTCCCCAGTTTCCTGAACAACCTGGTAAATTGACATTATTTTCTCAACCCTGAAACCGCACTTACTCTGCGAATGGAGAGGGTCGAAGGAGTAGACACCGCAACCATTGTCAGGCTGACAAAATTCTCGGAATTGAATGTATGTCATCAATGCCACGTCTATGACCAATTCTCACTGGCACGCTAGGCCATTCGGGTCGTCTTCCGATTTCTATTTACTGTTCCACTTTTGATCTTGGGTATTGATGGTGTGCGTCCTCACTCCCATGTTAACGAGAGCATGCTATGGACAGGTAATTTATTCCCCAACCTCTCAGATGCGACAGAGTGCCCAATATTTCTCCTTTAGATTTCCTGATCATCATTGCTGGCTTTGGATGTGCAATTTCTTCCGCCATCACACTCGTTGTATGTTTCCGAATTTCTCTCATCCCACAGCTTGATCAAGTTGACGCCATATTTTTTTGTAAAAACCTAGATTTTTTTCCCAAGGTCTATCGAAGGCGAGATTGCAGCGCGTGATGCTGCCAAAGAACGAAAAATTGCCCGTTCCTTCGGTCGGTCAACAGGCGTTCACGTAGATAACGACTCCATACACCAACAAATGTCGAGTTACCATGGCCATCCCACTTCCACTGGTGGCCGCACTTATCTTCTCACTGCTTCACCCATCAAACAGACGTTCCAAAACCTCAGCTACGAGCAACAGGAAGATTTGAGGACTATTCCATATAGCCATGGAGAGTTGGACCAAACGAAGGATTCTTGGGACGAAGAGAGAGATGTTGCTGCCGAACTGCCACCTATCAAACCGAATCGCAAGAAAGGTGGTCGGGATATTGAGATGTCCGGTGTGGGTAATCTCACAGAGACCAATCTCTCGGTGCATAACCTAAGACTCTCGAATGTCAATCCGTTTATTTCAAATTTTACATCTCCTATCGGTGAGTATCGTTGCTTTGTTGTTACTTAGATTTATTTTTCTAATTACCCTACATATAGATCTTATATACACTGCACCTGAGAACGGCAACACCTCAAGATTGACTTTCAACCGTCGATAACTGCCCCGAGCTTGCATTCACATTTTTTACCTGCACACTCTTTTCTTCTGTTCCCCGTGGAACTGTTGTATCTCTATGAACAATAAAATACCTTAGACGGTCCTGCTGCATAGTATTCAATCTATACACTCCTTTAAAATGAGGACTGATCCAAGACTGATTGGTGCTGACAATTAACCGGCCCGGAGCCAGTAATCCACGTCCATCTCTTCCTCACCACACCACACTTCAAATTCAAACATGTGGTGAGTGACCATCTCTTTTCTTTCTCTCCACGGATCGCCTACAATCTTCACCAGCTGGACAAACTATCTATCATCATTCAGCCTCATTCGACAATAATGATTTCGGAACGGCTAATCGAAAAAACCTCCTTCACAGCAAACACATATTGAATGCACAGGTGTCCATCCGTGCCCCCTGCTGCAAACTGTGGTTCGACTGCCCTGAATGTCACGCGGAATCACAGAGTCACAAACTGGCGAAGACGACGGAAATGGCGTTCCTGTGCAAGAAATGTAAAAAGGCATTTCGGAAGGATATGGCGGCGTATGAGGAGAGCGATGAATATTGCCCGCATTGCGATAACCATTATGTGGGGCAAAAATCCTTGACTTCTCTTCTTGCTTGTTCTGATATTTGGGTAGGTCATCGATGCGAAGACCCCTCAGGCTGTTGTTGGTGTGCAGGGCGAGGATGCTCGGGTAGATGCTCGGTATGTTTCTTGTAATTTTGGCGATAATTCTCAGTGCCGACCAGTTCCATAGAATGCTCAAAGATGACCGTGTCAAGCAAGTACAAAAGTCTATATTCGTGAAAGACGATGACGATTTTGCGGATATCCTGGGATGACAGTATGTATCGCCCTTGTCTGAATGAATAGATCCTTCATGTGGAATTCAGCCCCATCCCCTGCTTATTCCAACGGGTGGGATGAATCATGGATTGCCTATGTGAAGGACTTTTATGTACACTGTTTATCGGGAGCGTTGTTTGCCGTGAAAAGTGGATACATTGCGTCTAGTGTAAAGATTCCTTGGCAAGTTCAGCGGTGTAGGGATTACGCGCGTCGTTGCGCCATTGAACAGCTATAAATCTGGATTAGAACTACACTGCATGCGATACGACAGCAACGCACATCTGATACCCGACTCTTGAGCTTTCGCAAAGAGATAAACGGTGAGACTACCCGCAACCATGAAGGGCCATAAGGGCTTCGCAATCTGTAGGCTGCTTAGCTGCTGCACTCGAATGAAAGGGGGGAAAACGCACAGGTGTCGGCCATTTGCGCAGTCCCAGGAATGCCATCGATTTATTTATTTAAGGTAAGTCTATAGGGAAACCCGATCAAAAGGCGTAGTTTTGACAAGAGGCCGAGGAAACGCAGGACTGTGTAAGCGGTAGTGGTGGATGTCGGGCGGGACCGTTTGTGATGAGGTGGGATTCCTACCGTGGGAACATCCTTCTTCTTTGAGTACTACTCTAAGGCTCGATATCTCTGCTCTTCACCACGACATGTTGTTGATGACGAGGTCAAGGACGGTCCAGGAGTCTGATCTCTTCATCAAGGGCCTATACAAGTCCAGGGATTTGGCCGTCACCAACTACATATCTGCAGGGAATGTTCCCTCGAGAACTAATTAGCGACCCGGCTTGAGGAGAGAATAAGGTAATGAAATACCATAAATAACACTGACCAGCCGGGAGGACAATGAAGGAATAAACTCGGATATGTTGAACGCTATAATTACTACTAGAAAAGGCCAAAAAAGCCTATAGCAATGGGTCCCCAGATAGCTTGGACCTCCTTCAGGAATTTGGGTGAATCCCCCAAGGGCGTAAATAAGCACTAAGGTCGTAGCCTATGCTACCCTACTTTGTTTCAAGTAAGATGTAAAGAAATCTCAACTGAATGTACGTGCCAATACTATTGTATTGAGCAAAGCAAGTAGGTACGGACTCTCAAAAGTCCAAATACATTACAAGTATCTCTACAATTATACTATTATAACAGAAACAAGGAACGTGTTCAAGTTGGTTGTGTCAAAGAGACAAGAAGGCACATAAATGAGGGGCATAAAAATAGCAGGGTGGAACTATATCTATGTATGTCGTAGGAGCGAACGTAAATTAACGATTGTAAAAGAAAGGAATGTGAGGTAAACTAGCGAATGGTAGCGTCAAGGAGAGACGCATAAGGCTCTGAGATATAAACGAATGTGTACATTGTCACGAAGAATAAAAAATGAACTTGTGAGCGATGAAAAGATTGAAAGTGTCCAAAAGAATGAGAGGAAGGAAATTGTACCAGGTGTGTCCTTCGAGGATTCTGAACGTTATACCGATTGCTAGTGCAGCGGCGGACGATCCCATCCAGAGCCCACAGAGAATGCGCATGTTCCTGTACTTGTTGTTGCCGACCTTCTTCTTCCTGTCCTTGACGTGGCTTTTGTTATCGCCTGAAGGCACCCAGCTCGCAGTTGTCCCGAAAATTCGGTCCTTGATGGCCATGAGATACGCATACTGCTGGATGACAAACACGAAGTTGACGTTGAAGTTGTACATCTGGCGTGACCACAGGCGAAAGATGACGATGGAATAGATGAGGGACGGGAACGCATAGGCGAAGTTGAACCACATGACCATCCCCGGGTTAAACAGCAGCATAAGTAACCCAGGCGTCGAGGCAAGAAAAGACATGAGCGCTGCGGCGGTGTAATACATCATACCGCTCATATAGCAGACTTTCTGGATGATGGAGAGTTCGGACTTCCAGAAATCTGGGTTTGTTAAGAGAGTCGTCGATCCGGCACACCATCTCATCTGTTGCGAGAAGAAGGCGCGGGGTGTATCGGGCGAAACGCCGCAGGCAAGGGCCAGTGGGATATACTTCAGCCTCCAACCTCTTGTTAATGCGTAAAACCCAGTGTGGACGTCCTCTGAATGTCCGATCTCAGCCGTCCCGCCAACTTCGACCAAAGCAGCGCGCCGATAGAGCGCGTTGCTACCGACACAGATCGAAGCGCCCCAGCGGTCACGATTAACCTGGACGATGCGATAGAACAGCTCCTGCGTAGCGCTGGCGCCTTGTTCTACCCAGGTTTGTTCTTCTGAAGGGCGGAAGAATTGCGGCGACTGAACAATTGCGATATCTGGGTATTTGTTCATGTACGGGAGCATCTCGTCCAGGAAGTCGGCGCGAGGACAGAAATCGGCGTCGAAAATTACGAAGAAGTCCCCTTCTGTCCGGGTGAAGGCATATCGCAGATTTCCCGCCTTTTTCAGATATGGTTTGTTATCGCGAGTGATGTAGTTGAAGCCAAAATGAGTTGCGAGGCTTTTGACACTTTGTAGACCGCCATCGTCGAGAACGTACACGCGATAGTTGGGATACTTTAGCTGCGAGACGTATTTATAGGTGTTCTCGAGGACCTCGATTGGTTCGTGGCAGCAGGGAAGGTAAATATCGACAAGAGGAAGCTTTTCCGAGGGGTATGAATGTTCTTTAACCAGCTTTCGATGCTCTGGGACGTTGAAATCCTTTCCACAGTATCCGACCATGTAGGAGATGATCAGATATAGTTGGATAAGACCAACAAACACGCCAAACCTTTTGGGAGGTTAACCGGTATTTTGTGAAGCAAGGAATGATGCAGCCTCACCAATAGAACATCTTCGACGAGATAGTGAAGAACCACATCCCCACCGAGACGCTGAGAAAGGACATCGTTCCGAAAAGGTACAGTGGGAGGCTAGCATGACAAGTTAGAAAACGTTTCTCGCGCGAAATCAATGAACATACCGACGCGTCTGAGCGTATATGGTCTTTTCAACATCTGTCGGGGGGGTTGGTAATATGATGGCCGACTGATCGGCCGCCACAACAACTGACACCGGCTTCTCGGCTGCAGACTGCTTCCGAGCCAAGGAAATCTGCCACCAGCGCTTAACAGGCTCTGCTTGTTCGGGGAGATTAGAAACCGGAGGTTCTACTGCAACGGTGATTGGGGATGGAACGTTGGATGAATCGGTAGATGGGCGTTCTTTGGATACGGCTGGTTCTCGCTTGGGAGGGGTATTGTCCAGAGGGCGGACAGGGGCGATCAAGTCCTTCAAAAAAATGCGGTTGAATTAACAGTAGATATCGAATGATTCTCCAACTTACCTTCGGGGCTGACTCTTCTTGATACACCTCAACCTCAGCTCTCTGCGGCGAAGGAATCTCCAGAACCACTGTTTCCCCAACAGACGACCGCCGAAGATAGAACCGACTCAATGAAGGCGCCGGGCTCGAAATTCCAGGGGGGAACTCAACAATATACTCACCATAGCTAATGCTGTCCTCTCCGCAGTCTACGGCCGTGGATGGCTGACGCGAAGTCGCGATTTCAGCTTCAGCGTCACCGGTAGAAGGGGAGAGAGACGACGCGGTGGTTGACCGAGGCACAGGGCTGATGCGGGTATCTTCATCTACAGCGCTTCCTTTCTTCCCACTTTCCGGGACCGCAAAATGTGTCTTGGAAAAGGGAGTGTCCGGAGGAGAAATGTAGGAGGCGCTGTCGTCGGCGCTCGACTCGATGGCCTGGAGGTTGGACAACGTCGACAAGGAAGACGAGGACGAGATGTAGGTTGGACGGGATACGATCCTAGGGCGGTCCGATTCTTCCAGAGCTTGATTCCCAAGCATCGCGACCAAGTGTTTGACTATTGCTTGTACTTTCTCGTCTGAAGGATTCAAGTTCAGGGGAGCTGTTTGGCGTTAAGATGTGATAGCGGGAATACACGAAAATATTACTTGCCTAAAGCTTGTCCGTCCTGCCCGTACATGAACATTAGCTGATAGCTCAACGGGTGAATCGGTAGAACATACGTTGTAGAGGGCACCATTCTTGAAGTCAAGCGGCGAAGACACCAAAGTGCCTGTATCGGACTCGAAATCGGATGTCGCCATACTCGATACGCGAGAGTCCTTTCCGCTTGGCCTAAAAAAAAAACACTTGTCGTGAGCGATGCAAGAGGAAAAAACTCAAGTACTGACGGTGGGCGCAACAAGGACAAGGGGCTGACACCATTGCCGCCAAAGCTTCGCCGGCGCGAGGATAGGTTCTCGTGCTTGAGGAAGGAAGGCTTGGGGATGGGCATCGTTTCTAGGCTCTCTGTATCGTTCATCGTAGCGGGGGACATTAGGAGGATAGGATAGGCGAAAAGGGGATAAACGAGTGGAATGGAGACGGAGGAGAATCCAAAGGCGAGTGAGGGAAATATACTTGCTTGTTAGTTTCGTTCTTGAAATGGACAGAAGTTTATCGGTACCTGGACAATCCCTGAACGGGAGAAAAACAACCAAAGGACAAAACAGAGAGGATCAGACGGCTGACATCCAACGAGGTAAAAGGTTGCGGTTGTCGATTTGCCTTAATACCCTTCTGGCGGTGGTTGACACAGACGATATGAAAGCTGACCGGTGGCTCCACTGTCCCCATTGCGGGCAGAAGCTACAGATGATTTTTATTTGGCCAGGAGATTGTAAAGCACCAGTACCTCTTGCACGGAGAACTGCCAGCCATTTTTGTGGTCATTTTACTACGATTCCATCGATGTGCAGCCCGTACTGGAAGTGCGTTTTTCAGGGACGTTGACTGGAAGGCCTCGTTTTTTGTTTCCCTTGATTGACGGCACCTGTCGAACGTTGAAACTCTGATCCTGGGCAGGAAGAGATACAAGGGCGCCTATGGGTTCCTATTTCGATAGAAAAAGTTCCTTTTACAGTTCTTTGCGTGATTTCTCGAGTGATTCTAAGAACATCCACGTGATCCGGTGTCTTGCCAAAGTTAGCCAAGGTTGCGCTTTGGCGTTTTTCGTTTGTATATGATTACGATAACGTAGATGTCTTCATTGTGTGACCTTAAAAAATGAATAGGGATGGTCAATACCGCCAAATTCCTCGTAACCACAGCCTATATTCCCTCGTCAGACAGCCCAAACTATGGGTTATGCCTTTATAGAGAACGAGTAAAATATATTCGAAAACTCATGGGTGATGGAGAATGGATTCATATTGAAATACGTAAGCCATACACAGTGCTATCGAAGTTACGAATCATGATTGTGAAAAAGTGCAGATAAACCCCAGAAACACAGCTCCGACACTATGAGAGCCGCATTATGGATTATTGGAAAGTTATTGCGGACCTATGGTATGCAATTTCCCGTCCAACAAGTCGGTAGCTATAAAATATAAGGGGTTATGGGTTATCAGTATGGACTCGGCGGTAATAGGAATTCAAGTGGTCCCTTTTTCAACCCGAGACGTAGGTTCGGAGCAAGCCTTTGCTCCGGTCCGGCTGAAAATCTCCTTAAAAGGCTTTGTTTGTGCAACAAACATGCACCGGCAGCAGAAGGCGGCTTGGAACGAACCTACCCGAGACGTGGGAATCGGAGGGATGTAAATTTGGATGTTCATGTTATCACTTGCTTACCTTCGTTGATCCCACACCTAAAAGGCGACCAAGGTATTTTTGGTCATCGTTGAGTAAGTATTCCTTGTTAAGGAAAGTAAATTATTGGCTACATATCGATACGCGAATCCGAGGTCCGGGAGAAACAGGTTTGAGGATAAGTATCGCTTAATTGCCGTTACTCCAATTTGTCTAGGCACGGATTGTGTTGTTTTTTGAAATTTCGCGAGTTCCACGAAATGATTGCTGAATATGGCCAGTTTAACCACTACTCCACGTGGAGTAGTGGTTAAACTGGCCAAAACGATATTCAACAATGATGTGCACTGCTACACGCAATGGAGACGACTCGGAATAGACCCTTGTCTTTTCTCTGAAATACTGACTTGGGTGAAGTGGCCACTCGCGGCAGAGAACCCAAGATGATTATCTGTTTAAGAAATCAGAAAAAGATGCGATCTAATTGGAATTGTTCGCTTTTTCCAACTCACAGTCGTATTGCGCTAATTTTTGCGCCATCAGTTAGCTGTGGATGTGCACCTCGAAGAAAAAGACCGCTTACATGATTCAGCCATCCAAGACGCCATGGCATCCTGAATTCCTCCATTAAGATTCGGCGTTGCATACTATTCGACCGTCAGCCCATGTCCTAATTTCTGAAGAGCAAATGGCGTACCAAAATTTCCCCGTATCGACTCTGCGTATCGCTTGTGAAACAAGGGATTCAGTATATGAGAGAGAGAGAAGGCTATCCATATGTACCTGTGAGCGAATTTACACGCCTGAGCATACTGCAAGGTAGCGGTATATAGCGGGGTATTCCACTGAAGAGGTCGTGCACCGTATTGCGCACGAGCTCGGTTTGGCGAGGCGAGGACTTGGTCGGACCACGCATCTGAGGGATGAGGGTGAATATCCGGAATGGCATATCTTTATTGGAGTAACCCACCTCGCTTTTCAAGAGAGGGTGAACCCAACACAGCAGTCACGCAGGCCACGAAAGTGAAAAGTATGAACCGAGTCATTGTGGAGGCGGTCATTTTTTGGGATTCAGTGGAGGAAACTGAAGTTGAATCCACCGGGACTTTGCCTTTTAACTCGACCGAGCTTCGGAGTTCCTCACTTCTTGTGTTCATGGACAATGTCAGAAATTGGGGTCAATATGTCAAACATCACTTGACCAAGCGCAGAAGCTCATGCTTCCAGAGCAGTTAGAAGATGCCGCAATCGTCCAGATGACATCCTCCATCAATTCGAACCCCTCATAACCCATACCTCTCATAACCCGTACACCCCCTTAACCCATAGGTTTGGGCCGCCACAGAATCCAGATTTTATACCCAAATTGACTTCTCAAAACCATAGCGTGCGCCGTCCACAGAGGGGTATGGGTTATGAGGGGTTTGACTGTACATGGCGCTTCATAGGTTAGGCGTGCCAGCAGCGTTGTACAAGGTCAAGCAACTGTCAAGGAAGAACAGTCAAATTTCCATCAATGATGGTCAAAATTTGACACGGACTTTGACAGTCCTTCCTTACAGGGCAATAATACTATATATATACAGGAAAAGAAGAGCAAGAAAAGCCAAAAGAAAATTAAAAAGAGCCAGAATTCTACAACGCAGGAACCATATAACAGTTGATGCAGGAGATTCCAAGCTTAAAATAAAATAGAAAAAAATTGCGATCATAAGATAAAATGGAGGATGGAAGGAGATCGCAAGGGGGTATAGAAAAACGTTCTGGGAGGGATTAAAAGCATGTACAAGCGAACCGATATGATTATAACTTGATTACAACAACAGAGGGATACAGAGAGAGAGAGAAAACAACGCAACGGCAGATTGAAATACAGCATTTGAGGAGATCACCAAGGCAAGCAAAAACAAAAAAAGAGAAGCCAAAAAACAAAAAGAAAGATCCTCGTGAACCCCCCTCTCCATTCCCATGCCTATGATACCAACTCCTCCCATCCCACCCACCACGCAAATAAGGATGCCCATCACTCTCATACGGCGGCGGCACACTATGTGCTGCAATATACTCCCGTATACTCCTCCGCCAACCCATCCACATGCGTCCGCCGCCTGCTCGCGCTCATGCCCCTCGGCACATCACCACCAGGCCTCGCCATGCACTCGGGGTCCTGCGAGGAAGACAATCTCGGTGTGACTCTATTGGTTTCCTGAGTGATTAAATAAAAAATAAAAAATATAAAAGAACGGTGACACACGCTAGAATACTTAGTACTCTTTACCAACATTGTATTTGGAAATAGATTTGTCAGGCGCGCGACGGGGTTTACAAGAAGGCTACGGAAGGTATATCTGGCGTATGCCTGGGTGCATGTTCTAAACAGGTCTTCCAACATTTTGTCTGGGAAAGGATTTATTAGACGCAGCAGGCTTTACGCGTATACAAAAGGGTACTCACGGGAATTGGCCTGTAACGTTTCCGGGAGGTGTGTACCGACAGACGACGAAATTGGAGGGGTGCGGAAATATGGTACCAGGATAGCATTTTGCCACGGCGCAAGCAACCTGCGTCGTGCTCTTCCAAACCACCTAGGATGAAACGAGGGTCAATTCCAACCTTAAAATATATCAGTGCTCAAGTGTTGAAAAACTGACTTGGGTGAAGTGGCGAGTCGCGGGAGAGAACCCAGGGTTAGAATCTGTTTGGAAATCAGAAAATTATGCGATCTAAATGGAATTGTTCGCTTTCCAACTCACAGTCGTATTTCGCTAATTTTTGCACCGTCAATTGGCCATGGATGTGCACCTCGAAGAAAAGGACCACTTACATGATTCAGCCATCCAGGATGCCATGGCATCCTGAATCCCTCCATCCGGATTCGACTCGGACGTTGCATACTATTCGGCCGTCAGCCCGTGTCCTAATTTCAGAAGAGCAAATGGCGTACCAAATTTTCCCCGTAATCACCCTGCCCATCACTTGTGAAATAATAGATTCAGTATATGCGAAAGAAAGAAAGAAAGAAAAGGCTGTCCATATGTACCTGTAAACGAATTTACACGCCTGAGCATATTGCAAGGTAGAGGTATATAGCCAGACGTTCCACCCAAGAGGTTGAGCACCGTATTTCGCACGGGCTTGGCTGTGCAAATCGAGAGCTTGGTCAGACCACGAATCTGAGGGACGAGGGTGAATATCCAGAATAGTATGTTTTTATTGGAGTAACCCACCACGTGGTTCAAGGGGTGAACCCAACACAGCAGCCACCCAGACGACGAGAGAGAAGAGTATGAATCGAATCGCTGTGGGGGCGACCATTTCTTCGGATTCGGCAAGGGGGAGGAAACCGAAGTTGAACCCACTGGCAGGACGTCGCCTTTTAACTCGACCGAGCCCCGAAGTTCCTCGCTTCCGGCGTTCATGCATAACGTCAAATATTGGACTTATGTAGCTGCTCCGGAAGCGAGGAACCCCTGCGCTTGGTCAATATTTGACACATCGACCATTTCGGGTGCTACCCCTCTTAAGGCATACCCCTCGGTGGACGGTCCACGCTATGCCTTATGGGAGGTTATGCGTTATGAGAGGTCAATTTTGGTGTAAAACCTAGGTTTGGTGGCAGCCCAACCCTATGCCTTATGAGGGTGTATGCCTCCTGAGAGGTATGCCTTATGAGGGGTTCGACTGTAGCTGTATACTTGGGAAGGACGGTCAATATGGAGGTTGGTGACTAAAAGGGGATAAGTAGAACAAGCGCCTTGTTGAGTACACAGACCAATGGCTAAAGATTGCCAGTCACTGAGATGCTGGAATTGTCCAGTTGCCATCCTCCTTCATAAGTTAGGCGCAGTCGCTTTCGGTTCAAGGTGTTGGCGGTGTGCTAACAAGTGGTCAAAGTAGATACATGGCGCATCATCAGTTAGGCGCGGCGGTCGCTTTCGGTTCCAGAAAATCTCGATTCTGGAAGATCCAGTATCCGGAATCCGGTTTTGATGGCACTTGCATATGTGCCCACTCATTTATGTGGCCTGCCAGAGGTATATTTGACGCAGAAAATTGTGTCTTCTTGATTTTCCACACAAATTTCCAGCTGTCGTTGAGTTGAGGTGATAGTGCACGTGGTGTGCTAACTTGACTCGAGTCTATCAAGAAACCCTGATTTCCCCGTTACACCCCTGGGTAGATGTGCTTGGGTAGAAACTCCGGTTTCTCTGATCGCTGGAGCTCAGAATATTTGAGTTCCGCCCTTCCTCAGCAATCACATTTGTTCACAATGTCCCTCTCGACCCAACAAACGCGGTAGGGTGCGTTAAAAGGTAAGTAATTCGTTTACAACCCTCTTAGCATATAAGTTCCAACCCCTTTCATTCTAATTAGACTTGCTATCTCGCCTCTCCCCTCCAGCGAGGGATGTAGGCCACTCTACCCCGATGTCGATGGATTTCGGGAGGGCGTATGAGTTGTGGGTAGGTAGGAAACTTGAGGGGAGACCCGCGAGGTATGTATGCAAGGAGGCAAGCCATAATCGGCTCGCCTCCCTTCACCTGCCAGAGCCCGATATTCCTTACCTACCAACAACTTTCCCACATTTGAAAGACCATAAAAATGAAGGATTTAAACATCCTTGCAATGTATAGGAAACAGAATTGAATTTGAATAAAATCTGAGAGAGATATTGACTATTTTCAAAAAATTCCGAATTTTTTTCTGAGTGTTTTTTCATGCTTCCCCGTTCATTCCGCAGCTTTTCAAAAATTTCGACCTCATGATTTTGCCGCTACCCCACTGGGCTCCTGGCTGGGACGGTCAATATGTCAGACACCAGCAGCTGGCAAGTAAAAGGAGATAGATCAAGCGCAAAGGTCACCAGTCCGGCGCAGTTGTCGTTGAGTTGTTGAGTGTGGTGTTAGTCTATGTGGTGTGCTAACTTGACTCGAGTGGGTCCAAAGAGGAGGTACATACATGGCGGATCAGTATCAACGTTCAACTTCCACCATGGCCAACTCAGCATTAAACATTGTATATTCATTTCTTTATCCCTCCCTTGCCAGAAGTATGTACATGTGCTATAGCTATTTTGTATCATGCACACGATCGATATGTGGGAGAGGAAATTAGGAAAGAGGCGAAGAAAGGTCAAGGAAAAGAAAAGCCAAAGAGCATTTCTAACCATGCACCCAGACTAGCGGTCCCTTTTCCTGTGCTGGGATACGGGTGGGTGAGGGCATTTCAGATAGAGGCGTGCGGCAACAATAGGTGAACCTTCAATTTGGTATGTGCCTAGAGAGCAAAGAAAGAAATAAAATCCATCTACAACGCGTTACAAAAGGTATATCTGGCGCATGGGTGGGTGAATGTTCTAAACACGTCTACCAACATTTTGCCTGGGAAGGTATTTATTAGACGCAATGGGCTTTACGCGTATACATAAAGGTACTCACGGGAATTGGCCTGCAATGTTTCCGGGAGGTGTGTACCAACAGACAACATGTACGGTACCAGCAGCGCAATTTGCCAAGGCGCAAGCAACCTGCGTTGTGCTCTTCCAAACCACCTAAGAATATGAAACGAGGGTCAATTACGACCCAAAATATATCAATGCCCAAATGTTGAAAGACTGACTTGGGTAAAGTGGCCAGTCGCGGAAGAGAACCCAGGGGTATTATCTGTTTAAAAATCAGAAAATTATGTGATCTAATTGGAATTGTGCGCTTTCAGTCGTATTTCGCTAATTTTTGCGCCGTCAGTTGTCTGTGGATGTGCACCTCGAAGAAGAGACCGCCTACATGCTTCAGCCATCCAGGCCGCCATGGCATCCTGAATTCCTCCATTATGATTCAACGTTGCAAACTATTCAGCCGTCAGCGCACTTCCTAATTTCCGAAGAGTAAATGGTGTACCGAACTTTCCCCGTATCGACTGTGTCCATCACTTGTGAAACAAGAAATTCAATATACGCGAAGAAAGAAAGAAAGAGGTCGTCCATATGTACCTGTTAGTGAATTTACACGTCTGAGCATATCGCAAGATAGCGGGGTATAGCGAGGCACTCCACTGAAGAGGTTGAGCACCGTATTGCGCGCGGGCTTGGCTGTGCGAAGTGAGAACATGGTCAGACCACGCATCTGAGGAACGAGGGTGAATGTGCAGAATGGTAGATCTTTATTAAAGTAGACCACCTCGTTTTTCAAGAGGGGGTGAACCCAACACAGCAGTGACGCAGACGACGAGAGAGAAGAGTATGAACAGAGTCACTGTGGAGGTGACCATTTCTTGGGGTTCAGTGGAGGAAACTGAAGTTGAATCGACCAGGACCCCGCCTTTTAACTCGACCGAGCTCCGAAGTTCATCGCTTCTATGTTCAGAAATTGGACTAAAATGGGTCGATATGTCAAACACCACTTGACCAAGCGCAAACGTTCCTCGATTCCAGAGCAGCTAGAGAATGGACTTCAAGTTGGGACGGTCAATATTTCAAGAGATGTATGTTTGGTGACTAGTAAAAGAGGATAGAAGTTGAGTACACAGACCAATGACTCAAGGGCACAGGTCACCAGCTGATCCACCTGAGATGCTGGAATCGTCTAGATGACATCCTCCTTCATAGGTTAGGTGATGGAGACGGCAGATCTGCTGGGCACGACTGGGCACGACACGATGGACAGAGGCAAGGAGCGATGGGCATTGGGATTGCAGACGACGACCGAAAACTGCTATCTACCGGATCACGTGTACAGGTAAGGGATCTAATCTAAACAGCTCAACCACGGTTCCAAGGCCATCACTTTCGGTTCAAGATATCAAGTAGTGCGGTGTGCTAGCTTGACTCAAGTGGGTCCAAGGAGTGGAGGTAGATACCCACTCCTCCCATCCCACTACGCGAATAAGGATGCCCATCACTCTCATACGGCGGCGGCACGCCACTCCGCGTATTACGCATACGCGCATACAACACCCATCCACATGCGTCCGCCGCCTACTCGCGCTCGTGCCCCTTGGCACACCACCACCAGGCCTCGTCATGCGCTCGCGGTCATGCGACTCGCGAGGACATCCCAGACAATCCTGGTTTCCTGAGTAATTATTTAAATAAAAGAACGGCGACACACGCAAAGTAATACTCTAAACATGTTTATGTACCAACATTTTGTTAGGCGCGCGACGGCTACAAAACTGGCTGGATGGGTGCACCAGGTTCTTCAACATTTTGCCTGGAAAATACTTTATTAGACGCAACGGGCTTTACGCGTACTATACATAAAGCTACTCACGCAAATTGGCCTTCAACATTTCCAGGAGGCGCGTACCGACAGACAACATAATTGGTGGGGTCCTGACTTCCTATGGTACCAGCAGGGCATTTTGTCATGGCGCAACCAACCTGCGTTGTGTTCTTCCAAACCACCTAAGAATTTCCGATGAAACGAGAGTCAATTCCAACCCAAAATAGATCAATGCCCAAACGTTGAAAGACTGACTTGGGTGAGGTCGCGAGTCGCGGGAGAGAACCTAGGGTTATTATCTGTTTAAAAAATCAGAAAATTATGCGATCATTAATTGAAATTGTTTTCGCTTTCGAACTCACAGTCGTAGTATCCTAATTTTTGTGCCGTCACTTGGCTGTGGATGTGCACCTCGAAGAAAAAGACCGCTTACTTGCTTCCTCTATCACCCAGAAATACATCGGAACCCTCATTCCACTAATAGGTTCCGCCGTTGCATACTATTCGGCCGTCAACCCACCTCCTAATTTCCGAAAAGGGGCCGAGTAAATGGCGTACCAAATTTTCCCCGTATGGACTCTGCGCATCCCTTGTGAAACAAGAGATTCAGTATATATGAAAAAAAAACAAAAAAGGCTGTCCATATGTACATGGGAGCAGGTTTACACATCTGAGCATATTGCAAGGTAGCAGCATGTAGCGTGGAGTTCCACTGAAGAGGTTCAGCACCGAATTGCTCACGATATCCGTTGTGGTAAAAGAGAACGTTGTCGGCCCACTCCACATCTGAGGGACGAGGGTGAATATACGGAGTGGTATATCTTTATTGGTGTAACCCACCTAGAGCGGGTGAGCCCAACACAGCAGCAACGCATGTGGCGAGAGAGAAAAGCATGAACCGAGTCACTGTGGAGGCGACCATTTCTTGGTGAAGAAACTGAAGTTGAACCCACCAGGACTTCGCCTTTTAGCTCGACCCAGCTCAGAGGTTCCTCGCTTCCAGTGTTCATGCCATGTTCTTGGACAACGTCAAAAACTGCCCTAAAATGCACTAAGTACTTGGAATGGTTGATATGTCAGACACAGAGCAGCTAGAATGCACTACTCTAGGCTGGGACGGACAATATATCAGACACTAGCAGCTGGCAATTTAAAGGAGATAGATCAAGTGCAAAGGTTACCAGTTGTCGTTGAGTTGTCGAGTGTGGTGTTGGTGCAGCCAACTTGACTCTAGCGGGTCCAAAGAAGAGGTATATATCTCAGTATCAACGTTCAACGTTGCAACTCCCACCATGGCCAACTCAGCATTAAACATTGTATATTCATTCTTTTTTAAATCCTTCCCTTGTCAGAAGTACATACGCTATAGCTATTTTTATATCATGTACACGATCGATATGTAAGAGAGGAAATCAGGAAAGAAGATCCAGGAGTCAAAGCCAAGAAAAGGAAATTAAAAAGAGCCAGAATTCTACAGTTGATTGCAGGAAATTCCAAAAATAAAATAAAATAGAAAAAAAAAAGTGCGATAAGATAAAACGGAGCATGGAGGGAGGGGGGAAACTCGCAAGAGGGGTATAGAAAAACGTTCTGGGAGGGATTAAGCATGTACAAGGGACCGATATGACTACACAACAGGGATACAGAGAGGGAAACAACGCAACGGCAGATTGAAATACAGCATTTTGAGGAGATCACCAAGGCAAGCAAAAGAGAGAAGAAAAGGAAAAGGAAAGGGAAAAGAGAAATCGCACAACCAAAAAACAAAAACAAAAACCAGGAAGAGGGGGCAACACACGAAAAACGTTCATCTCACCCCCAAAACCTTGAGGAAAGGGGATGTTTTACCCACCCAACGTAACAGGCTCCAAAAAACTAGCCAGCGCCCACCCAACCACCCCCCTCCCATCCCGACAAAGCAACAAACAATCCTCTCCA
>Ga0307517_10002899_pt1 | contig 27154 bp, 25 predicted proteins | sample 23_EM_MG_FD_194515 | JGI IMG/M metagenome (GOLD analysis project Ga0307517, IMG submission 194515) | Populus trichocarpa ectomycorrhiza microbial communities from riparian zone in the Pacific Northwest, United States - 23_EM | ecosystem: Host-associated > Plants > Roots > Unclassified | place... | reverse complement strand
CAGCTTGTTTTACGTTGGTCCAGGGGAACGAATTGCTCCCTGCAGCGATGGCTACAGCGTCGTGCGCAGGTGTTTTATTAGAAGACGTGCCCACCCGTTCGCGTTAGAAACCGACGATTGAGTGTTTCTGCCAAACCACCCGGATCGGGGACCCCGGGAGTCTAATTCAGACCCACGTCGCGTGTCGCCCTGGGCAGGATCACCGCGAACGACTCACATAATCTCGATGGCGCAAAGAATAGCTCGAAATAACGAGCAATGGCACAACGAAAGAATACTATTATTACGTATGCTCCAGTCCATAAACTGTGTTTTCCGAGCTCGTCATCGTCCTCGAGCGCGATGAAATTGTTGGTTTGCTCTCGGATGCCGGATTGTTGAAACATTGCGCAGGATGAATCAAGTCCAGCCCTTCACGCTGGTGTTTTTGGTCAAAGCTGAGGAATTATACTGTAGAAGGACGGGGGTATTAGAGAGGCTGGAGGGTGCTATATTGTTTGCGACTGCAGAGCGTCTTCTCAATTTTCTCGACTCACGGCTCGTCGTCCGCGCAACAGGACTTCGGACCCCAGAATGGGAGACCTGGCCTAGGGGTTTCTACTGCGGGTTGGCAGCGCTCCCCCAAATCCCACCCCCCGTTCCCCACGGGTTTTTCGTATCAGGATGATCGTAACTCAGTTAAAAGTGCTTCCACGTAACATAATTCACGGGTTGCGAGATAGAAATGTCAATAACAGTTCACGTTCAATGAAGAGGGCACTTTATTTAGAACCGCACCGGATCCCAGCGAGAATATAGTCGTATGCAGCTTGGAGCTGCTGCCTGGTAATGACGGCGTAACAGCCGATTGTGCCGCCACGTCCAAGGGTGGTATCTACACAAAGCATGATTTCTGTTATTCCACCTCCGGGGTTGCGCATGATTAACCTTCTATCAGGGTAGTCTTAGACTCACGGCCAGTATTGCGCGATTTCATGGGGAAGGATCGGCCGATGTGATTTATCTGCCTCTGTGCGATTATATCAGTAGCGTACTCGTCTACCCTACAGACTGTTTGACATATCAACGCGAACGTTTAGTGATTCTAACGGAATTGGAAAGCGGCTCGTTGTCCATTGTGCATGAAAATCGGGCAGGTTTGATCAACGCCTCAAGCTGGGAGGACCGTACGCGTACTGCTGACTGAGTACCGAACGTTCAGAACCGCGGCCCCTCCATATGGTGTGCCGGCAGAGGGAGATGCACAACTCGGAGCCAGATCGCTCTCTACTCCGTTGGGCACTCGGCCCGACTCCACTAGAACCCAAGCGCCCACCGCACCTTGCTCAGTTTTACTGCATGATGATCACCCTAACCAACGCCTCCCCCACCCTCCATTTCATCCCACGAGCCTCACTATCACCCCCTGACGTCGCCGCCAGAGCAGCGTCGCGAAACATCACGGCCAGCCGAAACTAACACCCCCGGCGACCAAGACGTCAAAACACCAGTAGATGGGTTTGGCGGTACCTTCAACGCGAGAGATGCGACGTAAGCTGCGGACTTTGAGCTCGTGGGTTACTGGGATGAAGGAGGGTCACTCGGTTTCTACCAAACTTGTACGTACCGGGATTTCCACCGAACGACGCGGCCGGTGCTCACCATGCAACAGGTATTAACGAACCCACCCAAGTCTTTTCTTCTCCCTTCCCCCCACCCACACAAGATTTGAACTCACCCTCCGGCAGACATCCGGCAATACGTCATAGTGAGGTTGATCTCGAATGGGTATCTCTCGGGGGGAGACCATTGCGAAGGATCCACTGTCCGCGATGACCGCCGACGCGGTGACGTGGGGAGTTGGCATCTGCTGTTCCCACTGTGCTGGCCCCGTGGTACCGGTTAAATGCCCTCTCGCCAAGGTGGTCAAACTCATTGAGCGAGCGACAACCCGTTCTGCCTCACGATGCTCGAACCAGGACCCTGATCTGTGGAATCCATCAATAGAGTCGGAAAGATCAAATACGCCGGGCTCCTTGGGATCTCGGCCTCTGCTTTCTGCAAACTGTGTCGTCCTACAATAGGTAATGGTTCAGCATCGCTTTATCTGCGGATTTGAGCTGACGGCCAACAGGAGTTCATTCGTCCCCATTACCCTTCGATCTATCGCGATTCAGAGTCCTCCGATCTCTGCAAATCGGGGCTTGGGTGGGGTAGTACCCAGCGGACCGCTACGCGATCGTCACGGAGGTATTCTCGACTATCACATCTCCTGTGTTCTCCGAGCTCGTCATCGTCCTCGACCATGATGAGATTGGTTTACTCTCGGACGTCACATTTTTCGAGATATTGCGCAGGATGAATCGAGTCTGGCCCTTCACATTGGTGTTTTTGGTCAGGATCGAGGATTCGTGCTGTATACGGACAGGGGAGTTACAGAAGTTTGGGGATGCCGTGTTCTCTGCGACTGCAAAGGGTCTCCTCAACTTTCTCGACTCCCGGCCCATTATTCGCACAGTAGAACAACCCCAGAATCGGAGATCTGGCCGAGGGGGTCTTACTAAACCGGAACAAATCCACAGGGCCACCCCCGGTCACACTGGACAGTGCCAATGGACGGCTTTTCTTTCTTTTATCTGGCGACCGCAGGAGAATGACCCACGCCAAACACATTTTTTACCCATCCGCCCTCCCTCGAACGTCCATGCCAATTTCGTTGTCAAACTCTGGGAGACCCTACTTCCAGACCTCCCTTCGCAAACACCTCCCCAAGTGGACTGATAGCCTTTCTTTATTATCTCCCAATTGCGCTTGAAAATTGGGAAGCCTCTCGGGCAAATGGGCGTGGGAGAGTGGACTTGAGCATCGGTAAGATCGCTTGTGGGGGACCGCGTGTACCGTTTCTCGGTTGGTTCTCATCGTCCTTCAGGTCACCCTGGAACTGCATCCCACCAAATCACAGCTCGGGCCACCTGAAGGCTGCCTCCGGAGTTCAATAGCGAGCTGTTGAACATGACTGACAGCGTCCGATCATATGCACGGGCCCTTAATGAAAAGTGAAGATGCATGTAGCGCAGTTACCTCGGTTCCACTTCGATAGGGATACTTCGGGGAGATGAACTAGGGATGTTGATACTCGAATGCTTAGGTTAAGATTATTGGTAGTAGCCGAATAACCTGAGTGTACAGTACTACAAATCAACTTATGCGACCCTCGCAATCAGCGGTTGAAAGCCAATAAGCTTTGTCTCGCAGTCTCTAACACATCGGAGAACCCACAACTGATGCCCATAGGTCCCACAAAGTCGCAGACAGCGAGAGACTGAGTCTCTCGACCCGGTCGTAGTGTCTCAAACCACTACTTAGGATTCGTCGAGCCTGCACAGCACGGACCACAAAGGGACGAAGACAATGCCACGGGGAACCAAAAAAACGCGTAGGTGGAATTCTGGGCGAAGCCTGTAGGAGCGGAAACCAGTAAACCGTTGACTCATGGGTGCTTGACGTATGTTGGCTTTCGGTAGGGATTGCAACCGAGAGTGTGGACAATTCGGGAACGGGACCGGCTCCAGCGAGGGTTCAATGCGCAGAGTGGCAGATACGTTATCATATCAGAATTTGCCAGAGTGTTGGATTTCAGAATGGTCTTTTCAACTAGAGGGGATCGAGAGAGACGGCGACGGTGGCCTCTGCCACGGGCCAAGCTGGAATCGACTGTTCGGAGGTCTCGACATTGTGGGCAATGACTGAGGTGTTCATCCGCCCCTCGGTGGAAGCAGGGACAACCTCGTCAACATCAAAACCTTTGAGAAGTCCTTCGATGGTCAGGATCCTCTTCTGAGTCACCTCGACAATACCATGACCGTCGAGAGCCACGAGAAGCTTCTTAGCCCACACATCGTTTCTGCTCTGGTTCCTCCGGGCCCACTTACTTCTCACCGTGAGTTCTGCGCGTTCAGGGGCAGGGATAGCCTGTCAGGGGTGCAGGGTGATATTCGATTTTGACAAACCAATACGAATTCGAGCGCGGTTACAACTGCAAATTAACCTCGCGAATACAAAAACCTTATGGGTAATCGCACGCCCAGTCAATGAATGGGACAGCTGTTACAAGACGTCCTGGCGACACGTCCATTTCCTCGCCTACCTCCTCGGACGCGACCGTCTCCTCAACTACAATCATCCCCTCAGTTGCAACCGCTTCCCTCCACGTCGCGGGGTCATGCCCGAATAGGTGGTACAGCCTCCTCAACTGACAAACCCGAGAAATAGCAAGATCGGTCTTGTCCCGGTCCATGCGAGCCGAGAAGGATGAAATACGTCGTTTAGCGCGCCCCGTACGACACGGAGAATCTCCGTAGTGCTCCTCGAGAAGGTCGAGGTGATCTGTCTTGTCCGTCCCGTTGATGATATACTGTTTCAAGGCGGCCAAGTGTCCTATTCCGTGAGTTTGATAGAATCGGAACGTATTTTCCCCAACCAGCTTCCAACCATCATGATCCATCGAATTTATGAGACCGGCGGTCCAGGCCCACATGATCACGACTTCGGCCATGTTCAAACACTGCAGTTCTTCGAGGCGCCTGATAGCTGCGATGATCTTGGTGGGTGTGTGAAGGAATGTTGGCCAAGTGTAGGTGGCTGTGGAAAGCATGTTGCCGAGAAGAGCCTCCTTCTTTTCTTCTGCGGACATGACCTCTTCGCATGAGATGAAGTTTGAATGGTGGAGGTGGTTCTGCCACAGGTCCGATGATGCAAACTCAATCAGGATAATCATCGAGTTATGGGGCTCGTAGTTGCGTCGTGTTGTGGACTGCCAGTCCAAAAAGGGTGGATCGGGAGTGAACTGGAATGGGTCCCCAACTGCTTGAAGAAGCTTATTGAGGCCCTTGGGCATGATGTTCTCCATATCTGAGGAAAACCACCAGGGCCTGAGTCCACAGAAGACCATCAGAGCCAATTTCCGCGATTGTAGAGGGTGAGTTGATAGAAGCATTGATGAGAGAAGGGAGAGAGCGGTTGCAGTGAAATTGGTTGCAGTGAAATTGGCATCTGGCCGAGTGATTGATAGAATGGAGAGAGCTATGAATCCTGGGTGTGGTCTGAGATCCAGCCCATGGGGCTTCTCGCTCAGCAACAAGACACCCAAGAGAGGGAGTATCCAGTTGTACGGGACATACCCAACCTCCTCGGAGTAGAGAGATTTCCCTAATGATTCCACCACCGGGCCAACCATTCGATATCGATCACCCTCATTGTACCTGGAGTTGAGGATTTCGGTGACCCACAAAAAGCCCAATTCCATATTGTCCTTGACCTGAAATGGATCGGAATAAAGTGATGCGCATATGCTCCTATATAGCTCGTCCGCATCAACTTTTCCCTCTTGAATTGACTTTCGCAACTGTTGATGGAAATAGTTGAATGCCACCTGCAATGCACCACTACTCCTTGATGAGCGAACTCCATGGGAAAGCTGGAAGGGAGCACACACCTATTGTTGGGGACATACAGGTCGTGAATGTCAATCTGGAGTCCCAAAGAGAGCGCAATGGTGAGGAAACTGTTTGTTTTGAGAATGACAGGTGTTTGGTTTCCATCTGCCACCACTCTCTTGAAGAAATTCTCCGCTGGGAAGATGATGGAGCCAGTGGGACCCTGAATCTGCCTCCACTGCCACGAAGTCTGGAGTATCACCCTACTCAGCCAGAGCTTATACGTGATGGGTAAATCTTTGGGTATATCAAAATATGGGTAGCTGCGCCAGGTTTGCGCGACAAATTTGAGGACCGTGGTAGTCAGTATAAGCCTTGACCCAGATGAGGGTCTCAAATCGTGTGGGTGTACCAATTGATCCTCGTCACTGATGCGTTTGCGGAGACCCACAAGTTCCTGACTCTCAGGTTCTATGCAGAGCTGGATACTGAGAACTGACGCCAATGCCATCCCTGTTGAAACCGCATGCTCCTCCTTGCCAGGAATCACCTGTCCGTCCAACAGGCAGTCAAAGAAGAGGTCCGCAAGAACTTGGGGTGATATGGCTCCTGCGATCTCCGGGTACCAGATTGTGTCCACAATGAACCGGACGGTGGAAAATATTACGTCGGGATCTGTCGTGGACTCCAGCATCCATGAGATACAACGTGCATCTGCCTTGGCGACCTCCCAGTCGATCAAAATGTCCTCGAAGATCCGAGTTGGTGGCGCCACGACGACGGCGATTGGTATGTGCTCTGCTTCCTCTGCTATAGCTGGAATGCAGTGAAATTTCTCCAGTGCACTGCGAATCCCGGAACGAAAACGCTTAGGATTTCGTCGAAGATCTTCGGTGGAAGGAAGGGATGCAATATCTGGTCGCGGCGAGTGGGTGGACGTGGCGTCACCACGTGTCGGGTATGTGATTGCGGCTCGGATGGCGGCTCGGATGAAGGTGGAAAGAGGTGTCTGGTATGGGCAATTGTAGTAAAGTGTTGCTGCGAGGGTAAAGACGACGTAGGAAGTAACCCCGAAGAGCGTGAAGGCGATGACAACCCCAGCGACGGTGTGGCTGGTCGCCCATAGATATCGCGATAGTGCGCACCCAAGCAACAGTAACGCAAGCTGAAGCATCGCAGGGAGGCTCTCGATGACGAGGCGAAAGTGCCACTTCTCGAATCCATCCAGCTTCCGTTGTCTATCTCGGCTCTTTTCCGCAGCAGAACCCCCATGGTTCCGGAGATATCGATTGACCCACTGTTTCCCAAGCATCGCCAGGAACGCGGCGAATAGTGATGTCGCGAGACTTGCGTAAAGTAGAGATTGGGCGGTAATGACTTCGGGCAGGGGTCCGGTCCAGGCGATTGCGCTGGGGTCTGCGTCGGGGAAGAGGGAGTTATTCATGGTGTGGATAAGGATCTGCATGTACGCGGCGGTCGCGTCGTTCGGGTCCGGTTCCAGCTTTGATTGGACATCGAGGATGAATGCCGAGCTGACTGCAGAGAACAGACCGGCCTGGGTACGATTCCGAGTCAGCGTTCAGTACCGGGGGGAGGGGGGGCAAGAACCGGACAACTCACGAAAATGAGGGATGTGTTCAGGTCCTCGTCATACTTTTTCACGTAGTCCCGGTCAAAATCTGCAGATTCCCTGCGGTACACGGCGAAGAAGTCGGTGCGTGAGTCATTTGTCCTTAGAGGGTCGAAGAATTCCTTGAGGGCGGATTGGAGGCTGGGTCGGATGTCAGTTACGGCTAACGACGACAGCGATTCAACGGGGTGGGCGCACCACTTCGGATCTATCTGGATCGGCGTTGGCTCTTGCGGTTGAGGCCTTTCACCCTCCCAGGAGGATGAGTCCGACATAGGTGGTCGTGGGGGGAGGGTGCAAACCAAAGGCGTTTATCCAGCCGGTCCCACAGCCACGACCTTACTGCATGGCAGGACTGCAGGAGGGTGCGTGGCAGCGCACCGGGCGACGTGCGACTGCCAGGTCCCAGATAGGACCCCGGAAGTGCCATCAATACTACCCAGATTTGGACGGATCCCGCACCCATCTATTGCAGTAAGGCCAAGCCAAATAAATAAACATACATAGACATGACGCGAAGTGAAGTAAGCCTGACCACTCAATTGGAGGATTCTTCCTCGAACCTCCAGCTGAGGACGAAGATAATGCTCTTGAGCATTTGTCTCCTGTCACAGAAACTGCTTCTTCTAATCCGAATCTGTCAAACTATGCAGCTTTCGATACGACTTCGTTGCACCAATATCCACCCTCATAAACTGGGCCTCCGTGAGGAATATGTGGCATCACTCCAATATACACAATTTGAAGAGTCCGGAAAGGTGGCGGAAAGGGAATTGAAACGGAAACAGATCCCGGATCATCAATAGATCCAGGATTCACGATGATCGGTAGGAATTTAGAGTCGGCGATGGCCCTGAGGACCAGATGAGCGATCAAAGGGGATGCGGTATTGGGTTGAAAGAGGGAGGACGTAACAGGGAAGGTGGACTTGCAGGAAGTAACGACGCAAGGCCAGGACTGGGGATCGTTAGGAGAGATGAAGGAATCGTTGAACATTGACGGCGTAGCTGACAGGACGCGCGATCCCCGAAGTCGGTGGGGCGAGGTGCGGTCGAAGAACCATCCATCCGCTGATACGCTGGCCTACGGGTGTCGAAAGCACGGCGATAGCAACAACCTGCCCATAAATCTTGTAAGCTTGGCCTTGGGTAGTCTTCCTGTTTGCGGGGGCGGTGTGGTTGGATCTGCATCGGACGTTAGATATGGTGGACTGGGTGATGGAGGACCGGTGGAGTATTTGCCATAACACGTAGACGTGGTAGCAGAGCTCGGGGCCTGGCAAATATGTTCCGGACCTTATAACATGGAACTTACCTCGACCACCATCCAGCATTGCGCTGTCAGCCAGGGGAAGACCTTTGAGGGATCTTGAGATGTCGTACACGACGCGGTGGGGGTGGGGGACAAGGGAGAAACCACCTGTCCGTTTTAGGTAATGCGTACATAGACATTAATCCCAGATCCACCGCTCGTTTTACGTTGGTCCAGGGGAACGAATTGCTCCCTGCAGCGATGGCTACAGCGTCGTGCGCAAGTGTTTTATTAGAAAATGTGCCCACCCGTTAGATCTTAGAAATCGACGATTGAGTGTTTCAAAATCACCCGGATTGGGGACCCCGGAAGTCTAATTCAGACCCACGTCGCGTGTCGTCCTGGGCAGGACCACTCGCGAACGACCCACATAATCTCGATGGCGCGAAGAATAGCTCAAATACCGGGCAATACGAAAGAATACATTTATCAGGCATGCCCGAGTCCATACGCAGGCGATTTCCTTGCCATCCAGACGGGGGCGGATAACCCCCGCACCTGGACGGACGCTGCGATCTTCCAACCAACACTATTTGGTAGTTTTTTGTGGATCCTTGGAACGAAGATGCACCGTACTCTCCGGTCAATCTCCCCCCCAAGATCGTCCCCATCGGGCTCAAACGACGATTAATCAGTGGACGGCGAATGGGTCGTTCGCGTCGCGTCCTAAGTTGGTTTCCATTGGAGACGATTTGCTTCCGACCTGAGTTTGACCGTTACGAGTCTCCGTCTGCTTGGTTGCAGACACTAACGAAGGATGGTTTGGCCTGGAAAAGATCGGACGTCGTGATCATCCGCGGGGGGACTCCAGGCATTACGCTTACGAAGCGATGGCTCGTCGATGTGGGAAAATGGACCGCGCTAAACATTCTTTTAGCTGTCCGCCCTCCCCCCGTGCCGATATCGTCGCCAAAATCATGCATCTAAACTACCCCACAGATTCTGCCCCACGTTAGCCGGCGGCCATTCCTTACTCCGCTACCTCTCTGGCGAATTGGAGTGGGAGAGTAGGTGGCATTTGTAAAGCCGTTTGTGGGTGGATCGCGTGTATCATTCTAAGAGCCTGGACGTGTCACTTGACCGCAACTGCACATCAGTTCAACCAGTGCGTTGCATTTTCATGCTCATAGGATTGGTTCTCATCTTCCTTCAGAAGGTCACCCGTCGGCCGCATGTCACCGGACGCGAACCCTCCCAACGCAACGTCTCGATGGCGAATCCAAAGCCTACGTCACCAAACATATTCAGAATATCCTCCTCGCCTTGACTCTCGCCCTGTTGATTCCGAGAAGCTCAATAATTTCAACGGGGGTCCCACTAGGTTTACCGGGAATCGCCGTTCTTCCCTCTTCCCGGTCCATGCCCAGCCCTCAACCTCAGCCAGAACCATTCAACCAGCACAAACGCCTTGGTCTATCGGCGTCACCAACACCTCTGGATCCCCGGGCTCCCCACTCATTGAAGAGGCACTCCTTCCGTAGCATCAAGCGTCACCGAAATGGAACGGATTCATGTTGGCCACGCGAAAGCCCTCTTCTCCGTCGAACGCATCCGAAATAGCCTCACCACACTCAAGACCAACCTCGTCTTTCCCACCGAGCTAGACCGCCATCCCCCGTCCGCTGATTACCACAAAGAGACCGTATCCATTTTGCCCGTCTAGTTGAGCAACTTCACGAAAGTACTTCCCCACGCGAGCACAAGTCGAATAAACTTTTGGGGTGGTTTACGGGATTGGCGGCCGTGGTAGTGCTGAGGTGAGGGGGGAGATAATGGAGGTCATCGAGGGCCCAGAGGGAGCCGTTGGTAGGGCTGTCGAGAAGAGGTCTTTTCTCCATCCTGGTCATCGAAGAACTTCTCAAAGGATTCATGTCGATGAGGTTGTCCCACTTTTACCGAGTAACGGGTTGACACTCCAGCCACTGTCAAGAACGTCGAGATCCCCAAACAGTCAATTCCAGTTTGGCCCGAAGCTACCGTCCCCGTCTCTGTGGATCCCCTCCAACAAAAGAAACCATTCCGACGTCCACCATCCGTTTCTTATTACTCAAGCGCTGACGCTTTGCACGTCGAGTGCTGGACCCCCGCCAACTAGATCCGATTTTGAACCGTCAACACTTTTGGCTGCGATTCTAGGCCCAGCCGTGATTTAACCAGGTCGGTAGGCTCTCGGGCGGACACCATTGACACCCTGCCAACCACTATGGCCCCTCCCCTCCCCGCGACCAAGAGATCGACAATGCGACTTCAACGTGACGACCAACTCGGCCTCCTGGCCAAGTTCATCGCTGGATCCAGGCTATCAAAGGACTGATCCGGTCCGGGCGCCCCGAGGCATCTCTCCTACCTGCCAAGATGACGACGCCTCCAACGAGAGACCCAGGTCGCTCAAGTGAGTCTATGCCCTCTTCGTCAGGTATGAACCCCTTGTCAGCGCATATGAATGACTCTGACTTATGCTCTGTTCGCGTTGTAGGGATGAACTTCTCGGATCGGATGGTGATCGTTTGGAATTTGGGCAAAGCCAAGATCAATCGCCTGTTCCGTATCACGCCTCCGAGGACGTGCGCCGTGCACGATTCGACCTGCCGCTTCCCACCCGAACTCACGGAGATGATCAGGAATTTGGACTCACACACCTGAGTGTGACATATCATCGGCGACCTCCACGCTCTCAAGACGTTTTCGCTGATCTGCCGCGAATGGTACATCGCCGCGGTCCCACACCTCCACCATACTCTTACACTCATGAGGAGGGTGCCCAACGAACCCCACGATAACCTCGAGCCGGTATCCAAGCTACATAAGCTAGGTCTGGCGTCCCTCGTAAAAGAGATTCGAGTGATACAACCCCATCGCACGGGAGATTATTGGTTCGAGCCTCCGACATTCAGCCGCCGTGACTTGCGCCACTTTTCCGCTTTCACGAACGTTCAGACACTGACACTCGAAAACGTGGACATATCCCGCTTCATGCCCGATATCGATCGGTATTTCGGACACTTGTCGCCAACCCTGCGATCCATCGTATTGGCCCAACCACGTTGTACCCCTCGACAGCTGTCATCTTTCCTATCCCCCTTTTCCAACCTGGATGATATCTATATCTACTCCCCCGTCGACGAGCCCACCGGTCCGACTCCACTAGGACCCAAGCGCACACCCGACCTTGCTCAGTCTTACTGCACGATGATCACCCCAACCGACGCCCCCCCCCCACCTTCCATTCCATCCCACGAGACTGACCACCACCCCCTGACGTCGCCACCAGAGCAGCGCCGCGAAACATCGTGACCAACCGACACCCAGTGCCGCGGCGACCAAGACGTCAAAATGTCAGCAGATGGGTCTGGCGGTACCTTCAACGCGAGAGATGCGGCGAAAGCTGCGGACTTTGAGCTCGTGGGTTACTGGGACGAAGGAGAGCCACTCGGTTTCTACCAAACTTGTACGTACCAAGATTTCCACCGAACGACACGGCCGATGCTCATCATACAACAGGTATCAACGAACCCACCGGTGTCTTTTCTTCTCTCTTACCACCACTCGCACAAGATTTGAATTCGTCCTCCGGCGGACATCTGGTAATACACCATGGTGGGGCCGATCTCGGATGGGTATCTCTTGGGGGGAGACCATTGCGGAGGATCCACCGTCCGTGGTGAACGCCAACGCGACGACGTGGGGAGTCAGTTGGGTTGGCATCTGCTACTCTGACTGGGCTAGCCCCGTGGTCCCGGTTCAATGTGCTGTCGCAGAGGTGGTCAAGCCCGTCAAGTCAACAACGACTCGTTCCCTCTCATGGTCCACAACCCTGACCTGCGGAATCCTTCAGTGGAACTGGAAAGGTCATATACATCGGGCTCCTTGAGTTCTCGGCCTCCACCTTCCGCAAACTGTGTCGTCCTACGATAGGTAATGGTTCAGCATGGCTTTATCTGCGGATTTGAGCTGATGACCAACAGGAACTCATTCATCCTCATTACTCCTCAATCTATCGCGATTCAGAGTCCTCCAATCTCTGCAAATCGGTGCTTGGGTGGGGCGGTACCCAACAAACGATTACGCAATCATCACAGAGGTATTCTCAACTATCACATCTCCTGTGTTCTCCGAGCTCATCATCGTCCTCGACCACGATGAGATTGGTTTACTCTCGGACGTCACATTCTTCGAGATATTTCCCAGGATAGATCAAGTCCGGCCCTTCGCACTGGTGTTTTCGGCCAAGATCGAGGATTTGTACCATATATGGACGGGGGGTGTTACAGAAGTTTTGGGATACCGTGTTCTCTGCGACCGCAAAGGGTCTCCTCGATTTTCTGGACTCCCGGCCCATTATCCGCACAACAGAACAAACCCCAGAGTGGGAGCTCTGGCCGAGGGGAGCTTACTAAACCGGAACAAGTCCACGGGGCCACCCCGGCCACGCTGGATGGACAGTACCAGTGGGCGGTTTTTCATTCTTTCATCTGGCGACCGCGGGAAAGTGACCCGCGCTAAATATTATTTACCCATCCGCCCTCCCTCGAATGACCATGCCAATCTCGACATCTCGACTTATCTTCACAAACTCCCCCCCAAGTGAACTGATGGCCGGTCTTTACTTCACTATCCCCTAATTGGACTTGAAAGCTGGGCAGCCTCTCGAGCAAATGGGCGTGGTGGCGAGAGTTAGCCCTAGCATCGGTAAGGTCACCTATGGGGGACCCCGTGTACCGTTTCTTTGTTAGTTCTCATCATCCTTCAGAAAGTCACTCTGAAACCGCATCCCACCAAATCACGGCTCGGGCCGCCCGAAGGTCGTCCTCGGAGTTCAAACGTTCAATAGCGAGCTGTTGAACGCGACTCACAGAGTCCGATCACATCCACGAGCCCTTGATGAAAAGCGAAGATGCATGTAGCGCAGTTACCTCGGTTTCACATTGATAGAGATACCCCGAGGAGATAAAATCGTTAATTGACTAGGGGTGTTACTACTCGAATGCTTATATTATCAGCAGTAGCTGAATAGCTTGAGAATACAAGATTACGGGTTGACTCATGCGACCCCCGCAATCAGTGGTTGAAAACCAATAAGCTTAGTCTTGCGGCCTCTAACACATCGGAGAATCCACGACAGATGCACTTAAAGGGTCCACAAAACCGCGAAAAGCAGGGAGACCGAGTCTTCGGACCTTGCCGTACTGTCTCAAACCATTAGGTTTCGTCGAACCTGCACAGCAAGGACCACAAAGGGGCGAAGACAATGCCATGGAGGGCCAAAAACGTGTAGGCGGAATTCCGAGCGAAGCCTGTGGGAGCGGGAACCAGTAAACCGTCGTGTGTGCTTGACGTATATCGACTTTTGGCAGGGGTCTGCGTGAGGGTCGGAGTGGTGGGGGCCGAAGAAACGCGAACTGACAAATATACGGTCAAAAAACGCGAGAGCATAAGGGTCGCCGATAAGATGGACGATGGTCCTTTCTATAATTCCACGTGGATTACCGTTGACATTTCTCCCTCGCAACCTACATATTATGTTACATAGAAACTCTTCCAGCTGAGCTACGATCATCCTGAAACGAATAACACGTGGTAATCGAGGGGGACGGTACCAACCCGCAGCAGAAATGACCCAGAGGCAAGGCGTCCCTAGACCAGGGCTCCCATTCTGGGGTTGGAAGCCCTGTTATGCGGACGACGGGCTGGGAGTCGAGAAAGTTGAGAAGACCCGTCGCAGTTGCAAGGATTATAGCATCCTCCAACCTCTCTAACACGTCCGCCCGTCTACAGTGCGACCCCTCTGCTTTGAGAAAAAATACCAATGTGAAGGGCCGGACTTCGTACATCCTGCCCAACGTCTCGAACAATTCGACATCCGAGAGTAAACTGACAATCTCATAGCGCTCGAGGACAATGACGAGCTCGGAGAACACAGGGGATGTGATGGTCGAGATTACATCCATGACGATCTCGTAACGGTTTGTCGGGTACCACTTTGTCGCCCAAGCCCCAATTTGCAAAGATCGGAGGGCTTTGAATCGCGATAGATCGAATTCAGGGAGTAATGAGGGCTGACAGGATGCTATTAACCATCAGCTCGAATCCGAAGGTGAACCCACGTTGAACTCCTCACATGTTGGCATATAGAATCGCAACGTCTCTAGGGTCCCAGCACATGCCCCCTGCAGGATGAGTCCATAACCAGCAGCGTTGCGTAGGTCTATGTCGCGGAACCGCAGGCCACCGCACAAATTGGCGAGGTCCGTAAAAGTCTCGTCCCAAAAGAAGTCGAAGAGCTCAAGCCGTCCTCCCAACTTCGGTGACGAGAACAGAACGGGCTCTGAGTCGGGGACGACTTCGGTGGACACGCGGAGGGGGTAATAGATATAGATATCGTCCAGGTTGGAAAAAAGGGATAGGAAAGATGATAGTTGTCGAGGGGTACAACGTGGCAAGGCCAATACGATGGATCGCAGGGTTGGCGAGAAGTATCCAAAATACCGACCGACGTCTGGCATGAAGCGGAAGATATCCACGTCTTTGAGCGTCAGCGTCTGAACGTTCGTGAAAGCGGAAAAGTGGTGCAAGTCGCGGCGGCTGAATGCCTGAGGCTCGAACCAATGATCTGCCGTGTGGGGTTGTATCACCCGAACCTCTTTCGTGAGAGGCGCCAGACCTAGCTTATGCAGCTTGGATACCGGCTTGAGCTTATCGTGGGTTTTGTCGGGTGTCGTGTCCCTGAGTGTAAGAGTATGGTGGAGGTGTGGAACCGCGGCGGTGTACCATTCACGGCAGATCAGTGAAAACGTCTTGAGAGCGTGGAGGTCGCCGATGAGGTGGGCGATGATCATCTCCGTGAGTTCGTGTGGGAGGCGGCACGTCGAATCGTGCACGGCGCGCGCCCTCGGAGGTGCGATATGGAGCAGGCGATTGATCTTGGCTTTGCCTCGGTTCCAAACGATCACCATCCGATTCGGGAGGTTCATCCCTACAACGCGAACAGAGTATAAGCCAGAGTCATTTGTGCGCGCTGATAAGAAATTCATACCTGGCGCTGGGGGTACAAGCTCTCTTGAGCGACCTGGGTGTCTCGTTGCTAGAGGCGTCATCGTGGCAGGTAGGAGAGGTGGCTCGGGGCGTTCGGGCCGGATTAGTCCATTGATAACCTGGATCCCGCGGTGAGGCCCCGACTTAGCCAGGAATCCGGCGAGTCGGCGGGGCGTCAGTGGTGTCTGAGATCTGAGATCTGGATCTGCCAGAGGGTCCATCGACTTAGTTCGATCGCGACCGAACCCGGCATTGCAGCCGAGAGTGTGGGCAGTTCGGGATCGGGTCCGGTCGGTGACCGTCGGTTCTGGTGGGGGTTCAATGTGCAGAGTGGTAGTCACGTTATAAGAATCTGCCAGAGCGTTGGATTTCGGAATGGTCTATTCAACCGGAGGGGATCGACAGAGACGGCGACGGTCGCCTCTGCCACGGGCCAAGCTGGAATCAACTGTTCGCAGATCTCGATATTGTTGGCAATGACTGAGGTGTCCACCCGCTCCTCGGTGGAAGTGGGGACAACCTCGTCAACATCGAAGCCTTTGAGAAGTCCTTCGATGGTCAGGATCCTCTTCTTCTCATTCACCTCGGCATTACAATGACCGTCGAGAGCCACGAGAAATTTCTTAGCCCACACATGGTTCCTGCCCCGGTTCCTCCGAGCGCACTTACTTCTCGCCGTGGGTTCTGCGCGTTCGGGGGGTAGGGATAGGTCGGGGATGCGGGGTGATGATCGATTTCGACAAACCAATACGAATTCGAGCGCGGTTACAACTGTAAATCAACTGCCGAACATACAACAATCTTATGGGTAATCGCACGCCCAGTCAACGAATGGGACAGGTGTTACAAGACGTCCTGGCGACACGTCCATTTCCTCGTCTACCTCGGACGCGACTGCCTCCTCAACTACAACCATCCCCTCAGTTACAACCGCCTCCCTCCACATCGTGGGGCCGTGCCCGAATAGGTGGTACAACCTCCTCAACTGACAAACCCGAGAAACAGCAAGATCAATCTCGTCCTGGTCCATGTGAGCCATTTCGGATGGAATATCTCGTTTAGTGCGCCTCGTACGATATGGAGAATCCCCGTAGCGCTGCCTGAGAAGGCGGAGCTGATATAACCCCCCGTTCTTGTTGATGATAGACCGTTTCAAGACGGCCAAGCGTCCTATTCCGTGAGTTTGATAGAACCGGAATGTATTTCCACCAACCAACTTCCAACCATCGTGATCCATCGTGTTTATGAGACCGGCGGTCCAGGCCCACATGATAACGACTTCAGCCGTGTTCGAACACTGAAGCTCTTCAAGGCGCCTGATGGCGGCGACGATCTTGGCGGGCGTGTGAAGGAACGTTGGCCAAGTGCGGTTCACCGTGAAGAGCATGCAGCCGAGAAGATTCCTCTTTTTGTCTTCTGTGGACAGGAACTCTTCGCAGGAGGTGAAGTTCGAGCGGCGGAGGTGGTTCCGCCACAGGTCTGACGACGCAAACTCGATCAGGATGACCACTGAGTTAAAGGGTTCGTAATCGCGTTTAAACCGCCAATCCAATGAAAGTGGATCCGGAGTGGACTGGAACGGGTCCCCGACTGCTTGAAGAAGCCTATCGAGGTCCGCGGATATGACGCTGTCCATCTGTGAGGAAAACCACCCAGGCATGAGTGTACAGAAGACCTTCAGAGCTAACCTTCGTGATTGTAGAGGGTGGGTTGATAGAAGCGTCGATGAGAGAAGAGGGAGAGCATCTGCAGCGAAACCGGCGGATGCCTGACTGGTGGATAGAATGGAGAGAACTATGGACCCTGAGCACGGTCCGCCGATCGACTTACGGAACCTCTCGCTCAGCGACAAGGCACCCAAGAGGGGGGGTATCCAGGTAGGCTTAACATCCATGCCCCAGGGGTAGCAATGTTTCCCTAGCGATTTCACCACAGGGCCAACCATCATGTAGCGAAGGCGCTTTTCGTGGCCGGAGTTGAGAATTTCGGTGATCCATGAAAAGCCTAAGTCCATATTGTCCTCGACTTGAAATGGGTCGAGATGAATCGATGCGTGTATGCTCGAGCATAGATCGTCCCAGTAAACTTTCCCCTACTGAATCGACTTTCGTAACTGTTGATGGAAAAGGTTGAATGCTGCCTGCAATGCGCCACTACTCCTTGATGAGCAAACGCAATGGGAAAGCTGGAAGGGAGCACACACCTATTGTTGGGGGCATACAAATCATGAATGTCGAACTGGGATCCCAAAGAGAGCGCCATGATGAGGAAACAGTTTGTTTTGAGAATGATGGGCGTTTGGTTTCCATCTGCCACCATTCTCTTGCAGAAACGCTCCACTGGGAAAAAGTTGGGGCCGACGTGGAAATCCCGAATACGCCTCCGCCGCCAAAAAGTCTGGAGTATCACCCTACTCAGCCAGAGCTTATGCACGGTGGATAAATCTTCAGGAATAACCCAGGATATGTAAGAGTACTGGGATTGTGCGACGGATTTGAGGACTGTAACAGTCAGTAGAAGCCTTGGTTCAGATGAGGGTCCCAAATGTCGTGGGAAGAATAATTGACTGTCGTCACTGATACGTTCGCAGAGGTCCCCGAGTTCCTGACTCCTAGGTCCTATGTTGAGTTGGATGCTGAGAACTGATGCCAATGCCATCCCCGTTGAGATTGCGTGCTCTTCCTTGCCAGGAATTACTCTTCCCTCCAACAGGCAATCGAAGAAGAGGTCCGCAAGAACTTGGGGTGATAGGGCTCCTGCGATCTCCGGGTACCAGATTGTATCCGCAATGAACCGGACAGTAGAAAATATTACATCAGGATCTGTCGTGGAATCGAGCATCCATGAGATACAACGTGCATCTGCCTTGCGGACCTCCCAGTCGATTGAAATGTCTTTGAAGATCCGGGTGTCAGGTGGCGCCACGACGATGGCGGTTGGTATGTGCTCCGTTTCCTCTGCTACAGCTGGGACACGGCAAAAGCTCTCCACTGCACTGCGAATCCCGGAACGAAAACGCTTAAGATTTCGTCCGGGATTTTCGGTGGAAGGAAGGGATGCAATAACCGGTCGCGGCGGGCGAGCGAGTGCGGCGTCGCTACGTCTCAGGTATCTGATGGCGGTTCGGATGAAAATGGAAAGAGGTGTCTGGTATGGGCAATTGTAGTAGAGTGTTGCTGCGAGGGTAAACAGGACGTAGGAAGCGACCCCGAAAAGGGTGAAGGCGATGACAACCCTAGCGACGGTGTGGCTGGTCGCCCATAGAAACCGCGATAGCGCGCACCCGAGTAACAGCAACGCAAGCTGAAGCATCGCCGGGAGACTCTCGATGACAAGGCGAAAGTGCCACTTCTCGAATCCATCCAGCTTCTGTTGTCCGTCCCAGCTCTTTTCCGCAGCAGAACCCCCATCGTTACGGAGATATCTGTTGACCCACTGTTTTCCAAACATCGCCAGGAACGCGGCGAAGAGTGAGGTCGCGAGACTTGCGTAAAGTAGAGATTGGGCGGTAACGACTTCGGGCAGAGGTCCGGTCCAGGTGGTTGCACTGGGGTCTGCGTCGGGGAAGAGGGAGCTGTTCATGGTGTGAATTAGAATCTGCATGTAGGCGACGGTCGTGTCGTTCGGGTCCGGTTCTAGCTTCGATTGGACATCGATGATGAACGCTGAGCTGACTGCAGAGAACAGACCGGCCTGGGTACGATTCGGAGTCAGCGTTCAGTACGGGGACAAAAATCGGACGACTCACGAAAATGAGGGATGTGTTCAGATCCTCGTCATACTTTTTCACGTAATCTCTGTCAAAACCACCAGACTCCCTGCGGTACACAGCGAAAAGTCGGTGCGCGAGTCCTTGGTCCTCAGGGGGTCGAAGAACTCCTTGAGGGCGGATTGGATGCTGGTCAGATGTCAGTTACGGCTAACAGCGACAGCAATGCAATGGGGTGGGCGCACCACTTTGGATCTATCTGGATCATCGTTGGGTTTTGAGGTTGAGGCTTTTCACCCTCACTGAAACTGGAGGATGAGTCCGACATAGGCAGTCGTGGGGGGAGGGTGCAAACCAAAGGCGCTTATCCAGCTGGTCCGCAGTAATGACCTTGCTGGATGGCAGGAGCACTCGCGAGCGGCCCACAAAATATCGGTGGCACAAAGCATAGTTTGGAGTAACGGGTGATGGAATAACGAAAGAATACATTTGTTAGGTATGCCTTAGTACACACGCAGGCGATTTCCTTGGTATCCAGATGGGGGGATAACCCCCGTACCTCGATGGACACTGCGACCTTCCAACCAGCACTACTTGGTAGATATTTGGAGTGAGGGTGTACTGTACCCTCAGGTCGATCTCCCTCCAAGGTCGTCACCATCGGGCTCAAACGACGGTTGGTCAGTGGTCGGTAAATAGGTCGTTCACATCACGTCCTATGTTGGTTTCCATTGGGGACAATTTGCTTCCGACCGGAGTTTGATCGATCGTAACGAGTCTCCGTCTGCTTGGATGCCGACACTAATGAAGGATGGAAAAGACCGGACGCCGTGATCATCCCTGGAGGGACTCCAGGCACTGCGCTTACGAAGCGATGGCTCGTCGATGTGGGAAAATGGCCCGCGCTAAACATTTTTTGACCGCCGAACGCCCGTGCCGTCGTCGACAAAATCATGCATCGAAACTACCCGACGAATTCTGCCCCGCGTTAACCGACGGTCATCGGTCATCCCTCACTTCAATACTAGCCTCTCTGGTGAATGGGAGTGGGAGAGTAGGTGGCATTAGAGGACACCCTATCTAAAGCCGCACCAAACCCCCTATTTCTCTGGGCCCCAGCGGGAATAGTCGGATGCAACTTGGGGCCAGTGCCTAAAAAAATGACACCGTACTACAGTTGATTGTGCAGCCACATTCAAGGGTGGTATCTACACAAAGCATGCTTTCTGTCATTCCGCCTCCGGGGTCGCACATGATTAGCTTTCAGGGTAGTCCTAGGCTCACAGCTAATATGGCGCGATTTCATGGGGGAAGGCCCATTGATGTGATTTATCTGCCCCTCTGCGATTATATCAGCAGCGGACCCGTCTACCTTACTAACGGGCTTTGACATATTAACGCGAACGCGTGATGGTTCTAACGGAATTGGAAAGCGGCTCGTCCGTTGTGCATGAAAACGGGGCCGCTTTGATTGACGCCCCGAGCTGGGAGGACCGTACGCGTACTGCTGACTGAGTAGTACTTAGCGTTCAGAACCGCAGCCCCTCCATATGCTGTGCCAGCAGAGGGAGATGCACGACTTGGAACCAGATCGCTCTCTACTCCGTTGGGCGCTCAGCCCGACTCCGTAGGGCCCAAGCACCCACGCCACCTTGCTCGGTCTTACTGCACGACGATCATCCTAACCAATGCCTCCCCCACCCTCCATTCCATCCTACAAGCCTGAATATCACCCCCTGACGTCGCCACCGGAGCGGCGCCGCGAAACATCACGGCCAGCCGAAACCCAATGCCCCCGGCGACCAAGACGTCAAAATATCAGTAGATGGGTCTGGCAGTGCCTTCAACATGAGAGATGTGAAGAAAGCTGCGGACTTGGAGGTCGTGACTACTCGGTTTCTACCAAGAGCCCTGAAACTTGTACGTACCAATGGTTCCATCGAACGATACGACCAGTGCTCACCATTGGACAGGTATCGACGAAGCCCCCACTATGTCTTTTCTTCTCCCTTCTCCCCCCCACACACGGGGTGTGAACTCGTCTTCCGACAAACATCTGGTAATACACCATAGTGGGGCCGATCCTTGATGGGTATCTCTCGGGGGGAGACCATTACAAAGGATCCACTATCCGCGACAACGCCAACGCGATGACGTGGGGAGTCGGTTGGGTAGGCGTCTGCTACTCTCATTTTTCTGGCCCCGTAACCCCGGTTGAATGCGCTGTCGCCGAGGTGTGCAGGCCCGTCAAGTAAGCGATAGCTCGTTCCGTCTCATGATCCGTGAACCACGATCCTGACCTGCGGAAGCCATCAATAGAGTTTGAAATTCCGAATACGCTGGCTCCTTGAGATCTATCTCTGTCTCCACTTTCCGCAAACCGTCTCGCCAGTCACATCGCAGCAATCGAGTATGCGCACCCGCCCTTCACAATGGGCGTCGAGGGCGAGTTTTTTTTTGGACTTTCGAAGGCTGCGAGCTGGCCAGGCGTCAAGACCGCTGCCCGCTCTCCTCTCTCCTGGCTTTGAGGACGACTGGCTCCATGAATTCATTGCGGGATACCTAAGGAAGACCTCTTCTAACATTCTCAAGCTCGCAGACAGGCTGAGGGAGATCGGAGAGTACAACGCACTGTCTGCCGCCCGTGCCAATTTGACATTTGCCCAGGGAGACGGGTGGCACCCCAATCCCTATACCACTAGACTTCTGGTATGTCCTGCATCGAGATTATGCCACGCTCGGAACTGGACCATTACTGAGACAACAGCACCATTACAGAACCTCAAAGAAAAGATGGATGCCGGGAAAATCTGGTAATAGTCAAGTCGTTAGAGGGGCTGCAGATAAGGGCGATGCTGCCTCGGGTGACCGTTACAGGGGTCTGTCATTCATGAAGTCTCCAGTTGCGGCCAGTTCTCCCTCCTGAGTCATGTGCTGATTATGCTTGACGAGTATATGCGGTCCCATCATGTACAATAGACAAGTAAAAAGGAGTGGTATAGGAAAAACAAGTGAAGACAGGATCGTCGACGTGTGCAAATACCGTTCGGCTCTCGCATCGCTAGCTAAAACACTCATGTACCAGAATACCGTTGCGTTGTTTAAGTAAGAAAATATATCCTCTATGCCGAGCCGTGCGTTGTGATCTTCTAGCCAGCAAAGCTCGATGGTTCTCCACAGTTCGGCGTTTCGCCCCATCCGGTTCCCTCGGTCGATCCCCCTCAGTGATCGCATTGATGACGAGGATATCCGACTCAATTTCAACGTAGGGGCGGTGTCCACATAGAACCTAGGGTATACTGCTGGTTAACTGTGTAAAACCACAAATCGGTTCACACAAACGTCTACCTCGTAGATGGTCATTCCGAGAGCGTAGCAATCGGACTGCCTCGTTGGCCTATTCTCCTCTGATACCGGCATCCCGAACCTTTCAGGATCCAACAGTTCAGGGCTCACCCACCGGTATGTCCCCCCTTCAGTGAATGACATCAGTGTATTATTTGAAATCAATGACACTTGGGATGTCACGGCGGACGCATGGGTCGCGACTCCGGTGATCACTGTAAGGCCAAAGTCGGCGATGCACGCTCGCCGGTTCTTGTTGATAAGGATGTTAGCCTTCGTAGATCAGCGAGAAGTGCGTAAACGTCCGATTCGAGAGAGCACATACCCCCTTCAAACTTCCGTGAACAATGCAGAGGTCGTGCACATACTTCATGCCATTTGCGGCACCAGCTAGCTGGACCGTGAATCAGTTAGGCTCCAGCTGGGGTCGAGCACAACACGTACAAGCTCAATGCGGTTTACATATTGATCCTTCCCAACAAACTCGTTGATATTTCCATTTTCCATCCATGCAGAGACCATCGCGAACTACTGGGTGCTCACTGTCATTCCGATCAGTGGTAAGATGTTCGGGTGCCGGAGGCGCTTCCAGGCTATCCCCTCTCGGCAGAATCTCTGCAAGATGTTCATCCATATATCCATGGTAGCGTAGACGGAATACTCACACTGAGGATGAGATCGAGGTCACTCGTGATATACACGCGTACGACCTTGATGGCCACCCGACACCCTTTGTATGTACCCCGTGATACGTTGGCGTAGCTGCCACTTGCGACTTCCATGGACCCTTCCGAACAATTTGGGATGTACATGGACTTCGGGATCATGCGGTGTCGGCTGCATGTTTCGCAAAATTTATTGAACAGCTTCAGTCGGTCTTGATCTGACATGGCATGACTTTCCAATCGCTGTTGCTCACGTTAGCGTTAGCCTCGGGGGAGAGTAGGGAACGAGTAAGAGCTTGCCTTATCCATTTCGTTAACAATGCTCTCGATTTCCGGTTCCGGATCCCGCAGAAACCGAAATAGAGAGGCAATGCGTGGGAGAAATCTTCTGCGTCGCTATCGCCTTGTTTCGATATTCAGCACCAGGGATTGCGGTATTCCGAATGTTTCCGTTACCTGAATTGGCATTCTGGACCTCCCGCCAGCCCAACGTCGAAAATAGTTCACGCACGGCGGAAACTTCCCACCGTTTCGTTGGGTCCTCGCTCCAACAGGTTGTAATCACATCCCACACACTGTCCTGCAACTGTCGATCTACATCCCTATTCCTTGGACGCAGAGGTCGTTCTCCAGATCGAATGCGAGAAGTGGCAGTGGGGTAGTCATGGGTCCCAGCATACGGCAGCACTCCCGTGAGGACCTGATAGTAGTTAGTTATACAAAGTTACTCTGTTTCCCAGCGGGGAGGAGGAGCATACCATGAAGGAAGTGATCGCGAGGGAGTAAACATCACTTCCTTTCGAAGCATGGGTAACGCGACCGTCACTGCCAAATCGCTCTGGGGCCCCATATAGCGGGCAGTTCTTAGCTTAAACATGCGGTGAAGGACATTGGCAAATTTATATGTGATCCCAAAGTCTCCTAGGCACACGTTGCCTTCGGGAGTAACCAGAATATTGTCCTGGACGTACAAAGGATCAGCGTGCAGGTAAGCACGCCGACTGTTCCGTTTCACCTACCGGAGCGATGCAACCATGTACAATCTTTAGCCCGTGAAGATATGAGAGTCCGTCGCAGACCCCTACAAGCTGTTGTCAACATGGTCAGCGGTGTATTCCTATCAATTTCAGCGTATCCATACCAGCATTAGCCGATTGCCACTGTGAGTATTTTGTGTGTACTGCACGATATTTCCACCTGGGATCTGGACTCATGACGCAGAGCGGAAACAGTGTCTCCGATATCTCAATGATGAGGAGTATGTTCGGATAGGAAAGGTACTCGCTCCCCTCAACTTCACGGCAATGGGTCTGGTGTGAAGCGCTCTAAGTTTAGCTCTGATTAAAAAAGGAGCCACGTACCCTTTTGATTTTCTCCAACCGGGGCCTCCACCGTGTCCGAATTACCTTGATAGATACCTGGCCCCCCATGATAAATTCCCTTCCAAATATCCACGAATCCGAGGGGCTCGAAGCCCGGCGATTCATCACACAACTTTACATCGGGAAAGATTTGTGATCCACGGAGGAGGGCGTGGGCATAAAGTCTGAACCACGAGTGGTGGTGGATTTGGCCCGGGGAATGGCTGGCGATGCCCTAATCACCGGCAGTTTCAGAAGGTGAGGGAAGGTTCGATGATGAAAAGATACTTTGCGAAACGTTTCCGCCAATATTGCCGCGTCTCGTGAGGACAGACTCGTTGGAGATCTTCCAGTTCTTGAGGCCACTTCGGAGACCTTGTCTGCATACTCCTTCTCCACTTGCCACTCCGGGTGCGCCGGACACGGGACAAGGGATATGCGCATAAAGTCTTTCGCCAGTCTGGTCATGTTCTCGGGACCAAGTGAGGCGAAGTCAACCAAATCATCAATTTATCAGCTCTCGCCATTTGCGTTCATGTAGGTCGGTAGCCCACTCTCGCGACATCTCATGCGACTTGCACGATTCATGACTACCTGACCAAGTGGGAAGATCGTGGCGATGGGAAGAGAGGTTTCTGGTCAACTGTTGGCGGTACTGTTAGAATATGTAGCATCATGCATCTTCATCGCTTTTCACCTTTTACGGTAGTTTGTTCGCGCCGTGTTTTTTCCCTTATCAGTCGGATGATCGCTCGGCCTTCTCCTTAGTCGCAGCCGCTCTTCCTCTACTGAGGATCGTAATCCGACAGTTCCATGGACGATGTACCCCCAACCTCGCAGAAACCACGTCATTCCCTCACTGGCCACGAGAGTTGCCTGAGTTGGACACTGACGCCGTCAATCGCACGAACTCCAGATGGCTGGGCGCTTCCCCAGGTCCTTGTGACTTCAGCTCGCCATCCTCTCTCTGCCCGGGGTTTCCTGCGAGCACCGGTATTGTATCCGTGAACCACAGCGGATTGGGGTGGAAACCTCGATATTTTTTGGCACGTGGTCGGGGTCGTCAAGTAATGGTCGGTTGCGAGCAGGGGGCGAAGGGAACAGATGTAGGAAGGCTGGAAGTTTTTGACACAACGTAACCGCTTTTTTCTTCTCTCCCGTGCACCACGCATGGAAGTGGCCCGAGAGTTTCTCAAGAGAATGGTGAGGAGGGTAGTGAAGTACGTCGGGGTCCACTCGAACCTTTGATGAATTAAGCCAGTCATCCGCATGATCCTTGCACAAATGTCGGTAACGAATAATCCCTGGTGACCGTTCGTGCGTCTAAACAGTCACGGCGGACGAAGAAGTGGAGAATGTCAATTATATTTTCTGTCAATCTGCTGGTACACGATACCATACTGGCCCTTCCATCGAAACGAGCAGAGTCGAGGATCTGCATTTGCATGGTCTGATGGTGTTCGTCCTTTGGGATATTGACCTCTGGGGACGACGCGGCCGGAGTCGGCGGTGGTGGTGGAAGGATTAACTCCGTCGCATCGTGGTGGGGAAATCCCGAAGTGAGGTCGGTAGGGAGAGCCCAAGAAACAAGCGGAAGCCTCGAACAAGTTTGAGACTGGCGGTGGAGGAAGATACGAGTCCCTGGTGGTCGTATGCTCGGCTGGACAGTGTGGAAGCGGAAAATCAAACAGGCTTCGGGTGCCTATCTTTGAATAGCGCTTTAAGCATCTCCTCTCTGTCAAGTTTGCGTCTTCCTTGCGGTTTCCTTGCAACATAGCTTCACGCTGTACCGAAGGGATCGGTTTCAGAGGTGGATGTGGAAAAAGAGATGGCAGGGATAGACATACCCGCTTTACGCGAATGTGGTTATGGTTTTGGTAGTAGGCTGGGCGGCCACTTGTCCTGTAGTTCTCGGCCTCGTTCCTTCGCTGTCGATGCGTTGGTGCTACTAGGGCCCAGACTGATGTCACACTTTCTTGTGAATGCTGTTGACTGATTGTGGGGGGAAAGACTAGGTTGATATGGATCAACGCGAGTTTATTAGGTGAACCGGAGGATCGGGTACCTGTAGGCGTGTGTGTTCGGAGAGGTGGAAGAGCGGGAATTGATGACCGGGCAGTCTCAGGCCCGTGAGTAAATAAAGGTGTTGGGGAAGGAGATGATAGTGTAATCGAGGGTCATGGCTTTGACTCGGAACTCCTTTGGGATAGCTGCACGCGCTGGATTGCGAGGTATGGACGACAGTGGGCGGGCTGGTCTGTGCCGGTGAAGTTGCTGGGGTGCCACATCCTCAGTGGGAGCTGCAACAGAACCGCATCGCGTCACTAAGTGAGGGTTAAACGGACACGATGAGTACCTTCGTGGAATATACTGAAGTTTGAGAGGGTGAATTTGGTGGTGGTGGTGAGACCTTCGCCGAGCAGAGATAAAACATAGGATTCCCGGGCGGGTTTCGGAGTACGGGTGGGAAAGAGTTCTTGTGAGGCTTGTCGCTTTAAGCGTGTCATCGAAAAAGCCGTGAGTGAACGGTGACAATGATTCCCCCCCCCTGCGGAGGGTGGCACTGGGGACAAGGGGTCACTTACCTGGTAGGCAAATGGTGGGTTTGGGCTGAGTTTGTGTTATAATTGCCCAACTGTTACCCACCAGGTAAGTGCTGGGCAAATTTTAAATTTGCCCACCTCCTT
>Ga0307517_10002898_pt1 | contig 27163 bp, 32 predicted proteins | sample 23_EM_MG_FD_194515 | JGI IMG/M metagenome (GOLD analysis project Ga0307517, IMG submission 194515) | Populus trichocarpa ectomycorrhiza microbial communities from riparian zone in the Pacific Northwest, United States - 23_EM | ecosystem: Host-associated > Plants > Roots > Unclassified | place... | reverse complement strand
GCTGCGACCCGGGGTGTCTGCCATTTTCTAATCTTTCGGTAGGCGAACATTCTCATGACAAATGACACGCCTCCCAAAGCATGCCTCGCGGACTTCGGGTTTACGACCATGGTGTTCGACCAAGATAACCCGATGTCGTCAAGTCTCACGTTGGAGGGCGGCACGTTGTCATTCATGGCCCCTGAGTTACTTGCGCCTTCTAAGTTCGGTCTCAAGAATGCAGTCCCTACCCAAGAGGGTGACATATATGCCTTCGGATTGGTCATACTTCAGGTATTCATGTTGTGCTTTCGCCGTCCGCCCGCCTGTTCTTAATGTTCGACCAGGTCCTGACGGGAGAACAACCGTTTCGTAATATCAAGGCCACGGAACTCGCGTACCACGTCTCGTTTGGTGTCCGCCCGGACCTACCTGCGAATGCAGAAGCTATCGGGATCTCCGACTCCTTATGGAAGCTCATCCGAAAGTGTTGGGACGGCGAGAAAACGCGAAGACCACGGATCCAGGAAGTCGTTACAGGAGTTGGCAGAGTCGCGGCTAAATGGCATACAGAAATGCCGCCGAGTGCTACGGAACACCGAGAGGACTCTGTTGTGTCGGAAGAGTCGGGTGACAATAAACACGGCGAGTCATCATGTTTCCTATCGCACCGTTTGTTCTTAGACCTTGCTCGCAGCTGGGTTATTCGCGAGTTATGAAAGTGACAAAACGTCACCTTCTGACGGGAGTACAGATTACACGCAATCCGGCAGTGCGTACACGGGCTCGACCAGACCCACTGAGGTAGAACCCTATGAAGAGCGCGTGTTCAGGCACTTGGAGCAGAGTCACCCTCCACCCCCCACTGCCATTCCTCCGCGGGCACGCAAAGGATTCAGATATCGCTTGAAGAAGTTATTTGGGCGTAATTCGGGGCACTAGCCACTTCCCTCATAATTTATTATGCGGTTCGGGGTCCGCTTGTGTGCTTCCCGGTGTAGTAACCATCATAATTTTATGTACGTTCGGTCCATTTAATGTAACCTCCAAGAGGTGATCCCACGATGCTGAACCAAATCCGACCCTTTCCTGACTGGAGAGGGAGGGACAGGTTGTAATTCAACCGATTTCATTCACGGCTGTGCGCCAGTTATAGTGAGTGAGCCTGAAGCGCGTGGGGTTAAGCTCTCCTATCGACGTTTGGGATCAGGTTCTAGATTTTGGAAGGCACGTAGAGGTCTTGTGGTTTTTGGGTCCGGCAATTCGGTGATTGGAGACCGAGAGTGCGAAGCACTCGCCTGATATAACTCAAAGTAATCAGTGGGACAGATGACATGGGTGCGTAGGACGCGAAACGTGGGACACAGTATAACGAGATGAGTGCCTGGATATCTACCGACTACTTGTGTCCGTGCGGTACCCAAGGTTGGGTGTCAAAAATACGAAAGTGCTAAACCGCCAAGTTCAGATCTAAAAGCGATCGCAAACGAGGGTAAGGGAATCTTTGTGAAGGTTGGAAGGAGCCGAATAATGGAGAAGAGAGGGTGATGAAAAGTGGCGGTGGCGTGGAACAGCCGTGGGGAAATTTCACAACCGCAATGCCAGTATGTGATCGCCAACGAGTTACGTTTTAGTGGTTCTGGGGCTTGTTGTCGGGGGAAAGAGGTGAGAAGAGTGTTGGAAGGACCCACGGGACAAAATGGCACCGGTAGACTCAATGACGACTGAAGACGAGGACGCCAGGTAGACCTGGTGATCATTGATATTGACCAGTGATGACCACCGCTTTGGCCGCACGAGTACAGTATAATCAGTGTTCATTCTTTGTGAATTCGTGTCTCGCCCGCTTTCGAAAGTCCGTTTCGGACAACCGGCCGTTTTCCCCCCTTCGGGATCCCAAACCCTTTGGAGCTCTTCTTAACGCACCCCGCTATGGATGATCGTCGCGGAACGGTGCGATAAGTGGGACCTACAGCGTGGAGTGCTGAATTGGAGGGATATCTGGGGCTGCACGCAATCCGGGGTCCCCCCATTCATCCATAGAACGCCAAGTCCGCAGTTACCGTATCTTATTGGTGTCCCGGTGGCAATCGTTTCTCTTATCTCCCCTCCATTCCTCGGATGGCCCCTCTTTTCTCTTGTTATTCTCTCATGGCAGTGAGTTACGGAACTACGGGCTCTCTCCCGACAACGAGTCATAAAACTGCAGACTCTCTCCCCACCAGTACTCTCTCCGGCGGGGTTTACAAACTTATGAGAATCCGGATGTTTCTCTGTGATCCCGCCTTCTCCTTCTGCCTGGAACACGTGATCTGCACCACGGCCGACTCGTCACCCGTTTGTGGTTCCTCGGTACGGTCGCGTGGGGAGAGTGTCTTCCGGCAATGTCTTTCCCGGTGCGCCTTTGTCCTGCTTCCAGCCCCTGGTGACCACAAGGCAACCTAGTGGGATGGTCATCGATTTTTGCTTTTCGCTAACCGAGGAACTGCTGTTAAGAGCTGCCTGTGTGGTCGTGCTGAGCTGCCGCATTTCTAAGACTTCCTCGTATCCCGGGACCCCATATAAAGGTCTGTTTGAGTTTATCTTACTTACGCACAGTCCCCAGGTTTGACGTTTTGCTAACACCATGAACAGACCCGCTGACCAGGGGACTTCGAGTGGACCCGCAATGTGGCGCCACCCCTCCTGCCCTCCCGCTGGAGGAAGCCACGAGAACGTCGACTCCGTGGGACCGGGGGAAGATCGGCAAATCTATACGACTGTGATTACACTCCCCCTCGTTCGTTGGGCATCAGTGACACACCTCCCACAGACATCCGCAATCGCTCCATCTCTACAATATCTCCCAAGCCCAGACGATTATACAACTGCACCGTTCTTTTATCCTCCCTCTGGCCAGGGATTGGAGGACTACCAAGAAGCCCGCGCGAGAGAGTCAGGGACAGCGGTCTGGGGCAACATCACAGATCTCCACTCGGCTTCGTCTTCATACGTGCGTCCATGTCTACACCTCCCCCATGGGTTGACCGACACGTTGATAGTCACTGAGTCCCTACCACGGCGACTACGTGTCGGGCACAAGTATTGACTGCGGTGGGAAAGGAGTCGAATGTTTCGACCGCCAGTATGCCCCTCAACTTTCGCCGATACCATACACTGGCATCGCCGAGGTTGGGTATGTGGAGACCCTATTTTCCACCCCCAGTCCCGGAACGCAGAACAACCCCGTAACAGGCGGGTTCAACCCTATCGGTCAGCGCCTGGGCCCGGGTCCAAGCCGTGGCCCTGATTTTTACGGCCAGGGCGTAGCGGAGTTCTCGAATTTCAGCGGAATGTCCCAAGCCTCCTACTCAATGGTTATGGAGTCTCTGTTGTTGGAGACCGCCCGGGCGATGAACACCAATGGGGCCGATGCTTGGGGACAGGCAGCTCTCCTGGTTTCTCATCCCGCTGGCGGTGTTGGGAGAGAGGAGACGAGGGGGCTGTCGAAATCTAGCGTGGCGTAGATTAGACGATATCCTCAGGAAATGGGAAAAGACTGATATTGTACCTAGCGTAGCGTAGATTAGACGATACTACACATTGGTTAGTCTAGGTACGAAAGGAACAGATAATAAGATACGTACTCCTCAGGAAATGGGAAAAGACTGAGGAGACGATAACAGGACGACGACTATTTTAAGGTACTCGAAGGGGATACTACTACGGGTACAAGTAAGCAATCGAAGAAGCTGGAAACGCTACATTTCAACAGGGGCTGTCCGTAGAATCGCCGCCAATTGAAACTGACAACGTTGAATTCCCGAATCCAGAAAGGCGGATGCGAGCCACGGTCACGACACACAAAGCAAGGCGTGCCCTACACAGGAGATCGCACTGCCTCGATCCACAAGGGCCGATCCAGGTAGGCACTGGATAGTTTAGAAACACTCAGGATCGACTGATAACCACGCTTGTTTCGGAAGACTCCTCTTACTTTCCTTCCCACACGACCTCTGCTCCGCTTAGTGGAACAGGATCCATACCACTGTGAGATTTCACAGAAAGGCTGGATTCCGCTCCCTCCGATTGTCTTCAAGGACAAGGGTAAGGAAGGGATAAGATTGACCGACGCCATGAACCTACATTTTGATGGCCCTGACGACCGTGACGATCCCATGTTTGAGGACGGTAATATTGGGAACTCTGTCACCTTCAGAATCCGTGTACGTGAATTTTGTGATAGTAACCTCTGTTGTCGCTCAGCCCCTTCACTGTTTGATTAGATCGTTGGTTACCCCGTATCCAGCAAGCCGAGACAGGTGCAGTGAATTAATTTCGCTCTGTTCGCTCTTGTAATGTAAATTCCATAAACAGATCATGACGACAAATCACAGGAAGGAAAGGCGTCCGATCACGAGGGAGAAGCTAGCGCACGATGTTGCGAAGCGTATCGAGGCTTACCTCGAGGAGCTAAAGGTAAAAGGATGGCGAGATTCCAATGTGTGATATGTTGATTCGGCATCCACAGAAGTGCGATAATCCCTTCCCTGTTAGCTTCGGGGACATGTTCCTCACGAGAATCGTCAATGTTTCACGAGCATCGTGGCAGCCGGACATCTGGTGCCAGATTCCCCCATGTATCAGCCCATAGTGGCCTTGTGACACTCCTATTGTACGGCCCGGACCCACTCTATATCACGATCACGCGGGTCCAGAACCCAACGACAAACGACATCATGTGTTTTTCCTTTAAGTTATTCGTCTTTTCTACAATGATTTCATGGTCTCGTAAATTAAGTATATAAGGCTGAGCTATGTACCGTAATCTACAGCATCGAACAGAGTTCAATTCCCTTTCTTCTACGAGTGATCTTACCGTGGTCGTCGAAACCCGTGTCGCGACGAACTCGAGCGGCCGAAACCGATCGAGCTTCCCGTGCGCGCCCGCCGACTCACATCTATTCGCTTGTCCCTATTACTATCTGAACATATCCTCATTCGTTTTTCATCTTCACTCGTTCGGGAGTCAGGCAGTATGTGATCGGCCTATGGCCACACAGGTTTTAGCGGAATGGAGAAACGGGCAACAAGCTGGACCCTGACAACCCACCAGCGGTCGTGTAATCAAAGGTGAGCATCAAATTATCAGTGCGTCCGATACGAACCCACGTGTAAGGTACATGATAATGACTCGAAGTCAGATGAATGACCTCGATCGCGTTTTTCCCCTTGCTACCTACCCAGTCCCCTTCATCGCTATCGTCATAGACAGTGACCTCGAAAACATACTCGAGGCCATGTTCCACGCGCAAAACGTGTTTCCAGAGTTCCAAGACGTATCCCAGTACCGATTTTACCTGGCTCATTTCGATCTCAACAGACCTTGGTTTCGTCTCTCTGGACGCTGCAGCTGCGACTGTTTCCATCACGCTCTTACGCTTAGCATTAAATCATCCCTCCTGATGATTCAGAGAACGAATTTTCTGGTTCGGGGAGATCAATACGCTCAACCACGTCGGAGGTCTGCGTGTGAAGGGGTGAAGATTTCCGAGTATTGAGAGGTCGCAAGGGTGTGTAGGCGTTACTATTGACAGTGACCGGTTTGCAGGAAATGTGGCGTACATAGTGTAATGAACAAGGGGCTGACAATCTTTCACTATTGAATACTACCCACAGGCGAAATCGTGTATTGTCCTCGCGACTAGTTTTGTGAAGAAACTCCGACGAAGATCCTCAGTTTTGGCGCTAGCCAAAATCATGCACCTCGGAGACCGGGACACCTTGGGGCATTGTTAGTGCTGGTAATCCTTCATAGGACATGTCTGGCCAAGTCAACCTGAGCCTGAAAGGATGGGACGCGTCCTCGCAACGACATCGATTACATACTTCTATACCAACCCCCCGAACCCACCCAACCCTCGTAGAACGTGATGTGTAACATAGGTATTCACGCCTTAGCACAATAAACTCGGAACTCAAAAAAAATCCTTCACAGAAGACAGGTTGCGAGAGTGGGAACCAGTCAGTGTCGGACTGTCGAACTCGTCTCCGGAACGAGAGATGCCCCAGGTTCTATTTTCATTGCCGGTGCCTCTTGCAGGAGCGATAACTTGTACACGATCGTATCAGATGAACGCGTCGCGTTTAAAACACATAGAGCACATAGAATATTGGAAACGAAAGAACATGACGAGGTTTGTATCTAACGCTGGGAGAGCCTGTGGGGCTAACGACAGAACGTCATAGATTGAGGGTCGGGGTCCGACAGAAACACAAACCGACCCATCAGAGGATCGTTACTTGAGTTTTCCCTTCCTTAGTCTTCCGCATCACTACTACCACCGTTATGGTTGACTACGTCGACCTCAACGCTGTTTCGAAGAAGTCGAGGTGTCTTACGGTGGCTTTGCCCAGAAGTTTGGTGCGAATGTACTGTAGGCGGAGTTCGCGCAATGAGAAGAGGTCTTCCTTGAGGAGGGTGGTTGTGAGCACGAGGTTACACCATGCCGTAAGTTTGCGGCAATTGTCTGTCCAGCCCTTCGAGGAGCGGAACAGCGAGCGGCGGGCGATGATCGGTGTTGCCTCGTAGATTGGCTGCCATCGATTCATCCGAATCTTAGTAGCTGATGGGGAGGACATTAAACGCCTGAGGAAGACGTGAGCTCTCGGGGCATTCCTGCAGCTGAAGCTAGTCCACGAGGAAGGAGACGACATTCACACCTCCCGCGATGCCTGACATACGTGGGTTATTGAGGATATCTACCAACCACGTGCGTCCATATGGTACCCAAAGCTGAGTGTCGAAAATTCCAAAGGGCTGAACCCCCGAGTCCAGATCTGAAAGTGGTCGCAATGATGGCAGGGGAATCATCACGAAGGCCAGAAGGAATCAAAGGATGGGAAAGAGAGGGTGGTGGAGAGGAAGTGATGGTGGTGTAAAACAGTCAGTCGTGGACCAAGTTCACAAGCTTGATGGTGTGATCGCCAGCAAGTTACTACGTGCGGCCAGGTCTCTGGCGGTTCTCAGAGCGCATTATCGAGAGGAGAGATAATAAGAGTGTCGGAAGGGTCGGTAGGGACATATGGTTTGTTGCGATATATTGCTCGAAAGTCTCCAGCTATACCAGTTGCCTTCTTTCCCAATACCGTGTGGCGTGGTTTAAATGAGACAACACAGTCCTCACGTCTGGTCGTGTACCACCGTCTGCTGACCAGCACTGTTCAACAATTGTCCATAACTCGTTGGTGAATCCAAGACTCTCCACCGCCTCCGGTTTTTGTGGCCGTTTGCCATCCAAGACCATTAGAATCACAAGCTCTCGATTTCTGATGTCTTCATAAGGACAATTCCCACGAAGGACCTGGCGGTATATAGCTCAGACCTTTGCGAAGGTGTGAATAACTGCCTCCACACATACCTCATATACAACCATCCCGAGAGCATAACAGTCTGATTGCTTGGTTGGTCGATCATCGGCGAATCCAAATCGATCCGGGTCAAGTAATTCTGGACTCATCCACCGAACAGTCCCACCAGCAGTAAATGACACGAGAGATACCTCCAAAGCCACAGAGGTCGAAGAAGCATTGACTGTAGCACGACCCTCTGTGCCGACGATGGTCGAGAGACCAAAATCAGCGAGGCAGGCATTAGAATCTTTGTTGATGAGTATATTTGCCTGGTGAGTGTTATCAGTAGTTGCCCGTTAGGTTGTCGATTGAGTAATACCCCTTTCAAGTCTCCATGTACCATGTGAAGGCTGTGCATATACTCCAACCCATTCGCAGCGTCAACTAGCTGAATTAACAAATTACAGTAGTTTCCACATGGCAACGCACCATCACTCACAAGTTGGACACGATTAACCCCTTCATTCCTCTCTATAAACTCATTGATGTTACCGTGGTCCATCCACTCGCATATCATGGCGAGCTGACGCCCTTCGAGATTTACACCCAGCAATGGTAGGATGTTCGGGTGTCGTAGATGCCTCCACGCAACAGCTTCTCTGCAGAATTCCTAGGATCCATGTGTCAGTGGGAGGTTCTGCAGTACATGAGGTAAATATGCATACACTGAGGCGCTTATCAAAATCACTGGTCAGATAGAGACGCAAGGTCTTTATAGCAACTGCATGGCCATTAAGTTCGCTTCTGAATATGGTTCCATGACCTCCATTATATTCTTCAGCGAGCCCCCTGTTTAGACAGCTGACCATGTGCATAGCAGTGGGTACCACCCTTTGGCGGCTACACATCTTGCACAAGGTGTTAAGCAACTCGTGCCGATCTCGACCATACACATTGCGACACAGGACCTGGAATCCACATTAGTCTGGTACAGAGATCCTGTAATAGCAAAGAAAATACCCCATCAACTGTATCAATAAGGTCCTGATCTGACTGCTCCTGGGATTCAACAATGGCCTCCGCATCTTTGTTCATGGTGGGGGTAGGTGGGGGTGGCCTCGACGGTTGCGCCGCCCCTTCCAGGCACCGGAGTATGCTTTCGACACTCGGACGGTCATCCCACTCAGCTTTCCAACAAAGTTCCAACATTTCCCATATATCATTAACGAACCTTTCCCCGCTCTCTCCTTGAGGTCTCTGAGGACGTTCACCTCTTATGACCTTCTGCATAACAGCCACGTCCATATACCCGGAGAACGGTTTTTGTCCGCTGAGGACTTCGTATACCAGCATTCCCAGTGCGTAGACGTCGGATTGTTTGGTTGGGCGACTGTCCTCTAGTTTGGAACTTTTTGGGTCAAGAAGCTCCGGGCTCATCCACCGAAGCATACCACTCCCGGTGTATGTGATTGAGGAGGTGAAGTCCGCCTTATCGTAGATGACTCTAAGCAAACCAAAGTCCGCAATGCGGGCGCGACGATTGTGGTCGACAAAGACGTTGGCCTCAAGTCGAGTAAGCCACTACACAGGAGAGTGAAGATTGGGTTCAGAGACATACCCCCTTGAGATCTCCGTGAATCACCTCTCGTTCATGCAGATAGACCATCCCACTAACAGTATCCATCAACTATAGAAGTAAGACAGCTATCAGAAAGTTGGGATGTGATAATTTTGAAAAAAAAAAAAAAAAAACTGACAAGTCCTAATCGATCCGCATCTGGATGTGCCTTCACAAACTCGTTGACAGTACCATGCACCATCCATGCCGACACCATCACGAGTCGAGTGTTGATCGTTGCCGCCCCTAACAGCGGCAGCACGTTCGGATGGCAAAGTCTGCTCCATATCATAACCTCCTTGCAGAACCTCTAGCATCCACACCATGGTCCGGCGGTCAATACATACTGCAGATGGGGGAGGATCCTGAACTTACCTTTTTAACTCTCTCATGGCCAACGGACCGGTATAGTCTCGGAATCTTGATTGCGACGTTCTGCCCGCAAGATATGCCCTTCCACACATCTGCACACCCAGCCCGGTACAGGGGTTCTTCCGCTGGATCCCAGGAGATTGGGATGCTCAGCGATCTTGGAAGTAGGGCATGACGGCCACAAATCTTGGACAAAACTTGCAGACACCTCGTCCATAGCGCGGGATCAAGGAACTCCGATGCCTGATTGGAAACCCAGCGGATGTTAGTGGGCGTGACCTTCGGAGATGAAAGAGAGTATAGGTATACCTCGTATACCATATCAATAAAGATCTGAGCGTCGCCCCCACTAAGTTGTCCGATCCCCTTGACCTCGTCGCGGTCCGAGAAGATGGTGTCGATGAGGCCGCTAATCACCAATCCCCAGCCTGAGAAACTGGAATCGTGGTGTGTGGATAAAACGGGGGAGAGTGGAGGGGCCTCAGGATACGTTGGATGTACGGCATCCATTAGCGCGTTCTCTCGTGCTCCCTTTCCTTGAGCTTCAGAAGGGGGATCTACCCCTTGCTCATGGTCGTGATGACCGATGCAAGGGAGCAGCCACTTAAACCATTTCCAGGGAGCCGTCGCTTTCGGTGTACTTGGGATGGGCGCCGGTTGTGAACGTAGATTTTTCGTGCGCTTTATCAAATTTTTTATAATCTCGGGTTGAACAGGGGATACTGGGGACACCGGGTGGCCGCGATCTACGGGAGTCGGAAACGAGTTACAATAGTGAGCGTGGCTCGATCATCGACAGAGACCGTAGTTACCTTCCACCTCCATGGTTAACGGCGCTGTTGGCAGATCATTAGGGAGAACATCCTCGATGACGTTCGGGACCCTTGTTGTTTGGGCATCTATGAACAGGGGATATCCCTTTCAACTTATGCCGCCGATCGAGAAAGTACGTTGGTTACCTTGTTCAACCTCCTCGTTCTCCTGGATACTCGACACCAATAGCTGGTTGCATACGGCACGTATATCCCACCGCTGTTCTCGCTTCTCACTCCAACATATCACGATCATATTCCATATCTGGTCCGACAACCACGGGGCGAGCATTTGGCGGGGTGGTCGATCTCCGCTAACGACGCTAAGCGCGATATCACTGTACTGAGCATTCCCGTACGGTGGGATCTCCGTGAGGATCTTATGGCAAAGCAATGATATTAGGGATGACTATGAACGGTGCGGGATGGGCGTACCTCGTAGGTGGTCATCGCGAGGGAGTAAATGTCGCTCTCTTTCGAGGGGACGCAATCCGGAAGGTGGGACCGTAATAGGTCTAATAGCTCCGGGGCCCTGTAACGTATCATTGACTTGGGATCCTCCGTCGCCATGTAACCTGGCTCCACGACGACACCCACTATCCCGAAGTCCGTAAGACACGCAACACCACCCTCGTTGATCAGGATGTTCCCCTAGACGGAACGGATATTGGCGTATATCCCAGGCTGATAACCCGCTCAAAGCTCACCGGGTGGATATTGCTGTGTACGATGCTTAGTGAATGTACATACTCGAGACCACTGGCAGCTTGCGCAAGCTACCGAGGACGAAGTCTTGAATGGTTTGTCTGCGAAGATGATAGGGATCGCTTACCAGCTGTAATCGATTGACCCCCTGAGTTTTCTTGATGTACTCGATGATATTTCCGTTGGGCAGCCAAGGGCTTATGATGGAAAACGAGAACAACATCTCCGAAGCTCCGAGGAGTGGTAGCACGTTCGAATGCGAAAGGTACTTCCAAGCTACGATCTCGCGGTAGAACCTCTGATTGAAATCAGGCTGAGCCCACCCCCTCGTCGATAGAGAACTGCCACGTACCCGTTTGAACTTTTCTGTATTTTCCACCGCCTGGGTCCGAAAAGACTTGACGCACACCCGGTTCCCATCCAGCTCGCCCTTCCAAATATCCGCGAATCCACCCGAAGCGTGAGGGGTACTGTCACTCAATGCCACCCCGGCCGGGAGGTACGATTTAGGTAAAACCCCATACGAAGGCGAGACTTTGTGCAGAGCTCTGAAACACCGGATCTTCAAGCTTGGGTTCACTGTCACGGATGACAGGACCTGATCGTCGAGAATTTAGTGTGCGGGGAGGGATTCACGGAAGGGGGTATACCTTGTCAATTATTTCTACAAGGTCGTCGGCTTCTGTTTGGCTGAGTGGAGGTGAGCTACTTGGCGTTTGTTCAAGTCGCGATATCGCGGAGATGGTGAAGGGAATAAGTGGTGACTCAACCCCCGTTTTCGCGAGGTCTTCAGGAGTGATAGGAGGGAACTCTGGCGAAAGACTCTCCTTGTCAGTGGGTCGCGTTCGCGATGGTTGAGATTATGGCTCACCATGCGAGACCGTCCCGTCGGACATAGCAATCCTCGAGCCAGCGGGGAGGGGGGGAGCGGGAGCAGAAAGTAGACTGGATCTTGTTGGAGGCTATCCTGGTGATATATTCATATCCACGTCTGGAACGTGCGCAATGGGCGTGGCAGGGTCGTGATGGGGTTACGGATTATTGGGGGATCGTCGTCGTTTACGAACAACGGCGTCAATCGCATATCGATGGTGGGCAGTGAACGCGATCTTTACTTTCCTCACTTTCACCTTCCAAGCTTCAAGTCCCGGAGCTGGAGTTGTAGGGGTACAATCGTGTTTTTTTTGTGAACAGGCCCAGTAAGTCTGTATCTTGGGGGGTGTCCGTCCTTACTGCGTTGTAGGCGCTTACCAGCGTACTAACCAAAGAAAGGAAAGCCTCCTTCCTCACGTTCGAGGGTCAGAGGCCTAGTGCCGACGGGTGGCACGGCCCGTGGCCGAATCAGACGAAGTCCAATTCCTCCGCCCTACCCATGGCCACTGCCTGTCTGTAGTGAGCGACAATCTCGTTTTCGAATCGCTCCTCGCGCTCATTACTTTTACCAACCTTCCCCTTCGTTCTCTTTGTTCTGTGTTTATCTCGCTGTTCCGCGATCCTTCCCTTACTTCATCCTCGCTTCCATACTTCACAACTGTTTGCCAACTCCGGTCCCCAAGGACGCAATATGAGCACCTCCCGCCATGCCCTACGTATGCGGGTTATTGAGATCCCGTCTTGTGCATACCCAGAAGTCCGGAATGAGAAAAAGGACCTGGGGAAGAATCCCGCTGGTTGGAGGAAGTTTTTTCACCGACCGGATCAGCCGGATGATCTCTGGAGTGTCCAGCTCGAGATCACCAAGCTAAAAACACGATACCTCGAGTCAGCCAACCATCCACGCGATAATTTCGTTCACCAACTCAACCTCAGCCTTGTCGAGGGCAGCACTCGCAACGATGAGAACTCGATTTCAGTCGTCCGCTGTATGACGTATTTCATCGTTCGCGTCTTCCAGACATACTTCGCGTCAGGAACCACATCCTGCAGGATTTCCTTTGTAGCGCGTAACTACTGAGATATACATAGGAGTCTTGAACAGTGATGGAGGCAAACACTGTCGGAATTGGCGAGGTGACCCCGGGGAAAAGCCGGGGAACATTAACTTATCTGGACACCGCCGTGGGCCGCACCTTCGCCACCACGCACTCACCGATAAAAACAGACCCCAATGCAGCAAACCGCTCATCCTCCTCCTTTCCGCCCTGCCTCCCCAACGCCTGTCCTCGACACGTTCGACTCTTCCCCGGAGAGCCATGACCAAAGACTCTACGGGAAACTCTTGAACACGTCATCGGCGCCACCGACGAGGGCGGGGCCGTTCGCACCTTGACTGAGATACTGGCCGATATGGAGAGTAGGGCCTTTGTCTTCCTTTTGGGACCCGAAGATGCGGAGTTGTGTATCGAGACTTTGAGCCACGTAAGTCACGATTCACATTTGCTCCCATCTCTCATCGTCTCAAGTGGTTTGTTAGGGGATCGCAAAGTATAACCTCCACCCCACTGAGAAGCAGGCTTTCTTTTCCACGTTGAGAAGACTTGCTGGATATTGTGGACGATTGCCAGATTACGTGACAGCAATAGAAAAGATTGAAGTCAAAGACAAGACCTTCCTCTCCGGCCGATTTACGGATGTCAGACGCGGAAGGTACATGGGACGGCCTGTTGTGGTGAGGATCTTGAGGGCCGCAGCGCAGGGGGACTTGGAGAAAATGAGAAAGGTGACTATCAACAACAATGTCCCGGCCAATCGGCCCATGGCTGAACCGTTCTGTTCCAACAATTTTGCCAAGAAGTTGTACTCTGGAGCACGCTATCCCATCCGAACATCTTAAAACTTACCGGCGTTCAGGAGGACATAGAGAAAGAACAGTTTGTCACGGTGTCAGAACGGATGGCTCACGGGAACATCATGGAGTAGCTCAAGAAAAATCACGTCGGCGGACCGGAGTTGGTACGTGACCTCACTTTCGCCGCCATTTCCTTAGCTGATATGCGAGAGTAGTTGCATGGGGCAGTTCAGGGTCTGAAGTACCTCCACGGTGCCATTCTTAGCATTCCGTGGCTCAGTAGTAATTTCTTTCAATCGATATGCATGTATACTCTGTACCACCTAGCATCTCATATCATCTCTGTGGACTGTCGATGGGTAATAACAACCACCGTACAAACGGGACCGGATGATACTGGCCGGACCACCCGGATCGACTGGGTTCCGTGCCTCTTCCTGCCAGGTCCTTTGATCCCGTCCACAATGGCACCACCCAACAAGAAACGAAACCGACAATCCCTACCCCCAGCAGCCGTCTCCGTACCGGAAGAGACGACTGCGGATGCTTCACAACCAATCCCTCCAGTCGACGTGTTCTATTGCAAAAGTCAGTGAAAACCAGCCGACATGTCGATCGACGTGACCCGCTGAACATTATCAGTATGCACCTTCCCGCTCGAGTACTGCGAGTTCGGTCCTCGGTTCTCCAAGTGCAAGGAGTGGCTGAAGGACGAGCGGTCTGACCTCTACGACCGATACTACTCAAGGGGTGATATCAGTGCCGTTTGATCCCAGACCGTCGAGATCTGACGAAGATCGACTAGAGGCGCTGCAGGCAAAGATTGGTACACTGAGCCGGGAAGGGCAGGCATTGATAGAGAAGGACACGGCGAAGAAGGAGGTGAAGGCAAAAGCCAAGGCTCTCGAGGAGGCGAAGAAGAAAGAGGTCTATCGTCTTCCTCTTGTGCATCTCCATCCATCCTGAACCGTGTACAGGCGTCGATAGTCACGATCAAACGGATACAACGGAACAGGAACAAGTACGTGACATCGATACACGGGCTGGAAGCGTTCGGTGAGAACCCCCTACTCGTCTCGATCGACCATTCGACGACTGATTGGATCGTCACAGGGGTGAACCTGAAGAAGGCGGCACAGCTATTCGCCACCAGGTTCGCGTGTGGATCGTCGGTGACGAAGAATGCACTGGAGCTGGACGAGATCGTCGTCCAAGGCGATGTCAGCGGGGACATACTCAAGATGATCGAAGAGCAAGTTGGTGTTTTGAAGGGAGTTCCTGCTGGCAATGTCGTGGAGGTGGAGGAGTCGGAGTTGGAGAGGTATCGGCAAGAGGTGTTGTGGTTGAGGGAGGAGAATAGTTGGCTGAAGGATGAGATCACGAAACTGAAGGTCAAACTTGGACGTGCAAGATGAGGTGGTGTTTGATTTGGTCGGTTCCCCGACCAGAGCGTATACTTTCCAGTGACCGTTAGCCCACACAAGAGAACAGAGCCAGAACCCGGATAGTTCTGAGGCCCCAGGCTGTAGTATGTGTAGGGCATGAGTTCGAATTCGTGTAACATGTAAGCCCAACCACTCGCACACTGTCACTACACTCACGATGAACCAGGGGTTCGTCTACCCTTGCCCAAGAAGAGTTCGAGATGCAGACTAGTGGACATGACGCTCAGAAACTGCCAACTACGCCCCACCTCAACACGGGTCTTTCGGCGTTCCTCGCCCGCCGGACGTCGGTTCCCCTCCCCCATATACAACGCATCCCAGCCATCTTGGTAACAGGTCCCATCATCCAATTCATCTCCCACCTCCCCCGCTACAACCAACAAAGGGACCAGCAGCAGAGTATGAACCATCATCTTTCTCATCGTCGTGGCCTTCCTCTTCTACGACACCCCACCGGCGACCGAGGAGTCCAAACACGCGGATAAGGTCGCGTTTCATCACCCCTAACTCGGCGGTCCACCCGTCAAGCATTTACGGGACCCCGAATTCTTCGTATCGGCTTAGGCTGGGCTAGATTTCGCCCGAAGTTCCAAGGGAACCTCTGAGTAGCTTGGGCGACATGTCTTGTTGCAATTGGGGATCCTCTCCTACTGTATCGTGTAACGCCTTGTATGCGGCAGGGACAGGCTCAGTTACAAAGAGATCCGCCTTGACCGTCTTTGAGAGCGGACATTGAAACCCTTTGAGGACCTCTTTGAGGTTGGTGAGCTGGAGGGATACATACTGGGAGGGCATATAACCACGAGGCGTATCGAGGCTTACCTCGAGGAACTAAAGGTATAAGGATGGCCAGATTTCAATGTGTGATATGCTGATTCGGCATCCATAGGAGTGCGAGAACCCCTTCTCTGTTAGCTTCGGGACATGTTCCTCACGAGAATCGTCGATGCTTCACGAGCATCGTGGCAGCCAGACATCTGGTGCCAGGTTCCCCCATGTACCAGTCCGTAGAGACCTTGTGACCCTCCTATTCGCTTGTCCTTATCACTATCTGAACATATCCTCATTCGTTTTTCATCTCCACTCGTTCGGGAGTCTGGCAGTATGTGCTCACCTACGGCCACACAGGTTTTAGCACAATGAAAAAACAACAAGCGACACCATGAACACCCACAATCACCAATCAAAGGTTAGTATCAAGTTATCAGTGCGTCAAACGCCCCAGCCTAAGAAAAAACCTGGGCCGGTACGAACCCACAGTCAGACAGCACTCACGCGTAAGGCACTACATATATTGACTCGAGGTCAGATGAATGACCTCGATCGCGTTTTTTTCCCTTGCTACCCACCCAGTTCCCCTCACCAATATCGTCACAGACAACACACCCGAGGCCAAGTTCCACGCGCAAAACGTGTTTCCAGGGCTCCAAGACGTACCCCAGCACAGATTTTCACCTGGCTTATTCCGATCCCAGAAGATTTGAGTTTCGTCCCCCTGGACGCTCTCGCTACCGCAATTCCAATCACGTTCTTAACATTAAATCCCCCCTCTTGATGGCGCGGAGAACGAGTTCTTCGGTTCGGAGAGATCGATGCATTCAACCAGGCCGGGGGTCCGCGCGCGGAGGAGTGAAGGTCTTTGTATTGAGAAGTCGCGAGGGTGTGTAGACGTGACGGTTTACAGCGACCAATTCGCTGGAAACGTACCCTACATACTGTAATGAACAAGGAGCTGGTTGCTGCTCGCCGCCCACCGACGGAATCGCGTATCGTACTCGCGACCGGCGCAGAAACCCCATCGATGATACTCAGTTTTCGCGTGACGCCAGCTCAAATTTGGTGTCTTGGGGCCAGAATACACCGACGCGTCGTTGGTACTGGTATGCCTTCATAGAAAAGAGGTTGCGAGGGGGAAAACCAGTCAGTATCGGACCGTCACGCGTCAAAGTTTATCTCCGGAATGAGAGTTACCCCAGGTCATATTTTCATCGCCAGCGCCTCTTGCGGGAGCAATGACTTGCACGCGACCGTATCAGTCGAGCGAATCGCGTTTGAAAAACACAAAGTATCGTGTAAAACATATGAACTGAAATAATATAGAGAGGTAGGTACCTAACACAGGGAGAGCCTGTAGGGCTAACGACCGAACGTTGTAGATCGAGGGTCGACTTCCAACAGAAACGCAAGCTGACTCACCAGAGGATCGTCACCCGAGTTCTCCCCCTCCTTAGTCTTCCGTATCATGACTGCCATAGTCATTATTGGCTACGCCAACCTCAGGGCCGTGCTCCGTGCGAGGTGTGTTTTCTAAGCTCCGACATGTCCAGGTCGAGTTTGCCTCGGCTATTCACGGTCCTTGTGGTCCTGGGTTTTGCATCCACAACGTCGATGTGGAGCAGGAAGGCGAATCCCTTCGTTCTGGGGAAGACCGGACTGTCCGGTGAGCTGATGCAGGGGCGCAAGACGTCTGTGAAGGTATGAGGGTACGAAGGTTCCTCTTGGGGAGAAGTGCTTGATAAGGTGGGTCCCTGGACAAAGTGGGCGGGGGTGGTGATACCAAAATGAGTTGCCCTTTCGGTCCACTAATTCGCGTGCACGGGGGAAGTTTGCCAGCGTGGACCTTGGTGGAGTCGGAGAAGTTCCTGGGGTTTCCGAGAGGCTCGGGTCGGAGGCAGTCGTCCAAAAAAGTCCATCCAATTTTCAAACCCACACCGATCGGGATCAAAAGGTGGATGAGCAAGAGGGAAGAAGACCTGTCCCCAATGATGTCCATCTTGGCCACCAGAGCTCGAGGTTACGGGGCGGAGACGGGGAGCACTTCCGGAGAAGTCGAGGAAGTATTTCACGGTGGCTTCGTTCGGCAACGTGTTACGTGGCGTGGATGGCGTGAGGCTGACCACGTTCCTCCAAGGAAATTTAGTGCGAACGTGCTGTGTGTGGAGTTCACACCACGAGGAGAGGTCGCCGTTGAGGGTGAATTTACGGCTCCCATCCATGTACTTACAAGGGCGCAGTACGAAGTAGCGGGCGGTGGTGTATCGTAAATTTCCCGGCTTTCACATGAAGGACAGAGATCTGAGCCAACTAATAACCTAAAGGAATGGGTTGCGAGGAGGTGGGTTGTTGTCCCATTGCGGCTGCGAATTGATTGGGTGACCCTGAGCGCTTTAGGTAGGCGGGGGTTTTAGTATTACGCCCGCCACTGCAGTCGAAACCTGTCCACAACCATTCACGCGATAATTCCGTTCGTCAACCCAACCTCAACCTTGCCGGGGGTGGTGCTCGCGATGGTGAGAATTCGATTCCAGTCGTCCGGTGTATGGCGTATTTCATCTTTGCGTCAGGAACGGCACACCCTACAGGATTTCCTTCGTAGCGCGCGACTGCTGCGATATAGGGGAGTTTTGAATGGTGGTATCAGCAAGGCGACCTTAGGGAAAAGCCGAGGGATATTAAGCCATGCCTCCTCCTGCCACCACATACCCGTCAATAAAAACGGACCCCAATGCAACTAACCGCTCATTCCCCTCCCGTCCTGCCTCCCCAACATCCGCAGTCAACACGTCCGACCCCTCCTCTGCACATCATGTCCAAGGACTACGGGAAACTTTGGAAGGACATCATCCGTATCACCGACGAGGGCAAAGCCGTTCGTACTTTGGCTGAGATCTTGGCCGACAAGGAAGGCAGGGCTTTTGCTTCGCGTTTGGGACGCGAAGATGCAGAGTTGTGCATCGAGATTTTGGACCACGTATGTCGCGATCTGTACCTACTCCCCTCTCCCGTCGTCTCAGATAATCTCTCAGGGCATCGCAGAGCACGAGCTCAACACCGAGGAGAAGCAGGCTTTCTTCATCACGTTGAGGAGACTCACCGGATGTTATGGGCGGTTACCGGATTCCATGATAATAACTGAAAATATCAAAATCGAAGACAATATTCTTGCAAGCGGTGGATTCTCAGACGTCAGAATCGGAAGGTACATGGGACACCTCGTCGCGGTGAAGACCTTGAGGCTTGCAGCGATGGACGACTTTGTAAAGATAAGAAAGGTGAGCATCAGCGACATTGCGTCGACCAATCGGGGTATGGGCTGAACCGTGTTCCAGCAATTTTGCAAAGAAGTGGTTCTATGGAACACGCTATCCCATCCAAACGTCTTGAAACTTGCTGGGGTTTACGGGGACATGGATAAATGTCAATTTGTCACGGTGTCAGAATGGATGGCCCACGGGAACATCGTGGAGTACATCAAGAAAAATACCGTCAACAGACTGGAGTTAGTACGTGACTTCACTTTCTCCGCTGCTTCCTCCGCTAAAATGTGAGAAAGCTGCACGGAGCAGCACACGGTCTGAAGTACCTCCACGGCGCCGGCCTCACACATGGGGACCTGAAAGGAGTCGGTCTCTTTCTATTTCGTGAAAAATACCTCTTTTTGACATTCAGTAGGCGAACATCCTCATGTCCAACGATATGCCCCCTCGTGCTTGCCTCGCGGACTTCGGGTTTATGGACATGGTCAACGACACTAAGCAGCCAATGTCATGCAGCGCACAGTTGGAGGGCGGCACGATGGCGTTCATGTCTCCGGAACTTCTCGTACCTTCAAGATTTGGTATAGATCACTCGTTGCCCACACCAGAGGCGGACGTCTATGCATTCGGATTAGTCATCTTCCAGGTATGCGAGGAGGATTATGGATATCGACGTCTCACTTACATCCCCAGGTCCTTACGGGTGAAATCCCATTCCATAAAGTTAGACAAGGGGAGTTAGGATTCCACGTAATCCAGGGACTCCGGCCTGATAAACCGGAGAACGCCTCATCCATCGGGTTTTCTGATTCACTTTGGGGTTTCGTCCAACGTTGCTGGGACGGCGATAGGAAATTGCGGCCAAAAGCCGCGGAAGTTGTGACACACCTTGGGAAGGCGGCAGCAGACTGGAATGGGCTCATGCCACCCTGCGTCGTGGTTGGGGCAGTCTCTTCCTGCTCCAAGGAGCCGATGTCGGATTCGATGATGCATCGTGAGTTCCTGCTTTTGATTCTCCTATGATTTATCCACTAAGCGACGGTCGGTTGGATGCTTTAACCCCCATTCAGGTGCCGCCTCGCGGAGTCCTACCAAATCCCAAACTTCCTCCGGACGATCCAGTCGTCCTGGTACGTCATCCACTACGGACCCCGGACCGCCACGGGAAGAATTTCAGGGGATCGTCACCACGCCTCGAGTGGAACTGCCGGTGGTCTGTTGGGACACCGTCCGACGACGACCACAGGACCGGCCCGATAATACGTTTGCCTTTCCACATCTGGCCCAAGACTTCCGGCCTCCTCCATCAAGTCTTCCCCACAAAAAACGGAAAAGTTTTATTGGCTGGTTTTTCTCCCGACTGAGGATTCCTTGGAATTTTGAATTCTTGAGGCCCCGCCAAAAAAATAACCCGCCTGAGACGAGTTACTCTTGTCAGTACAGAGGTCTTTCAATTCTCGAACCCATTCTCATGCAGATTTCCGGATGTAGTTCACAAAAAACAAAAAACGGAGAGTAACGCCCACAACCGGTCCCGGACCAACCCTCATCGCGCGCGGGACGGAGATGGACAGACGTCGAACCCCTCAGAGACGAGACACATGGACGAAAGACTTTCGCAAAAAACGGGACATCAAGATCGACAAGACCCTCCGCGCAGTGCGGGCAACCTGCAGAGTGGCGAACATCGGTCCGATGATATTAATGAGCCGGCCGCGGAGGTCTCGAGTATCTCAATGGACCCTTCTCCCCTCTCGCACCCCCCACAGCCCCCCGCGATTTTTTTTGCCCGAGAAGGGATGATGAACGAGTTATTGGATCTTGTGGAGCAGTTTACATCCCTGTCGCTGTTCGGCGCAGGCGGCCTCGGAAAATCCTCCATCGCACTTTCTCTCCTCCACGACGACCGAATCAAGATCAAATTTGGCAGAAACCGCCACTTCATTCGTTGTGACGACCTCACCGGTTCCCCCGAGGGTTTCCTTGCAAGTCTCTCTGATTCCATTGGCATCCCTCGCTCGATGGACGTTGAAGGACTTCGGTTGCATCTCGGGCCGTCTCCGTTGCTCTTAATCCTCGATGGTGCGGATTCCGCCCTGGATCCACTGGCTATCGGAGCGGCCGAAACCGTCGCAACAATCGAGGAGATCAGTCGGTGTCAGGATGTCTGCCTGATTACTACAAGCAGGATGGATGCAGAAATACTAGGTTTCCTTCCCATTGAAGTTCCGGTGCTTTCCGAGGACGGCGCAAGAGATACTTTCTACAGCCTCAGTAATCTTGGAAGATCCTCTGCGGTGAATGACCTCATCGCGAGACTCGACTCTCACCCGCTCTCGATTCACCTGCTCGCCGGCGTCGTACACGGGAAAGACTGGGACGAGGCAATATTATTAAAGGAATGGGACGACGACAAGACGAACGTGCTGGAAGCATGCCATCACCAACGTCTGAAGGACGTCGTGGAATCATCACTGCGTTCCCCATCGATTCGACGACTTGGGACTACCGCTCGTGATGCACTCGAGGCAATTGCAGTCTTCCCCAGCGGTGTCAAAGAGAGTAGGTTGAACAGCATGTTCCCGGGAATATCCGGAATGGGAGAGGCAGTTGCTGTGCTTTGCAAGTTTTCACTCCTCTATCGCAGAGACGGGTTCGTGAAGATGCTCTCCCCGTTTCGGTTCCACTTTCTAGAATCTATACAACCTGTGGTTTACACCACCGGAAAGGAGACAATACGCAACTACGTCATCGACGAGGCCGCTAGAGGCGATATAACCCACGACCCGGCCACCGATGAGGCCACCAGAAGTGATACAGCTCATGGCCCGGTCACCGATGAGGATACCCCGACAATTCCTTGTTACCCTGCTAAGGCTTGTTCGTTCTCTTTATCTTATCTTCTTGCGGCTTTGGAGTGATAGTTTTGCAGGGCTTCCTATACACACAAGCGGTCGTCCGAAAGGCAAACAACCGAAGACTGCGGGGTGGTCTTCCAAGAGACGTGAGCACGATGTGACAGGCTTGATGAACAATTCCACTAACTGACTTCCGGATCCCGCCCCGCCGACTGAGAACACTTCCAGGATCGAGTCTTCACTTCCGTCACCACCTCAAGACCAACCCGAGATATCACCCGTCGTAAATTCATCAGCGTCCCCAGAACAGACCACTCTATTGCCCTCCACAGGGTCTCAAGGGACCGGACGCCAGCCCCGTGTCGATTCCACTAGATTCACTAGCTGGGGCGAACCCCCATCTCAGATAGATGTACTATGTGGAATTACTGCGGGAAATTCTGTTGAGCACAGTCGATCTTCTCCCCGCCGCGGGGGTGCCAAGTCACATTCCATGGGTGAATGTTTCCCTACCCCCAACACACAGAATACTCTGTTTGGCTACCACAAGCTCCATCCCTGGCCATGGAATGAGTCCTCGAAGCGGAAACTGATTATCCCTTCAGAACAGTCCGAACAGTGGGCGATCACCCGCCGGGTATGTGATTTACCCTGTGAACTTATTTAATTATCCGTGCTCATCGATCCACCTTAGCGGGTTGCATCTGCTGTGGCTTCTGTGTTGAAATGTAGCGTTTCCAGCTTCTTCGATTGCTTACTTGTACCCGTAGTAGTATCCCCTTCGAGTACCTTAAAATAGTCGTCGTCCTGTTATCGTCTCCTCAGTCTTTTCCCATTTCCTGAGGATATCGTCTAATCTACGCTACGCTAGATTTCGACATTCTGCACTCGGGATAACTGATGATGTGAAACGTGAACTTCCCGACACCAGTGTCGACTCCCTCTGTTGTACTCCGATACCAAAACTCGAGCCGGCTGGTCAAGTACTCCTCCAGACCTGGTGCACCCTACAACTGGTCGATGTGAATTTCACTCCACTTTTCCTCCATGATCATCCGCTCATTCATGATCTAATAGGCCAACCGTTTAGCGTGCCTCCGTCTTACGGAACGGTGCGCGGAAATACTGTTGTCCATTTGTGAGGAGGTCCGCGAAGCGGGAACCCATGTCTGCATCGATGGACCAACCGCGGGACTAGTCGCGTGTGTTCACAAACTCTACTTTTCCATAATATTTCTCACATTTCTAATCAGGGCCTTTACGCGGGTACATACCATCGTGTGGAAACAAGCGAACTGCCCACTCATTCAATGGTACTTAAAACATGACAACATTGTTCAAAACATTCGGGCATGCAATGCTGAGCTACACACTGTTACTCGCATGTTCAGTGTGCGTCTCCCGTGCTCCTATTCGGGTGGTGCCTCGCTCACTTTACTCGAATGTAGCTTTCCATCCAGCTCAGAATTCTACACCAGATCCAGAAGTCAGACAGTCACACGGAAGTGGGAGCACCAACAGTCGTAATCAGGGAAAAGATCCAATCCTACCTCACGGACATCGAGCCTGTTGTTCTTACAGTCCGTCCGCCTGGTGCAACCCCCCTCGACCCTGGAGAGATTGGAACACTTCTGTACGCCTACCGAGACCGCCAGGACAAAGAAGACCTGATCCACGACACCGCAGATCTAAGACGGGTCATGAGAGCCGCGTCGCAGGCCGACACCGACGACAAGATGATCGAGATCCTCCAGATCGGCCGTGATGAAATCCCAGAGGCTGTCAAAACACTACAACGTGCATTCGAGAGGGAGGTCAAGAGGGAGCAGGATGGCGAAGAGACAATGTTCGAGGGTGTGGGAATTCCTTCCGGGCAATCCGCATCTCTCGGCTCGGCAGCTGGATTGAACGGGACTTCAACCTCTACGGGGGCTCTCTGTCAAGAGTTCTTAGAAAGTGGGATTGCGGCGTTAACGAGGATGAGCAAGGGCACTGATCTGCTTTTACCCCCTTGGACCATCACCAAATGGGAGATTGACCTTGACAGGAGGATCGGGACCGAGTCATTCTCAGCCGTATACAAGGGGAGGTGGAGGGAGACACTCGTTGCTATCAAAGTGCTTGCTCCGACGACGCCGCAGAAACTCTTCATTCATGAGGTAGAGATTTGGAAAAGTCTTTCACATCCAAATGTTCTCAAACTTCTTGGAGCTTCGTCGGCTTCTGGAGAGTCCCCTTGGTTTCTTGTGAGTCCACATATGGAACACGGCAGTTTGGACAATTACCTCAAGAATGTGGAGTGCCGACCCCGGGTTAATCTCTTGAAGATGATTTACGAGGTGGGACTGGGGATGGCATACTTGCACGAGAGAAGCGCGTTGCACGGCAACCTTAAGGTACGGTGCCGTGCTCCAGTGTCTGTCGACTGAGGTAACGCCCAGAATAGGCCGCTAATATCCTCGTTGATGCCGAAACCCGCTGTGTCATATCCGATTTTGGCCAAAGTGAAATGAAGTCCTGGATATGGCGGACGAGTGGGAGATCCCCTCGAGGTGTGTTTGGGATCGTGCGTACCACACTCTAACACCAATTTTCTGGTCCAGATGAAGCCCTCCGATGGCAAGCACCAGAATTGATAGATGGACGTAACAATCGGTTTCGTGCACCTATGGATGTCTATGCATTCGCGATTTGCTGCATCGAGATCCTCACCAATGGTAGTTTGCCTTGGCCGTTGTTTGACGATGAGACTATTAGGAGACTTGTTCTGAGTGCGTTTGTTTTCACCTGACTTCTGGAACCTATTCACCTCCTATCACCTGTCGTCTACAGAGAACCGCCGACCGGATATTCCAAACAACCATACATGGACGGAGGATCTGGCCCGAATCATTGAAGCGTGTTGGCGACAGGTGGCTCACTCCCGTCCAATGTTTTCTAACATTGTGGTTGACCTCGAGGCGGTCGGGGGAAAACACGACGTACCTCTACAACACACATCCCCGGGCCCCGATAAGATGCCGCGTGCACCGACAAAGACATCCCCTGACGGGCACCCAATGCTACATCTTCGTGAGTGTTGAACCCGGTTACTTTGATGCCATGCGACGAGTCTGATTGTTCGTACCAGCCAACAGCGAAGCGAGCCAGGATTCTGGGGTGGGGTCATCTTGCGAAACAACCCACGAGCACCATTTCCGCCTGACCACCAACCGTCGCAACAAAGGCGACCCTGAAGTTTCTCCAATGGGTACCGGCTTATCACTACCCGAGCCGGTTGTTGGAAAAGAAGAGTGTACTCACGTGAAGTTGAGTTCACTCCTAGTTGAACGGCGTTACAGGACGTTGCTTCAACATGAGTTCCACCCATCACGTACGTTTGTTATCACTGTGCTGATACCGTTGGTAATGGGATTGCTGTTCAGTCAGGCTACCATTGTGGTCCCCATTCGTTATCGCTCTCGGTTCCGTTGGATACCTGCGCAAGCCAGAAGGAGAGTTTGTGACCCTGTTCAATGCATTTGACCCACCCAAAACATCAGAAGGGGTGCTTAGGGGTATGGCAAATCTTCACGGTTATGGAGGGGTCAACCAAGGTTGTCAATGGCAAGACAAACGGAGCCTTGTGCAGAAGGGCCTGGGCGTTCTTCAGAGCCGGTTGTCTCCAAAGTTAGAGTTGTGAGTAATCACCCTGGCACTGAACGCATCTCTTCTCATCTCATTACAAACACTACTGTAGGAACAACGTCAACAGGCGTTATTCTTTCAATGTCAAGGCCAATCACAAGACTGCGTTCCTTTGTGTCGAGTCGACGGTTTACAAGTACATCGAAGACCTTTCTGCCCCCAAAGAGTGGTTTATAGCCAACGTGGACCGCATTTTGAAGGTTTATGCAGACAACCATTCGGTTACTAAGGAGGACATATTCTTGGGTACGAAGAGCAACGTCCAGCTGTCATTTATCTCATTGTTTTCCTTACAGTAACCGGAACTCTGAGTGCACCGGACTACGCTTTGTTCGTTGGTCATAATCATCCCAACGGTCAGGTACGTGCACGCGAGAGAATCAGGTGTTTGTACCGAAGGCGCTCAAACCCACTCGATCAGGTGCATTTCGAAGTTTCCAGCCCTCCTCAGAATGGTCAGCCATGGGGCAAGTTCTCATTGTCTGTCAACATGTCTTCACCAATGATCGGTGGTCATTGTTATGAAGAAGAGTCCGCGGCCCCATTCTCTTACAAGGGGAAGGTTTCAACGACCTCTGGTGGTGAATGGCATTCGTTGCTGCTCGCTCGACTTCGGTTCAAACCAGACATGCCCGAGCCCACAGCAGACTGATCCCCCTAGATCTCACCTCCCTGTTTTTCTTTTTCTTTCTTTCTCCTCGCTGCTGGCAGGGCGGTGTGTTTTCGCGATCACCCTGATAGTTTATACCATCGCCACAGCAATTGCGCGGAGTCATGAGACTGTTAGCCAAGACAGGTGTGCCAACTGTATCAGGATGCTACGTGAGGATTTTCGTATACCGAGGACATTTCGGAATTCGCATTTGTATCACCACTCAAGCCATGTAAACGATACGACTGTATTGAATCATAAGGATTTCCTTTCTCTAGGACGTTGGCGGTCATCAGTACCGATGGGCTTTCACCATATGTAGGCTTTGCGGGTGGAAAATAGTCTGCGTCGGATTGTCACAACTCCGGCCGTGATCACGCCTCAGGAATGAGTCCTGGAGGATTATTCCAAGTTCCACCTCCATTACTACAATATCTCGCGGGAACCCCAACTTGTACTCAACCGTGTTGGACGAGTACATCGTGTTGAAGATCAGAGAAGATCACATGTGTCAGACGTAGGAAATACAATAACATGACAAGGTGAACACCAAGCGCGTGGATGACCTGCGGCTCTGATTGAACGACGCGAGTTGTAACGTTGGGAATTGATAACACTCTGGGACATGGGAACCAGTCTATTCACCGTTATCAAAACTCTCCTCAATCTTCCTCACCACTATCGTCACCGTCTCTCTGGGCTGTCTCAACCCCTGGACCACACTCCACTTGCAGGACGTGTTTCTTAAGCTTCCACTCTTCTATCGGCATGAGTTCGTCCAAGCCAGCAATCCTCAACAACTTGAGCTTCATTCCTCTCGATTCCCTCACTGCTGCCATTGCTATCACCCTCTCGATAACGAAGTCCACGTCCCCCCCAGAGTCGTAAGGGAAAACGAGAACAAGTTCCTCCAGTTTTGGGCAGACCAAAATACCCGA
>Ga0307517_10002897_pt1 | contig 27165 bp, 25 predicted proteins | sample 23_EM_MG_FD_194515 | JGI IMG/M metagenome (GOLD analysis project Ga0307517, IMG submission 194515) | Populus trichocarpa ectomycorrhiza microbial communities from riparian zone in the Pacific Northwest, United States - 23_EM | ecosystem: Host-associated > Plants > Roots > Unclassified | place... | reverse complement strand
GCGACGAGACGCCAGTAACGGCTGTAGGTCAAGTTTGAGTTGGCGGTGACGAGATCCCTGAACTGCTTTCGCCTCTTCATGAAGGCTCGGATGGTGAAGACTGGAATCAAAGGGACCCGATTTAGTGCTTTGAGCTGTATCAAAGTGGACGTAAACTCACATCCGTAGCAAGCCGAAACAACCGAGATCATAAGAGGCCAACTCCAGACGAGAACATAAGCGAGGTGGGTGTTCCAGGTGGCTGGTCCACAGCCGAAGTCCTCGTAGATGTTGAACCTATGACCAGAAACGATAAGTTCTAGGGGCGCGAAAGGGAACCGAGTTAGATTGTGTTCATGGGAAAAAAGAAGGATTGACAGCAAATCGCGCTTACCCATAAGCATCTGCAGCACCGGGATTCCGATTGTGATCAATAGGTCGATGATCATCTCACGGCGTTTCTGCAAAATAGATTGGATGTTGAATAATCGTTGGCGGACGCCCAATTTTGATGTGGACAACGCACCTCAGTCTGAGTGGTCGTCACAGCGGTGGGGGAAGCGATGTAGTAGAGACGGCGAACGATACAAAGAATGCAAGCGGGCCACGCGACGGCGACACCGAGTTTAATACGAACGGCTGAAGAGAGTAGAGATGTCTCAGAGATAAGAATCGAAAATGAAGACATGTATAAACGTACCGATATCGCACCACACTGGCGCCCAATTGATTGCATTCCCGTTCCACACAATAGAGTCCACGAATGAAACGAGACAAGCAAGTGCCGTCCAAATCATGTACATGCACGTCCCCACATTCCAAGCCTCTAGATGCCAATACAGGGGAACGACCGCAAGGAAGAACCCGATCCCGGAGAAGACTGAGAACACGGTGTTGGAGGCAGTCATATTGGGGGGCTCGCTGTGTTTTCTTGACAACCGCGCCCGGGGGGAGGAGAAAAGATACGAAAGTCTTTAAACTAGTCTGATACACGCGCCGAAGACTTGCTCGACGGATCGAGTGAGGGATATATGCCCCGACACGAGGGTGGAGGAGGGGGAGGAGGAAAAAGACGGATAACGGACCACGGGGGAAAGACAGGATCTTGATATAGAGCAGACCTTTATACGCTCCTCGACACATTTGGACCTTGCCTTGTTCTTCGGGTATGGCGACCGGGTGTGACGGGAAATTCAGCAAATCAAATTCCCCCGCCAGATCTTATCCTTTCACCTTTCCATTCTCGGCCGATGCTTTCTTCCAAAAAAGGAAGTAGATCGGTCCGGCGCGGAACGATCACGCTTCAAAAAATCGGGAGGCCTTCGCAAACTCAAAGTGTGACCGATAGAGAGAAGCTCGCTTTGAGACCGATTTGCATCAATGGGGCGCGCGCGCGGCGTCGAAGAGAAGGGCCCCCTGTGGTGGTGACGACAACCGCAACGTCCCCCGCTCGTCGACGGCCCACGGGCGCACCGAAGTGTCCAGCCGTTTCAGTGTCGTCTGTTGGAAAACACCCAGGGGTATCCAGTGGACGCTGAGGAGGAGCTATCAAAGGTACTAAACGACACTTGTCCATCAAAAATCCTGTTGATCCAACTGTTCTTTGATTTCACAAGTACGTACTCGACCTTGCGAAATCGCGTAAGCCGATGGCCCCCGACGTTTTGCCGTGTATACAACATCTAATCGCCGGAGTCGGCCAGAGTCGGCCCCTGGCGGAAGCAATTGCACTCAGAAGCCGTTTGAATAAGACCCAAGGTCACGCCCCCCCGTTTCGTGTACTGAACGCTGAGATCATGAAATCCACGAGATAGCACGAACCCCTCATGGACCAGATGGGACCTCGAATTCTCCCTTGTCCCGAATAGGTCGTTCAGGCGGAAGGAGTCCAGCCCTCCCACCAAATGGATCTATGATTCCCTTTGATCGACATCCAGACGCCGAACGAGGGGGGATGAGACTCTTGCGGATGGTCTCACTATGAAAGGGAATTGGGAGTCCGTGGTGTGCACCCTCAGCCGTAGACCGGCTACCGAGTGCCTGATGTCGTGTTTTCCACCCTGGAACACATGAACGACACAGGTGGTACGAACCGGTGAGGGGGTGCTGCCGGAGAGATGCCATTGACCATGTAACATGAAACTCAGCGAGCAACGTGTAAAACGTGTAAGGCGAAACGGGATTGCCCCCGTCAAGTCACCCCACCCGAATAGGGCATAAGGTTCGTCTTTACGGCGTGATATATGAACGCTGAGTGGAATTTTTACCATTGAGATGCAGAGACGAGAGACGAATTGGGATGACAATGGACTGCGGGTGTAACACGCATGTTGCCGGGGTTTTCCGGGAAGATATATACATCCGGCCACTCGCGAGGTTAGCCACCCTTATGAGCTGGCAGAATACACGGATACCATCAGTAATAAAAAACACAGGCCAAAGAATACAAGTAAGGTACGGACGGAATATGGAAACAAAGGACCACTCGAAGTTTACGAGATGACGGTTTTGATGGGAGGAAAGAGGACAGCAAGCAAACGAAGCGACAGGTAGTATGGCAACAAAACGGTTTGAGAAAACAGTGTAAGGGGTGAATCAGACTCTTTTGGAGATTCGGGATAACGGGTGGGTCTCCTGCGCCTCAAAACGGTCCCCCGCGGGTTCCCATTATTCGAAGGGATAAAGACGACGTTCGGGTCCCCATTCTCCGGGATGGTTTCAAGACGCGGTGGTCGTCTGGACGCCGGCGAATAGACGTGATAATTTGGCGTGGCTGTACTCCCCTTCCCTTTATCCGTGGCGCTGACAGAAGGTGTGGATTTGAAAGGGTTGATGAATGGCAGAACGTCCCATAACTGGCGTGGCAACCAAGTTAGATCTGCAAGCAACCGCACCAGGACGAAGCCTGGTTGGTCGAGGGTTTTCCCCTCTGTTTCGAGTCGACCAACGATCGCCTCCATTTCGGCCAGGCGGGTCTCGGTAAGCGTCCTATTCATTTCAACCTTCCTTTCTTGTTTCTTGACCGACCTCTCCACGTCCTCCAGAACGTCAAAGATCTCATCGTGTGCTTCCTTGACGACATGCCCGAGGACCATTGTATGTTTTACGCGTTCCAGCTCCCGCTCCAACTCGGAGACGTGATTAAGGACGGATCGAATACGGGAGTCGGCGATGAGTTGTGTTTCGGGAGAAGGATAGTGAATAGCCTCGTGTAAGTCACGCACACGATGACGTAGGCGTGAAACGATGTGTGACCAGGGCCGAAGGGAGCTGGCGAGAACGAAGACTGTCGTGCTGAACCAAGGTGCCGCATCCTCTCCAGTTATCGTCAAGATTACGGTCTTAAGGAGGAACATCCCCAGGAAAGGGGCAAGGGCTGCGAGACAAAGGTATGTCATTTCGTGTCGCCATAGTTCAGCGCTGGCGAGCTCGCTGGTACGCTTGTCCGACGGTGGGGGTGTGGATACGTCAGGTACAGGTCGCCTCCTGCGCGACGCGTGATACAATTGCCACGGAACTAGATAACCGGCCCAAGTCAACCCAAAGTCAGAAAAGTCAAGCACGTCTCGCGCATATACGAACCTTCAATCAGTTGGTGAAGGTAATAGACGAGGAAGATGGCGACGAGAATGTTTTTCACGTATTCTCTCCCAAATATCCAGGATAGGATAGGGGTGAGGATCGATATGATGACCGAGATATCGAGGTCTTTCCATGGTGAAGAAGGAGGGCGATCGTGAAGTTCATTGGCCGGACGAACCGTGAATCCGTTAGTTTGCGAGTCGAGATTCCCATTACTCTCCTGGTCACATTGCTCGCAACTCGCCTCCTCCTGAGGAGTCGCCTTTCCTTCTCCACTTCTAGTGCTCCCACTGAGGTTCCCGTCCGCGAGGTCCTGGTCCCCATCAGACTCCGAGTCCGAAACAGACGGTCGTGCATCGGTGAGGTCCGGTTCGCCCTCTGGGGGACAGTGGAACGAGAGCTTTTCAGTCATTGGGATGGTCGCAGATGAGATAAGGGTGTCGACCCCTGTTGCATTGGAGAGAACCCTGGACATTCGGCGACCTGTCGGTAGTCACTGGATTTCCAGGCGTAAGTCGTGTGTGATCAGCGTCAAACGGAGTGAAGACGAGAGGTAAGCGGCATGCGTTGGCTGGGTGTGCTGCGAGATAAGAGTGAAGAGGCAACGGACGGATGCCTCCTGTTTCGATCTCACTCGTTCATCCTCCTGTTCTTTCGGCAGTCTCCGGCCTGTCACGCGGCGATCTCTCCGTCATCGCGAACTTTGCTGAGCTGGCAGCTGCTGGCAAGGCCACCTCGAGTGGAGAGCGTCGGGAAGGGGGATAGAGTTCAGTCCCGCCCCCGTTATTTATCACAACCCAACGTCGCCTTCCATCATCAATTTCCCTTCGGCCCTTTTGTGGGACCACGCGGTTCCGTTGACAGCTGGCACCTCCAGTCTAAACTATGTCTTGACCTCTGAGGATTCAGTCTTCTTCATTTGCTGGGGAATGCAACCTTATCCCCGCGTAATGACCTCTGATCCGTAAGGTGGAGTTCACTATTCAGCGTTCGTGTTCAGCGCTCAGCTTTGACCATACCTACACCCGCTCCTCATGATATCCCCCGCACCCATCCGCCTGCGACGTAATATAATCAGGACTCATTCGTCATCACACAACCACGTCCATGCATCCCGCTCCCACCCCGCCATTCGCATCCAATGCCACAAATCGTTCCAAATTAGGAAGTACAAAGGGGCCTCCATCTTCGGATCGGGGGTATCGCCCCATATTGGGCCGTTATCTTGTTCCCAAAAACCTACGAACGCGCTCCCGGGACGCTGGCGGTGAAAGGAATTTCGACTCGGTTCGAAAACCTCCGCCTACCTGTCTCCAGTGCCTTTATCGTGTTTTTGGATGTACACTTGTTCGTGGACGGTCTCGCTCGTCTTCTCCTTCAATTTTCTGCCAGATGCCCTAGGGCTAAGCGATGTCCGTGTCTTCAACCCGCATACATATATGTTGACATATCACGCTCGGTCGAAACTGTTTTACGCCCGTCCCTTTTCATTTATCGTCGAGAGCCCTCCCTCAGGTCGCGCAACCTTTGGGGATCCACCCTCCTCATTTTCAACTTTCCGCCTACAAGGATGACGCGCATCGAGCTTCCAGTCCTCTCTTTCCTTGCTGTGCTGTCGCTCTTTGCCATCCTCCCGCTTCATCTGAGGTCGCGGAACATTCCTTTCCTTTTCGCTATCGCCTGGTTGCTCGTTTGTAACATCATACAAGGTGTTGACGCCATCGTATGGGCCGACAACGCGTTAATTCGCGCTGAAGGATGGTGTGACTTTGGTGAGTGATTCCTACAAAGCCGGTTTTGGTGGCGCCGACGTGTGTCTGATGTTTTTGCGATTCTTAAGTTACACTTATCCTATACGCCCTGCGAGTGGCGCTCCCCGCTGTAGCTTTGTGTGTTTGCCGTCAACTCGAAACTGTATCCTCTACTCGGGATGTCTCGTATGACCCCCGTACCAAATACTTCACGTCGGTGTTTCACTACGTAATGTGTTTGGTGGTTCCTGTGATATATGCGATCCTACGTAAGTTCCAAATTCTGTGACTTTCTGTGATATTCCACAAACCGATCTCCTTTGAATACCTCTAGATTTCGTTGTCCAAGATCGCAGATTCATTCTTGTGCAGGAATTTGGGTGTCAACCCGCCATCTACCCATCCGTCCCAGCCTTGTTTTTAACCTGGTTCATCCCCCTCATCCTTTGTATAACCACCGTCTTTTACGCCGGCCTTTCATTCTACAACTACCATCGTCGCTGCTCGTTCTTCAACCAACATCTCAACCCTCGGTCGAAGATGACTACCGCAATGTTCTTCCGCTTCGTCGGCACCTGTCTCTTTCTCGTCCCGCTCACCGCGTTTGCGAACATCTTCGAGATGTCCTCCCTGATCGGAGAATTCGGACTTTTGGAGTACGCTTCTTGGACCGATGTTCACCAGGATAATCTGATCTTGGTCATCTCCAAAGGGAATGGGTCACAATCCGCTGTCAGCGTGAGGATCCGTACGGAAGCGATTTGGTGGATGGCCCCGATCGCCGCTCTCGTTCTCACTGCGGTGTTCGCTTCCACAAAGGAGTGTTGGGTCGCCGGGCTGGAATTCTGCACCACCGCCAAGGAGAGAGCCGTCGGGCTGTTCACCCCGAAGCAGAAGTTTGACTTGCCAATTCAGTACGTTCGCTTGTTCCCATTTCGATCACTTCCTTTTTTCTCCCGCTCTCGCTTGACTTGGTACTGATCTTGGCTACGTTCGGATGAAATAGGCAATTGGAAGCTGTTACCGTCGTGCCTTTGACAACCCCTCCAAAGGTGGCGCATGATCCGTTCAAGTCTGGCTGGGATGATACCCTTAAGTCTACCGAACCACTGAAGAAGCAGACGAATTTCAAGTCCAAAGTGAAGGTCTCCCCATTAAGAATCCCTCCTCCCACTTTGAGATTCCCCTCCCCTACGAATTCCACCTCGAGCGGTGAGGAGGAAGGCGATGCGTCGTTCGCGGCTTCGACGCACAACTACCTGTTGTCCCCAACTGGGAAGGAGGCTCTTGGGCGTGTGGGAATGATCATACTTTCTCCCATCTCTCAGTCTGCTGTGGACTTGGATGACCACGCGGAGTCGCAACAGCTGATTCGGAAACCGACTGTCTCGAAAGTCGAGGCCGTGAAGCTTGATAAGCATATCAGGGCCCCTTCTCACGGTTCTCCGACAAAGCCGGAGAAGACGCCGACCAAGTTTGTGTCGTTTACGCCTCTTCCTGAGCCCACTAGACCTACTGCGCGGGACTCCCTCTTGCCTGAAGTCCGACCTCGACTTCCTGCTGAACCGGCGGTAGAACGTGCTCTACGGCCATCCAAGTCAAGAGAGAACTTGAGTATCTCCGATTGGCCACACCCACCGACTTCAATCCCTCTCAGCCCTTCCCCCTCCCCAACGACTCGCAATATGTCCGCACTGTCGCCTACGCGTTCTCCTTCTACTCCAACACCGAAGGGCGGCAACCGTGACCCGTACTACGACTTCGTTCGACAACCGTCTCCAACCTTCTCAAAGGCGACGATCACGGATCGCGACCGCGCACATATCTTCGCTGCACCGTTCCTCCCCAGCTTCACACCACCACCACCGCCTCCTCGTGTTTCTCCTGCTTCCCGGGGCTCTGGTATCACTCAAGCCGATACTGTCCCGGAACTGAAAGAGGTACAGAGTAAGAGCCCCGCTCTCGTGCCTGCCAGGAACTCGTGGAAGAAATGGGGGAGCAGGAACTCGCAGGTGTCTTGGATCCCGGTGACCGGCGAGACTGGAAACGAGGACGTGAACGCGGCTTCGCCAAGCGTGAGCTCGTTCGTCGATAGTCCGTCGATCTATTCGACGTATTCCGGGAACGAACCTCACGCACCCGGAACTGCGTAGACGGACATAGTCAAAGAGGTGGTATATTAGGGAGCGGGGCACAAGAAAGTGCCACCGTCCGGTCGAGTTCTCCACTTCGCTTCGTTCGACCTTGACCGACCTGAACACTCCCCCCCCCGCTACCCAACCACCACCTCCGAGATCAACAACCCCACCTTCGACCTTCACAAACCTTCTTGGAGGCCAAACCCTTTCGGATAGACGCTTCCCGGATCAACGATTTACCCTCACGCAGTGTATTTTTTCTGGACCCTCTTCCCTCTCTCTCTCTCTCCATCAATATGCGCACCCAATACCGATCCTCTCTCGACAACCTTACATCACTTTTCGACCTTCTAGTTCGCCGGGATAGAAAAGGGGGGTGACACCATCGTCGTCACCACTCCTAATCCACCCCCGGCCTTCTTTGTGAATACCTCCTTTTTCTCTCCGTCTCCCATTCCGAAAGCGACCCCTACTCCGCTTACATCATCTCTCCGTGCGATCGTGCCATGGTTACCAATCTCTCCCTTCCTCCCTGGTCGACTGAGTTGTACTACAGGATTGGGACGTGAGGGGCCTCTTCGCGACCACCCCGAGCACTGTGAAAGTGGAACGGACGCGATATTTTTTCGGGACAATTCGCCATGCTGTGTATCTATACTACTAATCCTCGTGTCTTCCTTTCCTTGACATCCATCCCTTGTCCATCTCTCCCCACCCTCGCCTCTTGGTTTTGGTGTGGTAGATGACGGCTCATGAGGTGTCGATATCCCCCAGAACTAAACATCGTGTAGCCCTACTTACTCTCCGGCCTTCGTGTGTTTGCTTATACTTGAATCTATTAGTGTTCAGCCCTTTAGTCTCAGAGTTCGAGTGACTTGAGTGACGTGTTCCTTCGAAAAAATACCGATGAAAACATCGGGGTCAATAGGACCAATTAACTTGAGCGTCGTAAACTGAGTAGCAACGCTGATCGGCCACTCTACTCCCACCTCAATGGGGAACTTCAATTTCGGCACGCCCGGGCGGTTGAATTGACGCGTCGTTGGCACACCCCAAGTACAACTTGCGTGACCATGGATCAAAAGCCAGACTCTCCAGTTGAGATGAGGGTGCCCTCAGTATATATGTACAATTCGAAACGAAACAACCCGTAACCGAAGCATCACAATTCAGTACTTGCCAACCTCCTGAACCACTCCTTATCGTGCTCAGCCTTGATCTTCCCCCCACCGAAAACACCTTCGGGCCATGGGATCTTCGAGGAAATATCGACCGGATAGCAGACCCTACCCTGCTTCCCAGTCCAGTCAAAATCCACAAGCTTCAAGCCATCCTCTGCGATCAAGATATTCGGTGACCGTAGATCCCCAAACACCAGCTCCTTATCATGCAATGCTTTGACCGCCCGACGCAGAGATTCGATATGCTCGGCTCCCCTTTCACCCACCAACTGATCGTCAGTAACCTCCGTGGCATTGAGATGTTCCATAACTACGAAGTGGACCCCTGCGATGCATTCGTGATAGAATAGCTTGGGTGCTAGTGACATCTTGGCGAGCAGCGCATGCGCTTCCGGACAATATACCCGTGTGAACTTCACCACCACAAGCTTGTCCGCACCACCCGAAGATGACTTCATGGATGCCATGAACGGCCCTCTCGTCGTTGTCCCTTCGCTCTCCAGAGGCCTTTCGTAGGTGAGGGAATACCGAGTGTCGCCGACCTCGAACTTCGTGTGATATGGGGGCACCCACCGTCCCAACGGATTTTCCGGGATGTACTGGGGGATGAGGTCAATGCTTTGCAATCTTGGAACTCCAGACTTCCGAACCGGGGCAAGGTTTACGGCCGGCTCTTTCCGGATGTACTTTAGGTCCCCGTAGAAGGAATCCAGATCTTGAATGCATTCTCGGAGCGTGACAAGGACTTGTGCTATTCGACGCACGCCTCCATCGAAGTCTGTGGGGTGGGAACCAAGGGTAAGGTAGTCCGTAAACTCTTGAGCGATGAACTCGTTGGCGAAGACGGCACCGCCGACCATCAAACGTGGGCCGGATATCGCCAACAGAAACACAGGGCAACACGAAGCATCCACAATTGGCCGGTACTGTGTCATTGGGTAAGCTCGTGATCAACGGTTGGTAGAACACCTACAGTACTCGCAGAGCAGAGCTTCACGAAATCCGATTGACACTGCAAGCCGGGGTCGCACCTGCCCGTTCCGAATTCATTCCTCACTTCCACAAAAGCGCAGACCGGTCGTGTTGATACTGAGAGGCAATCAGCCAATATTGTTCCATCCGGTGCAAATTGCTCTCTGCCATCGATATCGGCCTTGATTACCCTCGGCAGAAGGATATCTGGATGCACCAAATACGATAGGCTGGATCGCAAGGCCGGAATGCGGGCACCCTTGTCTTCGTAACACCGACGAGAGGCGTATATGAACTCCAAGGTCTTCTGGAGGGTGTCCTCATCCCCATCGAATGGCAAAAATGCTTGGGAAAGGAACTTGGCGAAGACAGGGTGGTATATCTGGATGGGATGACTGACCAGATGCGCTGGACGCCCGTTGCGGACTGCGTCCGGGCGTGTGGAAACCTGTGTGATTTGAAGCTCGGCGGGTTTCGCATCCTCAGAGGGTAATTTCTGTTTACGTGTGGCTTCTAGTATCTTCTCCCTACCTGATCAAACGGTGAGAAAGCGCAGGGGATGAGGCAACTGCTACTCACTAAAACCAAGTTCCTCTCGGATAGGATACAATGCCTTGTGGTCCTCCTCGGCCGGATTATCTGTCACTCGTGTGAACTTAGAGAAAGAAAGAAGAGTTCGACAACAGACCGAAAATAATGATGACACTGCCCTTGAGTGATTTCAAAGGTCCGTAAGGAATGCAGGGGAGTAGGTTTTTAGTCCGGTAGTCACTGTCATTGAGTGGAATTTCCGCATGAATCTCTTCTGGTGTTTTGGTTTCAAAATCTAGGGCCTTCTCCCTAAGCTGTAGGCCTCTAAGAGATACATTGATGCGGACGAACGCCCAGTGCTAACGAACCTGATATGCTTTGAAATGTTCATGCTGGTAAAATCCAGGGAAGCTCTTTTTCGCTCCGTCTGTTATTGCCTCAACTGTGTCATCTGGTGATATCATGGCCATGAAGAGTTCCGGAAGTCTATAGGACGGTCCAATTTTTTCAAACAAAACACTATAATAGTGAAACTCTGCAGTGGATTTAGTATGTTCCATGGCATAGCAGCGGCGCAGTACAAACCAAACTCGATGATTAGGCTGTCCCTGGTGACTACCTGCAACAAAGGCGTGTTCGTTGTATGTTGAATGACTTTCCCCAGCCCACTGTCAGCTGCAGGGTCATATTGTTCCAGCTGGAGGGACTTCTGTCTGAATTCTTCGAGAAGAGATTTCCTTGGCTGTAAGATCGTCAGAAAGGACCAAAGGAGATCTTTGAACTCGAATACCTCCACAATCCCGATCGTGTGGACCTGTATATTTGGCCTGCTCCCACGCAGGATGTACATCTGGGCTGCCTCTTCCACGGCCTCGATGGTTTTACTAGCCTCGACGGTTACTATGTGACTGCCAAAGTAACGGTGGCAATTGAATAAGAGGAATCGGAACTCAAGCGCAGTCCAGAAGACGACGACGAGGTGTTCTCTGAGCTCTATACTCCCCAGCAGCTCAACTGTCGAAAGCTGGTTACAAGTGCTCTGGTAGTTGTCATCGAAAAGTTCCTTGAATTTCTCCTTTAGCATCCGGGCCGTCATCCCAGTATCCCCGAGCGGCTCTCGTGGCTGAGCAATCGTGAGTAAGGGTCTGACGTCAACGAACAATTTGGGTACCTCGTACATGGCCAGCTCGATGTTGGCAGTGGAGGATTGATCGTGTTGCTGGTCGATAACTGCGCTCCGGGCAGCATCCTCGATGATCCTGATAGTGGCCTTGGGGGGGGCCTGTACCTCCATGGTGTCGATGTACGTGTAACCGGAGGCCGTCTTTTTCACCAGATGGTAACGGTACAGATGTTCAGACATGGTGATCGTCGGGGAAGAGAGGTCAAGCATCGGGAAAAGGGGGAAATCTTCATGATGCGGAATGGGGGTTATAAGCCCCTGACAACTTTCCCACACGTCGAAACCTTGCGGGGGTTTCACAACGACCGCGTTAGTTAAACAAGAGCTCGTGTGGAAGGCACTCGATTAGTAGGGTTCGCATTCACTTAGTGACTATCCGTAAGACTAGAGATATCTTCAAGGCCCTGAACGGGAATCACGCCTAGTCCCAGCCTATGGGCCGAAATTTCGACCCCGGCAGCCTAGTTCCCATGCTGCGCAGTCTGACGTACAAACACTCGAAATGTCGTTCGGCACCCCCGCCTAGGAGCTCGTGATATCTACGCGAGCCCCCCTTGAGATGCACGCCATTGTATGCCCCGCACGAGGCTTTTGCATCCCCGCATGGCAAACGGTACCTATGTAAATCAAATGCAAGTTTTATCACCTAGCGTAGAATCTGGCAAGGCCCTCCTGAGTCCTGTGCGAGGCGTTCTTCACGCCAAAGAGGCTGGCAACGTGCCTCAAATCCGCATCACATTTGATGCAGTCAAAGTCTCAGTGCGAGGACGACGGCCCCAGCGGGAATGACGCATCCGCGAAGTAGATCCCCCAGCACCCTCAGACGGACGGCGTTGATCGAGTAGTCGTATGATTGTCCCGTGGTCTAGGACTCTTTGCAATCTTCCGCCCAAGGGATCAAGGAGAATGGGAGAGAGCGAAGAAGAGGGGGGTATAAATACAGAAAACAGGGCGGGGGCGTTGTTTATATGAATTAACCGACGGTGACCTCGGTCGTTCTAATACAGCGAGCGCGACCTCGACCTTGATCTTGGAGGTGATTGGCCTCGGAGGATGGTTCTTTTCAACAAACGAGTACTTACGCATTGCTGATACCCACCATAGAAAACCCGAAGGCATTCGAATTATTGACAGATGAGTTCGGGACGATTATATGCCTCTGCGAACCGGGAGAATGGAAACCAGACCCCACCCCCGGTGTCCTCAGGTATGACCCAGTCTGGGGACCGCCCATCGTGCTCGGAGGAGAGGTGGCGTGCCTTCGAATCGTTGGACACGGAGTCACTTGGGGGTGCCCCGCACGATCATTGATGCGGTGGCGTCATGTTGGCAAAGCTCTGCTACAGGGTCCAGTCCGAGCTTATATCCGCGAGTGCCCGCGTACTAGCGAGTGCGCGTTACGTGAAGACACAAATGCAGACCGGTTCTCCGCTGACGACTCCTCAGATGCGGGTTTACCTCGGAACTGACCATGTACTCACATTGTTTGCGTCACGGCGGAGACAACCTGGATCTGTGGACGCTCTCGGTGTGAACAATCAGAGGGCCTTACTTAGCGGAAGATTCAAGACCCAGCGCATAAAGTTCGACGTTGAGACAACTGAACAGAGTGACACGCATGCCGGAGCGCCTCCGCCAAGCCGATCTCGGCTCCATTCAGGCGGGAATCCAATATCCAACCTCAAGTTTCAAGGGTGGGAGGCCAGCTCGCTTCATACAATTAGGGCGTCATGGAGAAGGTCAGACCCACCATGGGCCTTCGAGGTTGCGCAGAAGCCCTGAGACCAGGTACTTTGATCATCACTTCCAGGGCTCACGGAATATACAACCAACAACTCGTGAACTAGGGTACGCACATATACCTACATGCAAAAGTCCAGAATATCCAGGGTCCAGACGGCCAACCACCGACTCAGGGACCTCGTGATGGTACGGTGTTCTCAGACCAAGATATCCCGACGGGAGCTCTCACGTCCCGCTCGCTTTCCAAAACAACCTCCTAGCCAGGTCCAACCTTACCCACCCACATGAACTTGCCTTCATCTTTGTCGGCGATATTCCCGCACGATGGGCCCATGATGCCGTCCCCTGTCCCCCACTGAACGCAGAAACCGTCTGGTCGGCCAAGGTCGACCGGATCGCTCGTCTCGTTTTCTGCGAGGCCCGGGGGTTGTTTGAACAGCGCCTTTATCTTTTCTTCAACGCTGTCGGGATCCACTACCGGACCACTGCGCTTCGTCCTGACGATTGGGAGACTCGTCCTCTCCACAACATCGATTGCCTCGCCGTCGACGCGTCGGTTCCGTATTGTCGTCTTCGATGTGTGCGTCACCGTCTTGAACGGTTCCACAAACTGCGTTTCCAGTGGTGTGGAGGTCGCGGAGGCGAAGCGATGGGTTACCTTGATGGAGGTATCGATGCCGAGCGCAACGGAAAGTGTCTCTCGTTCCAACCTCGGGTACGGAGGACTTAGAGATGTATTTGTCGTCCAGGAACGCGGTGAGAACGCCAGGGAGGAGGGTATGGTTGCTGTCGTTCACGACCGAGCGCTAGCCGAATCAATTAGATGGGGTCAATGGGAGAACATGGGGTCCGAATTCGGTGAACGCACCTGCAGATATGCATCGGAGGAAACCCTTGGGGTAACTAGTACGCGATGGATGGTACCAGTAAACGGCAAGATGGCAATGGTCACTTTGTGCAGCTTTCCATTGCCCGGAATGCTGCACCTCCCATCCATGATGTACGAAACGGATGCGACGTCATTCGTAATCAGGACCATCTTGTTGGGATGGTATGGGTACTGCGGGAGTTCCGGGGAAGTCGCACTTCGTTGTCGTCTATGGCGGACTGGACTTTGGCTCCTGATAACTGTGATCCCAATTCTTCTGCGATCAGGTGAGTCTTGCCTTGTGAGACTCTGATCTTCGTCTCTGCTCCGGACTCCTTCTGCACATACGCCTGGCCGGGGTTCTGCTCCTGCTCCTGCTCCTGCTCCTGCTCCTGTCTATGAGTCTCCTTGGTCGATGCCAACGCTCTGGGGTCAGACTTCGAGACCTAGGCCCAGACCTTGGTCCAATCCATCGACCCGGACTAAACGTTCGAGTCGGACTGTCGGTGTTGTAGGATGTTAGTGCGGTGGGCGCAGGTGATAGGGACCAGGGAACGCACCTCTTAGACCCACTCCCTGTATTTGAACGGTACTCGGCTTGGGAAGACCGCCATCGAGGTCCTCTGGTGCTCTGGTGCTCAACGTCAACTGCGCGTCATTCCAGTCCTCGCCCGTCGGTTGAGAGGGATTGGCACGGCAGTGTAGGAGCACATTCGGGGAAGGTTTCCCTTTGAGAGACGGTGCGAAGGCCATAAAGTGGGCTCCATGAGGCGTTATTCACCGCTGGAAGATGGTCGGGTTTTGAAATTAGCGAGAGCGTGGGGATGAAACTCACTGTACGTAATGGTCAGCGCCGCAGACGCGTTTCTCGTCGCGAACAAAGTGATTTGAGCAACTCCGCGATATGGCATTCCGGAATGCCTCCAAACATCACGCGTGGCCTTCTCCGCCCTGAGTTTCTCTTCAATGCTCCTGACTCCAGCGTCGTATTCCTCCGCAGCGGAGAGGTATCTTTCCGTGAACTTGAGCATGTTCTTCTGCGAGATAGAATTTTTAGCCAACGCGCCGCCGTAGTCCGAAGTGTTTTATTTAGAGCGCGGGGTTGCGGCTCTCGATATCTATTCTACGAGCGGAACCTATAATCAAGAACTGTTGGTTTCCGAGGAGATGGCATTACTGACCTGCTCGAATACTGTGCCGCGAGTTTCCGTCACTCTGGAGGAGGTTGAGGACGAACATTGGAGATTTTGCGGAAAGCAGGGTTGACTATCGATTTCGGATGCAGTCGTTCTCCGACCTGCCGCTGAGTTTGGTGAGGGGAAGGCTGCCCGTGGCTGAACATTACGTCAACTAATCCGCGCTCCCTGCAGGAGACAGGCGCGCCGCAAAGGAAACAAACTCCACGACAAACGACGCAGAGACCGTGGAGGGTCGGTTGAATCGGAACGTCTGGCGACACTGATCGTAGGAGCTAGAAAAGTAGGATATCAGAAAAAAGGCGAGACGAGAGCAGATGCAAATCGCGGTCTGAGGATGACGAGGTAATGCTGAAAGAGAGAGCAACTCACTGCTGAGCGTTGGATAAGCGCGTTTAGCGACTCACCAACAAGCCCCCCAATGCCCAACCAGAATGGGATTTGACGCACAGTTGCTGAGGTGAGGCGCTGCTTGAAATACCACGCCAGGCGTAATCAGGCAAATTCTGGGCAAGTTAAGGCGCGTCCGTCCAGACAGCTTGCCCGTTGATGACGTAGAGGACGGGAGCACCAATCAGACAACGGTCCTGGTTCCGGCCACGTTTTCGGGCGCGTTGTTGGGCGCGCGATGGGGGTAGGCAGGGGACGGAATAATCAATGAGGCGGGATGGGGAAACGAATGAGACCGGGAGGGGATGACAAAATTAAAACAGCCTCGAGGCCACTTCAAAAAAGGCCTCGAGGCGGAAACGGCTTCCGCGCAACCTTTTCGTCCTACCAGCAAGCAGGGATGTGTATCAATACAGCCGTGAACAGCTGATCCCCGAAGGGACCCCGCTTGCTAGCTTTCGAGAGGACTCCGGGTCGCGCGTGGGCCGGAAGAAGATGGCAAAAATGCGAATTTAGCCGAACGCGCGTCTCTATCTGAACCGGCGTTGTTTGCGCACGTTGGTCTCGGCTGCGGGGTGTTCCTAGCATTGCCTGTTCCCTCGAGGGCCAGGTCAAGTTGGTTCGCCGCTATACCATAAGCGTGCGTGCGTTTAACTGCATATATATATTGGGAAAAGCTGAAATCCATGCGTGGCTACATGGGGCTGATAAGCGAGGGCTCGTTCTGCACGACGAAGGGCTTGCGAGGCCTCTGCAAGCTCACTGCGGGGTACGCATTCAACCCATTGAGCGCGCACGTACGTTAAATAATATATAAAGTTATAGGCATGGCATTGAGCTCACAAACGCATCGCGAACCAGATGCGGGCCTTGTTCGGCCGCCATGAACTTCATGCAGGCTCGCGCGTATGTTACAAGCCTTTTTGGCATCTGGTTCGCCGCATGTCTAGCTTAGGTGGGTCCCGTTAGTCAAGCGAAGATGAGGAAAACCTCGCGCGCGCCTCTCGCAGGGATTCAGGAAGGGTCTAATACGGTGCTCGCGGTCCCACGAATATACTAGGTCGGCGCGATTTTGTTACATTTAAGAGGGAGAAATACCCCTAGGAATCAATCGCGCATGGTTTGAGACCTTAGCAATTCGGGGAATGGCCTCAACATTGGCCATTAGCACTTTCTCACCCTCGCAACCCGCCGTAGTATGGTATAACTGTGGATTGTTCATGATTACAATCTATCTAATAGGGGCCAGAGAATGAAATACATATGTCTATCTGTGAAAGGATTAAGATAAAATGAAGCGCATTCCTCGAGCACATTGTCCGAAGACCATCCCTCCGGGACCGCCGAGCCAAATTTCAGGAGATGTGCACCGCGCCTGATCGTTGATACAGGAACAATACTGGCTACCTGCTCCCCATTTTCAACACTCCGGTTTAGCTTGAACATCTGATGATCGCTGCCGGGTGTCGTGAATTTGGCGATCCGTTCGATATAGGCGAGACGTTCGGAGGGCACTCCATCCGCGCTGTCTGGCAGAATGAAAACCACCCGACACCCGAACTTGGCCCGCACGATACGCTGCATTGGAAGTTACATTCTTGATCCCCTCTTCGTCCGGCGTTCTGGTCAGACATGAACTGAGTCCAATGTGACGCGTTTGGCCAGAATTGAGTCACCAGGTCCGTCGAAGAAACAGGCTCCCTAGCTACGTTGGCCTTATCTCCTTCATCGTAACTGTCGCCCGCCATGGAGGGCCAATCTTTTCCACTTGTCAGCCGACCCATGCGATATGATGCCAATTGTCGTGGAGGATGATCTGAGCGATGGATGTCTTGCCGATTCCGCCAGGGCCCATGTTCTGCGAAGTCGACGATCTTCTCGATCAACTCGCCGCATCCAAGAAAGATCCTCAGCGGCGGGGGAGGGGGTTACCCAGGTGCGCTAGATGCAAGCGTAGGGCGCAGGGCCCAGCAGTAGTTGAGATCACTGACCCATCTTGAATCTATCCAACAGTAAGTGTGCATTCAGTGACGGGGTATGAGTGACACTCACCGATCGATGTTCACCGCCAGCCCCTTCCTGACTTTCCAGCATTTTACGATGAATGTAGGAAACCATGGTGCAGGTGTCCACGACTTCGTGATGAACCTCAGAAATAACGACACGGGCTGTAGCGTCACGGCGAACATAGGAGGAGGTCGCACGCGCATTCAATAACGGGGGCGCTGAAGCTGAATATTAGACAACGGGTCCGTTTAAAGCCCATATCACTGACCTGGGGTGAGTCTATACAGTAGCCAAGCGGTCACTTGGTGACTGGTAAAATACGAGTGGTACTTGCCGCCCCCAACCCCGAGCATCCTTATCCTCGCGGGTTTTCATCACGATGCAATGAATGTCGGAAACCATGGTGCGGGTGTTCACAATGTCATTCCGGACCTCGGAAACGACAGGGAGAGTATCCGCGACGTCACGAACTTCGGAAGCGATAGCGTGGTTATTTGAGATATCATGACGGACATCCGAGACAGTGGTGCCTGCGTTTGAGGAACAGTATCGCGGGTGTGCTTGTTGCAAGTTCGGCCTAGAACCGGAAAGTTAGTGACGGTCATATAAGAGCGAGCAGGACGCACGTTGAAGACCTGAAGGATCCTGATGAAGTCCAACCTCCAGGTGGCGATCGCCTCTTCATCGTTCCTCGCATGGATGAATCGAGAGACCGGATTCCGTTTCCCCCACTTGACGATCTTCCCCTGGATCTCCGCCGCAGTCCTGCTATCGAACGCATGGTAAGTAAATTGTACACAAGATGCACCTCTTGCTGGTTTCACTCGCACCGTCAACTGCTCAATCGCCTCGATGACGGACCGAGTAAACTCATCCGTTTCTCTCCCCTTCGTCCCCCGGTCGAGGGCTATACGCACATCAGCGCAAACGATCCGGTCTTGTACCGAGACTAGGTTTGCTGATGACAATTTATTACTTATGAAGGGTGACTGTGCCATGGATAAAAGGCCAGATTCTCCGATTGAGATGAGGGTGCCCTCAGTATAATGTACAATTCGAAACGAAACAAATCTATAGCTGAACCTCACAGTTCAGTCCTGGCAAGCCAGCTGAACAGCTCCCTATCGTGCTCGACCTCAATCTTCGCCTCGCCTTTGACACCTTTGGGCCACCTGATCACTGAGGAAATATCGATTGGATAGCGAACTATACCCTGCTTTCCGCTCCAGTCAAAATCCACAAGCCTCAAGCCGTCCTTTGTGATCAAGATATTCGGTCGCCGTAGATCCCCAAACACCAGTTTTTCATCATGCAGCGTTTTGACCGCCCGGCGTAGCGATTCGATATGTTTGGCTCCATTTTCACCCACCAGATGGTCATCAGTAACCTCTGTGCCCACCAGATGTTCCATAACTACGAAGTGGATCCCTGTGACGTATTCGTAGTAGAGTAGCTTTGGTGCCAGTGATATCCCAGCGAGTAGCTCGTGCGCTTCCTTGCAGTACCTTTGTGTAAATTTGACGACAACGAGGTCTTTCGCACCCGTCAAATTCTCCGAGAGTTGCTCCCTATACGCTGTGAACAGCGCTCTTGTCGCTTTCTCTTCACCTGCCAGAGGACTTTCGTAGGTGAGTGAATACTTGGTGTCGCCAATCCGGATCTTCTTGAAATGAGGGAACACCCGCCGTCCCAACGGAGTTTCGGCAGTGAACTGGGAGACAGGACCGGTGCTTTGCGACCTCGAAGCTCTAAGCCCCCGAGCTGGGGCAGGGTCCACGATCGGCCCTCTCTGGATGAACTTCAAGTCCCCATAGAAGGAATGCAGGTCTTGAATACATTCTCGGAGTGTGACGAGGAGCTGTGCCGTCCTCCGCAGACCTTTATCGTAGTCGGTAGGGTGGCATCCAAGATTGAGATAGTCCGTCAATTCTTGAGCGATGAACTCGTTGGCGAAGACAGCACCGGCGACCAACAAGCGCGGGCCGAGTATTGCCAACAGGAACACAGGGCAGCACGAAGCATCCACAATTGGTTGGTACTGTGTCATTCAGTAAATGTGAATTTTCGATCAAGGGTTGGTGGAACACCTACATTCTTCGCAGAGCAGAGCTTCACGAAGTCTGACTGACACTGCAGAATGGGATCGCAACTGCCCGCTCCAGCTTCATTCTTTACTTCCACAAAGGCACAAACGGGTTGTTTTGGCACCAAGGGGCAGCTAGCGGGTATTGCTCCATCCGGTAAAAACCACCCGCCGTCACCAGTGTTGACCCTCATTGCAGACAAGACGCTTGGATGAACCAAAGATGACAAGGAGGATTCTATAGCCAGAACCCGGTCTCTCTCGTTTCTGTAGCACCGACGAGAGGCGTTTATGAACTCCGAAGTCTTCTGGAGAGTTTCCGTATCCCCGTCGAATGGCAAAAATGCTCGGGAAAGGAACTTGGCGAAGACAGGGTGATATATCTGGATGGGATGGCTGACCAGGTGTGCTGGACGTGCATTACGTACTGCGTCCGGACGTGCGGAATTCTGTATGAGTTGAAACTCTGCGGGTTTTGCATCCTCAGATGGTGATTTTCGGTTGCGCGCAGACTCCATTATCTCCTTCCTGCCTAGTTGAATGGTGAGAAAGCGCAGGGGACGAGGCAATTGCTACTCACTAAAACCAGGTTCCTCTCGGATAGGATACAACGCCTTGTGGTCCTCCTCGGCCGGATTATCTGTGACTTGTGTAAACTTAGAGAAAGAAAGAAGAGTTTGACAACAGACCGAAAATAACAATGACACCGCCCTTGAGTGATTTCAAAGGTCCATGAGGAGAACAGTGGAGCAAGTTTTTGGCCCGGTAGTCACCGTCATCGAGTGGAATTTCCGCGTGAATCTCTTCCGGTGTTTTGGTTTCAAAATCTAGGGCCTTCTCCCTGAGCTGTGGGCATCTAAGAGATACATTGACACAGACGAACGCCCAGTGCTAACGAACCTGATATGCTTTGAAATGTTCGTGCTGGTAAAATCCAGGGAAGCTTTTTTTCGCTCCGTTCATTATTGCCTCAACTGTGTCGTCCGGTGATATCATGGCCATGAAGAGTTCCGGAAGTCTATAGGACGGTCCAATTTTTTCAAACAAAACACTATAATAGTGAAACTCTGCAATATATTTAGTATGTTCCATGACATAGCAGCAGCGCGGTACAAACCAAACTCGATGATTAGGCCGTCCCTGGTGACTACCTGCGACAAAGGCGTGTTCGTTGTATGTTGAATGACTTTCCCCAGTCCACTGTCGACTGCAGGGTCGTATTGTTCCAGCTGGAGGGACTTCTGTCTGAATTCTTCGAGAAGAGATTTCCTTGGCTGTAAGATCGTCAGAAAGGACCAAAGGAGATCTTTGAACTCGAATACCTCCACAATCCCGATCGTGTGGACCTGTATATTTGGCCTGCTCCCACGCAGGATGTACATCTGGGCTGCCTCTTCCACGGCCTCGATGGTTTTACTAGCCTCGACGGTTACTATGTGACTGCCAAAGTAACGGTGGCAATTGAATAAGAGGAATCGGAACTCAAGCGCAGTCCAGAAGACGACGACGAGGTGTTCTCTGAGCTCTATACTCCCCAGCAGCTCAACTGTCGAAAGCTGGTTACAAGTGCTCTGGTAGTTGTCATCGAAAAGTTCCTTGAATTTCTCCTTTAGCATCCGGGCCGTCATCCCAGCATCCCCGAGCGGCTCTCGTGGCTGAGCAATCGTGAGTAAGGGCCTGACGTCAACGAACGATTCGGGTACCTCGTACATGGCCAGCTCGATGTTGGCGGTGGAGGTTCGATCAGACCACTCGTCGATAGCTGCCCGAGCAGCATCCTCGATGGTCCTGATAGTGGCCTTGGGGGGACCCTGTACCTCCCTGGTGTCGATGTACGTGTAACCGGAGGCCGTCTTTTTCACCAGATGGTAACGGTACAGATGTTCAGACATGGTGGTCGTCGGGGAAGAGAGGGCAGGGCGGTAGTCGAGGAAGAGAAGATAAGGTGGTCGTCGGGAAAGAAAGAACGAGGTCGACCTTTTGTCACATGCACATTGGGGAATGTACGGCTGCCCCATTTTTCCCATCCGCCATAATCGAGGATCGTCCATAGCCACAGCGGATCGAATCGAGCCAGAGAACCAATCGAGCCTCATCGTGTCAGTAGCGCGCTCCTGGAGGGGCAACACCTCAAAGTATACAGAACATCCCCGTGTTGTAGGGCTACCTGAGAGTGACCAGTGACCCGACGCCCATCGTACGTCCTAAATTGACCAGAGCGGTTGGGAAGGCGGAGATTTCTCAAAGATGGCTAGCGCCTAGAAAGCCAAAGAAAAAATACCCGGAGCCCATCTCATACGAACTGAGGCCGAAAAAACGATTGGCAGTGCCAGGTGTCACTGTTCACCACCTTGCCTCGCTCCTCTACAGTTCGTCGCAAACGCTATAGCGGACTGTCCTCTGGGGTGTCGCAGAACCCAACCAACCCCAAGAGAAACGTTCTCGGCAATCACCGGAGGAACACGAAATCCTATCGACCCGTCAAGCCGGGTCACGGGCAAGATCGAACAGCTGGCAAGTGCACCATAGCGTAGCTAGTGTATGCTAGCAGCGCAAGTGGATCTCTGCCTATAGTGGTTCATGAATACTAGACTCTTTCCAGCCACATCCCGAGAACAAACAGGAGGATCCTCCGGCGGGGTACCAGTTCCAATCCCACAACCGTTCCGAGTTCCGCAACATCCAACGCGTTCGATTATCATCGTCGATTCCAAGAAAAGAAAACAAGAGTTAAATCCAGAAAAACAGTAATGCTACACGGGGGGTTTAAGGAACTTCAAAGAGTTGAATAAATATGTATAAGGCAATACCGACACTCATACGGAGGGGGGGGAGGCGGTGGGGGTGGCATTAAACGGAGTGAGATATGGTACGTTACCGGCGCGGGGAGATGAGAAAAAGAGGGACGCGGTAATCGGAGGGTTACGGTGGGGAGAATTCTATGCGCGTTTGAGTTCTCAAAGGCGTACGATTTGAACGGGTGACCCGAAGGACGGGATCCATGATCCAGGGAAGGAGGAAGAGGGGGAGTAGAGGTGAACCAAAACCAGAGGAGGGGCGAGGAAAGTGAGAGAAGACCGACGACTTCGACAACAATTCTCAGAACGGAGTCATCATAACCTTCGGCATGACCTTCTCCTTCTTCCCATCCTTACCCTTATTCTTATAACTCGACGTCAACAAAGCTCCAAGCATATCCCCACCTCCAAACCCAGGGCTGGTCGGAGTCGGAGGCGTCCTTCCCTTCCTCGTAACGTCCTCAGGCTTAATCGCCGCCCTGGTTCCATAGGAAGGGCCGTAAGGACTCAACCTGGGCTCGGGAACCCTGATAGGGGACGAAGAAGAGAGGGAGGTGGGTTTAACCTTGACGGAAGGTGTGCGTGAGATCGTGGGAGAGGACGGGAGACTTGGAGTGGAGTTTGTTGGGGAAGGGGGAGGGAATTGTTCGTGATGTTTCTTGATGATCGGTAGGACGATTTCTTCATGTGTATAGTAAGCCTTGACAACTCCCAGACTACCAAGCAATTCCGAGTCAGTGAAACGACCGAGGGTCTTGATCTTGAATTTTACCTTTTAATATCACTTCCTTCATCCCGTTGACTACCTTTCCCTCCGAGAAGTCTCAAAATCATCCTTCCGAAAGTCTTATACCTCTCTCCAGCCTCCCTCGTGGTTCCAAGCACAAAGAACGCGGCCAAGGCACATAGCACACAAACCCACCTCTTGAGCTCGACTCCAAACTCGGAGTACTTCCCACGTCCAGCCCAGATCCCTCGAGGGATCTGATCGACCCTTCCAAAATCGGCGTGCACGACGTCCCACCCAGGCCAAGCGACCGACCCGATGGTGACCTGCGAAACCAGATCACGGATGGAGGTCATAGAGGACAATCCGAACGCGATGAAGCCCAGCATGACGAGGCGGATGTATAAGGAAGAAGTGAGGAGAGATGATGGTGTACATTCCATCCAGGAGTCGAGAGAGTGACGATGACGTAGGATGTAGAAGAAGTTCATGGTTGTGAAGACGAGCGAGGCGATGCCAATGAAGACCGGCCAGAGCGTGATGAGGATGTATGTCATCGAGGTGTTGACGATCGCCGGGTAACATCCAACGTCTTCAAGGATGTCGAATCTGTGACCCTGAACGATGATGGCTACAAAGGCGCGCATATTTGGGTCAGAACAATGCACAAGGCGGGTAGGGCCACACGAGGGGCGTTTACGCACAAAGGATCATGTTCAAGATGGGAAGGCCGAGTCCAATGAGAAGATCGATCGCGAGGGCACGGCGTTTCTGTTTGTTCGATCACAAAGCGAGATTCGGATCAGTTCAGTCAATCCGCTATACCAAACCAGGGGGGCAGGGTCGGAAACTCACCTGAGCAGACGTTTCGTTCGTCGCAGACCGTCTAACTATGAAGTAAAGCCTCCTCTGGATGACCAACATGGAAGCAGGAATCCCAACTGCCGTCGCGATCGCGACCCTCGTAGCTACGTGAAGCGCGCACGGAACAAGTTTCAACGCCCCGCCCAACACCCGAAGAAAAAAGAAACACTTTGGAAGAGAACGGAACTCACAGATATCGCACCACGCAGGGGTCCAATTCACGATATTCCCATCCCACACGATCGAGTTGACGAACCACACGAGAGAGGAAAACCCGGACCAAAAGATGAACAGACACGTGCCAGCGTTCCAGCTCGAAGCCTCGGTCAGGTGCCAAGTGAGGGGGACCGACGCAGAGGTGAAGGCGAATAGAGAGAAGACGGTGAATGCGTGGTTAGCGGCCGGCATCTTCGAGCCTCAGAGGACAAGAGATAAAAGCGCCCGGGAAGTTTGAGTGAGATCTGGAGATGGAGCTATACGCTTTGTTCGTTGCGGATGGTTCCAGTTTTCGATAGGGCGAAGGCGGATGGGGGATAGAGATACAAGAGACAACAAGGAACCGGTACAACAGAACAACCCCCGGATCCTGGAATCTCGGAGGGGGTGGTGGGCGAGAGAGACTGTTCAACGTTCAACCCTGCAATGCCGGCGATGGGTGTAGAGTGAGGGAGAAACAAAAGAGAAAACGCCAGGGGGCCAGGCGGGGTGGGGAGGGGATGGTATACCCTGTCATCCTTATTGTTATAGCTCCTGTGAAAGTTGATGCATATCAATGAACTTTAATCCTGTGCACCATCTGTCCAATCTGTCGGGCCCTCTCCTTCCAGTTCGGTTCCAAATGCGGGTGGCGGTCGGTGGCTTGGACCCTGTTTCCTTTTCCGGGTCCCGCATACAGCTCAGCAGACATAGGCGCGTGCGCGTTGTGCTGAGTACCGGTCGTCGTCATGCGTGGGTCCTGGTTGCTTCGCCCTTTGAGCCTACAGAGCGGACGCCAACCGGCCAGCGACCTACGGACCGGGTCGTTCGCTTGTCCGCAAGGAGTCGTGCACTTACATAAAGGCATGTTCGGGAGGGAAACGGCCAAGCGAGGATCAATTCAGTCGAAGGGCCCAAGCATCTCCTTCCTAATTCGGCACAAGGCGCGACCCAAATCCGCGCACCCCCACGGTTCACCTGATCCCGCCCACCGGAGTCAGTGTACATAATTTTGCCTGTTGAACGTTGAGGGCGGACGGGGGTCCATCAAACTCAAACGCCCCCAAGATGAATCTTATCCGGGAGGTGGGCGAGTGAGGAGAAACGGGGAGGAATCCGACTGCCGCCTATTGCCGAAATCTCCCGCCGGGCACCCTTGGCTCTCTCCACAAGGATAGATTGTGAATTTCGCCGCACAGTAAAAGGCGTTACCACCCCGCAGCAAGCATCCCCTCTGAATGTTTATCCGGCCCTTGTGAGGGACAAGGAGAAAGAGAAGGGACAGCTTGGTCGCCAACAACGCTATCGAAAAAAGGAGAAACAGATTTCGAGGGTCCCTTCGAAGGTTCCCGGTAGACCGAACAACGGAGCATCCCCACCCCTTTCCGGTGCGGCAATGAAGGGTGTCAGCTGGAACATCCGACGGGGACCCAGACACGCAGGCGACCACGCGCACGAGTGAAGAGGTGTCCCATATAAACTTTCCCAAACCAGGCTCATGACCGGCTGTACGGGTGCACGGACGACCATCGGGGGTATTGTGTGAAATGAATGCACGGAAACCACGGTTCTCATTCAACGAAGCAAAGAAAAAAAGATCGTCGATGATGTCGACCATGTAGTCCCTACGAAACGACCTAATCCCAGAGTCTAGCCCTAACCGTCACAAAGGCAAGGAGAGAAAAATAAAACCACACCCTTTGACGGAGGAGAGAAATGTACACTATCCGTACAACCCAACAAGAGAGACTTCGTCGGTACCTTAACTTTCAGTCTAATGGCGCACGTTGTAATCCAGTCACACAGAGCGGGGGGTTCGTAAGTTCGTAAGGTGGGCGTTGGCGGTCTAGGAGATCACTGCGATCTGAGCGCAGGCAGGTTGGCTCGGCTGGACACAAAGGAAACCCATCAGCCAAGCCCGGGCGGTGCAATGAGGATGGTAACCACAAGTCTCCCCCACCCACAAACGGGTGAATGAGGGAGGCGTGGCAGTGGAGTCTGTAAAGAGAGCGTGTACTCACTCTCGCAGTGTATCGTACATGTACTTGTAGCTCCGAAGCGGACCCTTGAGCCGCCGGATATCGATGCTGTATGTCGATTTCAATCCGCTGATTTCGGTCAGCTCGACGCTGAAGCGGACTTCGCTTCCAGAGTCCTCGCTTTGATCACCGTAGAGAGTATCCTGATGTCCGACGGTATCCAATATAGACAAACGAAACAGGGTCAAAGGGCTCGTCAGCACAACAGTTCACATGGTAGCGGTCACGGCATCCCGTGAACGGCGTTCCAGATACTGAATAGCGAAATAGATGTGACGCGGGGAACCAGGATAGCTCAACGCCATCCTCCCGGTAAATAGCGTCTTGGTCCGCGAGACACTGGGTGGGTTACCGTCATCGGAACGTGAAAGAACTCACAAAGTTGACAGACTCTTCGCTGCTCGTCGTCCTATCACTCGCGTCGGAGTCTCGTCTCAAAGGACGGACACATCTCAGTCTGAATTTGCTTTCCTCGGTGATTGCGACGCCCATGCCTTGCAGAACGCCAAATATGTGTTTCATGACATCCATAGGAGGTGCAGAGGTCACCGTCGACGGGTCGACGGCTCCTTGGTGGACGCCAATGCCGAAGTATTGGGATGAGGATGGAGATAGGAATGCAGTGGATGGCATGGCTGTCGTGGTCGTCGGTTGTAGGTCGTGTGTTGTATGTGGAGTGTGGCGGTGTGGGGCAGGTGTTGTTCGGGTGTTTGAGTGGAGAGGATGCGCGTGTGGAGGGGGAGAGTGGCGAGGCTGGTGTGTAGGGGAGCGAGGGCAAGAGAACTTGGGTAGACAACCCTGCCGTAGCTTCAACTTATATACCCTTGATTGAGGTCCTAGGGGTCGACCGCGCGTGTTTGCAATCCCCGGCTAATCAGACGCGCGTGGTTTCATTATTGACCCCGGCCTTATTCGAAATTCACTTTCTTGTGTTTGTA
>Ga0307517_10002896_pt1 | contig 27167 bp, 31 predicted proteins | sample 23_EM_MG_FD_194515 | JGI IMG/M metagenome (GOLD analysis project Ga0307517, IMG submission 194515) | Populus trichocarpa ectomycorrhiza microbial communities from riparian zone in the Pacific Northwest, United States - 23_EM | ecosystem: Host-associated > Plants > Roots > Unclassified | place... | reverse complement strand
CCCTGCTCCTCGACTGCCCCCTCCCCCCCCCCACTCTTCCCACCTCTTCCAATCCACCTGCGACCATCCCATGGCCGCAACTTCCTCCTCTTCATCCTCTAGGCCTCCCCGAAACAAACATACCGATAGTTTTCGGCCTCAATTCCCAATAAACCCCTTCGGTCATCCCACCCTCACCCCTGAACCGAGCTCCTCCTCGATCTCCTCCAGTTTGAGTGAGCCATGGTTACTCAAACCAGATCAAGTACCCTCCTCAGCTGCATATAGGCGGGACGTCGTTTTGGTATTGGGCAGTAAGTCCGGGGCTCATTAACATTTCCAACCCTCACACTAAATATTCTGCTCCCTTCCAGCTCCCTCAGAGAGATCCGTTGCTGCATTGCTGGCTTCTATTTCTCTCGTTCACTCACTTGTAATATTCGCTACCCACTCTCCGCCGGCCCTCCCTGCCAGTCCTGCCCCCACTGTTCGTGTCCTGCGCCTTGTCTCTCCGCTGGCTGTGGAGGATAGTGGTGCCGTTAAACTCGTTAGTACACTCGAGTGGGCTGAACGAGTCGCTCGTCTATGGCGTGCCTATGGCTCCGATGGTGCAGACGTTGTTTGCTACGACGAGGTCACGAAGGATCTCCCTGCGACAACGCCTGGCTCATTCTCGCGCAACTTTGTCAACACCCCATCAGACTCTGCTGAAAGCTTGGGCAAGAAGTCTTTCAGATCAAGGGCAGGTCTTCCTATTTTTACCAAGCGCCGCCCGTCCACAAGCAGCACCATATCCGGGCTCCTTTCCAGTGGTTCTCTTCCCCCCGTTGACCCGTCACAGCGGCCGTTTGACGCCATCCTCAACTGTATACCCCACGATGTTGCAGAGAAACACGTCCTCAAGCAGACCATCCTCGTCACATCCATCACACGCCCTTTCCTTTCCCCTACTCTTTCACCCTACCACAAACTATCAGAGGCCAAGAAGAATTCAAGGCGAAGCTCCACCAGTCGTATTTACTCATTACCCCCAACCCCTCCCTATCAATCAGGTGATCTCTCGACGCCGGCTTCATCGAGTATGACCGCCATTTCAGTGCTTTCTACGCCTACTATGCCCCCTCCGCTTTCACACCTCGTCCACATCATTCCTCCCACGGCACGCACCGCCCTCATACGGAGCTTGGACTCTTTCCTTTCCTCCTTTTCCCAGCAGGCTGTCGGCACTGATCAAGGTGATCTCGCCAAACAGTACATTGTCAACAGTTCCACCATGCGAGAGACCATTGACCACCCCAACTTCGAACAGGACGAGTGCACTGTCCTCGATCTGATTCTCCTTGGAGGCTTGGATCCCGTCTCCGGAAAGTCTTGGGTCGGATCGGCCCAAGACATCCTTTTCCTTCCGACGTCTAGTCCCTCCTCCGCTCCGTCAACTCCGCCAATACCACGCAGGCCCACCCGCTCTCCCTCAAGGATACTGCCGGATTCGTTCCAGCCCGTTGATCCAGTTTCACCTCCTCGTGTACGCACACAGTCCTCTCCCCAGTTGTTACTTCCTTCCGGTGGTAGTTCACCAACCAGGACCCGAAGGAGCGGTGATATGCTGCCTGAGCACCGACAACCGGTCTCCGAACAAGCCGAGTTCGGTCTCTCAAATCTATCACCCCATCTAGATCCTGTTCGACATCCTCATCTGCAAGGGCCCTCTCAGCCATCGTCGCTCGTCGCATCGTCTAGAGGAACCATACGGCGATCGAAGCTCAACATGACCACCAAACCTGATGACTCGGTCTCCTTCGTATCAGGGCTACCCACGCCCCCTGATTCTGATGAGGATACGAGGCAGGCGTCGCCTCAACTTCGGACCCTCATCTCTGAGGCGCCAATGCTTCGGAAAAAGAAATCCAGGTGGCAGTTTTGGAAGTTATCGGCCCGGCTTGTTTAATCCCATTATGTTTTCCATCTGTTTTCCACAACTCTTCAAGTTGGAACAATTCCAAAATCTGACGGACGCACAATTGTCATATATCCCCCTGCTGTCCTAAAAATCACTGTTCATCTTTCCTCTCTTTTATCACGAACATCCACCGCACTATTGCATTTGTCGCCAGTGGACGGTTCTCTCTTTTCACATGGCTCTCACGGTTCTACTCCACACAGGACAGTCATCATTCACGTTAATCTATCTTGTCTCCCCTCGCATCCGTTCAATCGCTATAAAATAGTACGAGATCTAGTTTTTGAATGCGGGTTATATACAACCGCCAACACGAATGTTTATGGGCCTCCAGATTGATATGCTGTCTCTCTGGGTGACTATCCGTGAGGCCCACACCGTGTACATACGAGTCCGGACGAATACCCAGAGCCTTTTAAGGGTTGTCAGGACCCCATCCGTTGCGCTGGGTTGTGGATATTGTCTCCAAACCGCGCGCACCTGGGGTCGCCAGCCAACCTTCCAGATTATGTCGGGACTGGGAAGGACTGCAGCCCCACCTACCTTGAGCCCGCGAGGTACTTGAACCCTCAATTTCATCGGTCAAACACTGTGCGGCGAGGAGTAACTGGTAAACTTCGGCTAATGGAACCCTACTAGAATGGATATCCACCCTCTGTCGCCCGAGGGTTCGTTATATTATTTAAGTGACCCCTATAGGCATTCTAAACTTGGAATATCTTTGTCGAAAAAGGAAACCGTCCGGGGCTCGTTCCTGGAACCTGTCAAATTATGTTGGTCATGGAAAGTCGCTCATTGCGCAGTTAAGTGGGTGACTGGGTGACTGTCCGTAAGACTAGGGATATATACTAGAAGGGTTCCATTAAGCGAGGTTTGTTCCTCGATTTCCGAGAATTTCCACCTCGCGTGCACCAGTGGGACTGGACAATCATGCGTCGAGGTAAACGCCAGCGTACAGTGCGGTCGAAGTAGATGATACCACAGTCTTTCCCAGAACCCGGGCCGGCCAGTTTTCGAGCGAAACGGTCGTAGTGCTGGGACTCCGGGTGCGCGGTTTGGGGGCAATATCCATGACCCGACGCAATGGACTGGGTCCTGACAGTTCCCTTAAAAAGCTCTCGATATTCGTCTGGATTTGCCTTATGGACAGTCACCATAACCCCATAAATATACATATTCAAGTAGGGTTCCATTAGCTTCTGAGGCACTCCGCACAGCGTAGGCCAGTGAAATCAAAAGCTCAAGCAAAGAGGTGACACCAGCACCTTGTGGGCTTGAAGTAGGTGGGGTCGTGGTCCTTCCCGGCCCCGGTAACTGGTTTTCAAGTGAAACGCTCACCGCAAAAATTTAACTGCAACGGGCGCGTCGTGTTGTGAAAGCCAGGGTGGTCTACTTGTACCATAAGCATGCTAGCGTCGTCGCGAGTGAGAGAAAAAAAACGGCGCAGTCAACGCTACTGCGAAAGGACCAAGACATGTCATGAGAGTCGGAGTAGGGTCATCTGACCCCCGAACCAAGGACACCGGAGCAGGTTTAAAAACGAGATAAATTTGTAGGCTCTAAATTGTCGATTCGGAAACGCCAACCTGAACCCTACGCAATGGCATGTTCAAGGTTGAGAAAGTCTAAAAGTTATGGAAAGTCACTCATTGTGCGATTGGAATCATAAGTCTGGCGAACTCCGGGGGAGGGGTAACACCACAGTTATGATTGGTAAATGGGGACGCATGGATTACGTTAGCGGTTAAAGAGATTGGGCGCAAAGGCACTACAGGACAGGCACCTAGTATTTTGACGCAGCAGATTGGCACTAAGTAGCACGGGTCAGTATGACGAATCTTGCTCAGTACGTGTCGTAGAACTTCGGACTTACGGCTTTGAGTTGCTCGAGGAACCAAGAGCAAGTCTGAACGTCAGCGGCCTCCAAGCACTTTGTGAAATCTGCGGGGACGGAGAGGGACGCGCAAAAAAAAAAAAAATCAATAAACGTTTCAGTTGGGCGAGCAAAGGGCAGGGACAGGAGACGAACCCCTGGCTTGGGTTTCACAGCTGGTTCCGGACTGCTGGAATGTCTGTTGCTGTTGTTGAACAGGAGGACTCTGTTCAACGGGCTGGCTGTTTCCACCCCCGCCCCCGAAGAGCATACTGGAGATGCCGTGCCCAATGGTCGATCCGACGGCGACGGAACCCGCAGTGGCGGCCATTTGGGCTAACATACCCGGACCGCTACTCTGTTGCGTCGTAGTCGTCTGGTGAGGAACGGGTGGCGACTGGGTAGGGTTTGCGGTGTGAGATTGATAAGGAGTAGCGGCGGTGTGGGCACCCCGGGATTGGGGAGGAGGGTTGGAAGCTGGTCGGGGAGCGGGACGAGCGGAGCTTCGGGATTGCCTCTGTAAACAGGTTAGCAATCGGTTCTTTGTCCCTCTCTTTAGTGAGAGTAGATGCAAGAGCTTACGGGCATGGCGGAACGTAGGTCGCAGAAGTAGAGTTGAGGGTAGAGCGAGGGAAAGGAGGGAGACGCAATGAGAACAGTGTTGGATGAGAAAAGAGGAGGAGGTCCGGGAGTTCCGACGAACCCGCCAGCGCACACGTATTTTTACCCCACGTGATCTGTGCCGGATGCCGTCCATTCTCGATCAAAGTTCAACGTGTCCCCCCGGAAGGACGCGTAACCTCCCCCCTATTACTTTGCTGACGAATACCCACAAACCGCGGACAGAACGATCTAGGGTGGTCCCATTGAGACAGGGGGGATGGTGAGATATTTTAGCGTCTCGTTCGACTTTGGGGTGAAGAAATAGCTGTTTCCGACGCAATAAACGCCCTCAATGTAGCCGAGATCCGGATGGTTCCTGTGTACTTATTGACTACTGAGGCACCTCGGGAAGTTAAGCTCAAGCTCTCCCGGTTTCTTCGGGCCGGTAACCGAGTGAGGCGGTCATAATTTTCTTCTCTCACGAGCGGGATGACTCTTGCCGTCAGCGCTTCCAGGAGGCGATGCGACACTAAGGCTGGGTCACCGCTGGTAACCTTTTGTGGAATGGTGTCTTGCTCGGCTGGGGTACTTACGTTGGGGGAAGCACAACTCTGACCAGAAGGTGTGGATCTTCGTAGCCTGGAGGCTCTCCGCCATCGCTATAGGAGAGAAGCCAGGCTGCTGGCCCTGTTGGGCCGCAGAGGATTCAACCGCCCCAAGGAGTGTATGCTGTAGCGTAACTCGAGGTCCTCCCTGTGATGGCAAAGCAACTGTGGAATTGCCTAGCCCCCGACGAAGTGACCTGAACAAGAGCTAGTGCTTCGTTGGATTGCCCACCGACACAGTTGGAGTAGGGGCACAGAAACCGAAGAACGGTGAGTGAGGAGGGGGTCGATAGGTCCGTCAGGTCACATCATGGCCCGGGGACGGGTGTCGGTTCCAGGCCAAGGTCGTGGACCGAGTTTGTGACCCTCGTAGAGTCGGTGGGCAGATGTGCAGGCTTAAGGAAGCGGGATATCGGATCCTTGGCTGTAAGCGGGTCCCTCTATAGCCCTACTGTCAGGGCCACCGATCCGGGAAAAGCGGCTCAGGCAAACGACTCCACGTCGAAGCCATCAGAAGCTCGGACTTCTCTCCCCTACCTTTTTCCCTAAGAAAAGTCTGAGGTTCTCCTTTCAATTCGGAAGGAGTTAACCACTACCAACCTATTTCGGAAAGAACTCAACATACCATTCCCCTCATGAGATAGAGGGGTGCATCGGTTGCGGTTGAGGGTCCCATACTGCGGGTCCACAATGGAGCGTACCCGATGCGCCTCGTATGTGTTAAATGACCCACGGCATTCCACCCCAGTCGCGAGAGATAGGATACGCCGAAGGTCATGCGGTGCTAAGTTGGGAGACGATCCTCACCCCAGACCCCTGTCCCAATTCAATACATTGAATCACTCGGCAGCGGAGGCTGTTGTGATTGGGGCTGCCCTTACATACGTATCCAGATCTCGGGCGTCCGACATATTCCCAGCTCCTTGACAGTCTGATCCATTGTTGCCGGTGAATAGGAGACACGCTGGAGTTGCGGAATGTCTTGAAAAGACATGATGCATGGTGACCCAACCGGTGTGAGAGGATTGGTTTCCACTGCGCGAGGCAACGAGGTCGGGACCGGCGGGACGCTTGAGAGTCAATTTGAACTTAGAGATCCGTCGAGGGGCCAAAAAGGATGGCAACCATCAATCGCCAACGTTCGAGGCCTAGCTGCATGGATGACAGTTGGTGTAATCTTAGATCGCCGGCCACTGGGTGGTGAAACTGGAGGAAAAACAACAGCCAGTCTTTCAGGGGTTCGACGATTTACGAGGAAAGGCAGGAGCACGAGTGATTCACCGTGGAGCATGGCGATACTAGGAATCCCGATGGATTTGGCGTCCGTATGAAGAGTGGCCGTTCGTGAAAAACCGGGGAGGCTCGGCAAACATAATGGGAGAATCAAATTTCTTCCACTGCCAGCATCGGGGAATCTTGTCAACGCTGTCATACCAAATGACATTGGCCGGCCGCACTGTATGATAAAAATGTGGTAACCAGACAAGCTGACGCCCCGAACAGATGGAAACCATCCATACCCCAGCGGGCGTTGTCAGCGTGGGAAACGAGAAGCGAGCATCGACGGCTGATCGGTACGGAACGCGGTTGGTCCCGTGACACGTCGAAGACCGGAATGTTTCGCCCACCACCTTGCCACTCCGTGCTTCTGCGCTCCTTTGCGTCGTTGCGGCCTGTGCTCAGCCATGGACGCAGGTTCTACGCGCAGCTTAAGGTGGATGAGGCCGCGGAGGACTTCAATAAGTTGTCGGCGGACGAGCAGCTTGAGAGGTTGACAAAACTTAACGCGTCTGCGGATAACAATCCGGACATGGACCTCTGGTCGCTAAATGCGGACTTGCTGGGTCGGTCGGCTCGCATAATGTTCCGTGCGTGCTCGGGTTTTGACCCTTAACCTTTGAAAGTGCAGACCTCCACGTCCCGGAACCAGTCATCCGAGCAACGGGCACGCCACTGCCTTTAAGGATCCGAGTCGACAACTTCTTCGCGAACCAGGCGAATCATTTTAAGAACATTTTCAGGTCCGTTTGGGGATGCCATACAACCCACCAGTATTCTATGTCTGATTGCCAATGTTCCAGCATGTACCGATTGGCCAAAGCGCGTTCACTGCCTGGTGTAGAAACACCGAAGGCCCTTCGCCCAGGAATATTTGCGGTGAATTCCACGAGCAGCACTTCCTGGGTAGCGCCCCTGCGTCAGATCGCAGCCATGACATATAACCGGGTGTACCAGGCATTAGCCGAGTGAGACCAACTTTGTGTCTGTTCTGATCTCTAACATACGAATCTGATGACAAACACCGTCGCCCCTCAGCGGTGATGTGCGGACGATCAAAAATCTCACAACTAATCCGTATACCAGCCACTTGCAAAGTTTGCTCAGGTCCAGGACATCACCGAGCCAACGGTTCAAATGGACATTGCATTCAGAGGCAACTCCTCCCCGGATTGTTAGCATCCGCACAATCGAGGGGCATCTGGGTCGGGGAGCTCCGAAGCTGGGGAACCGACTCGTCATCCAAGCACTGGTCCGTTTTGACACTATGCAGGTTTGTTATTGCTCCTTCCTTCCACCTTTCAACGCTAAACCCGCTGTTTTCATGCAGACCCTCGAGGTGTATTCAAGGCGAGGTGATCGGATTTCTCCGAAGGAATCTTCGACACCCCGACGGGTTACCGAGTACCTTGTCCTCGAGAAGCGTATGTGGTATGATGTGCCGTGGAAAATTAAACAACAAATGTTCGAAAGATCAGGGTAAAAGGGGAGGGGCTTTTGCATCTGTCTAAGAACGGCTTCCGGTGTTGAACAAATATCCGTTTTTTATTTGTACCGGACGTCGCTACGTTGCCCCTCTTTACGACCGCCATCGGCTATCACTTGCGAGATGAAGGTACTAACCTACGGATACTTGAATGAAGCACAGTTTGCTGGACTCTTCGAGAGCTATCAGGGCGGATGAGAATGTTCTTTCCACCATGAACGTTAACACTGAAGAAGCACCCAGCTTAACCCAAATAAGCGATCGAATCAGTGCTTGTCTCTTCACCAACATTCTGATCTCGGATTGGGCTCTTTCCCCCTCTTTTGGCCTGTAGCATGTGCTTTCGCGTCAATGCCTGGGCGATGAAACACTCACGGCCGGACCAACACGCCTATGATGGGATGCGGGTTTGGAGTGTCCAGTGCCAACTATGGCAGCGACTTCGGTCATTACGGGAAACCCCAACGGGTTTAAACACCGTCAGCCTTCGACAACTATTGCACGGGCTCCCGGTCACCCTTCTCCTTACGCCAATCATGGTAACAAGGTAATGGGCTAATACAGACCATGCACGGTCCCTCGGGAAGACCGAGGGTTCCGTTGCCTCGGTGAGGGGCTTGGAGGACCTTCTGCTCGGTATTAGTACAGAACGTAAGTGGCGAGAAAGTGACAAAGGCACAATCTCCCGTGTCCCTTGATCTCCCTCTTTGGCGACACTCTTGGAACGACCCAAGGCTACACCCGAGCAATCAGACTAGGCCAGCGCGCACAGTACCACCGGTTGAGCTTAAAGGATCCCCTCAACGAAATACTCGGCCTCCGACCTTTGGGTTACGCTGACAGCACGCCGTCCGAATCGAGTTCAAGATCGCTGATCCCACACACGGTTCTGAATCTGATTGATATGGACGTTTACGCGATCGCAACCAGCGCTGGGTCTCCGTCTATGGAATCTAAAACATATAGTTTAATGGTGTGCAACCAATTGGAATGGCTGACCATGCCACCTCTCCGCTTCTCGACTTCAAATTTCAAATCTGTCCTTTCCTACTAAACATGCAATCATTATCAATCCTCTCTCTCTTCTCCCGCCTGCACTCTATTTGATTGTCTATTCCAGCGTGTTCCTTTCCTCAGTTTTCCCTCCTTGCCCACTGAGCGCACCCTCCATTGATCCTACCCCTCGGCTTCCATGGCTCGTGTGCATCGTCCCGGTATCGACACGAAAAATACCACCGCGAACCCCCTATCGCGGAGCCCTCCCATCTTCTACCCGCGCAAGGGCTCCAGGCACGAGTCTGTCCACAGGTATAGCGACGGGTGATGTTTGGAAATCTAATCTCACTCAACTCGCAAATGTTTCAAGGTCGATGCAACTTGAGATCAGGGTTTTCAGTCCTGCCATTAAATCTACGCCTGGCGTGGGTGACTCGCCTGGGAGGACGCTGCCCGTCTTTGGCGACCATGAGGAGGTCGCTGGGGTTGTACTGCTTGATCCTCGTTATTGTACATCGCCAGGACGTACAACTGTTACAGTGAGTATCAGCCGATGCACGTTTTCGCACTGGTTAATGTGCATCCTTTAGCTTGAGGGAAAGTTTGCTCTCGGGCCCTCAAACGATGGCAGGCGGAGAGGGAAGCAACAACACACGTTCTTCACCTCCTCGCAGATATTCCATTCTGCAGAGCCAAGTGGTGCTCAAACCTCGATGACGCTTCGGGAAACCCTCGCCAACACCGTTCGACCCAAGCCGTGGAGACTGCGGACGAACAGCGTCACATCGAACAATGGACTTCCCCTGAACCTGTTTCCGTTCAAATTTGACATCCCTCAGGGACAACGAGGGCAGGAGATACCCCCATCGTTCAGGATCTCTTCCGCGATGGGATATCCCAATGATGGAGTTTCACATGCAGAAGACGCCGAGGTTTCCTACACGATTACTGCTTTGTGGGAAGCCAACGATGGTTCAGACAGAGCGCTGTGTGTACTTCCCCCTTTCTACAGATGACGCCAGGATGACTAAGGTAACGTTTCAGTGTTGAAGCACCGATAGTCTTCCAGCCCGAAATGGACTTTGACTGCATGGACGGGACGTCGAAACCCCAGGCGTGGTTAGAGTTGCCCTTACGGACTGATCGCCCCCATGTTCCCTTTCAATGCGCGGTAAGCTTTTGTTCTTGATTTGGATCTTGCTTTGTGTGTTCATTCCAACAAAGGTCACTCTACCGAACCCCGCCTCTTTCTCGAAGAACGGCAAAATCCCACTCTTCGTCGTGTTTACGACTCAGCCAAGATCAAAGACGCTGTGTCGTGAGATCGCCGCTGACGCTACCATCGCTGTTTCACTGTTACGCAAGGTAACAGTCAACATCCAACGGCCGTACACTATCGTTTCGTGTCCGTACACTGCGCCACCGGCGCACCAAAAGGGGCAGGGCCCACCCTCCGCGTGGACGACAGGGTCTGATCTCGAGGATGTTGACTCGCGGCCGACGGCTACGACGATCCTGAAGCGCATGGTCAAAAGCGCCCCACCACGGCTGATGAAGAGCTCCAGTTACAATGATATCAGGTCGGCGTTCTCGATCAACAAAGAGCTGCCTCCACTGCCACCTCTATCGCCTCCTAGTGCGGTTTCCTACACGGAAACGAAGACACTACAGACCCGAATGTCGATCGGGTTTCCGAAGCGGCCCCGAAGTGCCTGTGCACCTGATGAACACCCATCTTTGGAAGCGCATGCTGCGTTGCCAGACGGTCTGTATAAAGGCAAAATTAATTTGAATCCTCAGCTGTTACCATCGATTGATTGGGCTGGTCTCAACGTTAAGGTGAGTTATCTTGCTTTCGATTCCATGGGAACGACGTTGATCAGGTCATCTGTGTGCTGATCATGGACCTCTACCTTGCAGTATTACATTGATGTCTCTGTACTTTTTGGTCAGGATGAACTGAGAGCGAGGGTTCCGGTCCGTATCTTCTGACCTTCTGAGTAAGGGCCTAGCAATAGTCTATTACACCGGCTTCCCCATTCGTTCTCTTTGCATCTGCGCATAATTTCCTTTCGTTTCGAAGCCCTTTTCCCTGGACTCAGACACACCTTGTACCATCATTGCTTGCATCTTCCCAGGCTTTCCAACATGTTTTATATGCCCTCATCTGTTGATAAATCACTACTCGCTTGCGTTTGTATACACCATGGACTAGATAAGGAGGCTTGATCGTTGGTGCAAACACATGGTTACTTCAAACTCTCACGAAGGTAGCGCGAAACAGCTGGCTTTTGGTAACGAGAGAGAACCTCTGTGTAGCATCCAGAACCTGTTTCATTTTTGCCGGGTACTGTGACAAAAAAAAACAGTCCTGGTGGATGATACGATCAGTCCCGGTCTGGGGGTTGTTCGCGCCTGTGAGAGGCGGGTCTGATCGGTATATCAATACGCCTGCGAGATTTTTTTCCCCAAATGTTGATATGTACTGTTAGCCCTAGCCGTTGAAAAGATGCGTGCAGAGGTGTTCCAACGCGGAGTTCGCCACCTGAAGAACTGGTGGTACAGGTCCCCTCTGTTCTAGAGTCCCTCCGATTGAAAGGACCACGTGGATCGCGCGATCACCCTGGAGAGTTCTTCCACGCCCCTTCCTGCATCCAGGCGATGGTTGACCACCCCACAGCATCATGGGACGCGATGCAAGACGGAAAGGTCTTCTACAGGCGACAGCAGGTCTACAATATCTCGAACAAACTGCCGAGGCTCGATGAATTTGTCGTGGCAGGTTGCAAGCACGGCGGTCCGTTAGGTATGGTGTGTTCCGGAGTATCCAAATCCAGTCCGACTCCGTTTATTCATTCACACCTTATGGCACCGCAGCGTTGATGAGGGACATGAGTAAGATGGTGGTCATAGCGCGAGGGACTGCGCCTGTTTTGTCAAGGTCTCAAATACAATTGTATTCGCCTGCGGGAGAGAGCCTCTTGATCCTTTCGGTCCGTCCCAGACATGAGTCCGCCTACCCCATATACTGAGTTATTATACACAAACAGTGGGATCAAGGCAAAGTTATCAAGTTCGGCTGGACCTCTGATGAACATTTGGTTGTGCTTAATGAAGAAGGCGTGTATAGAGTGTACGACCTTCAAGGTGACTACCACCAATACACCCTTGGTGGAGAGGCAACGGAACTTGGGGTGATTGATGCACACATATACGACAATGGACTCGTCGCTATGATTGGCAACCTGACCCTACTCGAGGTGAAGGGTTGGGAAGGAGGGAAACCATTGACTCTGGCAAACACAGGTACGATTCCATATCTGACCCGTGATGTAAGATCTCAACACGGTCTGTGCAGGTCTTCACGAACCCCCGAGCTCATGGACGATCATCCCACCGGACTTTACAATCTCCCGACACGTCGAAGTGTTACTTTCCGTGGACTCGACCATCTACGTTGTTGACAACCTCGAGAATATTGATCAGAGAATCTCGCGAGGGCCATTCACGCACCTTGCAGCGTCACCTAATGGCAAGAGCCTGGCATTACTCTCATACTCTGGGTTACTTTGGGTGGTTTCGACGGATTTCCAACGCAGCTTGGCCGAATTCAATACGAAGGAAGTGGCAGGTGTTGATGGACCCATCAAACAGATCCAATGGTGTTCGAACGACGCCGTCATCGTCTCGTGGGATGGCTTGGTCCTCCTCATCGGGCCGTTCGGGGATACATTACAGTCAGCCTCATTCATGACCTATTCGGTCGAGGATTAAAAATTTCCGGCAGATATTTCTACTCTGGCTCCACCTTTGTTGTCACGGAATTGGACGGGGTAAGGATCATGGGACCAGATGTCTGTGATTTCATTCAGAAGGTTCCGGGTACGCATTATGGTTGATGATGGTAATTCTTCTCGTTCATTCTCCTTTTTCAAAGGATCGACTCTTTCGATCTTCAAGCCTGGCTCCACATCCCCCTCGGCGGCCCTTTACGATGCATGGGAAAATTTTTCGAAACGGTCACCCAAGGCCGACGAAAGTATTCGAAGTATCCGTCCTGACCTCGCCACCGCTGTCGATGAGTGCATCGACGCTGCCGGACAGGAATGGGAACCGAAGTGGCAACGTCGCCTCCTGAATGTAAGTCGCACGAATTTGCCCTTGTCCGTTTACCAACTCGCCACCCGCCCAGGCTGCAAAGTTTGGACGGTCTTTCTTGGATTTGCACAATCCAAGCGACTTTGTGAACATGGGCCAAGCTTTGAAAGTTCTCAACGCTGTTCGAGCCTGGGATATTGGCATTCCCATCACATATTCACAGTGGGTGCTTGGGTCATCGTCACCCCGCCAAGATCGTTCTCATCCTTCCCAGGTACAACTACACGTCGTCGCTGCATCTTGTGAACCGCCTGACCTCACGGAACCTACATTTATTGGCACTCCGAATATCCACATATCTTTCTTTGAAACCAGATGCTGTCCTGAAGCACTGGGCATGTGTCAAGATCACAAAGTCGAAACCGAGCGCAACCGGGACGGGAAGAGACACGGAATTGCAAGGAGACAACGAAGTTTGCCAATTGATCGTCGAGAAATTCTCCAAACTTGGTGGTGGTTCTGTCAGCTACGCGGACATCGCGAAGAAAGCATGGGAGGTCGGAAGACTGGATCTAGCAACAAAGGTATCCAGGGTTCGATATCACCTGTACCACGGTGCCTTGACAGAAGTTGGATTTTTTTATAGTTGTTAGACCATGAACAGCACGCGTCTGATCAAGTGCCCTTACTTCTGAACATGAAGGAGGATAGACTCGCGTTGGTTAAAGCTGTGGATAGTGGGGATACTGACCTAGGTGAGCGGTTTTCTTTTTCTCACCCGACAATCGTTAACCGCGCGACAAGTTTACCACGTCTTGCTCCATTTACACAAACGGTTGCCTCTGGGTAACTTTTTCCGACTCCTCGAGGATGGCGGAGAGCGTCTCGCCCCAGCCACTCGACTGCTGCAAGTGTACGCGAGAGAGCAGAACCGGGAGATGCTGAGAGACTTCTATTACTCCGATGACCGTCGGGTCGAGAGCGCAATTCTCTTGCTTGAGGAAGCGGCCGGCATGGCGGATCAAAGTGCGAAGATTACTGCGATAAAGGCTGCACAGAAATTCTTCTCGGAGGATAAGGATCGTGCTTTTGAAGCTAAGGTAACACTGCAATCCGTCTTGAGTGTAGTGGCCGACCGACTTACATTCGTCGGTGAGATGACGGACGAGAACGCGAAATCGCTCGTATTACAGCAGCAACTTGAGAAAGATGCAGAAGGGAGAATTAGTTTCTTTGGTCTCAGTGTCAACGAAACCATTCGGACGTGCCTCATCAACGGTATGTCGAAGAAGGCGGACAATGTGAAGGATACCTTCAAGGTGCCAGAAAAGCGGTGCGCGACTGCCTTGCTAGAGGTCCCCCACTGAATCTGACCATGAGCCTAGTTTTTGGTACATCAAGCTGTACGCGTTGACTTCTATTAGGGACTTCGAAGGTCTTGATGCCTTCGCAAGATCAAAACGAAGCCCAATCGGATACGAGGCATTCGTGAGACACCTGATCGAAAAGGGTCACCCGAAAGAGGCTGCCATATTCGTCCCCCGATGCGATTCTAGCGGGCGAGTGGATCTATACGTGGATTGTGGTGACTGGCGGGCGGCGGGCAAGGAGTGCAAGGAACGGGGAGATAAGGCAAAGATGGAGTACGTTTTTGGCGCCCCTGCGTCGTCGAAACCCGTTGACAGGTTTACTTCCAAGGTATCTCCGGAAAAATTGTCCCAATTCCTTGATCGCAAGGGAGCTTGAACAGCTTGCAGTTGGTATGAAATGATGAGGAACATCTGGCGTAGGTGGTGATAAAACCCGTTCTGTTACAATGCTACTTATCTGCTTGACACACGAGCCATTCCACAACGTCACGATGTAAAAATACGTCCAATCCACCCCTTCTTTGAATATGGCTGATCCCAATCTTCAATATCTGAATCATGCGCAGACGAGTCAAACGCATAGGGCAGTGGAACGTCACGTGTGACACGATACTGGTCAATGTTTCCGAGGTGCTCGTTTTCGAGGCGGACTGGTTGACCCCGTCAGATTCAGTGGCGAAGCGAATACGATGAGCAGTGGGGGCGTACGGAAATTCCATTGCCATCTCCGGATCATCTCTAGCATGGCTACGATAAACCCCCTGACTTCGAACGACGGCCCTCGGGAGGGCAGGTAGATGATCCAGGAAAAACGGATCACAAAGTTGGTTATCTATTCAAAGCTAGCCATTAGATCCACTGCATCGGTGACTCGGTGTGAGCGAGAACGTACGATAGCGAGATAGTACAACTGTTTCGGTGCGATTAGGCGTTTCGTCATGTAAGATCCTTGGGGTATTCACTCACCGGAAGGTAATCCGCACACAAAATTTCGTCACGAAGTAGGGGGTGTTTGGCATGAATCCTTAAAATCGACCAGTCCGTTAAATAATCCTGCGTGGTGTTCAAGTTAGACCGGAAAAAAAAAACACGAATCCAGCACTCACCCAGATACAACCATAGGTATTGTAGACCGTAGCAGCAAGAATGTAAAACACGAAGCTCGGCGAGTCTCTCCGGGATCTCCAGTAGTAATAGGACCCATACATGAGCATGCCAGTGGTGTATTTGCCGGCCTATGGAGCCGGTGTCAGTTGGAAGTTTCTGTCGAAGCGGTGAGAGTTGCTTACATTGATTAAATGCGTCCTTAACCTAGAATCATGCCAACGTCGAATACTCTGGACGAAACGACAGAAAAATGGAGTGACAGCTAGCACGATGCGGGCTGCCGCCGACGCGCCGACGACGCAGCGTTGGTTCCAGTCTGGCCCAAACCCAGAGGAATAGATACAGCCGATGAAATATATATTAGTTAACGAGAAGTTGAGACTGCATATCTGGTCCCTGCGAGGATGCCCAAACCAAGGTGTCAGCATGAGCAGGAAGGGTGGAGGGTCGGTCAGGAGTGGACGAACCCCATCCAGAATTCAGCGAACTGGGGGTGACATGGTGAGTTCATGTAGGCCAGGGCGATATATACCGGACACGTACCCCAACTCTCTTCACCCCAGTAATCATTAGCCTCCCAAATACTTTAATCAACCACATCCTCGACGACCGGTAATGTACCGGGAGGGGGTTGCATAAAATGAGGGTGTTGAACCCTAGCCAGATCAATGGCCAAGTTGTGGGCGCCACAGCGCGCGAACCGAACCGAGAGAATGACAGCCAGAACGCATAGCATAAAGTTGATAGTAAAATCGCGGGTATCTTGTCATGAATCGTCAATAAAGGCGTTCATCAAGCAAGCGGACGTCACACCTCTGTGTATTGCTGGTAATCGATTTTGGACTTGACATCCAACCCTACGACCCGTGGGGTTAGCGATTGGCTGGTTGTCGAGGTGGTACCATACTCACCGAAGATGAAAATGTGGTTAATCCGTAATTTAGTCCAAACGAGAATGTTAACTCCGACCATGACAGAGAAAAGCACTGGGATGAATATCGTGGCATAAACGAGGAGGAGCGCGCCCCAACCCGGAATGTCGGCTCTGGTAGATGGTTGAAAACCTGGTAATCCTCAACCAACGGCAGCCAACCCAGAGGAATAGAAGCGTACTTTCGTACAACCCGCCTGCCAGAGCAGGTACGGCCAAACCTAAATACAAACCAGATCGGAACATGGCGAAATAGTGAGTCTCCTGTTGCCATCCAGCGCGAAGGCGACCAAGCGCTCTCTTCTTGTCGCCACGAGCTATGTCCCCGCCCTAGCGTCAGCCGTTGTATGAGGATTGGAAACTCTGCGCTGACCGAAGTGAGCTGTGTACATCTCCTCGGTGTCCCTTATCAGTTCTGCGAGGAGTTTCGTGCTCGAGAACCCGCTAGGCTCGATCTTGTAGGTATTTAATAGCAAATCCAGGAAAGAACCTCGGCGTTCGCCACCTTTTCTTTTAGGTAGACATCCTGGATAGCCATGTGCGTCACTTTCTCCCACTTCTTCAGCACTTTCTGAAAGCCGATCAAGTTCAAAGTCTGAGTCAAGTCATCAATATCAGACCCACGGGCGAACCAGGTTAAACGCACCCTGAAGTTCTGGAGTGCGTCCAGTTTCCTACAGATAAACGGTCAGAATAACCAGTCACCTAACCGGACCGAACACCCCTCGCCTGTAGTGTTCAATTACAGCCTTCCTTAACTTCTTCCTGGCCCGTCTGAACTCGACAACCCCAAACCTACCCTCGGCGGTGGTGATGGGGGGTGTATCTGGTCGAGGCTGCGACGTAATAAAGTTGAGTGGAAACTGCAAACGCCGGCCCTCGACCTCCGTTCTCTGACCGGGGGTTAATTCTCGGGGTAAGTTCACACAGCGTGGTAGCAAAATACCTGGAAGAACTTTTGGTGGTCCTTAAGTTCTTGGAGCTGTCGCCTGAGTTCAGTAATCCTAGCGTGGGATGTAAGACATAAAATCTGGCATCTGGGTATGATATGAGACTGCGCACATTTCTTTCACCTCCTTCTCGCGATCCAAGTAGAAAATGTCGACCTTCTCCAGCTCCGAGTCGAGTTTCACGAGAAACTCCATTTCTACCTCGTTGACCTTCGGATGTATCTTCTGCATCGGAACAGATAGTGTCCCCGATTGTGAAGACACACTGATAGATGTGTTAAAGTCATAAAGGTAGCTAATCTGCTCTGGAGCTGGTGAGTGGATATCGGCCTGGTAGGCTGTCGTTTCTCTACCTCGTTGGTCTCCTTGGGTTTCATGTGCGGTTGCCTCTTCTGGCGAGGGAATGCTAGGCTGTTTCTTGAACTATGTCGAAACACATCTTCTCTGTTACGGCGTTCTGTTGGATCGGGGATCCTCTCGTGAGCGGGTTTGCGCTGTGGGGGGGAAGTAACAGCAGCTCGCCTATGGTTGGAAACCGCAGCACATGGGTTCGGGCAGGGGTTCCCGGGTAAAGGGAGCTCTGATATCTTCGGTCATCGCTCTCCTGCTGATTCTTCACCGTAGCGATGTGTTTCTTGAGACCATAGTAGTCACTAGCCACCCGGAAAACATTCGGAGGTCAGCGCGACTCGGCGGGCACTTCGGAGGACAGAGATAACGGGATTTCGTACATGTACGCCTTCTTCCATTCTGGCACCTGAAAGAAACGAGGATATGGGGGTCAGGGTAGAAAGTGCGTCTGTGAGAGCGTCAACGAAGCGAACGAACCTGCGTATCCTGGAGATATCTTGCAGACAAGGTCAGAACACAGTCTTTGAATGAGGGTTAATTTGGGTGGTCACCGAGCAAACTTCATGAGGAAAAGTGGTCGTGTGAGCAGGATCCGTTGACAAGTTAGTATATAATATAATCATCGATGGGCGTCATATCCTGGTGTCGCACGCGGTCGGGCGGGGCTCCGCTTCAGCAAAGTCCGAAATACTCCTAGCAGTAGCACCGTTCTGCGACGGGTGTGGATATTTCCAGAGATGTGGAAGGACGGCCTTCCAGCGGCAAAAGTTCTCCGATACAGTTGACCCTCGTGAAATTTACCACCTTCTCTTTCTTGCGGATAGAAAGAATAGCCGGGGGTTGAATGAAGATCATTACTCCCGAAAACTGGCGGCGGATCGACCGAAGGAGGAATATCAGTAAATGGTGCACATCCCCCGCAATCGTCTGTTGACTACCCCGAGAGATATGGCCTGATGCGGTAGCAAATGCCAGCTTCGCAGATGCGTTACTTTCTGCATTCCGTATCAGGATGTCCGGTGACTCATTTGGCGCCGGTCTGTTCTTTGGCCATTTACCCGGAAATTGGCAAATTTCACCAGCACGAACTGTATCCAAAAATTCCATTTCCCCGTCAGTAAACGGCCTCAGAGTCCCCGGGGTGATATCTCCCGGTGCCCCAGGTGCCCAAAGCGGAGGGTCAATCAGTGGGGCGCATGAATTGGACGAGCGGGGAATGCTTGAGAAGGAGGTCTACACGTACAAGAATCTATTGTTTCGCCCCCTTATCCTTCACCTTCTCGACCTCCAGCAGAAGACCGCGGATGTGTCTGATCTGATCCTTGTTCCCTGTTTTAACTGCATGTTTCAAGGCAGTTTCATAAAGCTTTTGTGCCAAGTCCATGTTACCCTTGATCTAAGGAGATAATCAATGCGCGCGCAAGCGAAATCACTGGGGGTCCGCTCACGGTGTTAATCGTCGCGAGGTTCGCCATTGCCACCCCAAACGTTGCCTCGCACGCGGAAGTATCCTGGTTAGGATCCGGGTTGTCCTGCACGAATGCGATGATCTTGAGAGCGGAAAGGGCCGAGGATTCCGCTCCCTGTAACAGCACCTCTGACGATAACTTGCCTTCTTCTGGTAGGGAAGGTCGACTGTAGAGTTCGGATTGATTGGATAGTACCTGAGCGGCACGGCACAGGTTCTTGAGCTTGGTTCGGTCACCGAAATATGCTTGAAGTATATTCAACACTTGATTGTTGAGCGTGATTGCGAGGCTAACGTATGGAACGTCAGCGTGCATGCCTGTGCCGACCGGAAAGATATACCTCGTCTTGTTGTTTCTTGCGTGAAATTCGCCTAACGATTCGAGAAGAACAAGGAGATCCGATCGAGCAACCCAGTCTGGTAACTCGAGTTCGTGGAGCGGCTGGCTAGTGCCTGGTCCTGGGGTTGAACGGTCCGAACTCTCATTAACATGTCGAATGTCCTTCAGTGTCCGTTCAACAGCCCACGTAAGCCACTTCTCCTCTTCCTTCTGCGGTCGTGAATAACTCTCAGCCATGAGGCCGAGTTTATGAGCCATCGCAGCGAGTCGCATTCGCTCGGCCCCGGACCACTCGTTATACGTCGCTTCTTCGTCCAGAGGGGGGAGGTTGTCGAGGTAATTGCCCATGAGTTCGTACGCCTCGTGAGGTTTTCCATTCAGTTCCGTGACCTCTGCAAAGGCTATTAAAATGCCAGTGAGTTTCAAGTGGGGGTCTGAACCGTAGAGAGTGATCGGTAGGGTTTGAGCTGTCTCCCAAGCCCTATGCCATACTTTCAACGCCATAGATTATCGACTGTTGCAGCGAGTCATACCTGCGTATATACCTCTCGCTCAAATCAAAGTCCTTGTAATGCTTGGCCTTCATACCAGCGCGTAGGTCACTCCTAATCTCCTTGGGCCACATCGTGAAGGTAGTGTAGAATTGGTATCTTCAGGAAGCACAACCGTAGGGCCGTTTAACAGAATTGGTTCATTATCCTTGAGGCGTAGATGGGAGACAAACGCACAAGCCATAGCCGGTAGTCGTGATTCCAACGGCAAGGAGTACCCCAAAGACTGTTGAAATTTTGGAGGACGACTGGGATAACAGCGAGATATTGCGTCGTCCTAGAGTACTTGACCACGTAGCCACGATAGGTGTAATACGAGCTGCACGCTGTCGTGCCAGAGCCGCAGGACGAGAAACGACATGGCGGGGGAACATGTCGGCGGCTTGTGACTGGAAGTGGAAAAGACGGACTGAGGTTACCTCCGTGATCACTCGTCCGCTCTCCATCCCGACCTCACGGCCTATACCTCGCGTCTAGTTCGTGGTTGAGGCTTTTAATCACGCGAGGCAATGTCTTTCCGGACCGTCAAGGCCTTCCGGCTCAAGGAACTCTCTACCTTTGCCAGCAAACTCAAGGACGGCGCGTCAGCTTCGGAAACTGCGATCCAGCTCCCAAATCCCTTCCTTCCCCACAAAAATCCCCTGACCGGACGATGGGCACCCCCAAAATACTCATTACGCCACCAGGCGGACTTGGTCAAGTCCGCTAAGGCCTCCGACCTCACCCATCTTTTACCTTTTGGACCCAAATCCTCCATCATTCCCCTCAACGCGGACGGCCTGCCGGTCATCCCGCCGAAACCCGTGTCTACTGAATGGTGGCAGGCGGACGTCGTCTGGAAGGATTCTAAACCACCCATAGAGAAGGAGGATAAGAAAGGCCCTTCTCTGGAGGAGGAGGAGGTCCCGAAGGTCATTCCCAGGATCGAGGTCAAGCAAATGGAGGGCCTCGCCGCCCTCAAAATGTACGCGGGCAGGAAACGTATGTTCAAGGGACACAAGTGGGAGAGGGTTCAGGCCCACAGGAAGAAGAGGACGCAGATTCTTATGCGGGACATGAACAAACGCATCGCCCGATACAAGGAGGTATGCACTGCCCTTTACGACCTCATACCGGTTGAGAGACTCACAGGACATTCCTCCAGTGGTACCATCGTCGCAAGCCCAATCCGCTCAAGCCACCAAGGGGTGCCAAAGCTCCCAAGCTGCCATTCTAGAACTTATTCACCCTATATTTTACTCGGGCAATATTATTAATCCTCGGGCTCTCGCTTTTGGACGTTTGTCAGTTATATATCCCACCGGTAGAGAAGATATGAACATGGTGGTGCGGGATAGAGGGGATCAAGTAGGCTCGTCCGCAGCGTCTGCCACCGTCGCGTTGCGACTCACGGGTCTCGAGCTCTCTGAATCGTCGACCTCCTCGATGTATGCGCCTCGGGGCTGATCGGTTCCTGAACCCTTCTCCTTTTCTTTTCCCTTGCCCTTGTCCGAAGACTTCGCCTTCTTCCCTTTCTTCTTCTTTGGGAGGTCCCATTCGTATAGTGGGATGAACGAGTCGACCTAGTTAAATCATATCAAGTCACTAGGCTCGCACGTATGGGGGAAAAAGATACTCACGAAACCGACGTCGGCAAACAGTTGAGGGAAGATCCAAATACCCGGCGGTGTGACCACCAGAGTGATGATGTAAAATATTAACCGCACAATGGCGACTCCGAAGAAAACACCGATCAAAGCTAAGACCAGAATGCTGAGGTACCACACTCCCAATCTCAGCGTCGAGGGCCAGAGAGGGAACATGACACCGGCCAGCATGATAGCGACCATAGCGACACCACCGACATATGTTGTCCATTGCGAACCCTCGTAGAACCATGCGAAGTGACCGTCTGCCGTGAACATTTGTTGTTGTGAAAAATTAAGTTGCTTTGACGAGCCTTGGGCCTGTTGGCGGTCTACTCGGAGGTAGAAGGCGAATGGGAGGGTTTGTTGGAGGAGGGCTATGGCTTCAACCTCGGTTGTAATTTTCGGTACGTTCTTGAGGGAACTGTAGGCAGGTGACAGCAGCGCTTTCACAGCAGCCTTGCCTACGAACACATGGGGGGACAGAACAAATCATGGTCAGACATCACAATGTGTTTACGTAGTAGGTGGGACATACCTTTGAAATAGTCGATACGTTTGCCATTGAGAACACCAGTCCTGTTCTTGATACCGGACTTAGTGCCTCGGAGGAAAGCGATCATATTGACCACCTCCGGAGGTGCTTTACTCTGTTGCTCGGTAGTAGACATGCCGTCGTCACAAGCCTTGCTTCGGGTAATCGACGGTGTGGCTGGAGGTGAAATCTAAACTCTTCAACACTTGTTAACAAATGATACGAGGCAGTTGATGGCGGAGGTGGCATACTTTGCTCGACGCGAAGTGTGCAGGAAAATGGTGCCAGCAGATGAGTAGCGGGTGCCCTGGAGTTGGAACAAAGGTTGCCACCTGTACAGTGTACGGTGGCGGCGGCTAACGTGGCAAGCTGTTTATTTCTCACGATCGCAACACTCGCACTTATAGGGAGTCATTTCATCTCTGGGCGAAATACAGGCATGGGGTACTACCATACAAATTAATCGTCAAGGCGTATAACGTGTGCTTAGTGGCCGAACCGACGGTCAGCGTTACTGTCCGTGAAGTTGCGGTCACCTGGACAACAAGTCAGTGGACACGTGGTATTTTGAGTTGCAGGATTGAAAGTACTCACCGCTGCTACCCATTACGCGTTCACGGTGCATCTGCGCCTCACGCTCGAGGCTTTCAGCTTGGGCGAGTTCATTGCTCTGCATGTTCAGATTGCGGGCCTCGCTGATGTGGAGACAAGCCGCTGAGCCCGGGCGGAATCGGGCGGGGGGGGTAAAATAAACGAACCGTTCTTTCTCCATTCCTTTGGCACGAAGAGAATCGCTGCCAACCACTGTACCGATGGCGGTCTGTACCTTCCCGCCAAGTTTGGAAGGTTTGGCGTAAGGGTCCGGGACGCCCATCCCGGCGTGATCCGCCTTGTTGGGGTCAGGGTGCTGAGAGGGAGTGAATCCAGATTGTGGGCCGTTGTTCACTCCGGGCTGGTTGTCTCTTATGAGGTTGGGGTCGGCACCAGGACCGGAAAACTTTGGGTCATGGCGACCAGTGGTGTTGTCAACGGGGGGGTCATCCTTCTTCTGCAAAAATAACCAACGTCAGAAAGTAGAACAGAGGGAGGAGAGTAGGACGCTTACGTGAGACTTTCTGAAAAGTTTCATGTTAAACGTAGGCAATGGTAAGGTTGGGACGTCTTAGTGAGGAACTCTCTACCTCTTATACCGAGTCCCAGAGAATATGGGTGGAGCGGCGTTGTAGCTGACCTCGTCGAATGACGCACACAACTCCCAGATACCCACTTGTGACGCTCGCCTCGTTGGCGTCAGTCCCACCACAAACCCAGTGATTTTGGGGCAGTGTGGTCACCGGGACAGGGGTGCCAGCAGCTGGGGCTGTGACTCATGGAGCGTATATCCCCCCGACAAATAGCCCGCGCCAGCCAGCCGAAAGGCATCTCAGCCTTTGTGGATTGTGCGCTCCACCACTCCGCTCGGATGCAATGCACACCGATGGGGCTATTGGGCACACATTCGTGTCTTCCGGTATGGGTGAGAACAGGAGGAGGTCCAACATAGCCAGAACGTGCCTATCTTCGTACATGATGTGTGTGATGTCCCCGTATGTTCGGGGAGATCCTGAGCTTCAAGTCGAGCTTTGAAGCATAGTTCGATGTCAAGGGCCGCTATACATTCGGAAGTTAGGCTCGCATTACCGACGCAAACTGCCGATCACAATCACGTCAGCCGCCACCCGCGTCGTACGATTGTAACTCTGACCCTCCCCCCACCATCGTTCATGGCCGAACCTCCGCAGGATAATCCTTCGAAAGACATCCATGTCGACGGTGAAACGCCCGACGTCTCCAGCCATGATCCCTCTACACCTCCGGAAGCGGAAACGGAAACCAAACGCGAAACACACCCAGACCCGGAAGCCCAGAACCTGGTCATCGAGTCTCTACGATCCCAAATCCAAGATTTGTTCTCCCAGGTTACTCAACTGAACGGCAAGCTTGTCGGTTCGTACGACCGAGTGTCCCACCTCGAAGACCAACTACACGACTCGTCAAACGGACTGCGTTCCGCATCGGTCAAGGTCTCACAGTTGGAGCTCGAACGTTCTCAACACCTGTCTGCTCTCAATTCCGGACTGCTGGTCGAACGGACCCACGTCACCGCCGAGCTCACTCGGTTGATGGAGAAGGCCACGGAGGAGGCAGCCCGGCGTGGGAAGGCAGAATCCGCCAGGGCTGAGATCGAGAAGGAGTTGGATGACCTTAGTGCTGGCCTCTTCGGTCAGGCAAACACTATGGTTGCCGAAGCTCGCTTGGCGAGGGCAGCTAGCGAAAGGAAGGTCGAGGAAGCCGAAAGGGCGTTGAAAGGGACCGAAGAAGCGATCGCAAACATGCAACTCCATATGCAAGCACTTCACGAGGAGAAGGAGGAGGCACTTCGCCAGGTCGAAGATATGCGAGTCACTGTTGGCAAGGGGAAGTGGACAAGAAGGGACAGCTCGATGCCCACCACTGTACCTCGTCATATTCTAAACTGCACCTCTCAATACCAAGACTTCCTCAGCTTCGTGGTCCATATCCGTGAGCTTCGCCAGAAAACTAGCGCCCTGCCCCTCATCACCACTGTTAATCATGTCTGGTTGTCACGTTTACAACTGGAGGACTCGTGAGTCTCGTTCTTAAGATGTAGGCTGCGACTTGTCTGACACTTCAGTTATCCAGGGATCCCACTGTTCGCCTCGAACTTTCCTCTTCGATCAACTGGATGAACAGGAGATCAGTCCTTCTCGCCATCCAACAAGGTCAACTCGACATCGAACCGGTGTCATCCGAAACATTTCTTCAGGAACATGCCGCCTCCCAGTCCGGGATCTCTGGTTTAGGTACCGGGTCCAGCATCATTTGCGGTCTTTGCGGGGCCTTCATCATGCACGACTCCTCAAAACCGTCCACCGGCATGTTCCAACGCCAACTTAGTCTCCCCACCAACACCTGGTCCACCTCGTTATTCGTGGGTCGCCAAAACTCAAAATCAGCAACCCCGCTACAGTCGCCTGGTGGTATTCCCACCCCGGCGACGATCTATATATTCAGACTTGCCGCGGACCCGTACAATACCCCACAACCGGGAAGGTCCCGACCCATGTATCCGCTTTGCACGTCGGGATGGTGCTTGCACAGATTGAGGACTACTTGCAACCTATGGGCGTTCGTAAGGACGGGTGTTATTGAAAAGGTGTGGGAAGAAGCCGGTCCGATCGCTAGTCGGAGGGCATCGACGGCCGAGATTTCGAGTCAATCGGAGCCGGAGAAACAACAGGAGAACCCGGCCCCTCCTCCCCCAGCACCACCGCTGCGAGGACGCTTTGGCAAGCTCTGGGAACGAGCTTCATCACTTGGAGCTGGGGTTGTCGAGAAAATTTCTACAACGGAGCCAGAAAAGGACAGGAAGAATGAGGATGACGCGAACAAGTTGCCTTCTCCTCCCCCAGAACCCGAAGAGCCCCTTCCCAAACGGTTTGTCCCACCCCTCCCATCAACCAGAACCCAGGCATCCGTTCCCCCGCAGTTGCCTCGTGATCAAAATCGGGCCGAGACACCTTCTCCCCTCGCCGAGGAGCCAGCTCCACAACAGGGCGACAGCGTCCTCTTCGAGCACGACCAACACGATCACCCACAGCCTGCAGAGCCATTACCCGAGCCGGTTGTTGAGAAACCAAGACCACCTGTTCTTCCTCCGAGAGCCCCTCGATATCCACCGGTCGACATTCTTCGCTCTGGAACGCCCCCCTCGATCCCACTTCCAGATTCTCGACCCTCGACACCTATCCCGACCACCATGGCAGAACGCCGTAGAAGTTTACCTCCCATACCTGCGGCATCAGGCCCTGACCGATCCTCCTCACCTGCTCCGGGACCAGGCGGTGCGCCCCCACCGATCCCACGTCGTGCTCCTGCTCGTGCAGGTCCAGTTTCCCTTCGTTCATCTACACCTCTCAACCAAGCCCCCATAAACCCACCTGAGGTAGAAATGGAAGAAGCCGAGGAGCTCAGCCGTGTTCCCCCGGTTACACTCAATGAACCCGCGAAGCCAATTGTCGAGGGGATCACACCGCCTCCCGCCGTTGAGGTGGTCAGCAGACCAGAACCCGAAATCACCAAACCAATTTTCACCTCTGGGGACGAGCCCCAAAAGCTTGATGCTGAGGCCATTCAGATTGCTAATGTATCCAGCCCGATAAATGTGGCCGAGGAGTCTCCCGCCTCGCCAGTTGGTGATATTCAGCGTACTATTGGAGATGGTGGTGGGCTCATCAACGATCAGAATATGGTGGGCGATAAGTCATGGGAGGAGAAGGCTTGGAAAGAAGTCGTACGGCTCAGAGAAGAAATGTTTTGTGCTCGTATCGGCATCGTCCGATGATGCATGGATTTTTTTTCCATCTTCGGGTTCTCTTACGTTTTCAGTGGATTTTTTCGTTACCCACTGAGGTTGTAAGCTTTGCTCGATCTCCTGCAAGAGCTTCTTCAATAGAGCCTCCGGCTGTATTCATACTCTAACCGGTATCTATCGCAACCAGGCCGCCCTGAATCCAGTGTGTTACGATTCCGGCTTCGCTCCGCGAAACTTGGAAAGTTACAAAGTAAGTAACCAACACCTCGTCAGTAATTTCGAATGTGTTATCTCCATCACAACTTCCCGATTCGACATCTCTCTTGGATTTTCGACCCATCACGCGTTCACGGATTGCTTGTCTGTTTTCGCCCATGGCGAAGTAGACCAGAACCCAACGACCTCTTTCTCATTCGACGATCTCTTTGACCTCATCGCGGTCCGTCTTTGTGGCGAAGGAATGGGAGTCAAGGACAATCGTCAACGGACGCGGTGGTGCCTGAACCCCTTCGTCTGACGCCTGTGCCCTGTTCCTCTTCAGCAACCGGACATAATAACCTGTCGAGTTCGTCTGAAGCCTCGGATCGGTGCCCTGAGCATTTTTCGGGTGGATAATCGATTCCGTATCTCCCGTGGTGGTCCCAGATGTGGGGTAAACCCTGTTCGTCGCTCACGGGTGTCGATAA